>Ga0209606_1000063_pt1 | contig 173495 bp, 166 predicted proteins | sample AD_UKC057_MetaG_FD_184412 | JGI IMG/M metagenome (GOLD analysis project Ga0209606, IMG submission 184412) | Active sludge microbial communities of municipal wastewater-treating anaerobic digesters from USA - AD_UKC057_MetaG (SPAdes) (version 2) | ecosystem: Engineered > Bioreactor > Anaerobic... | reverse complement strand
GAGAAACTCGCCCTCCGGGTTGCATCTCCGATACTGTATCTCTCCCGCATCCTCTCCCCCGTCATCTGGGGAATAGAGAAGATCACCGGGAAGTTCGGGGCTCCGGCCGCAATCGGTGAACCGAGCGTCACGGAAGAAGAGATCAAGGAATGGATAGAGGTGGGAAAAGAGGAGGGGACGATCGAGCAGGAAGAGCGCGAGATGCTCTACTCGGTCCTCGAGTTTGGTGATACCAACGCCCGCGAGATCATGACTCCCCGTGTGGATGTCGCGATGATCGAGGATACCCTCACCCTCAACGAGGCGATGCAGATCTTCAACGAGACCGGCTTTTCAAGGCTGCCGGTGTATCATGACTCGGTGGACAACATCATCGGGATCCTGAACATCAAGGATGTCTTTTCGGCTGCATTCGCGATGAAGAAAGAGATCCCGATCAAGGAGTTGATGTACGATCCCTACTTCGTTCCCGAAACAAAGAAGATCGATGATCTCTTAAAGGAACTGCAGCTCCGCAAAGTGCAGATGGCCATCATCCTCGATGAGTACGGCAGCTTCATCGGGATACTCACTGTCGAAGACATCCTTGAAGAACTGGTGGGGGATATCCTCGATGAATTCGATCGCGAAGAGCCTGAAATCCAGAAGATCGGCGAAGGTATCTACCTCGTCGATGCAAAACTCTGGGTGGAAGACCTGAACGATGAACTGGATATCAGCCTGCCTGTCCATGAGTCCTACGAGACCATTGGCGGTCTTCTTATCGAGCGGCTCGGCCATATCCCTCATCCCGGAGAGACCGTGCACCTTGCCGAAGCCCATGTCACCCTGGTCGTCATGCAGATGCTCTCACGCCGGATCGTGAAGCTCAAGCTGATCCTTCATACCCCCCCAGCACAGGATGGTGAGGGATCGCAATGAAGACCAAGCGGATTGCGGTCCTGGCATCCGGCCGTGGCTCAAATTTCCAGGCAGTGATCGATGCTGTTGCGAGGGGGGAGATCCCGGCAACCTGCTGCGGCCTTGTCACCGACAACCCGGATGCATATGCGATTGAGAGGGCACGAACTGCTGGTATCCCAGTATATATCGTCGCCTATGGATCCTATCCCTCAAAAGAGGCATACGAAACGGCGTTGTGCAGGGTAATGGAGGATCTCGCTGCTGATCTGTATATCCTGGCCGGATATATGAGGATCCTGGGGAGCGGCATCGTGAAGCTATTCCATGGCAGGCTGATCAATATCCATCCGGCCCTCCTCCCGGCGTTCCCCGGTCTGCACGCCCAGCGGCAGGCGCTCTCGTACGGGGTCAGGGTGTCGGGCTGCACTGTCCATTTTGTGGATGAGGGTATGGACTCCGGGCCGGTGATTGTTCAAGCATGCGTGAACGTAGAAGACGAGGATGACGAGGAGGGGCTCGCTGCTCGCATCCTTGCCATGGAGCATCGCTGTCTCCCCACGGCAATCCGTCTCTTCTGCGAGGATCGTCTGATGATTGAGGGAAGAAGAGTGCGGATCCTACCAGGAGATGCTCCCTCTCCGGAATCCCTGTGCTGATTTCCCAAATCCCGGGTGATCCTGGCGTTGGATCATCATGATAATCCCAGAGAGCAAAGGATACACCAGCCATCCCCGTCAATGAGAAAGAGGATCTGATAGTGAGCCGCTCCCAGCCCCCCCAGTCCAAGAAGATTGCCCGGGAGAGGATTGCTCTCCTGTTCAGGAGAGCGGGCGAATTCTTCCCGGATGATCCGCTCGTGAGTGATCGATGCGTGGCACTGGCACGACGGATCTCCATGCGGCACCGGGTGAGGATCGACCGGGTCTACCGGAGGCAGTTCTGCCGGTTCTGCCACCGGTATCTGGTTCCAGGGAGGAATGCCAGGGTACGGATCACGAGAGGGAAGGTTGTCATGACCTGTCTCTCGTGTAAAAGACAGGTGCGGATTCCGGTGAAAAAGGAGCATGAAAGCGGATAAGAGCAACAACCTGATGCAGGACCTCCGTCCGACCGTCTGGATCGGCAAGCAGGGATGCAGTGACACGATCATCCAGGAGATCGTCGCTCAACTGAAGAAAAGGGACGTGGTCAAGGTGAAATGGCTGCAGAACACTGAGGTCGACCCCGAAGCCATCGCAGCGCAGGTAAAAGCGTTTCTCGTGGAAGTACGGGGCAGGACCATGGTACTTGCCCGTCACCAGAAGAAGCGGTGAACCTTTTTTATTTTGCGGCGGTACCCTGCTCGAAATATATAAAAGTATTATGAACCAATATGTAAAGACTGTTAAATCAATTCGGTGACAGTGAGGTTATAAGAGGATGACAACGGTATTTGATGTGCCGGCTGATCGCTACATTCGCTCCCTTGCGGAGGAACTGAAGAAGAAGCCGGAGATCACCCCCCCCGAATGGTCACTTTTTGCCAAGACCGGGGTTCACAAGGAGATGCCCCCGGAGGATCCAGAATGGTGGTTCGTCCGGGTAGCATCCATTATGCGCCGGGTCTACATAGATGGACCGATAGGCGTTGAGCGGATGAGAACATTCTATGGCGGAGGCAAGGACCGTGGCTCCAGGCCGACACAGTTCCGGAAAGGAAGCGGCTCGATCCTTCGAAAGTCACTCCAGCAGCTCGAGGCCGCTGGACTGATCATCCATGACAAGACCGGGCGGAGAGTCTCACCCCAGGGGATGTCTTTCATGGACAATCTTGCCCGAAGCTTAGTACAACAGGCAGAGAAGACTGCCTGAATGCGGGGAATACACCATGGGAGACGATGAGCTTGCTGAAATCCGCCGGAGGCGGATGGCGCAGATGCAGCAGCAGGCGATGGATCAGCAGATGATGCAGGAGGATATGGAGCGGCAGAAACAGGCTGATGCCCAGCTGCACATGGTCCTTCTGCAGATCCTTGAACCTGAAGCACGGGAGCGGCTCAATGCGGTCCGGCTCGCCCGGCCGGAATTTGCCCGGGCGGTTGAGCAGCAGCTGGTGCTTCTTGCCCAGAGCGGTCGTCTCAAGCAGAAGATCACTGATGCGCAGTTGAAAGCGCTGCTGCAGCAGATACAGCCGGCAAAGAAGGAATTCAATATCCGAAGGAAAGGATGAAGGCAGGGGTGCTCTTTTCCGGTGGGAAAGACAGCTCCCTTGCAGCGCTTCTGCTCTCCCGTGATTACGAGGTCGAGCTGAACACCTTCATCTTCCACCAGGAAGACGATACTGCCGGGGTCGAGAACGCGGCCCGGGCTGTCGGCCTTCCATGGAGGCGGAGGATATTTGATGAAGGTTTCCTGGAGCGGGTTATTGGAATGATCGTGTCATGCGGGTATCCAAACGAGGGGATTCAGGAGGTACACCGGACGGCAGTGGAACTGCTGTGCCGTGACTACCCGGTCGTTGCCGATGGTACACGCATGGATGACCGCATCCCCATGCTCACGCGCAGCGAGGTGCAGAGCCTCCAGGACAGGACCGGGTGCTCCTACCTGCGCCCGCTCCTCGGATATGGGAAAAGGGAGGTGGATCGGCTTGCCCGGTGCCACTTCGTAATCGTCAACGGGCAGACCGGCCAGATCGAAAACGGTGACTATGAACGCAGGATACGGAATGGAATCGCAGCAGAAGGGCTCGATCCCAGGGCATACTTTCCGGAAGTTCACGAGCAGTCACTGGTCCTCTCCCGGGCAGTCCCAGGAACAGAGGTGAAATTCAGATGAGTAAATCCACAAAAGGTTTCAAGATCCGACTCGCAAAGGCTTGCGAACAGAACAGGCGGGTTCCGCAATGGGTGATGCTCCGCACCAAGCGTGCAGTGGTTTCCCATCCCCGGCGCCGGAACTGGAGAAGGAGCGCCCTGAAGGTGTGAAAACATGGCAGAAAAGACGCAGGAACAGATCTATATCATACCTCTTCGCGACGCACGTCGTGCACCGCGATGGAAGAGGAGCCATACTGCCATCAAGGACATACGGAAATATCTCGAGAAGCACTTAAAAAGTCACGATGTGAAGCTTGACAAGAGCATCAACGAGAGGATCTGGGACCGGGGTTCGGAGAATCCCCCCTCACGTGTGCGTGTCCGCGCCATGAAATTCGATGATGGGCAGGTCCAGGCTGAGCTTGCTGAGGAATGAGATGGAAAAAACGGTCTCGTTCGGCGGGGATTGCAACATCGGCGTGTTCACGAGAGTTTTTGATGACATCGCCGTGGTCCCTCCCAATGCACCCGGGGACTTCTGTGAAGCATTGACCGGATTGCTCGGGGTGGAGATTGTCGAGACCACCATTCAGGGCAGCGCCATCATCGGGTCCCTCCTTGCCGGAAACCGCCATGGATTTGTGGTGAGCGGTTTTGCCGAAGAGACCGAGATCGCGCGCCTGTCAGAATACCGGGAACTCTGCCTGCTTACGCACACGATGAACGCTGCCGGCAATATCCTGCTTGCCAGTGACTCCCTTACCCTGGCACATCCTGACATGCCGGAACAGATGGCAGAGGAGATCGGTGACATTCTCAAAACCCCGGTCCACAGGACAACCATTGCCGGGATCAAGACAGTCGGCATGGCAGCAGTCGCCTCGGCCCGGGGTATCATGGTTCACCCCCGCACCACCCGCCATGAACTGGCCGGGCTTGAGAGCCTGAGTGACCTTCCGATCGGGACCGGATCAGTGAACATGGGCAGTGGCCTTGTCGGGACCGGGCTCGTTGCCAATTCACGGGGATACGTGGCAGGGCTTGAGACCACCGGATTTGAACTTGGACGAATCGAGGATATATTTGGATTCCTGGAGAGAACATGATGCAGAACATGAAATTTGAAGTGACGGGCACCTTCATGATCGGGGATGAATGGCACCCCTACCGGAAAGTGATCGAGGCGCCCAACGAGGTACAGGCAAAAGAGCGAACCTTTGCGGTCATCGGGAGCAAGCATCGCCTGAAACGAAGGTATATCACCGTCAATGCCGTTACTCCTGTGAATGGTGAATAACGTGGACCGCGTGGACCCGCGGGAGCTTCAGTCGCTTCAGCTGTACCTGAACGACTACCGGCAGCAGGCGGAGATATTTACCCGGCAGCTTGCGCTCCTTGAAGAGGGGAGGATGGAGGCACTCGCCGCGATCGAGGCGCTCGAAGGGGCTGCAGCAGCACCGGACAGCATTGTCCTTCTCCAGATCGGTGGAGGGGTGAGCGTTCGAGCCCGTATCCTTGATCCCGATCGTGTCCTTCTCAATATCGGGGCTGATGTGATCGTTGAGCGGCCGAACGCTGCGGCACAGGACTATCTGAAGGACCGTATCACGGAGATGGAAGCATCAGCAAAGAAGGTTGCCGAGACCCTTGAACGGCTCCGGGTACAGATGAACGAGCTCGCCCGCAGGATTGAGCTGGGATACCAGCAGGCACAGATGGCCCAGATGCAGCCTCCACCTGTTCCGGAAGCCGGGGAAGAGTGAACGGGGAGAACCATCGGTATGTTTGACGGGCTCCGTGCTAAGCTCCAGAAGATCCAGGGCGGGCTTTCCCAGAGCATCGAATCTGCCTCTGAAAAAGAAGCGATCCCTCCCACCAGTTCCGGAGGGATGGAGAAGAATCCGACTATCCTCGGAAAGGTAAAAGTCCTCCTCACCGACCGCGAGTTCCTGGTCGATGAGAAGGATATCAGAGAACCCCTCTTTGAACTTGAGATGGTCCTCCTCGAGAATGATGTGGCACTCCCTGTCACCGATGAGATCATCAGCCATATCAGAAAGGACCTGACGGGCAGCCGCAGGAAGATCGGCGAATCCGTTGATTCCATCGTTACCTCCGCGTTGCGGGGGGCATTGCTTGATGTCCTGGGGGAGGGTTTCGACCTCGTCTCCTACCTCAGCTCCCATGAAAAGCCGGTCAAGATCCTTTTTACCGGTGTGAACGGCACCGGCAAGACCACCACTGTCGCCAAGGTCGGCTCTTTCCTGAAGAAGAACGGATTCTCTGTTGTCATCGGCGCAGGAGATACCTTCCGTGCAGGAGCCCTTGAACAGATCGATGTCCATGCACAGCGCCTCGGGATCAAGATCATCCAGCACCAGGCTGGGGGCGATCCCTCTGCCGTTCTCTATGACACCGTACAGTATGCGGAGGCCCACCATATCGATGCGGTGCTTGCCGATACGGCAGGCAGGTTCCACAACCGGGTGAACCTCATGAACCAGCTCGACAAGATCCGGCGGGTCATGAAACCCGATCTGATCGTATATGTCGATGAAGCAGTCGCCGGGAACGATGCAGTGGTCCGGGCTCACGAGTTCAAGAAGGCGGTGGGGGCAGACGCCGTGGTCCTCACAAAAGCAGATATGGATCCCAAGGGGGGTGCCGCGATATCGATTGCACATACTATCGGAAAACCCCTGATGTTCCTCGGGATTGGGCAGGGCTATGATGACCTGGTCCCCTTCTCACCTGATCAGGTGGTTGGCGATCTGCTCGCGGAGGAAGCCAGATGATCGACCGATTGGGTACTTCGCTCAAGGATGCCCTGAAAAAATTAGCCGGAAAGACGGTGGTTGACAGGGCTGCTGTGGAGGAACTGGTCAAGGATCTCCAGCGGGCGCTCCTGCAGGCCGATGTCAACGTGAAGCTCGTCATGCAGATCTCCCAGGCGATTAAGACGCGGTCGCTTGAGGAAGAGCCGCCGAAAGGGATGTCGGTCCGGGAGCATGTCCTCCGGATCGTGTACCAGGAACTGGTCCGGCTCGTCGGATCATCAGGAGAAGTCAGGCTTGAACCCCAGCGGATCCTCATGGCAGGGCTCCAGGGGAGCGGCAAGACCACCACCACGGCAAAGCTTGCACGGTATTTCCAGCGGAAAGGCATGAAGACCGCGGTCATCTGTGCCGATACCTTCAGGCCCGGGGCTTACGACCAGCTCAGTACCCTCTGTGGGAAGATCAATATCGCTTGTTACGGTGACCCGAATCAGACGGATGCCCGGATTATCGTTCGTGATGGGCTCAAAACGCTGGGGAGTGTTGAGGTCGTCATTATTGATACCCAGGGGCGCCACGCCCTGGAAGACGATCTCATCCAGGAGATCGTTGACCTGAACCTCCTCACCAGGGCCACCCACCGGTGGCTCGTCATCGATGCAGCCCTCGGGCAGCAGGCACGGGATCAAGCGAGACGGTTCCATGAGGCAATCAGCATTGACGGGGTGATCATCACCAAGATGGACGGTACCGCGAAAGGGGGCGGGGCTCTCTCGGCCGTCAGCGAGACGCAATCGGGGATCGTTTTTATCGGGAGCGGGGAGACGATAGAGGATCTCGAGCGGTTTGAACCTGACAGCTTCATCTCCCGGCTGCTTGGCATGGGGGATCTCAAGGCACTCGTTGAGCGAGCCCAGGAGACCGTCACCGAGGGGGAGATCGATGTCAATGCCATGATGCGGGGGAAGTTCACGCTCAGGGACATGTACAAGCAGCTCGAGGCCCTGAACAAGATGGGCCCGCTGAAGCAGATTATGAGCATGATCCCCCTCGGGAATGTCGATCTGCCCGGGGACGTGTACGATGTCACCAGCGCCAAGATGTCCCGGTACCGGTACATCATGGACTCCATGACCGGGACTGAGCTTGATGATCCCTCGGTCCTCTCCAGCTCGCGCATCCAGCGGATCGCGTCAGGTTCAGGCTCCTCCCCTGAGGAGGTCCGCGAACTGATCAAGTATTACAAGAACATGAAGCGGGCTCTCAAAGGCGTGCGGGGAGCCGGTGGAAAGTTCAACATGCAGCGGATGATGAAACGGTTCGGCGGGATGTAAGCCGGATGATCCGGTTTGCCGTGATCGGCCATCTGGCCCATACCGCCGGTGACTTCTCACTCTCTGATATGCCGGGGGGTGCAGGCCGGCTCGATATCCTCTGCCGGTGTGTCAATACCTCCCTCTTCCTCTCGCATGGCATGAGGCGTGACGTGGAGGTGTATCTTGTCCTCCTCGGCCAGCCGGACCCACCAAAAACGATCCTCTTTTCCGGGGAACGGGTGCGGTACCTGAGCCCGGACGAACGGAGTGCCGGATCGCTGATCAAGAAGGCACTGGCCCTCCCTGCCGGGGACGAGTTCCGTGAATCCACACCCGGGGTGTACGTCCGGAAGGGGGGGCTGCCTGACCTGGTTGCCGGGTTCCCGTTTGCCCGCCTTGACGAATCAGGAGCGGACGTGCGGACGGCACCTGCCCTCCCTGAAAATTACCTGCTGAGCGATCACCTGAACATGACCGAGGAGGAGGCAATCCTCGCGGGGGCACTTCCGGTATACTCTGTTGGCCCTCGGTCATTGCATGCTGATCACACCATCACCGTAATCCTGAACGAGCTGGACCGGAGGGCGCTCTGATGGATCTCATGGAAATGACTGGTGCAATCCTTGCCTATGGTGAGATCTGTGATCACTGTCTCGGGAGAATGGTCGGGAAGCGTTCCTTTGGCCTCTCAAACGAGCAGAGGGGGCATGCCCTCCGGGTGAGCTATGCCCTCTCCCATGATGAGCCCTTCCACCCGCATGAGGGGACCTGCTGGATCTGTCAGGAAGTATTCCTTTCCACTGAGGAATGGGCACGAACGATCGTGACAGAACTGGAGGGGATCGAATACAGGACGTTCCTGATTGGCACGCGAGTACCACCCCTGATGGCCGAGAGCGAGGAGATGGTCTGGAGCGATCTCTCCCTTTCGTCACCAGAGCCCCTCAAGTCCGAGATGAACCGAGAGGTGGGTAAGGCTGTCAGCCGGCTGACAGGGAAGGAGGCCGACCTGGCCCATCCGGACATCCTCGCCATCCTTGACCTCTCGACAGGGAAGGTTGAGATCCAGGTGGCTCCTCTCTTCTTTTATGGAAGGTACCGGAAACTGGAGCGGGGGATCCCGCAGACTCACTGGGACTGCAGGGAATGCCGGGGAGCCGGGTGCGAACGGTGCCATTTTACCGGGAAAATGTACCAGGATTCGGTCGAGGAGCTGATCGGGCGGCCCGCGATCGAGCTCTGTGCCGCGGAAGCCGCGGTGCTCCATGGTGCCGGGCGAGAGGATATCGATGCCCGGATGATCGGCACCGGCCGGCCTTTTGTGATGGAGCTGGTCCGGCCGTTCCGCCGGAGTATCGATCTAAAGGTGCTCGAGGAAGCGATCAACGGGTCCGCTTCAGGCAGGGTAGAAGTATCCCTTGAGCGATGGACACGGCGCGGTGAGGTGGAAACCATTAAATCGGACAAAGCGCATAAAAAATACAGGATCCTGGTCGAGATAGAAGGCCCGTTGTCCTTATATGAGCTCCAATCAGCCCTAAAAGCCCTGAAAGGGGTGACAATATATCAGCGCACCCCACAGAGGGTCGCTCACCGCAGGGCTGATAAAGTACGTGAACGGCACGCTACGGAGATAGCATACCTCGGGGAGGAAGAGGACGGGTATGTTCTTGAGGTGACTGGAGAAGCCGGTCTCTATATCAAGGAACTTATCTCGGGTGATAACGGACGGACCCGGCCAAGTCTTACCGAGATCCTCCAAAGGCCTGCAAGGGTCTCGAGGCTCGATGTGGTGCAGGTAGAACGCACCAGGGAGGAGTGAGTAATCATGGCACATCATAACGGACCAAGGAAGAAGACACGGTACAAATTCAAGAAAGAGATACGACGGCGTGGCATCCTGCCGGTAACCTCGCTCATCCAGCGATTTGAGCCTGGTCAGAAGGTGCACGTGGTCTGCGAGCCGAGCATCCAGAAAGGTATGCCGCACCGCAGGTTCCATGGAAAGACCGGAACGGTGGTCGGCCAGCGCGGGCGCGCCTGGCTCCTTGCCATCCGGGATGGCGACAAGGACAAGATCGTCATCGCAAGACCGCAACATCTAAAAGCACAAAGGTAAATCTCTGGAATCAGGTGACTGGCATGAAGGTAAAGGCTGTTCTTAGCGAAGAGAGGGTCACTCTCCCGGAGGTCCGTGAGGTCCTCGCCCAGGTCGAGGCAGAGCGGATCGCATCAGAGAAAGAGATGTCATATGAGCTTCGCAAAAGCATCGAGCATGCCAACCAGACCTCCAAGATGCCGGCCGACAAGTCCCGGGAACTGGTAAAAGAACTTCTCACGCTCGAGAAGATGAAACCCGATATCGCATACCGTATTGCCAATACTGCACCCCGGAGCAGGGATGAACTCCGGGCGATCTATGCGAAGGAAAAATTCTCTCTCACCGGCGAAGAGCTCGATGCCATTGTCGGTATCGTGCAGAACTATCTCTGAGGTCTTTTTCATGAAGGCGGATAAAAAAGAGATCAACGCGATAGTCCTCGATGTTCTCCAGCGGGGGCATCCCGATGATCCCCGGCCGGTCTTCAAACGTGAAGCGATCGTCCAGGCTATGGGGATCTCCCAGTTCAAACTCCTTGAACTGGTGCCGAAATCACTGGGTATCCAGATCCACGAGCGGGTCTATATCGGGGAGGGTGAGCGAGAAAAGATAGAGAGGGTGAAACGGCGGATCGGCTACGGGGAGCTGACCCAGACAGCCAGGGTCGAACTCCCCTTTGTGGTTGAGCAGCTGGTGAAAGAGAAGGAACCTGAATTTGTCCAGTTCTTCAACAAGTCCATATCGATCACCCCGAAACTGCATATGCTCCACCTCCTGCCGGGGATCGGAAAGAAACTGATGTGGGAGATTCTCACCGAGCGGGAAAAGAAGCCGTTCGAGAGCTTTGCTGACATCAGCCAGCGGATCAAGTCGATTCCCCATCCGGAAAAGATGGTGGTGAACCGGATCCTCGAGGAGCTCCAGGACCCGGATATCAAGTATCATGTCTTCACCTCAAAATGAGAGCCCCAAAGGATCAGCACTTCCTGATCGACAGGAATGCAGTCCGTCGGATAGCTGATCTGGTTGATCTCCGAGATCGTCTGGTCCTCGAGATCGGTCCCGGAGAAGGGATCCTGACAGGCGAGCTCCTCTCCCGGGGGGCAAAGGTCAATGCCGTGGAGATCGATCCCGATCTGGTCGACGAACTAACCCTCTTTTTTGCTGATGAGATCGAGACGGGAAGGCTTACGGTCATCTGCGGAAACGCGATCCGGTGCGACCTCCCGCCATTTGATGTGGTGGTCTCGAACCTTCCCTATTCCGCATCGTCAAAGATTACGTTCCGGCTGCTTGCAGCCGGATTTGAAGAAGCGGTGCTGATGTACCAGGAGGAGTTTGCCCGCCGGATGGTTGCACCGGCCGGGACCCCTGATTGCGGGCGGCTCTCGATCATGGTCCAGACCTACTGCTGTGTCGAGCGGTGCTTCGATCTCCCCCCGCAGGCATTCTCTCCGAAGCCTCAGGTCAGATCGACAGTGGTGAGGATGAAGCTCCGCGGCCCCCTCTTCCCCTTCAGTGACGATGCACTCTATGCCGATGTGGTCCGGGCCCTCTTCTCCCACCGGAGAAAGACGGTAAGGAACTGCTTGCGGAATTCTGCCGGGATCCTCGATCCTGCTCTTGCAGAGAAGATGCTTGCCGCCCTGCCCGATGAGATCCTCGCCTCCCGCCCGGAGACGCTCTATCTCGAGGATTTTGCGACCATCACGAACCTGGCGGCAGAATGACCCACCCGGAGGTCTATGCCCCGGCCGAGGACACCTGGCTCCTCCTCCGGGCCGCTGGGAAGGAATGCCATGATGGTGAACGGGTGCTTGAAATCGGATGTGGCAGCGGTATTATTTCAGCGTCTCTTTCCGGGCGGGCCAGCGTACTCGCTACCGACATCAATCCCCACGCGGTCCGTGCGGCCCGCGATCGTGGGATCGAGGTGGTGAGAACCGATCTCGCTGCCGGTATCTGCAGCCGGTTTGACCTGATCCTCTTCAACCCACCCTACCTCCCGACCATGCCGGAAGAGCGGCTGGACGACTGGCTCGAATATGCCCTCGATGGTGGCCCGGATGGTCGCAGGGTCATCTCCCGGTTCCTGTCCAGTGCTGGGAGGCTGCTTGCCCCGGGCGGGCGGGTGCTTCTCCTTCTCTCGTCCCTGACCGGGATTTCCGAGGTCTGCATGCTGATACGGGAGGCTGGCTTCTCCCCGGAATGGATCATGGAGGAGACAGTAGAGGGAGAGCTGCTGACCGTGATCAGGTTCCGCTGAACTGCGGGGATCTTTCCCGCCAGCCAGGGGACTATCAGGCATTGTTACTCCCCCGGGACCAGTTCCCCGATTCTGTTCAGAGGATGTTCCCCACTTCTTTACAGAGCGAATCGTCCCGGTAACCGGTAAATTCTCCCGCCTTGCTCATGGATAAGGAAGATGAGTATGCTCCCTACGAACGCCTGGTTCTCCTTTGCGAGGGAGATGGTCGCCCGGTCAACGGCTTTCTTCTGATCATGACTTCTTCCCTCCTGCGGTCCTGAAAGAGAAGACCGACATTGCCATCCTGGAGCCCCGCATGAAAAAGAGAGAGATGCCGCGTTTATCCGACGTCCCGTGCCATCCCTGATCCACGGGCAGCGCTGCTTACCGCAGCGGCCACCACCTTCACCACGCTCCTGTCGAGGACCGGGGGCATGATATGGTCCCGTGCCGGTCTCTTCACATACCCCGCGAGTGCATGGGCCGCTGCAACCTTCATGTCGTCGTCGATCTTTCTGGCATGCACGTCAAGTGCCCCACGGAACACGCCGGGGAACGCGAGGGCATTGTTGATCTGGTTGGGATAATCGGATCTCCCGGTCCCGATGATAGCGGCACCCGCTGCCCTTGCCTGTTCAGGCATGATCTCAGGGACCGGGTTTGCCATGGCAAAGACGATCGGATCATCGTTCATCGACCGGATCATTTCGGCTTTCAGGAGGCCCGGGGCGGACACCCCAATGAAAACATCCGCACCTTCCAGAGCCTCTGTAAGCCCGCCTGTCCGCCCTGCATGGTTGGTCTCGTCGGCAATGATGAACTTGTACTTGTTGGCATAGAGCCCCTTCCGGTTCCGGTGGATGATCCCCTGGGTATCGCAGACGATGATATCCCTGACCCGCTGGCAGACGTCCGGGCTGTACCCGATGCACCGGAGGAGGCGGACAATGGCGTAGCCGGCAGCGCCAGCGCCACTGACCACGATGTTCAGGTCTTCGAACTCCTTGCCGAGCACCCGGCAGGAGTTGAGGAGCGCCGCAAGCACGGTGATGGCGGTCCCATGCTGGTCATCGTGCATGACCGGGATGCCGATCTCCTGGAGGGCTTCCTCCACCTCGAAACATTTCGGTGCGGCTATATCCTCGAGATTGATACCTCCGAACACCGGAGCAATGTTCTTGACCTCGTCGATGAAATCGGTGTGATAACTCTCAAAACAGATAGGAAATGCATCGATCCCGGCAAATTTCTTGAAGAGGAGCGCTTTTCCCTCCATGACCGGGATCGCGGCATACCCCCCGATGTTGCCCAACCCAAGGACTGCAGAGCCGTCGGTCACGATCGCCACCGTGTTGGCTTTCATCGTGTAGCGGTACGCAAGATCCCGGTCTTTTGCGATCTCCCGGCAGACCTCTGCGACACCGGGGGTATAAGCCCGTGCAAGGTCCCTTCTTGTCTCGACCGGTACCTTGGGATGGAGTTCGATCTTTCCATGGTACCGGGCATGGAGTTCGAGCGCCTCATGGTAGAGTTTGCCCGTCTCGTCCTCATCTGCCATTCTGTTCACCAGCCGCATTCCCGTGCATCGTATGAGTGCATCAGAGCCATGAGCATAAAAATCCTGCCTGTCCCACTCCCGGCAGATAACGAGGTTTTTTCTGGGAGAGCGCCCCAGTGTAATGCCGGATTCTCATGAATACGAGCAGATCAGCCTTTCTCCTCCTTGTCCTTGCCGCATGCTGCCTTATCGCGGGATGCAGCACGGATACCGGATTCCCAGGGGGATCACCCCTCCCTGCAGGCCAGTCCGAGACTGCGACAGTAACGCGGACCATTGACGGAGATACGGTGTACCTCTCTTTTCCGGACGGGAGAGCAGAGACCCTCCGGATCCTTGGGATCGATACCCCTGAAATGACCCCCGAGGGGAACGATCCCGGAAAGTTCAGGGGGATCACCGACCCTGAGTTCCTCTCGATCTGGGGAGAGGAGGCTGCATCCTATACCAATGAAAAGCTTACCGGGAAGATCGTCACGATCTCATACGATCCAGCAGCGGGACGCCGGGATACCTACGGCCGGCTCCTTGCCACGGTCATCCTCCCGGATGGCACCAACCATGGTGAAGATCTGATCAGGCAGGGACTTGCACGGGTGTTCACCCCTGAGACGTTCGCCCTGAAGGATCACTACCTCTCGGCTCAGGAAGAGGCCATGGATGCCCGGCGAGGCGTCTGGAGCGGCGGGGAACCTGACGGGACGGGAACCGGTCAGGTCGTGATCGCATCGGTGCACTACAATGCTGCCGGAGATGATGCGGCTAACCTGAACGATGAGTATCTCACGATCCGCAACCGGGGCACGACCGTTGCCGACCTCACCTCCTGGCAGATCAGCGATGCTGACAGCTTTTCCTACCCCATGCCCCCTGTTGCTCTCCCCCCTGGCGGGGCTATCAGGATCCATGCCGGGAACGGGACGCCATCGGCAGGAGAGCTCTACATGGATCTCGATGGCCCGGTGCTCAACAATGACGGGGATACGGTGACCCTGCTCGACAGGGAAGGAACGGTCGTCTCTACCTACTCATGGGCCTGAACGATCTAACCTGAGAAGAGCGGGGATACCCATCATGCCGGTATCCTTCTGCCAGTATCTCCTGGGGACGATGCAGAGGATCCCTCAAAAGCCCCCTTTTGTTTTACTTCGCTGCCTGCTCCAGGGCAAACGCGATCTCTTCCCAGGCTCTGGCAAGCAGCCTCCGGTAGTATCCCTGGTCAAAACGCTTTGCAAGCCAGTCCAGTTCCACGGACCAGGTCCTGGCGTCAGTCACGACGTACCCGATCTCCATCCCCGGCTCCACCCTGATCCCTGCAGCGCGGCATGCTGCGATGGCCGATGCCTCGGGGCAGCTCCGGGAGTAGGTGAGCTGGCTTACCTGCCGGCGGATGGCGAGTGAGGAGGGGGTGGCCCCGGTGAGCCCGGATTGTGCCTCCCGGTAGAGTTCCCTGACCTCCTCTTCACATGATGCCAGCTCAGCCCGTGACCCGGCCCCTTTCATCACCGAGAGCATGGCCTCCTGCATCGTCCGGACATAAGGTGGGGTATCTCCTCGCCGTGCCATGATCCCACGGATCTTCAGATCGCCCGTGCTGAGGCGCCCATAGTAGCGGTTGTAGGCACCATACCCGTCGGGCATGGGGAGAAAGACGATCCAGTCATAGCAATCGAGCGTGGTGTGAAGGCCGGTCACCTGCTCGATACGGGCTTTGAGCGCCCCGGCCGGCCCCCCCTGCACCCAGAGGCAGTCGACGATCCCGTGCAGGACGTCAAAGCCCATCTCTTCTGCACACTCCTTTGTCGTGAGCAAGATCTCCCGGGCATGCCAGGTGATCTTCTCGTGCACCTCGATCTGCCCGAACTTTGCATTTTTATATCCGGTGTACCCGAAACAGGTCACCAGCATCCACTTCAGGATCGCATCGATCCCGGCATAGGCGGGATCGGCTGCTTTCCGGGCCTTGGTCTCTCTCCGCAGAAGAAGGAGCGGCCCGAGCACCTGGGGCAGGAACCCCCGCCGGTCCGGGTGGGTGAGCGTCTCGGGGGAGAGGTTATACCGGACGATGATGGAAGGGTAGAGGGAGGTGAAGTCGATCTCTGACACCTGCCCGTAGAGCCCGGCTACGGGCTGGAACATCATCCCGCCACGATCGGCTGACTTCAGGTCGCAGAACCTGCGCACGGCCTCGGGATCGCTCTTACGGAACGGAATGGCGATCCCACGCTTCAGTGCCTCGTAGACCTCGTACGCCGAGATCAGGGTCCCGGAGGTAAAACGGGCAGCGAGGTTGGGGGAGAGCCCGGTAAGGCGGGCGCCGAGGAGGATTCCGGAAAGGCCGCTCTCTCGGTAATGGAAGCTCTGGGCGGTATCGATCAGGATCCTGCCATCAGGGATGAGGGAGCCTGCCCGGTACTCGGTCCTCCCGTAACTCCAGTATGATTTCTCGGTCATCTTCCGGTACCTCCCGGTCCTGCTGAACGGGAGCATGATCCCTCTCTCCCTGGCCGAAGAGAGGAGGCGGGGCAACCAGAGGTCCGAGCGGGGGAAGAGCACGACGTCAGGGTCGATGGCACCGAAAAGGTCGGCAAGGTCGGCGAGGACCACGCCCTCCTCCCCCCTGAGGTGTTCATGGCGTTCGTGTACCACCTCGATCGAGCAGACAGGGTCCTTTTCAAAGGGAATGCCAGTGATATGCACCTCGATGGTCCTGAACGGGAGAGCAGGGAGATCGGGCGAAAACCTGGACGATGGATCGTCACAGCAGGGGACAAGGTCCTGTGCAGCCAGGTACTGATGGTCGGGTCGCAGATCGACGTTGTAGAGTTCAGCGGCGCACCCGGTCTGCCGTTCGATTGCCAGCGCGACCTCCCGGCCGGCTGGGACCCGGTACCCCTCGCATGTTCCGTGCACGGTCCGGAAGGTGCACTCCTCGGCCCCGTACGCTGATTCCAGGGCATCGAGCAGCTCCCAGTGTGCCGGGGGGTCCGGGAGGCGCAGGTAAAACGATGGGGTGTAGGGCACACTCCGGTGCCGGACCGTCCCGTCCCGGCCGAGATCCCAGATCTCCACGGTCTCCCGGGAGCAGGTGTCAGTGATCCACATGCTGTTCCTCCGCGGCTTTCAGGATCCCGATGCATGCGGAGAAGAGTGCCGCTTCGAGCGGATCATCAAAGATGTAGAACCCCTCGCTTGCATGCTTCCTGGCCATGGCAACGACGGTGAGTGCCGCAACCCCCTCTCTTCCCGGGAGTGACCGGGCCACCTGCTCCCAGTTCCCGGTGATATCTTTCACCCCCATTCGAACGCTCTCAAAGCTCCGCCCCATCAGATCCCCTCCAGGGTGGTCTGGTCCCCTGGGAGCCCGGCCGGGTGCCGCACCCGCCCGCTGCGACGTGGCCGTGGCAGGGCTGGCCAGTCGGGTGGTGAGAGGGAGAAGAACCGGTCAGCCCGATCGGCAAGGAGGGAGAAGGATGGGTCAGGGGACGGGGCGTACAGCACGACCGCGGCGTTCTGCCCTGCCCCTTTCAGTGCCTGTGCCACCTGGAAGAGGGCCTCCTTCCCGGATCCCTCGTACAGCCCTGGATCATGCTCGACAAAGATGATGGTGTGATAGGAGTCGCGGAGGATGGTGAGGATCTGGAACGCGGTGAAGGCTCTCCTCACCTCGATCGTCACCGACCTGCGGTTGATCCCGGACAGGAGCCTCGAATAGTTCCCGCTCACGAAGAGAAAGAGGAACCGCCGGAGCACCGGGTTGTCATTGAGCCCGGCAAGCACGAGATCCTCCGGTGCAATGAGTGCCGCAAAGGTCCCGGTGCGCAGGGTGACGGTGGGGTGCAGGTCAAACTCCATTCCATCTCCAGGTGCACCTTCCAGGCTCCATAAGGGCACAGAGCACGTGGCGTGAAAGTGCGATCGATAGGTTCAAGCACTGGGAAAAATCCGGTTAAAACGGGTGGAATAAGAAAAAAAGCCATCTAAATGAATAACTACGCGATAAGGCCCCTTTATCTGCCGGCACATTCGGGGAGCCATGGTGGTTCCGTGTCCTGGCGGGTCTGGAGCGGTTATGCCTTCGGGCGGAACGTCCGGGAAGGGCAGCGGCCGGCATCGCGGTCGGCAGGGACCCTGCCGTTGATGGTACACTCCCCCTCCTTCCCGTTCTTTGCGGTATAGAGGAAACAGTCAGCGCAGGTGGGCATGGGAGAATGATTCTCCCTCCCCTCACTTGGAGCTTTGCCTACAAAAGAGAGGAAGTGAGAAAGCCGTAGAGGAATGCGATGCCGGCAAGGCACATCAGCGGGATTGCCACCTTGTCAGCGATCCCGAAGGTCCGCTCCCGGAGCCGGGTCCGGGCACGGGTGCGGTATCCCCGGAGATCGATGGTCAGGCCGAGGAGGGTTGCCCGCGAGAGCGAGTTTGAGACGAGCGGGACCATGACCGGAGCCACGCTCCTGATCCGGCCCATGAACCCGTCGCCAGAGTGGTATCCCCGTGCGAGCTGGGCTTCGTGGATCCGTTTCCCTTCGATCTGGAGGGTTGGGATGAACCGCAGCGCGATGATGAACATCAGGGTGTAGTCGACCGGGACCCTTGCTCGTTCCATGGTGTGGACCAGGTCGCGGGGCTGCGTGGAGATGACAAAGAGCTGGAAGGCGGAGATCAGGATGGCGAACCGCAGGGTCAGCACCGTCCCGACCGTGAGGGCACCAATGGTGATCGGGATGCTGCCCCCGATGAGCGGGATGAAGGAGGGTATAAGGTATCCGATGACAGCCCCATCCTGCACCGTCAGGATAGTGATCAGGTAGATCACGATGCTCATGAGGAGGATGAGGACCATCTGCTGGATGACCGGCCGGAGCAGGTGCCCTGCATAGGCGAGCAGGAAGATAAGCAGGAGGAGCCCTGCAAGGAGGGAGATGGATGAGGTGAGGATGGTCACTACGCTCACGATGATGATGAACAGGATCTTTGTGACCGGGTGGAGGCGGTGAAAGATCCCGTCTCCCGGTATGTACTGGAGGATCTCAGCCATGGGCTGCCTCCGCCCTGACATCATCGGCTATCCGGCCGGCCTCCATGTGGATCACCCGGTCGGCACACTGCCCTGCGATCTCGCGGCTGTGGGTGATCATGATGATGGTGTGCCCTTTCTCCTGGAGTTGTTTCAGGATCTCGAGGATCTCCCGCGACTCCGACCCGTCAAGGCCGGTGGTCGGTTCATCCAGGATCAGCACTGCCGGCTGCATGGCAAGCACGCAGGCGATCGCCAGCCGCTGCCGCTCCCCCCGGGAGAGCCAGCGGGGGTACAGATCGCGGGCAGCGGTAAGCCGGACGGTGGCAAGGGCATCCATGACCGCCTGCTCCCGGCCGGGGATCCCGAGGTTGTCGACACCGAACGCGACCTCATCGAAGACGGAGTCGGCGAAGAACATGTGGTCGGGGTTCTGGAAGACCAGCCCGACCGAATGGGCGAGCTCCGCGATCGGGGCTTTTGCAGCATCCTTCCCATCGACGGTGACCGTCCCTTTGTTGGGGCGGAGCAGGCCGATGAAGTGCTTGACAAGCGTCGTCTTCCCTGAGCCATTCTCGCCGACGATTGCCACGAATTCACCCTGTGCAATCGAGAGGTCGACGCCGGAGAGAGCCTCCTCCTCCCCGTAGCTGAAGGTGAGGCCACGGGTGCATACCATCGGTGCAGAGCCATTTACGGCTGGTGATCTGGTCCTGATCCCCGAAAAATCGGGGATGAGGGTCCGGCGTGCGATCTCATCCTGCAGGACAGTTGCCGGGGGTCCTTCGTTCCGGATTCGCCCGTTCTCGAGCACAACGATCCGATCGACCAGACTGGCCAGTTTCGTGAACTTTTGCTCGACGATCAGGATAGCCTTGCCCTGTGCCTTGAACTCTTCCAGAAGCCTGACAATGCTCTCGGTCCCCTGCTCATCGAGTTCGGACGTCGGTTCATCCAGGATCAGGATATCGGTCCCGAGCGCGAGCGTGGTCGCAAGCACCACCCGCTGCTTCTGCCCGCCAGACAGTGCATGGGGGGGACGATCCTTGAGTTCTTCAAGGCCGGTGACCGCGAGGACCTGCGCGAGCCGCTCTTCGACCTCGGCAACAGAAAATCCGCGCCGTTCAATGGCCGAGAGGACCTCCTCCTCGACTGTGGTGAAGAGGAGCTGGGAGTCGGGGTCATCAAAGAGGATGCCGACCCGGGTGGAGATATCGGTGAGGTCATGGTACTCGCGCACGTCTTTGCCGTCCACGGTCACCCTGCCGGTTTTCTTCCCCCCGTATTCATGTTCGAGAATGCCGGCTGCGGCCAGGCAGAGGGTGGTCTTGCCTGATCCGGAGTGGCCGGTGACAAGGACGCATTCCCCTCTCCTGAGGGTGAGGGTGATTTCAGACACCGCTTCCCGGTCCGCCCGGGGATAGGCATAGCTGACATTCTCGAGCGTGATCATTCCTGTCCCCGCATCAGGACCCGGCTTGCCGGGTAGTAGAGGATCTGGACGATGACCGCGTTGAAGACGGCGGTGATGACCACAATCGGGACAAAGGCAACGACAAAGCCCATCATGTCGCCATTGTATTTCGCAAGGATGGTTGCACTGACGAACATGATGGCTACCGCGGCGAAGGTGAAGCCGCTGGCGAGCGTGGTCAGGAACGTCGATATGGTTGGTGCCAGCTGGGTCCGGTTGCGAAGCACGGTGTAAAGTCCGAAGCAGACCAGGGCTCCCACCGGTTCACTGATCAGGTTTGCCGGGGGGAAGATCGAACTTGAGATCAGCATCGAGAGGATTCCGGCAACGATACCGATACCGAGTGCCTCGTATACTTTTGGCCGGACGAGGATGATCGCAAGGCAGTAGAACGCAATCACCATGTTGGGGGTGAGCGGGGTGTGGAGCATGGCCAGGAAATAGCGCAGGATTGCTCCAACGGCAAGCAGGATGCCTACTATGGCAATATCTCGTGATTTCATGGTATTTCACCTGATTTTTTTTTCGGAGTGAGCCGGGGCATGCCCGGAGATGCAGTAAAAAGAGTTTCAGCGCCAAGGTTCGAGGACAGGGAAGAATACGGTGGATCTCATCAGAGCCCGGGGAACCGGGAATACGATAGGCATCTTGTGATCTCCTTCCTCGTGTGATGTATAATTTTATACAATAATGTATAAAAATATACTGATAAGCAATCTCCCCCTTAGAGGACCAGCTGCAGGTACACAAACCGCAGCTGGTGCCCTCCTCAAGGCCTTTCTGGTTGTCACTGCCACATGCTTATTGCTGATGGTGAGAGAGAACAGAGCATGGCTGAATGGAAGTACTGTCTCCTCCTTCTGCTGCTGCTCGGCATTGCAGCCGGTCCCGCTGCCGCACATCCGCCTTCGGGGATGACGCTGGTATATAGCGAACAAAACGGCGAAGTGGCAATGACCGTGAACCATAGTGTCAGCGATCCTTCCACCCATTATATCGGTGAAGTGACCATCAGGAAGAACGGTGGGATGGTGATCGGAGAGGTCTATTCTGGACAACCGTCCGGGGATACTTTTACGTACCGGTATCCGATCATCCTCACTCCCGGTGATGAGATTGTCGCAACCGCTGAATGCAATATCGGGGGATCGGGAACCGCCCGGTTTCTTATGCCCGGGCAGACCGTCCCGGCTCCCTCAGGACCGGATACCGTCCCACGGTACGTGTACCATGCCGTTCTGATGGTGGCTGGCATTCTCTGTATCATCGCTTCGGGGCTGATCCCTGTCTATGGGAAGAGAATTGCCGGCTGGTACCGTCTCCACGTGGTAACCGCTGCGATCGGGAGCATCCTTGTCATTCCGGCACTCTTCCTGGTCTTCCGGGTCTCCTACCTTTCGTTGTCTCCCTCAGCATTTGCCATCCACGTGATCCTCGGGCTCCTCCTTCTTCTGACCCTCATTGCAACAATTGTGCTCTCCCTGATCAGGAACCGCATGGGGCCACGGAAGCGTCTTTTCAGGAATGCCCATATCTGGATGGGCCGAGTGTTCATCATCCTCATGGTGGTGAATGTGCTGACCGGGCTTGCGGCGGTAGGGGTTATCTAATTTTTTCCGGAATTTTTGGTCCAGACAGTAGGGGACTTCATCTTGGTTATTTTTAATGTTACATGATTTTTGGTCCTCCTCCACCCCATCTCATGATACCGAACGTACCTTTGCTGCGATGGCTTCAAAAGTTGCTGAGGGATCTCTGGAATAGCTACCTTCCTGAAGAGAGAGATGAGAGCGGGGGAAGACGTTTGGTCCTGCAAAAAATGTTGTTTATGGTCTGATGAAAACCCCGTCCTTAGTCCCTCCCCAGGGTTCTCATTCCCAGGTGATACCCATGGTTTCGGCAGATCCCTTGATATGATGTCATGTCGGTTCGTAAATCCTTGTTATACATGCCCGGGTTTTCCGCCATCTGCACCAGAGTGGTCCCTCCGTTCGGCATCAAAGTACCAGTCCCTGATAAGCTGACTGATCCGGTCATCAATATCAGTGAGCTCCTCATCCCTTGCCTGCCTGTCAAGGACACACTCTTCCCAGAGATCCACCAGGGTTGCAAGAGCTCTCTCTTTTCGTTCGAGCAGTGCTTCGAGCCATTTGATCTTCATCAGGAGGACCTCTCTCTCGCGATCTGCATCGCCTTCGATACTGTCCACCGGTCCAAGCGAGGCAGAATAGAGTTCGAGTACCTCCCCGATGCATTGATCAGGATTGTCTACATTACGAATTTTCATGATATGCTCCAGTGTTTCATTCAGTGCGGGGTCGATGGTGATACGGATCTGCTTCTCGTTCATCAGCGATGGATAAGGCGGGAACGGTCTTCATCGTTTCCATGCAGGGAATCCGGCCTCACGATGAGGATCTTCGCGGATACCAACCGGCAGAAAAAATTGGATTATTGCTCTAAATCGAAAGAATAGGTCATGTTCGATACGACAGTGCCGTTCCGGACCAGTTCAACATCAATATCGTACATCCCGGCACTCAGCCCGGAGCAGGATGAGCAGGTGGGAAGGGTATGGTTGTACCTGAGAATATTCTGCCCTGGGGTGAGCGTCACCGGGATCTCCTTGTCGAGCTGATAGTCTCCGTGCCGGCTCTTGATCCCAACAAGCTTGAGCGTGGTGTTGCTCATATCCCCTCTGGCGCTTGCAGACACAGTGATGTTCATGACTTCCTTGGAATGGTACAGGTCTTTGTCGGTGGTGATGGAGGTGATGGTAGCACTACCGGGACCCAAAAAATAGGTATATGCGATTACCGCACCCGCCGCGATAATCACCACGATGAGGGCAATGATGAGAAGATCACGTCGCATAAAAAATGGTAGTCCGTGCTTGGTTATTATACCATTGGCGGGGGATATGGCAGATACCCTTTTTTTCACAACGAGGGTATTTTGTTTTCACACTGGGAGAACGGAATCTCACCGGCGCCGATCGTTCCTGTCATGGTCCCAGCTTCATGGTTTTTCCCTGCTCCCGTTCGGCACCAACGTATAAATGTCCCTGGAGCCACCATCACGGAATAGTGATATCCATGACTGGCGATCTTACCCTCTCTGTTGTACCAATAGAAAAACCTGAAGATGTGAATGTTATCCTGGGGCACTCCCACTTTATCAAGACGGCAGAAGATCTCTACGAGGCGGTAGCCGGTGCGGTCCCCGGTGCCCTGTTCGGGCTTGCATTCTGCGAAGCATCGGCAGACCGGCTCGTCAGGACGGAAGGCAGCGATGAAGCGCTGAAGGAACTTGCCGGGAAGAACGCCCTCCGTATCGGGGCAGGGCATTCGTTTCTCCTGTTTCTCCGGAACTGCTACCCCATCAATGTACTGAACACTATCAAGAATGTTCAGGAGGTCTGCACCATCTATTGTGCGACCGCAAATCCTGTCGAGGTGATCATGGTCGAGACCAGCCTTGGACGCGGGATCCTGGGAGTCATCGATGGATCATCCCCGGTTGGGGTTGAAGGTCCGGGGGATGTCCAGAACAGGATCGACCTGCTCCGAAAGTTTGGATACAAGAGGGGATAATGCAGAGAAACCAGGAGAGAAGATGAGATACTGGGTGAAGGCTTAAAAGAGATATGAGCCGGGAAACCCACAGCTCTATCCCCGTAAGAGGGGACTATCCAGGAGAAGGTTTCGTAACCGAGCAGAATTTAGGGATTGTTCAACGCCGCTTTAACGGCATCCACGACCTCGGCAACCTTCTCCCCTTTGATGATATCATGCCGGGTCAGCACATGTTCGCCGATCACGGTCACCCCCTTCCCGGCGAGTGCCTTCTTCATGATCGGGATGGTCTCACCTGCCTTTGAGCCGCAGGTTGCAAAGAGCACGGCCTTCTTTCCTTCACCATTCCGGAGGGCATCGATAGCACCGTTGGTGACCGGGGTAGTCTTCCAGAACCAGACCGGCGTTCCTATCACGACCAGGTCCGATGATGCGAGATCGATCTCGGCGGGTTCGACTGGATCAGCTTCCTCGCGCCGGGCCCTCATGCTCCCGGTGGTATATGCCGTGATCTTGTTGTAAGGGGTCTTTGGCTTCACTTCAATGAGGTCTCCCCCGCAGGCTGCCTGTATCTTCTCGGCAACTCCGCGGGTTATCCCCGAATATGAGTGAAAAATGATGGAGATCGTCATGAGGGGTACTCTTCCTTTTTATCTAATATTCCTGCCGAATACCAGTGAGGAAGAGGAAGAGGGACCTGGGACGTCTGCGATGTTCCCTGGAACGTCAGTCTCCATGAGTGCCCCTTTCGGTAGCATGCAACTGCTGGTTCCTGTCCAATCCTGAAAATATGGATGCGGGTTATCAGATATACCGGGCTTTCTTGGAGAGCTGGACCGGCGTGTAGAGCGGCCGGTAGGGCATGCATGCGGTCTCTTCCTGCATGAGCTCGATCAGCACATCCTCGGTCATCGTCTCCTTGTGCGGCTTGTTCGGCTGGGACTTTGCCCTCACCGTAACGGTCAGGATCCCCTTGTCCATCTCGGCGTCACCGATGACGACCACGAACGGTACCCAGTCAACTGCCGCGTCCCTTGCTTTCTTTCCGACACTCTCGTCCCGGTCATCGAGGTCGGCACGGATCGCGGCACTACGGATCCGGGCGGCAACCTCGGTGGCAAACGGGAGGTGACGCTCTGCTACCGGGATGACCCTGACCTGGGTGGGTGAGAGCCAGACCGGGAGCATCGGGACCTTCTGCGTGCTCGTGGTCTCGAGGATGGCACAGATGACCCGCTCCACGCTTCCGGTCGGTGAACAATGAAGGATGGGGGGATGGACTGCGTTCCCGTCCTGGTAATACTTGATGTCGAACCGTTTCGAGGACTCGACATCGATCTGGACGGTCGGGTTCTCGATCGGCCGTCCCTGCCCATCGATGGCAGCCAGGTCGACCTTGGCCACCCAGTAGTGGACCCGGTCGGAAAGGATCTCGATCAGCATCGGGACGCCTGAATCGGCAACGATCTTCTTCACCCAGTCATGGTAATCATCGTAGAAGTCACGGGTGCAGCGGAATACCCCAACGAGGGCAGTGCCAAAGTCCTTCCCGGTCTTCCAGCCCATCGAAAGCTGCTCCTCAAAACAGGTGAGGGCTTCGGGCATGTCCGTGCAGAGGCTGTGCATGTCGGGCATCGTGAAGGCACGGAGCCGTTTCAACCCGATCACCTCGCCTTTCTGCTCGTGCCTGAAGGAGTAGGTGGAGAGCTCGTACATCTTCATCGGGAGCGAGTTCGGGGAGATGTGCATGTCCCTCATGATCGAGAACATGCCAAAGCAGGCGGCAAACCGGAGCATCATATTCCGGTTCCCGCTCTTGAACCGGTACTGGCGCTCGCCGAATTTCTCGGCGTGCTCGTAGATGGCTGTGTCCGCCAGATCGTACATGACCGGCGTCTCCACCGGGGTTGCCCCGTAGGGGAGGACGAGGCCGAGGACGTAATCGGCAAGGAGGTCCCGGATCAGCTTTCCCTTTGGCATCCACCGGAGGTGCCCGACATCGGAGACCGGCTCGTAATCAACCAGTTCCTTTGCCCGCATCAGTTCCACGTGGGCAGGTTCGCCTCCCCCGGATGCCGGCTCGCCCAGTTCCTTTCTGAGGAGGCAGCCGAACGGGCTGTTGTCGAGGTACAGCTTTGCGTCATGCGTGGCACCATCAGGGGTCATCACGAAGAACTCGTGGGTTACCTCCTTCTTCTCCTTCTTTGCCGCTTCTTCAGAGGGGAGGATGGTCTTTGAGAGCTCGGAAAGCGGGTGGCCTTTGCAGGAGAGCATAAAGGATTTGTACCATCCGAAGGGTGCCCGCTTTACCGTAAAGCCCATACCGGTGAGACCTTCCTCAAGGGCTTTGAGTGCCCAGACCGCAGCATCCGGCCGCGAGAGATCACTGCTCAGGTGGGCATAGGGATACACCACGATGGTCTCGACCGATAACTTGTCCGCTACAAGGCCGATCTCGGCCAGTGCCTGTTCGACCACGCCCTCAAGGTCGTCCTCGTCAACGGCCTCGACGGCACAAAAGACTGCCAGGGCCTCTTCTGCCCGGTCAGAGAGCAGGCTCGTCTCCTCGGCCATGCCCGTCTTCTTTTTTGCTTCGTATTCAATGAAATCGGAATGTATCAGAAGGAGCCGCATGCGTCATCTCCGATAAATATGCATTGTTGTCCGGATTATGTCTGTATTCATAAGGTATATATCCATCAGGAGCGGGGATTCTCGTGGTACCGGGAGAGGGTTGCCTGCCGCTGGTCCATGTACTTGGCACCTGCTTTCAGGTTGTAGGGCTGGGCTGCCCGCTCGGTCGTGTAGAAGACGAGCTGGCCGATCGGCATCCCTGCATACAACCGGACCGGGCGTGCATTGACGTTGCACATCTCGAGAGTGATCGACCCCCGGAACCCGGCATCGATCCACCCCCCGGTCTGGTGGAGCTCGACCCCGAGGCGTGCGATGCTGCTCTTCCCCTCGATGCTTGCCACGATGTTGTCGGGGAGCCCGATCACCTCCATCGTCTCGGCAAGCAAAAAACGGCCGGGATCCAGCACCAACGAATCGGCATGGCAGTCCGCTGTGCCGCTCGCGATGGTCTCTTTCCGGTACGGATCGATCACCTCCTCCCCTGCCTCGTACCAGAGGAAATGGTCTCCGAGGCGGATATCGAGCGAATTGGGCTGGACGAGGGCAGGGTCAAAGGGATCCACGTGGATAAAACCCCGGGTTATCCGGTCCAGGATCTGCCAGTCGACAAGGATCATCGGCCTCAATATGGGCGGGGAGAGGTAATGAGGGTGTCTGAACAGCCCCCACTCTTCACGTGGAAAACAGGCAAGCGCTGGTTCAGGAAAAAGGGGGAATGGAGGATTTCACCTGGTGGTATCGTAGACCAGCGTGATCGTTCCGACACCATCAGAGAGGGTCAGCTCGTTTCCGGAGATCTTGTAGACTTTCATCGCCGGGAGGATTCCAAGATATGAGCTCTCGAGATCCATGACCCCCGGCTCACCGCAGTACATCAGCGTGGTCGCAAATCCACTCATGGTGATACTGTTCCCTGTGACGGTGTAGGATCCAGAGTAGCTGTTGCACCCTGCATTTCCGCTCACCTTTCCGTCATCGGCAAACTGGATCGATATGGGATTTGCACTCCCCGTTGTCCATGGTTTTCCCTTCGAATCGACATACGAGTTCAGATACCACATCGTGCCGGTCAGTGGGGCAGGAGTCATCTGGTAGGGAGGGACCGTCGAATAGGTGAGGAGGGCTTTTCCCCCGCTGTCTTTAATCGTCAGGGTATCACCAGAGAGAGAATAGGTTGCTGCACCTTGGATGGCGGACAGGTATACCGTCTCCTGGGTCATGATTCCGGCAGGTTCATTGCAGTTCATCTTTGTCGATGCCGGTGCGCCGATTGAAAGCCCTACAGGGGTCGCCTCGTAGGAAGCAGTATACTGGTTGCATCCTGCCGATCCGGATACCTTGCCCTGGGCATCGAAGAATGCAGTGATCGTGGTTCCCGGTTTTACCGAGAGTGATGCATCCCCCTCGTTCAGTGAGACGAGATACTAGGTAATGCCGGTAAGTGACTGCGGGGCCTGTTGCGTGGTCACAGGGGTAGGCTGAACAGTGGGCGGACTGGTGGTCGGTACAGGGGTGGTCACCATCTGGGGTGATGGTGACGTGCATCCGCTGATGCAGAGCATCAGGATGAGGGCGAGTGCCGCAAGCCCATAAGCGAGGATTCTCATAAGAGGTGATATGGAATTTCGCTATTTAAGTCCTGTGGATAAATGATGGGAGATCAGCTGGCTGCTCTGGGGACATCCTTGCAGGGATACTGCAGGCTCAATCCCTGATGACAGGCAAAGATTCCGGTCCGGATGGTATCAGGATTTCAGGGGAAAAAAGCATTCCCGAATCCCCGCGTAGCGGTCGCCGGTTCGATGAGGCTGGTATTCAGGGTGTTCAGCCTCACCACTCCTTTGGGGGATCATCCAGCGGGATCTCCTTTCTCCGCTCGAAAGCCGCCGGGTTGATATTCCACTCGGATCGCCGCAACAGCCCATGCAGGGTCGTTGCCTCGCGGGAGGTGAGCATGGCCCGGCCAAGGACCCTCCTGATCAGGAGCATGGTGGGGACCCGCTTGAAATCCGGGTGATGGATCAGGGTGAGGTACGAATCGATATGGGCGTACAGGTACTCCATCTCCTCCCGCGTGGCAAGGAGGTATTCACCCCTTGGGAGATGGGCAAGTTCATAGCAGACGATCCCGACCGCGTGCGAGAGATTGAGGATTGGATAATCCTTTGCCGAGGGGATAGTGCAGACGATGTCGGCCCTCTGGATCTCCTCGTTGTTCAGTCCCCAGTTCTCCCGCCCGAACAGGATGGAGATGCGTCCATCAATATCAGCGATCAGCTCCCGTATCTCGTTGGGTGAGAAATAGGGCATCCGCATCGGGTTGCATACCGACTTGCTCACCTCGCCCGTGGTCGCGATCACGATGCTGCTCCGGGCACAGACCTCTTCAAAAGAGAGTCGTTCGGCCTTCTCGAGTACATCGGAGGCGTGGGCTGCCCGCATAAATGCTTCGTCCCCTATTTTACAGGGATCGATCAGGACAAGCCGGGTGAACCCGAAATTTTTCATCACCCGTGCGGCAAATCCGACGTTCCCTTCATAGAGCGGGGAGACGAGGACGATCTCGATTTCAGGCATGGAAGGGGAGGATCACTGGATTGCCCTGACCGTCTCTTTCAGAACACCGATACCCAGGTCGTAGACGGCATTGCCGACCACGATAGTGTCCGCGTACTTGGCCATCTCGGCAGCTTTCGCGGCCGAATTGATACCGCCCCCGTAATAGATGGCCGCGTTCTCCACCGCTGATGCTGCCTCCCTGACGACTCCGGGATCGCCGTACGTCCCGGAATACTCGATATAGACGATGGGGAAGTGGAAGTAGTGATCAGCGAGTGAGGCAAACGAGGCGACCTCTTTTCCTGTCAGGGTGCAGGTTGCCTTGGTCAGCTTCCCCACCGCAGAATCAGGGTTCAGCACGATATATGCCTCGGGGACCACCTTCTCCCACTCCACCTGCTGCCTCTGGATCCAGGACCGGTGTTTCCCCACGATCCACTGGACTTCAGGAGAGTTCAGTACCGAGGGGACAAAGACGAGGTCCACGCCGTCCCAGAGCACTGCCTCCGGGCCGGCCGGTTCCACCACCAGCGGGAGCCCTGACGCCCGTGCCTCCTTGGCAAGCGCCGCCATGTTCTCGGCCGTCACATTGAGCGTCCCCGAGAGCATCAGGGCATCGGTCCCGCTTGAGGCGATCTCTGCGATTGCCCCTGCAGGGAGCATCTTGTCAGGGTCAAGCTTGGTCACATGGACCCAGTTCTTCCATCGGGTATGCATCATCTGCACCTATACCACTATAATATCGGGCTCCGCCTTTTTTGCCCTTTCCTGCAGTACTGCCTGGTGTTTGCGGAGCTTCGCAGGGGAGATGCCGGTCCGTTCACCGAGCGTCTTCGGATCTGATTCGAGGATGAGGAGGCCGTTGATGATCCCCGCTTTCCAGAGCCGGCGCAGATCCTCTTCCGAAAAACCCGGGAGCGAAGTGAGTTCCTCTCTCCCTTTCGCCACCTGGACCTTGGTGTATCGTACCGGTGCCGCCCTTCCTTTCGCCGCGGCGATGAGGCCGACATGTTTCTGGACGGTATCCAGGCTGATCCCGGTGGTGTCAGAGATGAAGACCGGGTGGGAGGAGAGGAAATCCTCAGGGGAGCTGATGCCGGCAGCAAAATATTTTTTCATGCTCGCTGCGGGGATACCAGCATGTTTCAGGAACCGCTCGTTCTCGACCATCTTTGCCTCATGGAGGATCGAATCTGCCTCTTTGTCAGCAATCCCGACCCTCTTCAGGAGGGCCGGGTCAGCTGTTCCGAGCGAGGCGATGTCGTTGATCCCTGCCTCCTGGAGTTTCTTGATCACACTGGCCGGGCTCCTTCCTTTCCGGGGAATGAGCATCCTCCGGATGAGCTTCCGGCAGTCCGATCGCCGCCTGAGCAGTCCAAGGACCTCCTCTGCCTCGCGGACCAGATCGCAGGCTTTCTCCCTACTGATCTGGAGAAGTGAGGCGAGCAGTGTGGGATCACGACCGGCAAGGTCGGTCACGGTATAGAGGTGTGCGGCGATCATCCATTCATGGATCGCGGGGGTCATGGATGGCATGAGGAAGAGCGCCTCCTTGTTCGATGCAATCTGGTGGCAGAGGGGGCAGCCGATCTCCCACGGCCTGCTCCCCTTCCTGACGAGCCGGACAGAATGGAGCTGGTGGACCGGGCAGGTATCATCGGTCCGGACGGCAAATCCCCACATGGCGGAAGGGAGACCGACATTGAAGGTGCAGTCCGGGTAATTGGTGCACCCGATGAACTGGGTCTGGTTCCGCAGGTGGCGTATCCTGATGTCATGGGAGCAGACCGGGCAGGGGCCGAGGGTCAGCTCCTCCGCCGTCTGCTCCATGATCTCCTGGCCGACCTCCCGTTCGTGGGGTTCGAGCTGATCAAAGACCGAGTGGAGCATCCCCCGGGATTCGGCCACGACATCGTCCCGGCTCCGGTGCTGCTCCTTGATCTGCTGCATATGCTCCTCAAGCGTCTGGGTCATGGCAGGCCGGGTGATGGTGTTGGCATGCCGCTCCAGGGACTCGGTGACTGCCCTGCCGACCAGCGTGGGGCGGAGAGGAGTTCCTTCGATATACTTGCGGGAGAGGAGTTTCTGGATCACTTCGTGCCGGGTGCTTTTGGTCCCGAGTCCAAGCTCCTCCATCTTCTGGATCAGCTTGCTCTGGGTGAACCGTGCAGGCGGCTGTGTCTCCTTCTCTTCGAGGGTTACCTCCCGGATGGGGAGCTGCTCGCCAACCTTCATGGGGGGGAGTATATACTCTGTCGCGGTACTGTAGGGGTAGACCTTCCGCCAGCCGGGCTCGACAAGCTGTCCTCCGGTAGCGGTGTAGGGCACCTCTCCAGCCCTGAAGTTCACCTTCATCGTCTTCCAGCGTGCGTCGGGAGAGAGAGTGGCGAGGAACCGCCGGACCACGAGTTCGTAGATCTTCCACCGCTCTTCCCCAAGGGAGTGACGGGTTGCGGCCGAGGCGGGGTGGATGGGCGGGTGGTCGGTACTTGTCTTCTTCCCACGGGTCGGTACGGGTCTCCGGTGGGTGGTGACCCAGGCCACCTCCTCTTCAAACTCGGTCGCGGAGAGTGCATTCAGCACTCCCCCGAGGTCAAGGGTAGCGGGATAGACGGTATTGTCCGTCCGGGGATAGGAGATGTACCCGTTCATGTACAGGTCCTCTGCAATCCGCATTGCACCGGCAGCCGAGAATCCAAGACGGGCGGCAGCCACGATGAACCCCGTGGTGTCGAGCGGGACCGGGGCCCGTTCGATCTTGGCCCCTTCCTTTACTTCGGTCACTACGAGAGGAGGATGAGTGCGATCGCGTGCCTTTACCGCCTCTGTCTGGTCGCAGAACCGGGGGGTGGCATGGCGTGCCTCGATCTCCTCGCCATCCTTCTCGGTCAGGAGCGAGAGCTGCCAGTACTGCTGGGAGACGAACTCCTCGATCTCCTTCTCCCGGTCCACTATCATGGCGAGGGTGGGGGTCTGGACCCTGCCGACGGAAAGGATGTTGCTGCCCCCCCTCCGGGCGGCAAGGCTGATGAACCGGGTGAGGGAAGCCCCCCACATAAGGTCGATCACCTGCCGGGCTTCCCCTGCGGAGGCGAGGTCAAAATCGAGTTCCGAGGTTCCGCTGAATGCCTGCCTGATCTCATCGGGGGTGATCGCACTGAACCTGGCCCGCCGGACAGGAACCTCCCTGCTCACATCGCGGATCAGCTCGTACGCCTCCTTCCCTATCAGCTCCCCTTCGGTATCAAAATCAGTCGCTATCGTGATGAGGCTGGACTTCTTTGCCAGTTTCTGGAGGACCTGGACGATCTTCTTCTCGGTCGGGACCTTGATCGTCCGGGCGTCGATCAGGGACCGGGGGGTCCGTTCGGTGCTCCGCCAGTTGGAGTACCCCTCTTCAAAATCGATCTCGACCACGTGGCCTCTGAGCCCGATGACCGCAGTGTCGCCGAACCGGTAGACTGGGACCCCCCCGTCCTTGTCGGTGGCCACTTTTGTTTTCCCGGCAAGGATGGAGGCGATGCGGTGAGCCGAGATATTCTTCTCGGCAACGATCAGGTGCATCGCTTCAGCCCTCTTTTCCGAGGATTCCGGAGAGCACCTGGTTCACGTCAGCAGGTTTGGCCCGGCCCCTGGTCTTTTTCATGACCTGCCCGACCAGGAAATTGAATGCTTCTTTCTTTCCGGCCGCAAAATCGGCGACTGCCTGGGTCTGCTCGGCAATCACTTCTTTAACTGCTATTACAATGGGATTGTCATCAGTTAGTAAACCCGTAACGCCACTTTGTGCTTCTACCGTTCCTTTTAACGAAATTACTTTCAAACCTTCCCTTTCAATATAATTTTTAGGTGATTCACAACTCCCTGTGTCCTTTATCTGATCAAGGATATGTCGTAATACTTCAACCCCACTTTTTTCAGTAATGTTTCCTTCTTTTAAATCTATCAGGATATGGCAGAAGTGATCGGATGGCACACTTGAGATACTCATATCTCGATAATTCAGCTCGCCAAGAAGAGTATCGGCGACCCAGGTCGCAGTAGCTGCTTGTGTTCTTAAATCAATTGGGAGATTGTCATAGAATTCAGCAACTTTCCAATCACCTGTTACCGTAGCAGCATGAGTGGAGGAAAAGGCATAATTTTGCATAAAACGCACTTTCCGGGCATCCGGGAGTTCCGGGAGGACGATCTCGTCAGCCCAGGCACAGACCCGCAGGGGGCGGAGGTCCGGCTCCGGGAAGTACCGGTACTCCTGCTCCATCTCCTTGCTCCGCGAGGAGGTCGTCACTCCCCGTGTCTCGACAAAATGCCGGGTCTCGGTCCCGAGCCGCTGTCCCCGCCGGAGCGCATTCTTCTGGCGGGTCACCTCAAAGGTGAGCGCCTTTTCCACCCCCTTATAGGAGGAGATGTTCTTGACCTCTGCCCTGCCCCGGTCGGCTTTTCCCTTGCCCTCCCGGTCAAACCAGCCCCGTGGCTGGATGGAGATATTTGCATCGACACGGAGCGACCCCTCCTTCTCGCTGTCGAAGACACCGAGGTACTCGAGGGTTGCCCTGAGCTTGTTCAGGAATTTCCGGGCTTCTTTGGGCGACCGGATGTCCGGTTCGGTCACGATCTCGATCAGGGGAATCCCGGCCCGGTTATAATCGACGAGCGTGTACTTCGCCCGGTCGGCACCCCCCTTATGCACGAGCCTTCCCGGGTCCTCCTCGACGTGAACCCGGGTGATCCGGACCCGTTTCTCCCCGTCATCGCCCTCGATATCGAGGTAGCCCTTCACGGCAAGGGGACGGTCGTACTGGGTGATCTGGAATCCCTTGTTCAGGTCCGGGTAGAAGTAGTTCTTCCTTGCAAACTCCGACTCCTCAACGATGGTGCAGTTCAGCGCCTTTGCCACTCTGAGGGCATATTCGATCGCCTTCCGGTTCACCCGCGGGAGCGAGCCCGGGAGGCCGAGACAGATCGGGCAGACATGGGTGTTCGGGCCATCGTCGCGGTAATCGGTGGAGCAGCCGCAGAAGAGCTTCGTAAGGGTATCGAGCTGGCAGTGAATCTCGAGGCCGATGATCACCTCATCATCGGAGAAGTCCGTCACCCTGCTCTCCTGTCCTGCAGTGTCTGCCGTTCCTGTCATCGTGACACCCCCTGCTCAAAGGCATAGGCGACATCGATCACCCGCTCGTCCCGGAAATGCGGCCCCATGATCTGGAGCCCCACCGGGAGACCTTCCGAGGTGCCGCACGGGACCGAGATGGCCGGTATCCCAGCGAGGTTGGCCGGGACGGTCAGGATGTCAGAGAGGTACATCGAGAGGGGATCGGTCTTCTCGCCGATCCGGAACGCGACGGTGGGCATGGTTGGCCCTGCGATCACATCGACTTCCCTGAAGAGGCGGAGGAAGTCGTTCCGGACCTGTTGGCGGGCTGCCTGGGCCTTTGCATAGTATTTTCCGTAGTAGCCGGAGGAGAGCGCAAACGTCCCGAGCATGATCCTTCTCTTCACCTCGGTTCCAAACCCGTCCCTCCTCCGCTCCTGGAAGGATTCGTGCCAGGTCTGTCTGGTATCGGCCGGGGGCCCGTACCTGACACCGTCAAAGCGGGCGAGGTTGGAGCTGGCTTCGCTGGTGCAGGTGACGTAATAGGCTGCCAGGGCGTAGGCCATGCTCGGCATCCGGCAGGTGATGATATCGGCACCCTTCCGTTCCAGGAGTGATATCCCATCCCAGACTACCGAGGCAACCCTCGGATTGACCCCCTCGCCAAAGTACTCTTCCGGGACCCCGATCTTCAGGCCGCGGATGTCGGGATCAGGGATATGGGCATAGGGACAGTTGACACTGGTGGAGTCGCTGGGGTCATACCCGGTCAAGACCTCCATGAGGAGGGAGATATCGGAGACGGTCCTGGCCATAGGGCCGATCTGCTCAAGCGAGTTGGCATAGGCGATTAGGCCGTACCGGGAAACCCTGCCGTAGGTGGGCTTGTGCCCAACGATACCGCAGAATGCCGCGGGACAGCGGATCGATCCGCCGGTATCCGTACCGAGTGCCATCCGGACCATCCCGGATGCAACGGCAGCAGCACTTCCCCCAGAGGATCCCCCCGGCACCCGGGAGGTATCGGCAGGATTTTTTGTGGGCCCGAATGCACTGTTCTCGGTCGTGGTGCCCATCCCGAACTCGTCCATGTTCGTCTTGCCGACAATTCCTGAACCGGCCTTTTTTACGAGTTTGACCACGTGGGCATCGTAGGGCGGGAGGTATCCTTCCAGGATGCGGGAGGCGCAGGTAGTCTGGATGCCCCGGGTGGAGATATTGTCCTTGATCGCGATGCCGATCCCGGAAAGTTTCCCCGGACCGGTCTCGGCCTTGTCAAGCATGGTGATAAAGGCGTTGTACCGGTCGTCCTGCGGGAATGTGAGGGTCGCCACTCACATCACCCTCGGCGCCCTGAAAAATCCGTCTTCCTTCTCGCGGGTATTGGCAAGGACTTCATCGGCAGGGAGGGAATCTTCCACAATATCGTCCCGGAAGATGTTCACAAGGTCGGTCCCGCCCCGCGTTGCCTGCTCCACCTGGTCGAGGATATCAAAATAGTCAAGGATCTCGTTGAACCGGCCCGTGAATTCTGCCAGTTCCTCCTTCTCGATACCGATGTCGGCAAGCTCTGCGATATGTGCTACATCCTTCTCAGATACCATTCCGTGCCTCCCCGTTCGTTCTGATCTGATCTAAGTACCGTTGTAAAGACCTTTTATAACCCTTGTCCCGGGCAAACCCCTGCAGGACCTTGGCAATACCGGTTCCGTACTGCATGGCTTTCTTTCTGTACCACGCGATTTCCCGCGGGATGTGGCGGGCTGCAACCTCGCGAAGCGGCCATTTTCCGACCCCGTCCCGGACCATCCCGCCAGCCGGGAGGGACTGTGCAGCGCGCACCACTCTGACATCAAGGAACGGCTGAGAGAGGTAGGTGCCATTGAGCGCGGCCACCGACTGGTCGCGGAGTCCCTGGGCGGCAAGCCCGGCAAAGTCGCGGGCGAGCTGGGCAGCGGGATCGGTCCCGGTCCGGTAGCGGGCATATCCCCCGAAGAGCTCATCGGCACCCTGGCCGGTCAACACCCGTTCATGCCCGAGTTCGCTTGCAGAACGGGTGACCAGGTACTGGGTGATGGCAATTGCGGTGTTTACCGGGGTCGGTTCAGGGATCACCCCGATCACCGCATGGAGCCCTTCCCGGATATCATCGTGGGTGACCACAACGCAGGTGCAGTCCAGGTGCATCGCGTCTGCTGCCAGCGATGCCCGGGCAAGATCATGCGACCCGGCAAGTCCGATCGCGATGCAAGGGCGTTGTGCAAGGAATGCGACAAGGGATGAATCCACCCCTCCCGAAAAAGCACAGACCCCCTCAGTGCTCCGGAGTCTCACTGCGGTGACAATCGCTTCATCAAGGGACAATACCCGGGGATTGGGAGATACGTTCCCTGTCTTCTTTCCCTCGCAGACGATCGTCCCGGCAGGGCAGGGTCCGGGGATGATCCCGAGATGGTCACGGGCCATGCAGCCATCCCACGAGAGAAAAAATTCGCCGCCGAATCGGTTAACACTCCCCGGTTCGATGTGGAGCAGGATCTCCAGTTCCCGGGATGAGAGCAGTATGCCGTCCAGTTCCACCCAGCCCTTCAGCTCCATCTGTTCATAGCTCTGCCCTCCGCCCCTTCATACTCTTTGTGGATGGGCCGCGAACCTTATGCCCCGGGCGGGCAAACATCGGAACATCATGGGGCAGACAGTGGCAGTGGACCTGGGGGCGACACGTACCCGGGTGGCGCTCATAGGGGAGGAAGGGCAGATTGGGGAGCGGAGGGAGGGACGGACCCCAGCGAAAGAGAGCGATCCCTCACGGCTTGCCGGGTTCCTATCAGGCTTGATCGGAGAGGTCAGGGCTGGGCACCGGGAGGAACCCCTCTCCGGGATCGGGCTCTCTGTTGCCGGGCCGGTTGATATCACCCGGGGGGTGCTCGTGAACCCGCCGAACATGGCCTTCAGGGATGTTCCTCTTCGTGAGGAGCTCTCTTGCCTATTTCAATGCCCTGTCAGGATGATCAACGACTGCCATGCCGGAGTGCTGGGGGAGATGCATTACGGGAAGGGACAGGGAAAACAGGACGTTGTCTACGTGACGATCTCGACCGGGATCGGGGGAGGAGTGGTGTCGGGGGGGCGATTGCTCCTCGGCAGGAAGGGGAATGCCGCGGAGATCGGCCACTTCCTTGTCGACAACACCTATGATCTCCCCTGCAGCTGCGGCCACCGGGGGCACTGGGAGGGGTATGCCTCCGGGAGGTTCCTCCCCTGGTTCTTTGCGGAATGGTGCCGGTTCCATGCAAAGCCGCACTGGGGGCCTGATTCGGCAGAGGAGATCTTTTTCTCGGCCCGGCAGGGGGATGATGACGTACTCCGTTTTGTCCGGGAGCTCTCCCGGATCAATGCCAGGGGCATCTCTGATGTCATTGTCGCGTACGACCCGGAGATCATCATCCTTGATGGGGCTGTCATGCAATCCAATGCCGATCTCCTCTTCCCGTCTATGCGGGAGTTCATCGACCGGTTCCTTCCCCCCCCTGAGATCGTCCTGTCAGATCTCGGGGGAGATGCGCCTCTCCTCGGGGCAGCGGTGATCGCGGGAGGGTACGAGACAGGCTATGGGGATTTTGGATCAGCTGATGAGGGCTGACTCGCCTGTCATGCATTCTGTCCTGTCCGATCTGGCTTTAAGGGCCTCTCGCTCCAGTCATGATTAACGTATCCCCGTCTGAATCTGGCGAAGCAGGCTGACCCTCATGTTCGTCCCTGTCCTTCTCCCCATGCAGTTATTTTTTCAGTGACTTCCCAATGCTCCATGCATCCCCGGCATGCTCTCCAAGGGTCCAGTACCGGTTATCCGGCATCGAGAGCAGGAGGGGATCAATCTTTTTCATATCCGGTTTTCCCCCTGTCAGATATCGCTCTTCGGTATAGGACCCTGCGATCTCCCCGATGAAGAACTCGTTTGTGGGGTGGTGTACTGACTGGACCAGCCGGCACTCGATACAGATGGGGCACTCCTTAATCATGGGGGCTGTCTTCAGTTCACCGTAAAAGACGGAGAAAAGGTCGGCCTTGTCTACCGACGCCCCTGAGACGATCCCACAGTAATCTGCCTCCTCAATCATCGAATGGCTGGGGACATTGACAGAGAAGGTCTTGTTCTGCTTGATCCCGGTCGGGGTATAATGGTGTTTCCCGACACCGCAGCCGATCATCGGGGGATTGGCGTTCACCCGGCTCACCCATCCAAGCGCCATGAAATTTGGCTTCCCGTCCACGTTCGCCCCGAGAAGGGTCACCGGCATGGGGAATGGGAACGTATTCTTCCCCACACTGATCTTCCCGTTCTGGTCCATCTTGCTCATAGCTCCACCTTTGCAAACGGAAACCATCAATTGTTCGGATTATTCATGAGGCACCGGGCTGCCAATTCCTCCCGTTCGGCACCAACCCGGTTACCGGTCTCCCAGCCAGGACTCCTCCGGTGATTCTTTCAGGTACCCCGACCCATTTTTGCGGGAGCATAATGGGCGGACAAGAGAAGGGAGATCCCGGACAGGGGGAGAGAACAGTCCTGACAGGTCCGCCCTTCTACCTCCCTGAATTCGAGCGGTCGTACCGCTATATCATCGATGAATACGAAGTGGAACCCCGGGAGATCGGGATCTTCATCCCCTGTGCGGTCAGGAAGCCATACAGCAGGAGCCCGAGCCACCAGCTGATCCGGATGATCATCTCCCAGGTGCTCGACCCTTCCCGGTACCATATCATCGTATTTGGGACCTGCGGGGTCATCCCGGCCGAGCTCGAGGAGATGTACCCGTATGCCCATTACCGGTACATGCTAGGGAAATGCACGGATGAAACAATACGACAGGATTTCCTGACGATCGAGACCGGGAGGGTGGCGGGATACCTGGAGAAGACACGGGATGCGTACCGGTACCGGATCGGGTACTGCCTCGGGTTGTTCCGTGAAGCGCTCATCCGTGGTTCGGAGCAGGCCGGGGTCCCGATCGATCTGCTCCTGCCGAGCCGGGAGAAGATCAATAAGATCATCGAAGAGGAGGACTGTTCGTTCCAGGAAGGCAGTCTATCCATGGATGAATACCTGGGCGAGTTCTGCGAGGAGCTGATCCGGTTCCGGAATTCTCTCGAGAGAGATTCGTCCAGGTGATCCTCCCTGGAAGATTGCGATGCGGTTCTCTGTCAGTTCTATCAAAAAGATGGCGAAGCAGGAGTTCGGGGACCTCCTGAACGAGGCTTTTGGAGTTAGCAGGAGTGGTGAGGGACCCGGGAGGCAGGAAAAAAAGATTGTATCCCAAAGGGCCGGATTACCCGCCGGCAACGGGAGGGAAGACCGCTATCTCATCCCCTTCACCGACCGGGATGGAGCCGGCATCCTGTGACCGGATCCTCTTTTTGTTCCGCATCACGATCACAAAATCCCTGAATGCACCTTCTTCGTTAAAGATCGTGTCGTACCCTGCTTTATTCCTGGATGCTGCCTCTTTTACGAGGTCAGCAACCGAGATGCCTTCCCTGGCCTCGATCTCCTGGGTGTTCCCGAGGAGTTCTCCGAACCGGGCAAAAAATCGGACGGTAACCTTCACGTATATCACGATATCCCTTTATATTTTCCTGCACAGGCTTCGCAATCTGGATCCGTTTCAACCGGGATCTCCTCAATCCGGCCCTGGATCCCGTCCCAGAGCAGGAGGCGGCCGGCGAGGAGATCACCCCGGCAGAGGAGATATTTGCAGACCTCGGTCGCCTGTATCAAGCCAATGAATCCCGCGGTCACGCCGGCAACGGGAAAGACCTCGGCGGGTGGGGGCTGGGGGATGATACAGCGCAGGCAGGGGGTCTTTCCGGGGAGGATCGTGGTCGCCTGGCCGAAGAAGCCGCTGATCCCCCCGTGAAAGAGGGGGATCCCCTTCTCCAGGGCTGCCTTGTTCAGGAGGTACCGTGTCGGAAAATCATCCAGGGCATCGACAATGCCGTCAGCATCCCTGGTCAGGGAGGAGACCGTGTGCTGATCGATGGTTGCATCAACTGCTTTCACCATGATGTCGGGGTTGACCTCCTGCAACCGTTCTCCGGCGACCGCTGCTTTCCGCCGCCCGATGTCCTGGTCGCGGTAGAGGATCTGGCGGTTCAGGTTCGTCTGGTCCACCCGGTCATTGTCCGCGATGATGAGGGTACCTACCCCGAGGACAGCAAGGTAGATCGATACCGGCGATCCAAGCCCTCCGGCCCCGGCAATGAATATGGTGGCATCCTGCAGCTGTTCCTGCCCCTCTTCGCCAAAAAGCATCATCTGCCTGCGGTAGCGTTCACGCTCACGAGCGGAGAGCAGGGATATCGCCTCCTCGCATCCGCTCTATTCCCTTGCCGCTGGCGGTCAGGAATACGCTTCTGTCAACCGATCGCACCCTCATGTTCACCTGCCGGGTATACTCCGGAGTTCTTCGTAATGGCATAAAAAATGCACCATCACCGGATTCTGTCTCCATTATAATCAGAGATGGGAAAGTGGATAATCTTGTATCCCGAACCTTTGGTACCAAAAGGAGCATGATTGCTTCTGCAACGAGAACCATATCCCTGTAAAGACAGGTGCGCAGGATGACCGGTACCACACTCGAAGAACGAATGGAACAACTGAGGAGGCGGATCTCCGGATGCGGACAGCTGCTGGTCTCTTTCTCCGGAGGGGTTGACAGCGGCCTCCTTGCGGCACTGGGAAAAGAGATACTCGGTGATAACGTGCAGGCGGTCTTCATCGACAGCCCCCTGGTCCCGAGTTCGGCTGTATTGGAAGCCCGGGAGATGGCTGGACTCCTCGGGATACCGCTCGGGATTATCACGGCCCCGTTTCCCGGGGAGATGGTGTCATGGAACCTTCCGGACCGTTGTTATCACTGCAAGAAGTCATTCTCGGAACTCCTCCGGGCATGGGCAGACGAGCAGGGCATATCGTGTATTGCCGATGGGGTCACAGAGTCCGATCGATTAGAATACCGTCCCGGTACCCGCGCAGCGACCGAGGCGGGAATCATCCACCCGTTTCTCGAATCCCGGATAACGAAGGCCGAGATCCGGCAGCTCGCCCGGGAGAGGGGGCTCCCGTTCTGGGACAAGCCATCGACCGCCTGCCTTGCCTCACGGATCCCGTACGGGGAGGCACTCACCCGGGAGAATCTCCGCATGGTGGAGGAGGCCGAAGCCGGTCTCGCAGGAGCGGGATTCGCCGGGAGCAGGGTCCGGAACCATGGCGGCATCGCGAGAATAGAAGTTCCGGAAACAGACATCACCCGGTTGGTGGCAGCACGGGAGAAGATCGTCTCCCTCGTGAAGCAGGCCGGCTTCTCCTATGTCACACTCGACCTGATCGGGTACCGGAGCGGGAGCATGGATGAAGTACGGGGGAAGACGGCAGTTCCCGGAAAGGAGGGCTCCTGATGGACGGGACGGTGTATGACAACCTGTTTGCTCTCGTTCGCAAGGAGCGGCCGCTGGTGCACCATATCACGAACCGGGTCACCATCAACGACTGTGCCAACATCACCCTCTGCGCAGGTGCTGCCCCGGTCATGGCAGAGGCACCGGAGGAGGCAGCCGAGATGGCCGGGCTCGCCGGAGCCCTTGTCCTGAATATCGGAACCCTTACAGAAGCCCAGGTCGGGGCGATGCTTCTTGCCGGTGCACGGGCAAACGAACATGGGATCCCGGTTATCCTGGACCCGGTCGGTGCCGGGGCCACCAGGCTGCGGACTGAGACCGTCCTCCTGCTCCTGGATGAGCTTGAGGTAGCTATCCTGAAGGGGAATGCGGGAGAGATCGGGGTGCTATCAGGTCTTGGGGGAACGGTCAGGGGGGTTGATTCGGGCGGAGTATCCGGGGACCCGGTCGAGGTTGCCAGGGAATGTGCCAGGGCAACCGGGACGATTGTCGCGATGACAGGCAAGGTTGACGTGGTCGCTGATGGGCGCCGCACCTTCCTTGTCGCAAACGGCACCCCGATGATGGGGAACCTCTCGGGGACCGGCTGCATGGCGGCCTCGGTTACCGGTGCGTTTGCCGCGGTCGCGGACGACATGACTGCAGCCCCGGTGGCAGCCCTCGTGGCGTTCGGCCTTGCCGGGGAGAGGGCTATGAAGGGGTGCTCGGGGCCGTACTCGTTCCGGACAGCATTGTTCGATGCGATGTACAGGCTGGGGCCGGCTGATCTTGCAGTGGGGGCGAAGGTGAGCGTGCCGGATGGCATATGATCTCTACGTGATCACCGACCCGGCGATAGCCCGCGGGATGCCCCATGGCGGGATTGCCCGCCGGGTGGTGGAGGGAGGAGCCGATGCCGTCCAGCTCCGCGACAAGACCCTTCCCGGGAGAGACCTGCTCGCGGTTGCCTGCGAGATCCGCGAGATAACCGAAGAGTCGGGAGTACTCTTTTTTGTCAACGACCGGATCGATATCGCCCTTGCCGCAGGAGCAGACGGGGTCCACCTGGGGCAGGGGGATCTCCCGGTCAGGGAAGCCCGGTCGATCTCCCCGGAAGGGTTCATCATCGGGGTATCGGTCGGCAGCGTCAGTGAGGCAGTCGCTGCCGAGTCTGCCGGGGCAGACTACCTCTCGCTCAGCCCGATCTTTCCGACCACGTCAAAGGAGGATGCCGGGCCCGGCCATGGGCTTGTAGTGTTACAGGCGATTTGTGCATCGGTGACACTCCCCGTGATCGCGATTGGCGGGATCACTCCACGGAATGTGCCGGAGGTGATCGCTGCCGGTGCTGAAGGGGTCGCTGTGATCTCAGCGGTCATTGCACAGGAGGATATCACGGCGGCTGCACGGCATATGAAAGCGATCATCAGGGATTCGAAAGAAAGAGTTCGGCAGGTCCGATAACCTTCCTGCATTACGGAAGAGCAAGCATCCGCTCGATAGCCCTCCGTGCCGGGATCGCGATCCTTTCAGGGACCCCGACCCGGGGTGCCATCCGGTCGAGGGCGGCATGGACCTTTTCCAGGTCCGTCTTTTTCATGTTGACACAGATCGCACGGGAGGAGAGCGGATAGCAGTGCTTCTCCGGGCATTTGAGGGAGATCTGGTGCAGGATCCCGGTCTCGGTCCCGATGATGAACTTCTCGTTCTTACTCCCACAGATATGGCGGATCATCCCGGACGTGGAGAAGACCTGGTCGGCTGCATCGATCACCTCGGGCCGGCATTCGGGATGGACGAGCACTTCTGCACCGGGGTGGCGGCTCCTCGCCCTCTGGATGTCCTTCCCGGTGAACCGTTCATGCACGAGGCAGAACCCGTCCCACGGGAGGATCTCCTTGGTGGTGAACCTGGCGACGTACCGTGCAAGATTCCGGTCCGGCACCATGATCACCTGGTGCTCTGACAGGGATTCCACCACCTTCACCGCGTTTGCTGAAGTGCAGCAGATGTCACTCGCGGCCTTCACTTCCGCGGTGGTGTTAACATAGGCGACCACGGCGGCATCCGGATATTGCTCCTGCAGAACGGCAAGTTCACCGGCCGTGACCATATCTGCCATCGGGCAGCAGGCACCGGCAGCCGGAAGGAGTACCGTCTTTTCCGGGGAGAGGATTGCGGCGGTCTCTGCCATGAAGTCCACGCCGCAGAACACGATGACAGGGGCTTTTTGCGCGGCGGCAGCCCGCGCCAGCTCGAGGGAATCCCCTACAAAATCGGCTATATCCTGAACGGCATCGATCTGGTAATTATGGGCTAGGATGACCGCATCCCGTTCCGCCTTGAGTGCGAGGATCTCCTCCCTCAGTTCACTATCTTCCGCCATACTACCTACCCTATGATGAATTCTGGCGGGTAAAAAATACATGGGCCGTCATCAGCCTTGTACCGGCCAGGCCGAAAAGGCCCTGACCGACACGAATTCTGGCATCAGCCGGTACTGACTCCATTCTTCATCTCTCTTTCCCGAAGGATGTGTTGGAATACGGGTATGGTCCCACCTCCCATGAACTACCTCATAGGTATCCTGTCCACACAAAAAAACCTGAGTTACCTTCAGACCTACGCATGCAGAATGCACTGCATGAGGCAGTTGTATTTAAAAAAGAGAGTTGCCGGGTCGCGGAAATGTCCTGTTCTTCCTTCGCCTGGAAGGATAGTATTCCTGGTAGGGATTACCTGCCCCGGGAGATGGCCCGCACCGCGGCAAGGAGGAGATCGATCTCCTGCTCCGTGGTATAGAGGGCGAGGCTTGCCCTGACCGTACCATCCGGGAGACCGAGTGATTCCATCAGTGGCTGGCAGCAATGGTACCCTGATCGCACGAGGATCTCGGCCTGGTCGTCCAGCTGCTGGGCGATCTCGTGGGGATGCATCCCTTCGATTGTGAACGAGACCACGCCGATCCGGGCGTCAGGATCCCGTGGGGCATACACCCGGACGCTTACAATCCCCTGCAGGCCGTCAATCAGCCGGGTAGCAAGGGTGCTCTCGTGGCGGTGGATCCGTTCCATTCCCTTTGCCATGAGATACTCTGCCGCAACCCCAAGGCCAATACCCCCGGCGATGTTCGGGGTCCCCGCCTCGTATTTTTCATACCCCCCGAGAGGGACGTAGCCGTCTGCCGAGACTGACTCGACCATTCCCCCGCCGAGGGTGGAGGGTTCAAGAACCGGTTCCTTCATCCAGAGGACCCCGGTGCCGGTCGGCCCGAGCATCTTGTGGCCGGAGAAGCAGAGGAAGTCACAGTCCAGTGCCCGGACATCGACTGGCAGGTGGGGGACGGACTGTGCCCCGTCCACGAGCAGCAGTGCCCCGTCCTTCCGGCACATCCGGGCGATCTCTACCACCGGCGTGACCACCCCGAGTACATTCGATACATGGGTCATAGCGACCAGCCGTGCCGGTTCGGAGAGGGCTGCCCTGAAGGCATCGAGATCAAGCTGGTAATCCTCAGTGATCCCGATGACCTCGACTGTCACCCCAAGGCGCGAGAGCGCCCGCCAGGGGAGGAGGTTTGAGTGGTGCTCGAGGATGGTCGTGACGACCCGATCCCCCGGCCTCCAGGAGAGGCCGCGGGCGACCATGTTGATGGCCTCGGTGGTGTTTTTGGTAAATACCGCAGTCCCGTCTGTGCCATTGATCAGCTTCGCCACCTTCTCATGGGCATGCCAGTACCGCTGGGTGGCGATCCGGGTATAGCGGTGCACCCCGCGTCCGACATTGGCACGGTACCGGTGCTCGAACTCGATCATCGCCTCGACCACCGGCTCCGGGGAGAACCCGGTGGCGGCATTGTCAAGGTAGATGATCTCTCCAAGGATCGGGAAGTCCTTTCGGATCTCGTCAACGGCGAAGGATTCGCGATCCGTTCTCTCTCCTTCTGGTTTCATGGTACTCTCTCTTATCGCTCCCGCGGGCTTTTTCTGCCCGGGAACGGTCTTCAGGGTGAAATCTTCGTTGAAGGGGATCCCCCTGCTCCTGCAGAGCTCCCGCATCTTGGGCGGGAGTGCCTTCCAGCGCCAGAGGCCCCATCTCCGGAACTCTTCGGGGAGCCCTTTCTTCCCGGCCCACCGGTCGAGGAATGCATCCCACCGGGTAGTCTCTTCAGGGTGCAGGGCTCGGAGTATCTCGTACTCACTCTCAAGCATCGCAGGGCAGACCATGCACCCGATCCGTTCGATCCCTTGCTCGTAGAGGGGGTTGATGGGGGCGTTCTGCCACCAGAGGTAGAGGAATACCTCCAGCGCCCGCCAGTTCCGGATCGGCGAAATATTCAACTGCAGGGGATTTGCCGGGTTCTGGCTGGTCTCATCGAGGTCAGCCCGGTTCCAGGACTCGTACCAGCGGTTCCCCTGGACCGTGAGGCAGGGGCCGGTCGTCTCAAGGTAGATCTTCAGGGGGTGGAGCTTCTGCAGCTTGCAGCACCAGCGGTGATCTTTGCCCGGCGGCCCAGCCTTCTCGGCAGCTTTCCAGAAGTCACCGGCCTGCCGGATCACCTCCACCCCGAGCGATTCGACAAACGCGACGGTCTCGGGAAACTCGATGCCGGTGTCAAGGAAGAATGCCTTTTCAACACCTGCTTTCCTCGCCAGGAGCAGTGCGGCCATGCTGTCTTTGCCGCCCGAGAAGGAGACATTGACACAGGGCCGGTCATGGAGGTGCCGTTTTATCGTGCGGACCGCGTTCCGCTCCAGGTTCTTCAGGTGGTACTGGTTCTGCCGGATGGCCGTGTCCCAGCCCGGGTCGGGAGGTGTTTTCGGTGTCACCGGCATCACCTCTTTGACCCGGATAAACCCTTCTTTCACGACACCGGTCCCGAACCGGCTCTTGTAGGCGATGATCACGGTCCCCTCCTCTGCCGGCTTTTTCAGGGGGAAACGTTTCCCTCCGATCCGTCCACTCTCCGGGCCGAGATCGGCATCGGTCTCGAGGCGGACCATCCCGCGGGCGGTATGCGGAATGAGATACGGAAGTGCTTCCGGGGCGATGTCAAGGCTGAACCGGCGGCTTACCGGGTCAAAGGTCAGCCAGGCGAACCGGTCCCCGTGCATGATCACGAGATCGGCCCGGTCGACCCCGCCGGTCTTGTTCAGGAGGATGATCTGCGGCAGCGGGACGGGACCGAACCGATCGGTAAGGAGGGTGCTGATCAGATCCCGGTCAGCAGCAAGGGCGGGACGGACATCATAAGGCTGCAGGAGGGGGAGTGCCTTGCCCTGGGCTCCACAGGCGCAGCTGCGGCCGATGAGCGGCACATTGCACTGTTCGCACCAGTACAGGATTTTTTTGACGGCAGGCTCCCTCATTTCCACAGGATCATGTGCCGGACGAAGACATAAGAGAACCTGTTGAGGGGAGCGATCATGGAACGGGAACCATTGTGCAGGGATGATCCGGGATATGATTTTTCCCCATTAGCGTATGGTTTTGCTCAATAGTGAGAGATGATCCCCGCTCACTTCCTGGGTCCCCGAACGGTCCCGTTCAGAGAAAAAAAGATAAGCCAGGAGCACGCTATGCTGATTCCCTGGAGTGGTCCTCCGACTATGACCCCGCCGATCTTCCTGGCCCTCTACATCGCCGGTTTTCTCCTTGCTGCTTCCATCCGTCTCTGGTATACCCAGGAGTACCGGAGAAAGATCAAAGAGGAGCACTGGAGACCGGCATTAGATACCTGGCTCATCTACCTGCCTGCCCTCGGGATGTTCATCCTCCCCGGGATCTACATCCTCACCCCGTACCTTGCCCCGGCCGATTATACCCTCCCGGAATCGGCCGGCTGGGTTGGGGCCGGCATCTTCGGTGCCGCTCTCCTCCTGCTCTGGCGGTCCCATGCCGACCTCGGTGCGAATTTTACCCCGAATGCCGATGTGCAGCAGGGGCAGCGGCTGGTCACGACCGGGGTCTACCAGCACATCAGGCACCCGATGTATGCCTCCCACTTTCTCTGGTCGATTGCCCAGCCGTTCCTCCTCTGGAACTGGATCGCCGGGTTTGGCCTGCTCATCACCTTCATTCCCCTCTATGTCGTCCGGGTCCCCGTCGAGGAGAAGATGCTTGCAGGGAAGTTCGGTGCAGCATACGAGCAGTACATGGAACGGACGGGACGGATCATCCCCAGGTTCGGTCGATCAGGGACACGCTGAACTTTTAGGGAATTTTGCAGAGGAGAGAACAATTTCTTGAGCAGCCTCTCCCCTTCATCAACGAATGTTCCTCTCCTTCTGAAAAGTAATATCTTGCAATCCTTTCATATGTATTAATCCGGGCGAGGGTATCTAAGCCAGGCCAAAAGAGCCGGACTTAAGATCCGGTCACGAAGGTGTTCATGGGTTCGAATCCCATCCCTCGCATCAGATATAAGATATCTGTTTTATTCAGTTATTTTTGAAAAATAGTGGATCTTTGGAAATAATTTGATTCTCTCATGCCCAAGGCAAGCGCTTGGTTTTTATCAGGGTGACCGAGGCCCTGGTATCGCTAATCTAGACGCTCCCTATAAAGGTTAAGAAAACACAGTCCGGGGATCCCGGACCGTGAATCTTCACTGTGTCTTCTGGGTGCAATCTCCTTTTAACCAAATATATCCTTTAAGAAATTTTTAATTGAAGGACGGTTCCAAAGCCAGTCAAGATATGACGGACGTGTCCAGTTTGTGTCAGGGTATCCCGGTTGAATCTTGGTTACCTCGGGGTATGGGGGACGAGTCCAGTTTGTATCAGGGTATCCTGGTTGAATCTTAGTTACCTCGGGGTATGGGGGACGAGTCCAGTTTGTGTCAGGGTATCCGGGTTGAATCTTGGTTACTTCAGGGTATGGGGGGCGGGTCCAGCTGTCATCTGTAGCTTTGACCAATGTCACAAAGATATCCTTAGTCTGGTCTTTTGCAGGATAGGAGGGGAGAGGTTCGTTAATGGTGACATACCCTGCTTTAGAGACGGAATATCGATGGTAGGGCGTTGCAGTAAGGTAGATTTTCACAAGGAGCGTTCCATCGGTGATAACTCCTTTGAAATCTTGGTCGAAGTAGACTTCAGCGCCTTCAACGTTACAGTGAATGAGGTAATACCCTGTATCACCGCCAACCATTGGAATAACCTGAATATAATCATTCTTGGTGATGGTATCCTCGCCAGCAGCATTGGTTACAGACAATGAAACATTGTATATGCTGTAATTGGTGTAGGTGTGGACCGGATTCTGTTCAGTGGAGTTGGCACCGTCCCCAAAGTCCCAGGCATAGGAGGTTACCGTTCCACTCGAGGAATCATTGAACTGGACCGTTAAAGGTGCGTTGCCTGATGTGATGTTGGAGGTGAATAGGGCCTCTGGTGGTGAAATACCTGGATCCGAGTCGGGAGCAGTTGTTGCTGTCTGGTTGACCCATGTTGAGTTCACAAGACCAGTTGCTCCGACCGTCCTTGTCCCGATGGTGTAAGCAGTATTGGGTGTGAGACCGGAAGCCGAATACGCTTGGGTACCCTTGGTCACATTGCTTTGGAATGTACCATTGAGATAGATCATGACATGATCGAGATCTGATGATGAGGGATCGGTCCAGGCCCAGGTGATTGAGTCTGGCAGATTGGTGGTATTGTGGAGATTTGATATGCATATTGGCGGTTGTGATTCATCATTTTTCAATTTGATAATTGTCGTTGAGTTTTGTCTGATAATAATGTCTTTTAATTCAATACTTTGACAATTTGTTATGTTTGTTTCCAGTCTAAGATTTGCTAATTTATTAGGCCCTGAATTCAAAATGGACAGATTTAAGTCAGTTTCATTGAATTCGATTTTGAAAGAAGTATTTTTTTCTATATTAAAATCATTAAGATTAATAAAATATTCTGCCGGCGGAGATTCTCGGAGAATTGTAAGATTTACTGAATAAACATCCCTTGATGGATTGATTATCAAAGTTGATTTATCATCAATTGTATTGATCTCAGTCACCGAGTTGTTCTGGATATTCATGGTGATTTGGTAAAGGATATCGTCCCTTAAAATGGTTAATTTTGAAGGTCCATCATTTATCCCAATAAGTTGGCGATTAACGGGTATATCTCCGACATAATATGACTCCAAGGAGGTGGGGAGATCATTAGCGGTATATATTGGGCTAGTTCCAGCAATTTCATCAAGGAGGGTTCCGTTGTAATAACCTAAATGTCTACCTTCCGAGTCGGTATATAATATATGTGCATTAAATGCATTTCCTAGAGGATTTTGCAATCTATCGACTAGATTATTATATTTATTATTTAGTTGTGATAATTTTATTAGATTTATTGACGCTATATCGCCTTTTAGGTATGTGGTTTCAGTTGGTTTTCTTCCAATATAATCAACAGCATAAGCTTTGTTATTCTTCAAATCAAAACGTATAAGGGATTCTTTTGGGAAATTTGAATCATATGTAAATATATAACCATAATCTGAATTTTCTTGATAGTATCCCAGCGGAACAGCAGCATGTGAATAGAAATTAAAAAGTTTATTGGTGGGATCATCACTGTAAATTGGCATAGTGAATGTTAAAATGATGGGATCATCTTTCCAATTCGATATCGATGATTTAAAAAAAGCGAAAGATTTTGTATAATCATATTTATCATAATTTGCAGAGGCTTTAACGAATCCTTCGCTTTTCTGTAATAGATGATAGTAACTGATAAAATCTTCGTAGGTGTAACCCTGATTTTTATTTAGATATGGTGGTTGGCTAAATTCATCGGGTAATTTTTTATCTAATTTTGGAAAATATAATTGAAGCTCGGGCTCGGATCCATTTTGAAAAATTCGACTACTACTTGCCGAAACTCCAAAACAACTGCCTTTAGCCGCTATATCTTTCTCATCTTCATATATCTTGTCGGTCCAAAGGTCATTCCACCAACTAGAGTCTCGGTTAAAAGTTGTTTTAAATAATTCTTTACTAATTTCAGGAATTCTTGGATTACCAATATCTTTCCCGTATCCGTTTTTATCAATGTCAAATCCCGTCGAATTGATAGGAAGAGAACTAAAATCCTCCCTTTCAAGGATATATCCATTGAGTTTGAGTGATTCTTCCTCATCATTCCATGTTAGATCTTTCAAGTTCCCAAGGGAAAAGTATACTAATCGATTTTCACTTTGACCTGCCTGATCATTAGGTTCACCAGTTTCCCAGTTTGCATAATTCCACGCTTCACCGTTGACCCACGTCCAACCACTTGCGGGGTCTTGAGTTCCATCTGTCTGATATCCTCCTAACCATGGACCCCAAGATCTAGAATTTTCATATTTCCAAAGTCTGTCGTCACTTGCCGCAGTAGTAAAAACCAACTCATTTTCTTCTTTGCTTGTTATAACTGCCAAGTGACCTCCTCTCGCGTTTGCATCAGCATTTGCTACCTCCCAAGTTATTCCCCCTGGAACGTATACTCCTTCATAAGAGTGTGACGGAGTGATAGTAATTAGGCCTCTAGAGGTCAGCAAATTTCCGTCAATTTTCATCTGTTGGTATGAATATCGAACTGGCTGTTCAGTGATCTTTCCTTGATTCTCAATATTTCCAAATGGGTCATTTACTAAATAATACAGTTGATTGTTGCTATCAATCTCGTAGCCGACAATAACACAATAGTGCCCGGCAGAACTATAAATTAAGGTCCTAGCGATTAACGGTCTACCATTATCAATTTCAGTTCTTACAATTTTTTCCGCCTTGTCTTGTGTTAATCCTTCGTTGAGTTTTACATCGAAATCACCAGCCCATTTTAGATGATCGAGGAAACAGACATAACACATGTTATTTTCATCATTTGGATCAGGCCAAATTATACCGTCAAGATCAGGTACATAATTGCCATATTGGCTCTTGTGTAAATATCCAGTCTTAATTTCATTTGGATCGGGGGTTATCTTTTTATAAAAGGCATCTATCATCGTAGCAGATGTTGCGGCGCAAGCTCCAGTTCTATCAAAATTATCAGGTGTATCGAATACCTGGTGTATATATGGAACCTGAAGTCCTTTCTTCAATATCGGGGAAAGAGAGATTGTGTTCCCACCAGTAACCGTGATGAGGTTAGAGTTATACTCGCAATATCCATTCATTTTAATTTTAATAACATGAGAGCCTTCTGTTACTCCAATTGTTGCAGGGGTCACTTTTCCGGTATCAGAACCGTCCACCCAGATTGATGCGCCTTGAGGATTTGAATTGATTGAAAGAGAATTAAAGTCCCCCCTTTCAAGGATATATCCATTGAGTTTGCTAGATTTTTCACCATCATTCCAGGTTAAATCTTTCGAGTTCCCAAGGGAAAAGTACAGTAGTCGATTTTCACTTTGACCTGCCTGATCATTAGGTTCACCAGTTTCCCAGTTTGCATAATTCCACGCTTCACCGGTCACCCACATCCAACCACTTGCAGGGTCTTGAGTTCCATCTGTCTGATATCCTCCTAACCATGGACCATGAATTCTGCCATCATTATTATTAATCCAAAGTCTGTCGTCACTTGCCGCAGTAGTAAAAACCAACTCATTTTCTTCTTTGCTTGTTATGACTGCCAGGTGACCTCCTTTTGCTATTGCATCAGCATTTGCATCCTCCCATGTTATTCCTCCAGGAACATACACTCCCTCATAGGTGTGGGGCGGAGGGATTGGTATTGTGTTGACGGGCACGTCCTGTATTGCGGTATTCTCTCCATCTGTATTGGTTACTTTCAGCGTGACCGTATAGATCCCGACACTTGCATAAGTGTGAGAGGGGGAGGCAGCGGTAGAAGTGGCTCCATCCCCAAAGTTCCAATCGTAGGTCAGCGGAGCAGTACCGGTGGACTGATCAGTGAATTGGACTAATAATTGTGTTGCGTCAGAAGTCTGCACAGCAACGAAGTTCGCAACCGGTGCTTGGGAAAGTAGCGGTGGATCTATTTGGTCGACGGTAAATCCGTAGGTATTTCCCGATTTCGTGGTTAGTGTAAGGGTGATATCATTACCAACACACCAGTCACTCCAACCGCCGTCTGGGAGAACGTCCTGATTAGCACCGTAATTATCCCCTCCTTTGTAGGTATGTACAATATTACCGTTCTGATCCTTCAGCACCAGAGTGTCACCGGATTGATACTGTTTCGGGTCTGTCCCCAAATCTATCTTCGTGAAATGAACCCTTATCGCGGTCGCTGAAGGATTCGTGATGTTCCAGGTGTGGGAATAAAATGCCGCTGTGGTATGGAACGATTCGGGTAAATCATTAATCGGGGCGACTGTCTCCCGAATCTCCATTTGGTCGACGGTAAATCCGTAGGTATTTCCTGATTTCGTGGTTAGTGTCAGCGTGATATCATTACCAACACACCAGTCACTCCAACCGCCATCTGGGAGAACGTCCTGATTAGCACCGTAATTATCCCCTCCTTGGTAGGTATGTACAATATTACCGTTCTGATCCTTCAGCACCAGAGTGTCACCGGATTGATACTGTTTCGGGTCTGTCCCCAAATCTATTTTCGTGAAATGAACCCTTATCGCGGTCGCTGAAGGATTCGTGATGTTCCAGGTGTGGGAATAAAATGCCGCTGTGGTATGGAACGATTCGGGTAAATCATTAATCGGGGCGACTGTCTCCCGAATCTCCATTTGGTCGACGGTAAATCCGTAGGTATTTCCTGATTTCGTGGTTAGTGTCAGCGTGATATCATTACCAACACACCAGTCACTCCAACCGCCATCTGGGAGAACGTCCTGATTAGCACCGTAATTATCCCCTCCTTGGTAGGTATGTACAATATTACCGTTCTGATCCTTCAGCACCAGAGTGTCACCGGATTGATACTGTTTCGGGTCTGTCCCCAAATCTATTTTCGTGAAATGAACCCTTATCGCGGTCGCTGAAGGATTCGTGATGTTCCAGGTGTGGGAATAATTTGAATCGGTCGGATGAACCGATTCTATTGAGATTGAATATGCATTTGCAACTCCACAACAAGAAAGCATCCCCAAACAGGAACAAAATAAAAATAAAAATAATAATTGTCCACATATTTTTTTCATAAAAAATTAATGTAAGACTTTTAACCTTAAATCTTTTGAAAAGCTAGTTCTCTCTCACCTTTCTATTTGCCCAGGAATCCCTAATTTTATAATTCGAATGGATAATCCGATTTTTTGTGATTACGCTGTTAACCCATGTTTTTTTATGGACTATTGGCACAGGTCTTCCCCTCCCTGGCAGTAATCAATCCAGGAAACTCTGCATCTTCTCTCATTTCTGGCAGGAAACAAACCACTTCTGATTCCTGCAGCATCCTGGAACCCCTACAGTAAAACCAGCCCTGCTGGAGGATTGATTGAGCCATTTTTTAAAGTTATTTTTCTCATTAAAGCACTTTTGGAGGTTTTTTCCAAAGGTGCCTTCCGCACTATGGAACTTTGGGAGGCACAGATAGAAGGGGATACCTGAGTTCCTGCATTTCCAGGATACTGTGTGTATCTCCAACCTCCAGAGTATTGATCTGTACATGTACGCGTATTATTAATAGAGAGGGAATTTTCAGGATTGAAGCCTGCTGGGTTGTTTTTGAATCCTTCAGCAGGTTCGATAGTTTTGCCGGAAAGCTGCTGAAGGATTGAAGGAACGAGCGGAAAGCCCTGACTGAAGACTTGTGCTATGGTGTGATGTATGTGAAGGAATTATAGTCTGACCCTCCCCTCCGGGTCTAATTTCCAGAAAGGATTGAAAGCGACTTCCCACAGATACTCATCAGGGTCGGCAAAATATCCGCTGTATCCTCCCCAGAATGTCTTTTGGCCGGGTTTCACAATACAGGCCCCGACACTTCCTGCCTTTTTGAGGGTTGCATCCACTTCGGCCTCGTTCCTGGTGAGATAGGCAAGGGTGAATCCGGGAAAGCCGGTTTCCCGTGCAGGTACATTCGCATCATCAGCCAGGCTCTCGCGGGGATAGAGGGCGAAGATCATCCCGTTTAGCGAAAAGAGAGCGAGATCACCCTGCACCTGCGCCTCCCACCCGAGCCCGTCACGGTAAAAGGCAAGTGAACGATCAAAGTCTCTCACGCCGAGGGTGATCACATTGATACGCGGTTCCATGGTAACCGGATTGTCAATGGGGTACTATATTTCCTTTCTGTCTCACTAGGAGTCATGATACACCGGTCAGGGAATTATCCTGCCCTCATTGAAGTGAATTCCCTTCCGGGCGGAAGTACGCATGGAAGAGACTGATCAGAATTGAGCGATACTTTGAATGATATTTCATAACTCTTATCCCGCGAAAATCGCAATTCCTCCGTATGGGAAAAAATATTTTTTCATTATACCGGGTGCTCATAGTGACCAGTGCACTCGTCATCCTCTTTTTAGCCTGTTCGGGATGCACTGAAAATATGGGAGGGGGGGCTATGGACAAGATAACAACAGATCCAGGCCAGACCCCGGAAGTGATGACCAGCTCCGCAACAGAACCAGGGTCCCAGGAGAACGAACCTAGCCTGCCGGCTTCAAATACAACGACAAGCTCCGCCCCTGTCAGCATCACCGTCCATTCTGCATTTAAAACGATGAAAATCAAAGACACAAACCCGATATCAGGAAATATTTTCATTGTAATCAATACGACGATTGAAAATCTGGATGAGAAAATTCCTTACATCGTCAACGAGACTACCGTTGACATTACTGGGGGAGGGCCTATCACGCGGAAAGTCTATGGCAGGTTATCAAATCCCTTCTACTGGGGATCCATTCCGCCGAAAAGCAGCAAGACCGGTGAAATGGTATTCGGGGTGAAAGCAACGACCGAACAGTTTACCCTCACGCTGCGGGATGACCAGGGGAAAACCATTCTCACCAAACCGCTTGGTTCCCTCCCTCTGGGCACCTATGATCAATCCCCTGGTTCAGACAGCACCACCCCGGAATCAGCATCAGCCCAAACCCTTAATGTCACCATCCATTCTGCACAAAAGACCACGAAAATCCAGGATACCCATCCCCTGCCCGGAAATATCTATGTCGTCATCAACATGACAATCGAGAACCTCGCTCTCAGCGAACCATTTGTTGCCAATGAAAATACCATTGATATCACGGGGGGTGGACCGATGACCCAGAAGATTTACGACAGAGTTGCAAATCCCTTGTACTGGGGAACGATCCCGCCGAAGAGCAGCAAGACCGGTGAGATAGTATTTGGGGTAAAAGAGAGTACGAACCAGTTCACGCTCACCCTCCTTGATGAAAAGAAGCAGGTCCTTCTCTCAAAACCAATCGGGACACTCTCCACCGGCCCCTACCTCCCCTCCCTTGGAAATACCGGCTTGCTGAGTGCCACAAATTTCACTTCGGTGATTGAAGGCCTGGATACCCCGGAGAAAGTTACCGAGTATGCCGACGCGAGATTCACCTTCACCTACCATGATGGATGCATATCCTATCCCCCGGAAGAATTCTTCCGTGTTCAGGAAGGAGATTGCAAGGATTATGCGACATTCCTTTCCTATGTACTCGCCCATCACGGTTATGATACACAAATTGTTGCATTCAAGTATTTCAAGGACGACAAGCGATACGGACATGTCGTAACCCTCTTCAAAGAGAACGACGGGTCGATGTATTATGTGACAACCCCTGTGGTAAGTATGATGAGGGCGGTCACCTCCATCGATGACCTCCTGAAAAAAGAATGTTCTCGCCTGGGTATACCAACGATTGCCAATTACACGATCGTCCCTGCAGGCTCGGTGGACACCTGCGTCTTATGATGCAGGGAACTACTATTATTTACATCTCCAGAACTCCTGAAAAGGGCTGATATCAGCGCATCCTGTGTTCGACTCCCTCATACCCTCATTTTCGAAGGGATATACCCTGACAAAAAAAATGTTTTTTGTAGGGTTATCACCGGACAAAAAAATACATGGGGTACCTTCAGACCCATGTAAGCAAGATGAACGTGCCGGAGGCACTTCGTATAAAAAAGAGAAATCTTATGACCCGATGCAGGAGTCTCCAGTCTGCCGGTCAACAAGTTCTGGTAATCAGGCGTCATAACCTCCTCCCCATCATTTCTCATTCGGCTCTTTCACCTTCGACACCAGCACCTTGTCCACCCGGTTCCCATCCATATCCACCACCTCGAACCGGAACTGCTCCGCCTCGGTATGGTCCCCTGTCGAGGGAATCCGTTGGAGGGCATACATGAGGAACCCCGCCAGCGTCTGGTAGGAACCTTTTCCCGGCAGGTCATCCACGGGGATGATCTCTTCGAGGTCCTCGAGCACCACATCACCGTCGATAAGCCATGACCCGTCCTCCCGCACGACGATGGATGGAGGCTCGGGCCGGTAGAGATTGCGGACTCCCCCGACAATAGATTCAAGTATGTCGTGGAGGGTCACCAGTCCCCGGATGCTGCCGTATTCATCAGTCACGAGCGCCATCGGGAGCCCGGACTCCCGGAATGTCTCAAGGAGCTTCATGATCGAGGTGTTCTCGGGGACGAAGTAGGGTTTCCGGAGGACCGATTCGAGGTCCGGTTTTGACCCGAGTGCAAGGGCTGACCAGATATCTTTGACCGCGATCAGACCCGCGATATTGTCGAGGTCACCCCGGAAGGCCGGGAAGAACGAATGTCCTGCATCGGCCATGATGCGGTAGTTTGTCTCTGGGGAATCCTCGAGATCGATCCCGGTGATGTCCGGCCTCGGGGTCATGAGGCTTGCCACATTCCGGTCCCCAAGTTCGAAGATCCCTTCCACCATCGAAACCTCGGCCTTGTCAAAGACCCCGTGCTCGGTCCCCTCTTCGAGCATGATCTTGATCTCATCCTCTGTGACAGGTGGCGGCTCGGATTCCCGTATCCCGATGAGGCGGAGGAAGAGCTCGGTCGACCGGCTCAGGAGGAAGACCACAGGGGAGGCGATGGTGGAGAGAATCGACATCGGCCGTGCCACCCGTGCGGCAATCGATTCGGCATTGGAAAGGGCAATCCGTTTCGGGACCAGTTCCCCAAAGACCAGTGTCAGGTAGGTGATCAGAAGCACGACCAGCGTGATGCTGATCAGGCCGCTGTACGGGGCAAGGAGCGGGATCTCCGCGATGAGGGGCGTGAGGGCGGCCGCGAGCGTCGCTCCCCCGTATGCTCCGGTAAAGATCCCGACCAGGGTGATCCCGACCTGGATGGTTGAGAGGAACGGGGTCGGTTTATCGGCAAGGAGGATGGCCTCCCCTGCCCGTACATCTCCTTCCTCTGCACGCTGCTGGAGCCGGGATCTCCTTGCCGAGATGATGGCAAATTCGGAGAGGGAAAAATATCCGTTGATCGCAATAAGGACGAGAATGACAATGATCTCAAAGAGATAACTCATTTTCTGTTATAGTGTTCCAACCGTGAACAAAAAAGTATGCCTCAGGGAGGGAGGGCATGTTGCCCGTTCTCTCCGGTTCACTTTTCAGGTGTACCGGAGAGAATGCAGATGAATGACGCCTATCCCGTCGGTGGTGGAGGCTATAAGAAGGACTCGTCCCTGTTGCAGGGACACCCCTTCATTGAGGCTCTTTCCCATTTCAACAAGCACGGCTGCACCCCGCTGACCTGCTGCAGGTCTCAGGGATCTGAAAGTTCACTCCCCTGTCACGAACCTGAGGCCGAGGATACCGGCAACGATCAGGAAGAGGCAAAGGAGACGGGCGGTCTCCCGGGACTCCCCGAAGAGGACCATCCCCAGAAGCACGGTCCCGATCGCCCCTATCCCTGTCCAGACCGCATAGGAGGTGCCGAGCGGGAGGTCACGTAGTGAGAGGGAGAGGAAATAGAAACTCCCGGCCATCAGCCCGACCGTGAGGAGGGAAGGGATCAACCGGGTGAAACCATCGGAATATTTGAGCCCGACCGCCCAGCCGGTCTCCATGAGGCCGGCAACAAGGAGGGTTGCCCATGCAGAGATCGTCATGATCATGGGTCTGGATCGTGAAGGATTAAAAATCCCACTCGGCAGGAGGATCTACGTCAGCTTAATGCAATCGGGAGCCCAACGTCCCTGGTATCCATCATGCCAGGTGAGACCTTTCCCCGGGAGGAGCGGTACGATGCACTCCAACGCTTCTTCATCCGCCCGTTCTTCCTCTCGCTGACCATTGGGATCCCATTCTGCATCTTCAAGTTCCTCTTCGGCCTGACAGCATACAGGACAGGGGTACTGTGGCTGGTGATCTTCGGAGGGATTGTTGTTGTCTGGGCATGCCTCGATATCCTGATGAACACTGGCCGTTCCTTCCTTGATCTCGCCGGGCGGAATGCCCCCTTTGAGTACTGCACGATTGCACAGATCGGAAAGCTGGTCCACCGGCCTATGGTCTTTCTTGCCGTCGATACCCTGCTCTCGTTTGTCATCATCTGCCTGATGCTCTGGTCAGGATGGATCACGCGTCTTTCGCAGAACGAGCTCTACCTCTGGTACGGTGCGACTACCCTGAACCTGATCAGCCTGTCCCTGGTCTCCCTCTATAACGAGGTCAGGAAATCCTAAAAAAAGGATCGCCAGATGCAGGCATTCCCCCCGATCCTGATGCCCTGCCTTCCGGGAGAGCGGAGGAGGGGGTTTGCATAGTGCTGGATCATATGTGCTCGAATGATGTGGCATCGCAAGGACACTCCGGATACGTCAGATGAGCGGATCGTTCGGGGTGGTCAGAGTTCACAGTGAAGAACCAGGCAACCATGATATAGGGAAGGCCGGCCGCGAGCAGGAACGCGAGTACTCACGCGGCTCCGATACATCGAAGAGCTGCCGCAACGAGTAATTCCTGTGGTGGACTATTATCCCGTGATCGTTATTGGGGGAGGGCCGGCCGGGCTCTTCTGCGGAGCCGAAGCGGCAGGGTCCGGCCAGGGGGTGCTCCTCCTCGAAAAAATGCCTTCCTGCGGGAGGAAGCTCCTGGTGACCGGATCCGGGCAGTGCAATCTTACCCATGACGGGGACATCCGGGATTTTTTCAAAAAGTACGGGGATCATGGCGCATTCCTCCGATCCCCGCTCCGGAAGTTCTCGAACCATGACCTCATGGCCTGGTTCACCAGCCGCGACCTCCCCCTTGCTCCTGATGAATCCGGTAAAATCTTCCCGAAGAGCAGAAAAGCGGCCGATGTCCTCTCGGTGCTGCTCGCGGAGTGCCGGAAAAACGGGGTCGTGATCCAATATGGGGAAGCCGTTAAAGAAGTCCGGCGGTCCGATACCAAATTCCATGTCCGGACCGGAACTGCGGAATACGAATCCGGAGCGCTCGTGATCGCGACCGGGGGGTCATCCTACCCGGCCACCGGGTCGACCGGGGATGGCTTCTCCCTCGCTGCATCTCTTGGGCACCGTATCGCCCCGGTTGCCCCGGCCCTTGTCCCGATCCGGGTCCGTGGTTATCCCTTTGCAGACCTTGCCGGGATCTCGTTTGAGGGGATCTCCCTCTCGCTCTTTCGTGAGGGTAGAAAGGTCCGGGAGGCAGCGGGAGATCTCCTGTTCACCCATATGGGCGTATCCGGCCCGGGGATCCTCCATCTCTCGAGGTACGTCCTGCCCGGCGATATCCTGAAGATCTCGTTCCTCCCTGGAATGAGGCAGGAGCTGCTCACCAAAGATCTGGTCGACAGGATAGCGGTTTCCGGGACAAAACAGGTGAAGTCCATCCTCTCGGGATATTCTCTCCCGGCGCGGTTTATCGCGAGGATTCTCGAACTGCTCGGCCTCCCCGGAGATCTTACCGGTGCCCACCTTCCAAAGAAGGAGAGGGCGGAACTGGTCCGAATGCTCACCGCGTTCCCCTTCGTTGTATCCGGTACGGGGGACTGGAACGAGGCGATGGTGACGAGGGGGGGTATATCGCTTGACGAGGTCGACTCTTCGACGATGGAATCGCTTATCGTCCCCAGACTCTATTGTATCGGGGAGGTCCTTGACATCGATGGCGATACCGGGGGATACAATCTCCAGGCAGCCTTCTCGACCGCTATGGCAGCAGCACGGGACCTTGCCACCAGGTAGTGTTCAGGCGGATTGTTCTTCGAGCAGTACCAGATGGCGAACGTACATCCGCGCCCAGAGATAGGCGACCATGCTTCCCAGGATATTTCCAAGCACGATTCCGATCCAGACCCCTGTCTCGCCATACCCCAGCACAATCCCGAACAGCACAACAAAGACTGCCACGAATGCGAGGCCACGGAAGAGGTTGATCACGAGTGAGGTGAATCCCCTGCCGGTCCCCTGGAAGACCGACAGGGACAGCATCCCGGCCGGCATGAAGACCAGCAGTATTGAAATGACCCGGAGAAACGAGGCGATCCGCGGGGTGAGGTAGGCCGTCGTTTCCGAATACGTAAACAGGAGTGCTATCTCTCCGGCAAAGACAAAGATCAGGACTGCCATCACTGCCGCTATCATGATACCAAGCCGTATTGCGTAGCCCTGAGCCAGGGCCAGGTTCCGGTATTTTCGGGCGCCATAAGCGGCACCGACAACAGAGATGAGCGTCGTTCCAATGGCGATCTCGGGGACAACGGCAAACATCAGGAGGCGCCAGCCGGAAGTGTATACCGCCACGGCATCGGTGCCGGCGACCATGACAAGGATCGCGTTGATGATGATAGAAAGCGCCGACATCAGGAGATATTCGACACTGGCAGGCAGCCCCACTCCAAGGATAGCCCGGGAAACAGACCTGTCAGGGACAAAGCCCTTCATCGTTATGGAGAGGTAGGTATCCTTCTTTACGAGGAACCAGTACAGGATGATGAGCGTCACCGAGACGATCGAGATGACCGTCGCCACCGCAGCCCCGGCAATCCCAAGGCCTGCCCAGTAGATGAGGACAGGGTCAAGGACGGCGTTCAGGATCGAAGAGAACGCCATCGCGTACATCGTCCTCTTCGTATCACCTTCTCCCCTGAGGATGGCATAGGCGATGTTATTGAAGAGGATAAAGATCGTCCCGATAAACAGGATCCTCCCATACTCAGCTGCAAGGGATGCAGCCTGGCCGGCACCGAGGAGCATAGCGATGGGTTCGGCGAATAGGATCAGGGGGATGGTCAGGATCACGGCAATAGCAGCCCCAATCAGGAGCCCGTGCATAGCAGCATGCTCGGCTTCCTGCCGGTTTTTCCCCCCAATCTTGCGGGCAACTACCGAGGAGACCCCTGCCCCGAGCCCGTTTCCAAGGCCGATGAACACCATGAAGAGCGGCGTCATGAACCCGACTGCCGCGAGCGCATCTGCCCCGAGCCCTGCCACCCAGATGGCATTGATCAGGTTATAGACCGACATGAAGAGCATCGCGGCCATCATCGGGAGGGAGAGCTTCCGGATGGCGGTCTTCGGATCTCCCATGAGGAGTGCGACTCCTTCGGTCATCGCGCGGGCATGTTCCGGCTTTGCCTCCGGATGGAGAGGATCAGAAGGATCGGTCATGGTTCAATGGCTCCTCGACTCTTCAGGGGTGGTAAAAGGGGTCCCTGGACCGAAAAATCCGGACCTGACCGTGTTCACCCTTCAGGGTTTCTGATCTCCTGCACCCTGCCGACCGTCCCATCGGTCAGCCGGACTTTTATGCCGTGGGGATGGAAGGAGGAGCCGGTCAGGATCTCACGGACGGTCCCTTCGGTCATTCTCCCGCTCCTCTGGTCTTTCTTCTGGACAATCCGGACCGGTATTCCAGGCCTGATATGGTCCCGCGACCGGCCATCCTTTACGCTGCTCATGGACTCGCTTCCCGTAGTAGCCGCTATATGAGGTGGCGAAAACCCTTGAAGGGTGCCTGACTGGTATCACAGATGCGGCATGATTCTCTATCTATTGGAGTTCTTTGGATAAATGCCCACCTGTGTGAAAAGGGTACTCTCCGGGGTTACGCCAGATGGAAAGAATCAGAGATGAACACGGGAAAAATGAGAGTGCACTATGCTGGTGCAGTCAATGAAGCGCACCTGTGCGGGAAGAGCTCTCTCCGTTATTACGCCCGAGTTAAAGAATCAGCCATAAACGCTGGAAAATGAGAGTGCAGTACGCTGATACTGTCAATGCAGGGCACTTGGCAGGAAGAGGGCAACTTCAAAGGCGATCAGGATGATCACCACCCATTCGAGGAAATTGGAGTGCTGGACATCCACTTCATCGGACAGCATCCGGTAGTTCTCGCGGATGATCCCAATACGGCGGTTGAGGCTTTCGGTCCATTGCTGGCTCCTCAATACTTTCAACGCCATGGCATAGACCCGTGCATAGTACACATCCTCGGTGATCTTGATCAGGTTGTTGACCTTCTCCACGATCTCGGAGACTTCGGTCTGGGTCCGCATCAGGACCTTCATGAGCGAGTGGTACTGGCGAACCTTTCTATACCAGAAGAGCCGGTCTGCAACCTCGATGTCATCATACATCTTCTCCATCTGGCGGGAGAGCTCGCGGTCATAAAACCTGAGTTCGAGCACCTGCACCGCAGCAAACTCGATCAGCTCAATCAGGTCGGAGGGCGGCTGGGGGCTGATCAGGATCGCCCCGTTCCAGGAGAGGATCGCCCGATCATCCCGGGCATAGCTCAGCTGGTTCTGGAGGGTATCCTGCCGGATTTCCGGGGAGAAGTCCTCCTTTTCTCCAAGGAGGATCTCGACCGGATCAACGCTCTCGTCAAGACGTTCAGAGAGGTAGATGGTATAATCATCGTAGAAATCCTCATCGATCGAGCGATCGCCAACGATCGACGCCAGGATGGTTCGGACCTGCAGCAGGGCAGCAGAAAAGTGGGGATCGAGCACCCCTTCTCCAGAAAAACGGGCTGCAGCGTCCTGCAGTGCTGATGCAGGGGCGTCCATCTCTTCAAGGATGAGGCAGATGCTCATCGCCCCGAAATCAAACACTCTCGATACGACCGTGAAGGTACAACCCGTGCCACCGATCTCGGCATATGCCGGCTGAAGACGGAGGAGGAGTGGGGGCTCTTCGATGGTCATGGAGGTCGGGCGGACCCTGACAAACCCGGTTCGTGCGATTGCCATGCTGCTCGCCAGGGCCTTTTCCAGGGCACTAAGGTCGATCTCGTCCCCTACATCGTAAATACGGTAGAAGCGGATGGCATACACAGGGGATCACCCGATCTCTTCAGAGTTCTGGAAGAATAGAGCGGGATAGGAGATAAGGATTGAGGGATCCGGCAGGTTATGAGACTTTTGACAGTTGTTCCCGGATCTGTTCAAATTCTCCATCCCAGGCCGCCAGTTCGATGAGCATGGGGCCGAAACAGGGTTTTACAAACGGCATGAGGATCTTCTGCTTCTTGATCTTGAAGCCCATGAGCATGGGATTTTTAAGGAGGATGATGACCCCCCGAAACTCGAACCCTGGGGGGATCTCGTAGTATTCCTTGCTGTTCTCTTTCACATACTCGTTGATAGCCTGCTCGGTGGTATCGTTCAGGATGATGGTCGAACTGAGTCGGTTGATACACCGATTGACTGAAAACATCATGAACTGGTGGAGCATCGTACTACAAAAATCCGACGTCCGGGGAAGGTTACGATCCAGCTGCCTATAGAATGTACTGGTCTAAAAGAGGGTTTCGACATCAGGAGACGAGAGCGGCCCCTGTAATGTTACGATGGCGCTGGGGAAAAGGATTATGACTTGAGATACCCGTTCCGCTGGAGCCATTCGACCTGTGGCCGTGTGTAGCGGTACGAGATATCGCACTTTTCATCCTGGAAACTCCAGGGAGTGATGATGAGCACATCGCCTTCCCGGATCCAGAGGCGTTTTTTGATCGTGCCCTTGATCCGGCCCATCCGGGTCACCCCGTCAGCACAACGGACACTGATATGGTTTGCACCAAGCATCGATTCAGCCCTGGCAAAGATCTCCTTCTCTCTCTTCTTCGGCAGCCGTACACGGACGATCTCGGTCCCGGGCCCGTTTTGTGAATGCGTGGTGCTGGTCAGGAAAACAACTCCGTCAATGAAGGATATTATAAATGTTGCCAACTGGCTTTAACCTATCCATGGAGTGAGCCTCTGAGCCTCTGCCCCCCCCTGGCAGTACCATTTTATGGAAGGGATACCTCTCTCCCCGGTCAATGGGCGCCTTCCTGCGATATGGTGGGCCGGCGCTCCCTTTGCGCATGGGTCGCCAGCAATTCCCCACTCTTCCTGCGTTCTGTCTCCTCCTAAAAGTATATGTGGAAAAGGACCGATGTATAGAGGAAAAGGAACGTAATCATATGCAGGGAAGTAAACTCTACGTTGGAAATCTCACGTATTCTGTCAATGAGGAACAATTAAAAAAATTATTCTCAGCATACGGGGATGTAAAGGAAGTTCGTGTCATTGAGCGGAAGGGCTTTGGATTCGTCGAGATGGCGACCCCCGAGGATGCCGAGAAGGCAAAGGCAGCCCTCAACGAGACGATGTTTGAAGGCCGCACCCTGAAGATCGATGAGGCACGCCCGCCGCAGCCCCGGACCAGTTTCCGGCCACGGTACTGATCGTCTTCTCAACTCTTTTTTTATTTCACAGAAACGGGTCACCGGAGATCTCCATCACGTGTGGAGACGGGAACTGATAGAGAGCGGTACCCTGTGTTGCCAGGAGGGCATTTGCGTCCTGAACGCCTGGCCCAAAAGAAGTGCCAAGGATCCCCTGGCTCATCTCCGACCAGTTTCCGGGAGCCCGGTCTCGCTGAAAGGGGAGATCTTCCTGAACGGAGAGAGAATTAATCTGCCCTGATACCTCATCCTGCTGGGCATACGAGAATCGCCCTTTGGAAAAGCAGGAGATCTCATCTCTTACTGCTCTTCACTCCTCCTCACGATAAGCACCGGCCGGGTCGCGTTCTCGATCACCCCAAGGGAGATCGAACCCATCAGCCGATGCAGGAGATTGGTCTTCCCATGGGAGCCGATCACGATCATCCCGGCGCATTCCGCATCGGCAATACGGTTTATCTCCCGGGATGGATTTCCGTTCACGAGAAAGGTCCGGACCAGGAACTGCTCCACTTCGAGCGCTCTCTCGATCGTTTTCAGTTCCTGCCGGGCATTGTTCAGTATCCTGCCGGCAATCTGCCGCTCGTACTCCCCCGATGGTTCATCCCCGCCGGATGGTTCTGCAAGGACCTCCTCTGTCTTTCTGGCATCAAGTACATGGACGAGGATCACCTCTTTACAGCCTGCAGTCTGCAGCTGGATCACATAACCGAGGGCACTTGCTGAGGTCTCCGAGAAATCGGTAGCATACAGGATCTTTTCAAGAAACATACCTGCACTTCACAAAAGGACTACTGGCCGGCTATACCGCATTAAGGCATCGGATTGGTCCGGGATCCTCATGGTGGACAAAGAGGGATATCCCCTGATTATGCCGTGGGAAATCCTTGAAATCAAGGGATGTCCAAGTACCTAGGGTATGAAGGTTGTCGCATTCAACGGGAGCCCGCGGAAAGAGGGGAATACCAGGCACCTGCTGGAACATGTGCTTGCTCCTCTCAAAGAGGAGGGCATCAGCACTGAACTTGTCCAGGTAGGCGGAAAGAAAGTCCATGGATGTACCGCCTGCGGGAAATGTTTTGAGAATCAGGACCGGAGATGCGTGATCGAAGATGATATCGTGAATGGCTGCATCGGAAAAATGGCCGCTGCTCAGGGGATCCTTATCGGTTCACCGACGTATTTTGCCGATGTGAGTGCCGAGACGAAAGCCCTGATCGACCGATCCGGTTTTGTCGGGATGGCCAACGGCGGTCTGTATGCAAGGAAAGTCGGGGCAGCGGTGGTGGCTGTCCGGAGGGCAGGGGGGATCCATGTCTTCGACACGATCAACCATTTCTTCGGCATCAGCAACATGTATACCGTCGGGTCGTCGTACTGGAACATCGGGATGGGACTCAATCCCGGCGAGGTGGATGAGGATCAGGAAGGGATCGGAACCATGGAGAACCTTGGCAGGAACATGGCCTGGATCCTGAAAAAGATTCACGGTACGTAACTCTTCCCGGCCGAAAATACCCAGCTCCCCGGATTCCTGGTGTCCATATCCCCGGGTCATTCCCTGTGCCAGGACTTGTACGGGGACGGGCGGTCCTCCTTATGAAACAGGGGGTATTACACTGCAGGGAGCGGCCCGGTTTCTGCCATGATTTTATACTTTTCCAGCTTTATTGCATTGCATGGAGGGTATTGTCGGCACGGTCGAATTCCAGATGAGCCTCCTCCTCTTTGTCGCCCTTGCCGGTTACCTGCTTGCATCACGGATCAACCAGTCAGCGGTTGTGGGAGAGATCCTGGTTGGGCTTGTCGTGGGGCCGAGTGTGCTTGGCCTGATCACCTATACCGATTTTGTTGCCAGTATCGCCCATCTTGGGGCCGTCATCCTGCTCTTTGTGATCGGGCTCGAGTTCGAGATCAGGGAGATCTTCCGGTTAAAATACGCGATCATCGCTCTTGTCGGGGTTATCGTCCCGTGGCTTGGAGGGTACTGGGTCTCGCTGCTGTTCGGGTTCAACACTGCCAGTGCCATCTTCATCGGGACTGCCCTGACCGCAACCAGTATTGCCATCACCGCCAACATCCTCAAGGAGCTTGGCAAACTTGATACAGAAGTTGCCAAGGCGATCATCGGCGCGGCGGTCATCGATGATATCCTCTCGCTCATTGCCCTGTCAGCAACCACCGATATTGTGTCAGGCACCATCAGTTTCTCATCAGTCACCCGCCTGGTGATCATCGCGATCATCTTTGTTGCCGGGGGTGCCTGGATCGGGAGAACCTGGGTGAGCCGGCTCATCGTGAAAATGGACGAGTCGGAAATTGCCGGGAAGTATCCCGAGTTTGTCTTCATCTTTGCCATGATGTTTGCCTTCTTCTATGCCATGTGCGCCGAGCTGATAGGGCTCTCAGCAATCGTCGGGGGTTTCATTGCAGGGGTATCATTTGTCGGCGTGAATCTGAAACGGAGCAGGAACCTCCGGGAAGGAGCGGAGTACCTCCAGATGATCTTTGCCGCGGTCTTCTTTGTCTCGCTTGGCGTCCTTGCCGATGTGCACCAGCTCACGGTGCCCATCCTGGGGTTCCTGATCGTTCTCACCCTCGTCGCGATCATAACAAAGGTTGTCGGCTGTGCCATCCCTGGTCGATTGACGGGACTGTGCGGAAAGGACAGCCTCATCCTCGGGTTTGGTATGGCACCACGGGGTGAGGTTGCCATGATCGTGGCCTTGATCGGGCTTGAGCAGGGAGTCATTGGACAGGAGGTCTACGTTGTGATAATCCTCATGAGCCTGTTGACCACCCTGATAACCCCCATCATCTACCGGAACTGGCTCTACAAGGGTGAATATTGCACCTACCCGCAGGGAGAACCGTAGTCTCTTTTTTCCTGGCATCCCTGTGTTCATTCCTTTCCCGGTGTTCATTCCTTAGTATCCCTGGGATGATCAAAATCGGATCCCTTGGGATGATCAAAATCGGATCCCTTGGGATGATCCCAATCTATTTCTCTCTCTTGTACCGAGCTCTTCAGGATCACGGATCATGCCGTTCTACTGTCAGCAGTGCGGGGAGTGCTGCACCCAGATGGGCTATGTCCATGAGATCAAGGCTGACCTTGGAAACAATGAATACCTGATACGGAATGTGTATACCGGGGAGGAGACCCGGTCCCGGGTCTCTCCCCTGATGCTCCACCTGTTTGAAGACAGGAGCACGTTTGAGCAATGGCCCAAGGCCTGCCCGTTCTTCCGATGCAACGCCGATGGGAGGAAAGGCTACTGCACTGTGTACCCTACCTGGCCGGAGATCTGCCAAGAGTTCGGCTGCTGGCGTCTCCTTATCCTTGACGCTAATGGGAGGAGAGCGGGGAGGGTGATGATCGGGACCTACCTTGCCTGCGAGGATGCTACCCTCCGGCAGGTCTGGGACTATCACATCAGGGAGATGGAAGTGGCTGACGATGCAGAATGGATCAGGAAGGTGACCAGGATCCTCACCAGGCTCGGATATACCGTCATCCGATAGACCGGCTGGGGAGGCAGGGAATCCCGGTTCCGATTCACCGGCCTATGAGAAGCAGACTTTCTTCGAAAGTTTCCCCACGGGGCTCTTGCCTGTTCTCCGGAATGAGCAGAGCGGAAGGAGGAGGTCTGGCCTTTCCTCCTCTCTGTTTCATCAATGATGATGGGAGATGAAAAAGATCAAAAAGACCTCATCTTAGTTCCATGGTATCCGAACTTCCGGCGAATCGGCAGTTTGAAATAGTTCCGGAACGGCATGTTCCGTTATAGCAGTTGGAGATAGTAGAATGATGAGATCTTCTGCCATTCTTATGATGGTACTGATGCTTGCAGCTTCCGTGGCAGTTTCTTCTGCCATGATCACCACGGTTCCTGTTACCGAAGCTGTTCCTGTAACGCTCCCGGCACCCGGGAGTGAACAAGGGTATTTCTCGATCAATTCCGTCCCCTCTGGCGGGGATGTATACTTCGATAGTGCGTTCTGGGGAGAAACCCCTGTTGTCGTGACGGTATCTACAACTGGTACTCCCACCCATACGATCAGGATTACCCTTCCCGGTTATGAGGAATGGACTTCGACCTACAATGGCAATCCCATGGCTGGCCAGACGATCCCGATCACAGCCCAGCTCGTCCCAAGCGCACAGACCGGGAACATCCAGGTCGTCTCTACGCCATCGGGTGCCATGGTCAGCCTTGACCGCAGCCAGTCTGCAAACACTCCCTATGTCTTCTACAATATCCCGGTTGGTTCTCACGAAGTGTCGGTGTTCATGTCGGGTTACCAGACCTTTTATACCTCCGTGAACGTCAACAAGGGGCAGACTGCGTATGTGAATGCCATCCTTCAGCCTGAATCCACGACAGGCACCCTTTCGGTGAGCTCTTCTCCAAGCGGAGCTGCGGTGTATGTCGATGGCATCTACCATGGTGTTACGAGCACCACAGTAGGGAACCTTATCCCGGGCTCCCACTCGGTCAGGTTATCCAAGGCAGGGTACTTGGACTGGACCGGCTCGGTCAGCATCTCGGCGGGCTCTACCACGTACCTTGATCCCTCCCTCGTGAAGGATCAGCAGCCCCAGTATGCAACGGTCAGCATCACGTCAAACCCGGCAGGGGCGAGTGTCTACGGTGACGGGGTGTATGTCGGCCAGACCCGTGCCGGGAGCCCCCTCGTCTTTACCTCGGTAAAACCCGGGACCCATACCCTCCTCCTCACGAAGTCTGGGTATCAGGACTACTCGGTCACCCGGACCGTCTCAGCCGGACAGAACTATGATGTCGATGTTACCCTGAACCCGGTACAGAACCCGACTACGGGGGGAATTTCGATCATCTCGGCCCCAAGCCAGGCCGAGGTCTACCTGAACAATGCCTACAAGGGGCTTACTCCCGTCACCCTGGATAGTCTCGCCCCGGGATCCTACACCGTGCTGCTCCGGCTGAGCGGGTATCAGGACTGGCAGGCGACCCAGCAGGTGACAGCAGGCCAGACTGCCCAGATCTCGGCGACCCTGACTCCCTCTGCGACACCAACGCCGACCCAGAGCGGGCTTCTTCCCCTGGTGGTTCTCGCAGGAATTGGGATCGTGTTCTTAGCGCTCCGGAAGAGATCCTGAACCCTTTTTTTCTGAGAAAGGAAAGGCATTTTCCCCCAGGGTCCTGGAAATGAAGAATTACTTTCGCTACCTGTGATCCCGCTAGGTCACGGATATCACTTCAGCACGATCATCCTCCTCTTCAGGGATGAGGAGCCAGGCGATGAGGTAGGCGATCACTCCGACACCGATGGAAAGGAGGGTGAGCACCACCCAGACGATCCGGATCATGTTCGGATCGATATCAAAATAATGGCCGATCCCACTGCATACTCCCCCGAGAAGCCGCTCTGTTTTCGGCCGGTAGAGTCGTTTCATGAAAGACATTTGGGGGATGCCACGTCTTAATGGTTACACTCGAACATTTCGGGCCTTCCCCCGAAGGAAGGGGATACCTTGTGCGCATATTGCCGGTGCATCAATCCCGATCATTCCCCGGAGCGCTGATCTCGATACCTCATACCTCTTTTACCATGCTCCGATATGAGACGATTCAGGGAGCCGGTTGATCGTAGGGGTGCCTCCCCGGATGGGCAACAGAAGGCATAACCCCTGGCAAGTGCGTATCCATCAGTACTCTTATGCCAGTCTGGCCGATCCTTCCCTCCTTTGGAACATACCGTATGGCTTATACCCGCCGTTACCAAACGTAGCTCTACTCATGGGATCCTATTTCCGCGGTGATGTCCTCCTCGCTCCACTCTGCATCTCGAAAGGGAGGGAAGCGAAGGTCCGGCCGGTGGTGGTCCTCGGTTCATCCGGACGTTCCGGGCTGTTCGTTATCGCGGTATCGAGCACCCTCCCTTACGAAGGACCAGTGGTCCCGATCTCGATCGATGACTTTTCCGAAGGGGGGCTCGACCTGGTGGCGGAGAGTTACCTCGTCTGCTCCCGTATCTGCCGGATCAGGGTCTCTGATGTCATCGGGAAGAAAGGCAGGCTCACAAGAGAGATGATACAAAACCTCCCCGTTCCGGAAAGGGGCGATACCATCCCATAGGCATCACGAATTTCCCGGGGGAGTCCTCCCGAACCTTCCATGAAAGGGAGCGTTGAAGGATTCCTGGTGGTATGCTGGTCCCGGTCGCCTGTTCCTGCCTCCACTATCCGCAGGATTAATGGCTGTACAGAAAAATCCTGTATCATGGCATCATACTGCATGATCAGCACGGCCGGATCATGGAAGTTTCCCGCTGTGCTTGGGATCATCGGGCTTCTGATCGGGGCGATATTCCTGTTCTTCCCCCACTTGTCACTCACCCTCGTGATTTATCTCTTTGCCGCGATTGCGCTGATTGCCGGCATCCTCCTCCTTGCTGCTGCTGCCTTCCTTGCGAAGGGAAGTGGTGGATTTTTTGCTGTCCCTCTCGTGCTTGGTGTCATTGCCGTTATCCTTGCCGTATATTCATTTCTCAATCCCGAGAGCACCGCGACATTCATTGCGATCGTGATCGGGGCAGGTTGCATCATCATGGGATTGATCGGGGCCTTCACTGCTCTCTTCCAGCCTTCCCCTGCGATCAGGAGGGCCCTCCTTGCGGTTGGTGGTTTTGTCCTTGCCGGGCTAGGCATCATCATCCTCCTGTTCCTCCAGCGCTCCGTCCTCCTGATATTCCAGCTCCTGGGGGCATTTCTCCTGATTGCCGGGGCGGTTGCCCTCATCGGGGCAGCTGTTATAGTGCTCCGAAGGAGACCCAATGAACCTGGGAGGAGACCCGACGACCCTTCCGTGATTGATGCGGAGTTTCGGGAAGGGTAAGAGCGGTCGTATTGCATCACGATCTCTCCCGTTCCAATGACACTGCCGACGGTAGTTCCATCTTTGATGATCGACCCATGGCGTTCACCGGTGGTTACTATGAAACTACTACCGGGATTTACATCGTTGTTTTGTGTAGTCCATGAGTGATTCATGTAATTCTTTTGGAAAAAAATGTGAGGATATCCCCTCGCCTGGATTTTCAGGGAGTTCCGGGGAGCCGGGGGTCCTTTGCTGCAGCCCCTCGGTGGTATCACTGGTATCACTGAAGGATACTGGATGCTCCTTCGGCAAGGACGATCATGAGAAGCGATGCAAGGAAGAACCCAATGACCGTGAAGAGAACAGAGGGGAGGCGCTTCCACCGGAGGATCCAGGCAATTGCCGGCGTTCCATACAGGCCGATCCCGGGGATCCATGCGATCAGGATGCAGGATACAGGGCCATACCGGTGCAGGGACTGGTGCTCCTGCATCTTCTCCTCGACCCTGCTGATCCAGCCCGCTACCCGATCAGAGGTGAGAGCGAAGGTCTGGAGCGCTTCCCAGATGCCCAGGCAGATACCGAATGCAAAGGCGGTCATGATCGCGAGTACCAGCCAGGGATCAAAATCGAGGATCACCCCCACCGGTGCAGCAAGTGCCTGAAGAGCAGCCGTTGATCCGATAAAAGAGAGAACAGAGGCGAAAGATTTGCCGGATAAAATGCCGAGGAGCAGGGGGACGCCGATGCCGATCAGTAGCAGGGAAATGAGAATTTTTATGATCTGCACCTCGAGAAGGATGCTTTTTTTCTGCACCATACCTGGTCAAAGGTTGCCCCTGGGGAGATAAATAACCCGCTCCCAGGGGCATTGATGAAAACGGCCATCCCCTGGTCACCTGATTCTGACAGGCATCAGGCCTCACCAGTGTCATAACCAGCGGATTTCTCCTGCTGTTGCGGGGTGTCCGGTGTGAAGGGCGGGCTTTGGAGAGCGGTTCAGGAGATCCGTTTTTCATCGTCGCTGAAACGACGGAGTATTTTAATAGTTCCTGACGTAATGTATGATCCCAGTATGAGCCTGAAAAGGAGCCTTGCCGGGATCATTCCCGAAGACAAGATCTCCCTCCTCTCGGACCGGTACGAGGTGATCGGGGATCTGGCGATCCTCGACATTCCCGCGGGGCTTGAGGCATACCAGGACGACATCGCCCTTGCTCTCATCTCAAAACGGAAGAATATCCGGACGGTACTGAGGAAATCCGGAAAAATCGAAGGGGCCGGGCGGCTTGCGGCCTTTGAGGTCCTGATCGGATCCGGTACAATAACCGAGCACCACGAGGGCGGATACCGGTATCGGATGGATGTGGCAAAAGTCTTTTTCAACAGCCGCCTTGGGACGGAGCGGATGAGGGTGGCAGCCCAGGTCAGGCCCGGCGAGAGGGTGCTTGTTCCGTTCTGTGGTGTCGGCCCTTTTGTGGTCCCGGCTGCAGCACGGGGAGCAAGCGTGGTCGCGGTGGACCAGAATCCTGATGCGATCCGGTGGCTATTCCAGAACCTTGTGCTGAACAGGGTATTTGGCCAGGTCCGGGCAGTCCGTGACGATGCGTTCCGAATTCCCCGCGTTGTTGAACCAGGGTTTGACCGGGTGATCGTGCCAACTCCCTATGGTAGTGACAGGATCCTTGCGATCCTTCCCGGAATGACCAAAAAGGGCGGAAATATCCATTTCTACACCTTCAAGCCGGAGGATGAGATCGGATCCCTCATGGAATCATTCGGTGATAATGGCCTCACCTGCACTGCCTCCCACAAATGCGGATCCGTGGCCCCGGGGATCTGCAGGTATGTCTTTGACCTGGTCAAGGGGTGATACTGCAGACCTCCCACGCTTCAGGCAGGTACGGATCCAATCCCGCAGGAATCCGAAGTTCCCGGGGTAGTCCGATCTATTGTTATGGTGTGAGCGATTGAAATCCATGCATTCATAGACCGCACTTCTTCCGGCTGCAGGGTGTCCCCGATGAATAAGCGATCGGATATGCGGTTCTTTTCCCGGTTCACGGATTTTCCACCCACCGTGACAGGCTTCCCATGCGGCGGAACGCCTCGGCCAGGGGGAGCCTTATCCCTGAGCGCCTGGCATTCAGGTAGAACCGCCACCGGTCTTTAAGCCGTGGCCCGGTCTCCTTCCCCTCCAAGAGGAGGTACTCCAGGGTCTCCCGTTCCCTTCTCATCCATGCAAACTGTGCAAGGACGGTTCTCTTATACCGATCCTGGTCCGGCCAGCACGCTGCAAGGATCCGGGCACATTCCAGCGAGTAGATGATACCTTCGCCGGTGAAGGGTGCCACCGTCCCGATCGATTCTCCCACACCAATGATTCTTGGGGATGTTCCATCCATCCCCCCCTGCGGCAGGGAGAATGGTTGTGAGTAATAGGGGGAGGCCACCCTGACGTTCCCCCTGCAGCTGCAGACCGGGGTAAAGGTATACCGGTGAGCGTTCGCTTCGTAATACTGCTCAAGGATGCGCTCGTGCTGGTCGAGGCGGATTCCCCCCACGCCGATGTGATACTCGCCGTTTCCGAGCGGGAAAATCCAGAGGTAACCGAGCCCCGGGATCCGGTTGCCATAAACCCCTGCGATCAGTGGGGCGTCTCCCACCGGTTCGACCTTCATCCTGTGCTGCAGCGTGGGAAGGACCAGATCTGATCGGCAGGGGGACAGGAATGCCCGGCAGATCCCCGTTGCATCCACGATAATGTCATAGTCACCCGGATCATGACGATCCAGGGGGTGATGATGCAAGGCGAGCCCAGCCGCGAGATCCCGGAGAAGGCGGGGCTTGTTGATGGTGCAGAGCGGGGTACTGGCGATGAGTCCATCAAACTCCATGGAGGACATCGAATCCATGAGGTACCCCTCCAGGTCGAGATCAACGGCAGCAAGGTAGTGCCCGATGCCGGACGGGGCTCCCCATCCGCATGACCGGTACCGGCATGGCGTTCCCTGATCCCTGCCATCATAGAGATCGGTTTCGATTCCTCTCTTTGCCAGGAGATGGGAAATATAGGTGCCTGCAATTCCTGCACCCGCGATCGCGATCCTCACCTCCCTGCACCCCTCATCAGCCACACCTGTTCATTGGGTATCCTCAATCGGGGAGGACAGTAAAATGCACTGGGAACCATAGTCCGGTGATACTAGTATGATAGGGCTCGTCCTCCAAAAAATCTTTGATACCCCATTTTCGGTCTTGTCCCTGTCTTTTTCCAAAAGAAAGTCAGTATAATGAAAAATTATCTTCCCCTCCCTGCCGGATGGTGTCATCCGGGCTTCAAGGGATTTCATCACGTACCCATTTTTCCCGGAACATGACACGTCCATCCCCTGCAACGGTGTTTCCCGTAGATCCGTTCTGGCCGGATCGGCAAGGTTATGGACCGCAAATCCAGATCCTTCCCTATTATAAGGAGAAGGATCAGTTATGAAGGTCATTGGGATTATTGCCAGCCCGCGGGGAAAAGCGAGTAATACCCTGCAGCTTATGAACGGGGTGCTGAAGGGTGCACGGGAGGAAGGGGCCGCAACCGAACTGATCGATATCTACTCGTTGGATATCGGGTACTGCACGGCATGCGGGAACTGTTACGTCAGTGGTGACTGCACGCTGTTTGATGATTTTCCTGATCTCTTCGATACCCTGATGGATGCCGATGGGATTGTGCTTGGGGCGCCGAACTACATCGACTCGATCCCTGCCCCGCTCAAAGCCATGTTTGACCGGATGGCCGATGCCATCCACTGCCAGATGTTCTCCGGGAAGTACGGCTGCTCAGTCTGCACGGCAGGCGGAAGCAACCATGGCCCTGTTGTGGAGTACATGAACCATGCCCTTTCTTCGCTCGGGGCCATCACGGTCGGGGGAGTGGGAGTGGCCATGAAGGATGGGGAGGAGGCGTTGTCAACCGGGATCCGGGACTCGGTTGAGTTGGGCAGGAAACTCGTCAGTTCCATCCGCGGAGAGTACAGCTATCCGGAGCAGGAAGCGGAACTCCTGCAGCGGCGGGACTACTTCAGGCAGCTCGTGTTGTGGAACAAGGACAAGTGGACCCATGAATACGACTGGTACAGGCAGATGGGCTGGCTCTCCCCTGAGTGATCAGCCGAGATCGCACCACGATAAAAGAGGAAGGCGTGCAAGGAGGGAGACGCACAGGTCCTCCTGTATGATATCTGCCCCCCCATCAATCAGGTGTATACGTGATTGAACAGGTGAACCTCGTGGTATCGGTTCAACGACCACGGTAGCTATCTGATTGATGGTGGTAGCATGACCATGAATAGCCGTCTCCTCGTTCCGCTCCTTCTCTCTCTTGCATTCCCCCTCGTTCTTGTTGTTCTGTTACACTCCGGAATATCTCCTGGAAGCACTCCATATGTGATCGGGGAGATCGCGCTGATCCTCCTGTTCTTCTCTGATTCCCCTCCTCTACGGATTTATTACCGGTGATGCACGTAGTTCCGTCATCTCCGGGACCGTCCCTCTCATGGTCTTTGCGGTCCTTGTCGCTGCACTGGGTCCTTCCGATGTCATCACACCCGGCCGGATCGCCCAGAAGCTGGTCTTTTTCGTACCGATGGTCCTTCTCGGGGGTCTCATAGGGTTTTGTGCTTCCCGGCAGAAGGTCGCCTGGCTCATTTTTTCAGCCTGCTGCATGACCTGCTGGGTGATCTTTTTTCTGGAGGCAGGAATCAGTTGAGGAAACTCCCCGTAGTTTTCTGCCAGACCTGCAGCAAGGGTTTGCCGGCTACATTTCAGAGGAAGGGATCCTGGCAGTTCGTTTGTGGCGCCAGGAAATCCACGGATTCAGATAGCCCTCCCTGTTTTTCTGTCAGATCATGGCAGGTTACTGGCGTCCAGGGCGTATCCTGCTTTTTATCTGCTCCTTATTATGGAGGTCTTCCCCTTCTCGGATGGAGGGCTGACCCGCCGGAGGTCATGGTTCGATCTGCTTCTCCAGTCTGCCATCCCTGAACACCGTTACCGTCCCCCCACTCTCCGAGACGACGATCCCAATCGACCGAGTGATCGCGGTCATCGCGGCCACCGAGGCATGGCGGGTTCCGAACCCTTCCGGGATCTCGATCTCCGTGATGTCGGCGAGCAGGTGCCGGGAGGAGGCATGAATAAATCCGGATCCGTCGATCACGAAAGCACCGTCAAGCAGCGCGAGATTCTTTATATTCTCGATGACCCCGCGATCCTGGATCATCCGCTGGCCACGATCCTTTCCCTCGAATGCATTGATAGAGGACTGCCGTGAGTGCACCATCACTGTCGCTGCATCCCCGATGACAAACGAGGTCCCTATTTTTTTTGCTTCTCTCCCTCCCCTCCCGAGCTGGATTGCCGCATGGAAGATGAGATCAAAGACCTCTTCGACGACATCAGTCCCCTGAAGGATCCGGGATTTCCAGTGTCCTGTCCCCGGTACCGGAGGGATTGAGGGATCACCGCCACTGATATCCTGTCCTATCCAGACGATGCCTGCCAGGGTTCCGGAAAGGTCACGGCAGGTGAGGGCACTCCAGGCAGCCCAGAGGTGCTCTGCGTTCTTTCTCCGGTTCTCCAGGATATGCAGGGCATTCTCCCGTTCGGATCCGGGATCATGGAGGAGGACGGTCATGTCCTTTGCCGACCGCGAACCGTTGTCAGTAGTGACACTGATGATGTTCTTCCCGCTCACCTCCTCGGCTGTATAGCCGAAGGTTGTTTCCGCCCGGTTGTTCCAGAAGGTGATCACCCCGTCCGGATTGGTCCTGATGATCACCTGGTCCATTCGCTGGAGGATGTCCAGGTATTTCATCTCGTTTTTGGCCATCTTCTCCTGGTAGGTGCTCACTGCCCACTCCAGGTACCTCCGGTCATGGTCGTCTTCGATCACGACCAGGTGCCCTTTTTGAGGATTCATCGGGTTCAGCCGTCGCATACGGAGGGTGCACTCCACGGGCTCCCCGGACTTCCGGACGAGGGAACAGCGGGATTTTCCCCATCCCCCAGGGTCGGGGTTCCGCGAAAGCAGGGTAAGACCATCGCGGTACGCCCTGTCATCGGCAAAAAGCGAGGAGAATGCCCTCCCGGCCAGTTCGCCCTCGCTCATCCCGAGGATACGTTGTGCCTCCCGGTTTGTCCACTGGATCGTATTCCGGAGGAGGTAGAGGATGCCGGTCACGGTATCCTCAACGATGGACTGGAGTATCTGGGTGTCGGCCTGGAACCGGGAGAACTCCCTGTGGTACGCATCGATGCGGACGAGCAGCCGCTTCAGGGAATCGAACTGCTCCCCGAGGGACTCCTCAGGGGAGGAATGATACGAGAGCGAGGTCTCCGGGGTTTCTATCTCGAATCTGAAGGAGAGTTTTCTCGGACCAGGACCGTTCCTCTGCGGCGCATGGGCACTCCAGAAGAGCCAAATCCTTGGACTCTCCGGATCTCCGGCACCTGCATGAATGGGGGAGTTGGCAGGGGAGATGATGATGTCAAACCCGGTCTTTCGCATCCTGTGTTCCAGTTCCTCCCTTGAGTACACCCGGGTCACCGAGAATCCCGGGCTGCCCTGGAAATGGAGCCTGAACGCGTTGGATGCCCTGGAGCCATCATCAAACAGAGCAATGGATTTCGTTTCCCGTTTCATGCGAAATGAACAGTATCCAATAGAAAAGCAGACAGATAAATAATTTTTGGAGGAAATGGATGAAATATTCGAGTTTTTTGGCTGTTCCCGTTCGTATACCCCCCTTGTTCGGTCTCTGAAAGGAGCAGTGCCGCGGTCTTTTCTCCCCCACCTTTATATCATGGGAGCCCTATCACTGTCCAGGTGAAGACTGGTATGGCTGAAACGAAGAACAACTTCTGGATGGGCACCCTCGCAGGGGCGGTCATCATCATCATTCTCGATCTGCTCGTTCCCTTCTTTGGCCCCATCATAGGGGGGTTTATTGCCGGGTACATAGCAGACCGCGATATTATGAATGCCGGGAAGGCCGGGCTGATTGCCGGGATCCTGGCAGGGATTGTCGTCTCCCTGGTCGTCTTTGCAGGACTGGTGTCTCACCCTATATCAGGGTATGTCCCTGCTGCCGGCACGGGATTTTTCCTCATGGTGACCATCATCCTGTACCTTGCAATCCTGGCATTCCTTGGTGGTGCCATTGCAGGGGCTGTCAGGAAATAATCTCACTTCCCCCTTTCAAGAGAGATCTCTCCCTAGGGCGCCTTGTCCCTGCAGGCAGGGCAGCTCCCGTAATAGTCAAGGTTCTTCCAGTTCCAGGGAGTGAATTCCCGGCATACCCGTGGCTTCACATCATGGATCCTGCACCAGGATCGCCCATCGTCTGATCGCCAGAAGAACGGGCAGTACCGCAGTTCCTTCCCCTCAGGGTCCTGCCAGTACCGGATCCGGGCTATCCTTGGCAGGTCGGCAATCGAAAGGGAGGTGCCGCTGAGCTTTGTCCCGTCGTCAAGAAGGATGCTGACATGCCGGAGGATGTCCTGCCGGCCGGACGTGAGCCAGGGGATGAGGTCTTCTGCGATCCCTTTCTGGCCCCATCCCCATCGTTCACAGCAGCGCCCGCATTGGAGGCAGTCCTGGCCTGGTGGCATGGGTGCAGTCATATCGCATCGTGATATCCCTAGTATCTTTCCCGTGGTCTGAAAACCTATCGTTCTTCTCTTCCTGGAACAGATCTCCGGATTCCCTCAGCGGGAAAAGCATATCATCCCGCAGCCGCACTCCCTCTTATCGGCATGGTGAACTCTTCAGGCGAATTCCCGCTCTCCTGCCGGATCATTGCGCTCGTCCAGGAGCGAAACCGTCTCTTCTCCTATCCCCTGGACCACCTCGCAGAACGAATACGGGAGACAGGATTTTGCTGTATCTCGTGCGGAGCGTGCTGTACGCGGATCCGGAATGGCCATGTCTTCCTGCTCGACCGGGATGCAGCAGCTGCCCGGTCAATCGATCCCTCCTCGCTTGTTCCTGCTCCTGACCCGGAGTTCTGTGACCAGAACGGCACCTTCTATGTTTCAGGGTACTCGCTCCGGACCAGGGGAGACGCAGCCGGTTCATGCTGGTTCCTGCGGGATGGCAGGTGCCGGATCTACGCCCAACGATTCATGGTCTGCAGAACGTACCCATACATGCTCCGGAGGGTTGTGGATGAGCAGGGAAGCCCTGACTGGCGTTTTATCGCGAGGTTGTATCAGCATGGAAGTTCAGGCCACCGGATACACCCGGAAGAGTGCCGCCGTATCGCCCTGGAAACAAGGGAGTATGAGAATGCCCTGCTCATGCATGAGATAACCTTCCTTGAGTTCATGCGAGGGTATCTTTTGGAAGAGGGGCTCTATCACGATCCGGTCCAGTATGCCCGGTCATTACACCGGGCTGCCGCAGGTGATCCGGTGACTATCATGGTATATTACGACCAGGGCCTGGAAGAACAGGTGGTCGGGGGGGGAGGGGTGGGGAGGAGGAGCTCCCTGTCCTTCTGTTGATACATCACCGATCGTCTGACGAATATCTCCTGTTCCTGCCAACTGGGAGCCTGAATAGGTGTGAGAAGTTCCCGGGTGACATTGAACCAGCCCCTGTATCTTCACAATTCCGGTTGCCCGGGCAATCGTCCCATCTCTTCAGGAGCCCTCCTTGCACGGAAAGGATTCTGTGATCCCTTCTCAATTCACAAAATTCTTATTCGTGCAATGAATCACTCATGTACAGAAGAATCGACCGGGATGGGAACAGGAAATGAAAAAGGAACGGTGTGATGAGTCTCCTCCGATAAGCCGGGCTAAAAAGAAGCTGCTGCAGGAACTGGCACGCGAACATGGTACCCCGATCTTTGTCATCGACCACGAAAAGATCCGGCAGAATTACCGGGAGTTCAGGCAGTACATGCCCGATGTCCAGGTCTACTTCGCGGTCAAGGCAAATTCCACCCCGTCGATTGTGAAGACCCTTTATGACCTGGGGGGCAGTTTCGATGTTGCTTCCCTCCCCGAGTTCATGATCGTCTATGAGAATATTAAAAGCATGCCGGAACAGGAGCGGCTGGACTGGATCTGGGACAAGATCATCTATGCCAACACGATAAAACCGATCGAGACCCTCCAGGTCCTCGACCAGTATAAGCCCCTGGTGACGTTTGACAACCACGAGGAATTAAAAAAGATCCGGCAGTATGCCCCGCATGCCGGCCTCGTGCTCCGGCTCCGGGTGCCAAACACCGGCTCGATGGTGGAGCTCTCCTCAAAGTTCGGGGCTGATCCAGGCGAAGCAGTGGACCTGATCGAGGAGGCGTTCGGGATGGACCTGGTCGTTGAAGGCCTGAGCTTCCATGTCGGCAGCCAGTGCACCAATTTTGAAAATTACATGCAGGCGCTCCAGTTGTCAGCCAATATCATCGATGAAGCTGAATCCCGGCTGGACCGGAAGATACGGATCCTTGATATTGGGGGAGGGTTCCCGGTGAAGTATCATCCGGGGGTCAAATCCCTGAGGATGTTAGCAAAGAAGCTGAATGCAGAGATCAAACGGCTGTTCCCCCCCGATATGCAGATCCTTGCGGAACCGGGGCGATTCCTCGTTGCCAATGCCTGCACGCTGGTGGCAAAGGTGGTGGGAAAGACTATCCGGGATGGAAAGCCGTGCTATTACATCAATGACGGGGTGTACCATACCTATTCCGGTCAGATCTTTGACCACTGCACCTACCCGGTCCTCTCCTTCAAGCCCGGGGAACGGCAGCTCTCCGCGGTCTTCGGACCGACCTGCGATTCGTTCGATACGATCACCCTCTCGGCCGAGCTCCCGGAACTCGATATCGGTGACCTGGTCTTCTCGGAAAACATCGGGGCTTATTCGATTGCATCATCCACCTATTTCAACGGGTTTCCCCCGGCAAAGGTGGTAAATATCAACCAGTGATCCTTTTTTCACATCTTTTTTTTCGATATAAACCGGTATTTTCATAGTTGATGATCTACCGGACGGCGACTCACACATGGGAAAAGGAAAAATGCCTCCTTCATTTTCATTTATATGCGTGTGGCCTTCTATGGCATCGGGTAATTTCTTCAGGGTCCTGATGGGTACCGATGTGGCTATCGCTTCGGTGGGCATCGGGGTGAGGGCCACACGCTGTCGAAGAGTGGCTTGAGCGAGGTCATCCCCAGAACTTGGTTGATGTTCCATATCCCTGTCCGCACTTTTCATAATAGTGCTGGTGGCTTTCTTCTGCCTCCCAGAACGTTCCTGCGGGGAGTACCTCAACAATAACAGGGACACTCGGAGTTCTCATAACCCTCTTTAAAAAATCCTTTGCTGCTGCCTCCTGTTCTGGTGAGTGATAAAAAATGACAGGCCGCTGGTTCTCATCCATCCCAGATGACCTGTCAAGGAGGCCCCAGAAGAGGGTGAGCAGCTCGCGATACGGGATACGGGCAGGATCAAACACCACCTGGACGGCCTCGACATGCCCTGTATCCCCGGAGGAGACCTGTTCATAGGTGGGATCGGAAACATCTCCCCCGGTATACCCCACTCTGGTCGCAACAACGCCCTCCCTCATCCTGAACTCTGCCTCGACATCCCAGAAACACCCGGCAGCAAACGTTGCCACCTCACTCTGCTTGCTGTCATCCATACCCGTATATTTCGCGCCGGGAACGATGGACATTGCGGTGTCGGGGAGTCTCGACCAAACCGGGGGCACGTTTGTCCTCCTCCCGCCCAGGAGCCCGGACCGGCGCCGATGCTTTATATATCATTTCCCTGTATCTTCCTGTACGCCATGCCCCCCTGCACCCTGGTCCTGAATGATCGCTCGGTCCACCATGATCTGAAAGGTCATCCCGAGTCAGAACTGCGGATGGAGCAGATCCGATCTTCTCTCCAGGGCAACCGGCGATCCCTCCAGGCTTCTCCTGCCCTGATGGATGATCTCCTCCGGGTGCATATGCCGGAATACCTTTCCCGGCTCGAACACCTATCAGGCCGATGCCGTCCAGGCGGTGTCGCCTTCCTGGATTCGGACACCTACGTTGTCTCTGGTTCCTGGGACGCTGCACGATACGCAGCCGGTGCATCGATCGCAGCTGCAGGAGAGGCACTCTCGGGCCGGCCGGCATTCGCCGTGGTCCGTCCTCCCGGCCACCATGCAGGCCCGGTGTACGGGATGGGATTCTGCCTCCTCAACAACGTAGCTGTTGCCGCTGCCTGGTCTCTTTCGCGGGTATCCCAGGTTGCCATCATCGACTGGGATGTCCACCATGGGAACGGGACCCAGGCGATGTTCTCTGACTCGGACCGGGTACTCTACTGCTCCGTGCACCGCTCACCCTTCTACCCTGGCACCGGGAGCAGGGAAGAGACAGGAAGCGGGGCAGGGGAAGGATGCACGGTAAATGTCCCGCTCCCTGCCGGATCAGGGAGTGAAGCATATCTCCGGGCTTTCCAGGAGGAGATCCTCCCTGCTGTCTGCTCATTTGACCCTGACCTGATCCTGATCTCGGCAGGGCAGGATCCGCTTGCCGACGACCCGCTTGGGGGAATGAATCTGGAGCCGGGTGACTTTGGCGTGCTCACAGAACTGGTATGCTCTGCTGCCAGGAAGCCCCCTGCTCTCGTTCTTGAGGGAGGGTATGGGCCTTCCCATGGGGAGGCTGTCATGGAGATCCTTCGGGTCCTTGATCAGTGGGAATAGCACCGCATCGATGCTGAGCCATGTGGGGAGGAGCAGCGGGGCTCTCACCACGAGGGCGGTAGTATGGTTCTCCATGACTCGATTTCAGTTGAGAGTGGAATGAACCGCGAGGGTCAGGGCATTCGCAGGTGATAGTGTGATCAGGAAAGAAACAGTACGATCGCCAATCTCCTCTTATTCGTATTATTCCACGGCCATCGTGTGTTCGCTACCAGCAGGAGAAATAGAACGTTGTGCCCTTGTCCACCTCGGATTCTACCCAGATGCGGCCCCCGTGCATCTCCACAATCCGATGGACAATCGAAAGGCCAATCCCCGTGCCCTCATACTCATCAGAAGTCTGCAGCCTCTCGAATACCCCGAAGATCTTTTCTGAGTATTTCATATCAAACCCGATCCCGTTATCCCTGACGAAGTACATAAGCTGCCCGTCCCGTGTCAGGGAGCCGATCTCCACAAGCGGAGCTGCCCTCTTCTGTGAATACTTCACTGCGTTCCCGATGAGGTTTGCATACACTTGTTTTAACAACCCCGGATCTGCCTGGCAGGGGGGGAGCTCGCCCACGTTAAATTCCACCTTTGCGAACGCGGGGTCTTTTCTGATCTCGCGGAGGATCTCTCTTACCATGACGGAAGGCTGAACGGTCTCCTTCTCCAGCGATCGAATCCGTAGTCGTGAAAATTCCAGGAGATCATCGATCAGCCTGCCCATATCGTGGGCATTCTGCCGGAGCGATTCGAGGTATCTTTTATCTTTTTCCGGGATATCCTTCAGATCCTGCATGAGGAGGGAGGAATACCCGGAGATGGCCCTCAAAGGAGCACGGAGATCATGGGAGATGGTATAGGTGAAGGATTCGAGATTCTTGTTGACCTCAGTCAGTTGCCGGGTCCGTTCGATTACCCTGTTCTCGAGCTCGTTGTTGAGCTCCTGTATCTCCCGCTCGGCCTCTTGTAACCGGGTGATATCATTCCCTATTGACAAAATCTCAACAATCGTACCTTTGTCGTCGAACAAAGGCTGGTTTGTCCAGGCAATCCATACCCGGCTGCCATCCTTCTTGATATTTTCATTCTCGGTGATGTAGTATTTTTCCGGATGGACTGCAAGATCGAGGATCTTGAAGGAGAGATCCTCTCCGTTACTCCCGTATTCCGGCACGATGGTCCCGACAACATTCCGCCCGACCATCTCCCCGGTATCGAATCCGAAGAATTTCCGGGCATAATCGTTGATAAAGGTGATATTTCCCACGGTATCGAAACGGAGTATGATGCTGTTGGCACTCTGCACAAGAGTGCGGTACTGCTCTTCTTCAGCCCTGAGATCAGCCATCATTGTCTTCAATCGTGCAACCATCGAGGAGATGCTCTCTTCCAGGGTGATGAGTTCTTGGCTTATCGGCGGTGTGATGGGATGGTCAAGATCTCCTTCTGCTATCCTGTTCACGTCCTGCACCATGGTCCCGATGGGGCGGGTAAGGGTCTGGATCACGAGGATGGCAAGCAGACTGCAGATAACGAGGGAAGCCAACCCCAGTGAGAGCAGAAAGAGGGCACTCTCTTTGAGCGCGGCTTGGATCGGTTGATCGCTATACGTAAGTTCAACAATCCGGCTCACATCTGATCCGTAGCGTTCGTCCTTGAGATCGATGAAGAGATACTTGACGGTGTTCCCTTCAGAGGAGCTGGGAAGAGTGAGGGTTGTCCGGTTGGTAAAAATTCCTCTGAGCAGTGCGGTAAGGGCGGGATCTCTCACCTCGACGGGAGTGTCATTGATGCTCTGCCTTAACGTCGAATCGAAGATCCGGACACTCACCAGGTAGGGATTGGACTGCTTCACCTTCCGGAGGAGGTTTTCATCGACGTACCGGTATTTCATCGGGGGTGTCACGTTTGAAATACCAACTTCGAGGATATACCGGTGGTCCGGGGTCGGCATATAGGCAAATTTTCTCAATTCCCCCGTACTCTTTTCACCGACGATCCGGTCCGGGAAGAACCCGGATGAGATGCGTATGCCGGCCAGGTAATCGGCGAAATAGGGAGCAAAATCGGAAAAGTTCAGGCCAAGTTCCCGGGGATAGGTAGTGGCAACGATGGTTGCCGCATCATCGATCACATACAGGTCCATCTCCCCACCGATCTTTTGTTTCACCGCCTCGAGATCCATCTTTGCAGGATCTCCGCCTGCCCGGGAATATTCCTGGAGGAAGGCAGGGAATGCATCCTCCATCTGCTGGTTCATGCTCTCATCGTAATACCGGAGTGCTTCTTCCTTGGACCTGAAATGTGAGACGATATTGTTCTCTGACTGGAGTTTGACAAGATCGGCATTCTCCTCAAGGGTCTTAAAGGTGGAAAGATAGCTGATACCGATGAGCCCGGCTACGGCTACCATGAGGATGAGGAAGATTGCCCCTATCAGGTAGTACGAGAATGGATAGCCTCGCAGTGACTTGATTCCCATCCTTCAGTCTCCCTATCATTCTGTTCCGGGGTATGGATTATGATACTATCGTCCCGTCTATTTTTATCTCGTAGTTCATTGGAAAAAATGGGAGGAGTGGGCATCATCAGGGAGATGGTTCAGCGGGGGGCTTCAAGGGTGAAAGAGAAGGTTGCCCCCTTTCCTGGTTCACTCTCAGCCCAGATTTTTCCCCCATGGCGGCGTATGATTCGTTCGACTGTTGCAAGACCGATCCCGGACCCTTCGAACTCTTCTGGTTTATGAAGTCGCTGGAAGGGTTTGAAGATCTGGTCTGCATACTTCATGTCAAATCCAATCCCGTTATCCCTTATATAATAGAGTGTGGTGGAGTCTTTGACGATTGCCCCTATCTCGATCCGGGGCTCTTTGGTATCCCTGGTGAATTTTACCGCATTTCCGATAAGGTTTTCATATACCTGCCGAAGCATCACCGGATCCGCATAGCAGTGTGGCAATTCCCCGATGCTGATCTCGATCTGCCGGTCTGGCATCGGCTCAAGTCGCATGGCTACGATCTCCCGGACCAGCGGCGTTGGATCAATCCACTCGCGGCTGAGTTCCTGCCGCCCCACCCGGGAGAGGGTCAGAAGTCCATTGATCAAATTATCCATGATTCCGATATTCTTCCGGATTACCTCGATATAGTGCTGCTCCTTCTCATCCAGCCGGGAATCGGTCGATTTTTGCAGGATAAATGAGTATCCATCGATGGATCGGAGGGGAGCCCGGAGGTCATGCGAGACCGAGTAGGTGAATGTCTCCATCTCTGCAGTGGCTTCTTCCAATTCCCTGGTTCTCTGTTCGACTCTCCGCTCCAGTTCCACATTCAGCCGGCGCATCTCCTTCTCGATGTCCTTTATGCGGGAAATGTCGACAATAGTTCCACGGGTGCCAAGCACCGTTCCTTCATTGATGCATCGTGCGGTATTAAACACCATGATCGTAAAGGTGCTGCCGTCTTTCCTGATACCGGTATATTCGTCCCCCTCCGTCTTCTTCCCGTGGATGACAGCCGTGAAATTCTCTTTTGCCCGTACACGGTCTTCCGGAAGCAGCATATCAAGAATATTCATACCCTTCTCGAGGTGTTCTGAAGAATATCCAAAAAGGGAAAAAGCGGCTGGATTTGCGAAGGTGATTTTCCCGGTAATGTCCGTCTCAAAGACACCCTGAGGCAGGAACTGGATGAGATCCATGAATCGTTTCTCATTGATCTCACACTCCCTGATCTGCTCTTTTAACCGCTCAACCATCAGTTGGGTCCTCTCGGCAAGGATTGAGAATTCGTAGCCAGTGACCGGCCTGACCGCATGATCGAGATCACCACTGGCGATTGTATCAACATCTTCGACAAGCTGCTCGATGGGGCGGGAGAGCTTCCGGGAGATCAGGATAGCGATGAGAGCTCCTGAAAGAAGCACCAGTGCAGCGACCAGGGCATGCTGAATGGCGAGCTGGTTCAACTGGCTGGTCAGGAGCGCGTCATTGTAGGTGATTTTTGCAAAAATGCTGGTATCCGCTCCATAGGTGGGATCGCGGAGATCTATCACCTGCCAGAAGATGGTCCGTTCCCGTTCATTGTCATGGATCTCCTGGCTGGTCCGGTTCTCCCAGAGGATATAATCAAGCATGGTATGGTCCTCCTCTGTGGGAACATACGTGGTATTCCCTATCAGCCGCTTTTGCTTCTGGAACAGCAACACCTCTTCGAGGTATGGATTGAATTCCCAGATATTATTGATGGCATTATGGCCGAGCTGTCTCCGCTCCCCACCAAAACGTTCCGAGTGGAGCCCGAGCTCAAGGATGTATCGATGATCAGGGGTTGGCATATAACTGAATTTTGTCTGGGTTCCTGTGTTCCAGTCATTGACCACCCGGTCGGGGTAGAATCCCGAAGTATTTTGTATCTCATGGAGGTACTGGCAGAAGTCAGGGTAGATGACTGCAAAGTCCAGCCCGATATCGGCAGGCACGGTCGCATATTCGATGATGCACCTGTCATTGATGACATAGACATCCATGCCGCCTATGACAGATTTAAGGCCCTCGAGGTCCATTTGTGCAGGAACTCCACCCGTTCTGTTGTATTCCTGCATCACTACCTTGAATGCCTTCTCCATCTCGTCGTTGTAGGTCGTATCATAGAGTTTGAGTCCGACGTCGTTCAATGTTAAGGAGTTGTCGATGTACATCTCGGTCATGACTCTGAGCCGATTTGCGTTATCCTTGAGATCCTGGGCAGAATTTGCATAGTTGACCCCAATACCAGCAAGAACGAGTATGATAATGATAAGAACAATGATCCCGGTGAGGAGATGCTTGAACGGCAGCTTTCCATCGGTGATTGGTATCCGGGTCTCCCCCTTCACTGATCATAGAAATTCAAGTCATAAAAAATGATATGGATCGTTCTTATCATATCGAAGAATCTGAGTGAAAGATTCGCATTCCCGTGCATGGATGGTCCTGTTTGGTATGGAGGAGATCTTATTGTATCCCTCGCGATCTCCCGCTTTCCTTTCAACACCCCCGCCAACACAATACCTATCGTATCAGCCATCAAACAGGCTGAATGATCGTTATGGCAACACTTTCCGAGCGAATTCCCTCCCCCTCCAGTTTCGAGAGGACCTCCAATGTCGTTCTCGCAATAGCAGGGGCATTCCTGATCGCGGTTATTGTGTGGTTTGCCACAGAGAACCAGATCTATACCATTGCTGCGGCCCTGATCGTGGGCTACCTCCTGCTCGGGGTCAGGATCGTCCGGCCCACCCACCGGGTGCTGATCGAGTTTCTCGGAAAATTCCAGAGGTTCGGCGGTCCGGGATTCTACTGGGTCCTCCCTGGTTTCCAGAAGCTCTACGCGGTGAACATCACTGAAAAGATGGTGAATGCCACCCGGCAGGAGATCATCACCGCTGACAACCTGAACGCGACCGTAGATGCCCAGGTCTACTTCAAGGTGAAGGATGACGAGCTGAACGTGAAGCGGTCCCAGTACAATGTCTACAACTACGAGGACCAGATCGTCAACCTGGCCCGGACCACCCTCCGTAACATCATCGGTACGCTCTCTTTAAAATCTGCCAACAGTGAGCGTTCACGGATCAATGATGAGCTCGGGAAGGTACTGAAGACCGAGACCCAGTCGTGGGGGATCGAGATCGTCAGGACCGAGCTGAAGGAGATCATGCCTCCGCCCGATGTGCAGGACACGATGAACAAGGTCGTCAAGGCCGAGAACGAGAAGATTGCCGCGATCGACTTTGCAACTGCCCGGGAGACCGAAGCTGATGGGCTGCGCAGGGCTGCCATCAAGCAGGCGGAAGGGGTGAAACAGGCCAAGATTCTCGAGGCCGAGGGGCAGGCTGAGGCGATCCGGCTGGTGAACGAGGCTGCCGACCGGTTCTTTATCGGCAACGCCCAGAAGCTGAAGTCGCTTGAGGTGACCGAGAGCGCTTTAAAGACGAATACCAAGATCGTCCTTCCGGAAGGCCAGCAGATCGTGAACGTGATCGGGGAGCTTGCCGGGAGCAAGCTGGGGTTGCAGGAGTAGAAAAACCAACATCCTTTTTCGGGTATCCGTGCACATGAATGTCTTACTCCCCCAGGTCTATTGATTTTGAGTGCAGTTGTTCGAAGGAATAATAATACCCGGGTATTCCTCACTCCATCAGCGAACTGGTTTTGCCTGGTCTTTCCTCCCTCGATCCATTTTCTCCCCGCACTTCTCCATCTTATATAGGAGCAGTTCTTTACCATCTATCAATCAATTACCTCCAACCGGAGACCGTGCATGAAAATCCTCCATACTTCTGATTGGCATCTTGGAAATGTGTTGCATGGGAGGAAGAGGTATGACGAGTACGAACGGTTTCTCCACTGGCTGGTCGGGTGTATCCGGGATGAGCAGATCGATGTTCTCCTGATTGCGGGGGATATCTTTGACACAACTGCCCCGAGCAACCGTGCACAGGAACTGTACTTCCATTTTCTCAACCGGGTGGCGGCAATCCATGGCCTCCAGGTCGTGGTTACCGGTGGAAATCACGACTCCCCGTCATTGTTGAATGCCCCAAAGCCCCTCCTCCGGCAGTTACGCATCCACGTGGTAGGGGCAGTCACCCCGGATGTATCAGACGAGGTGATCCTTCTCCAATCAGGGGATAGCTTGGAATCCGTGATTGTGTGTGCGGTCCCCTATCTCCGTGACCGGGATATAAGGACGGTTGAGCCCGGCGAGAGTATCGATGACAAAATGACGAAGATCCAGGAAGGGATCAACGATCATTACCGGCAGGTGTGGACCGTGGCACAGTCGCTCAGGGGCGATAGAGCGATACCGATCATCGCCATGGGGCATCTCTTCCTCGCCGGGTGCTCCCCAAACGGGGATGAAAGGGTCCGGGAGCTGTATATCGGCACCCTTGATGGAGTTGATCCGGGCAGCATCCTCCATGGATTCGACTACCTGGCACTGGGACACCTCCACGAGCACCGGAAGGTCGCAGGAAATCCGTGGTGCCGGTATTCCGGAGCACCGATTCCCCTGGGATTTGGTGAAGCCGGGCAGGAGAAGAAGGTGGTCGTCATCGATCTTTTTGAAGGGGGAACCCGTTCGATACGGGAGATCACCGTCCCCTGCTTTCTGCGGCTGCAGAAGATCCAGGGAGCGATCTCTGCAATTGAGCAGACACTGCGGGAATTAGGTGCAGAAGAGGAGCAGGTCTGGGTCGAGGTCGTGGCCGAATCCGATAGCACTGCAGCGGGACTCCAGGCACGCCTTCATGAGGTGGTGAGAAACTCACCCGTGGAGATCCTGAAGATTGAGAATGCTGCTCTCACGAATGCGGTATTACGTGCCATGGAGGAAGGGGAGCATCTTGGAGACCTTGACGAGAGGGATGTCTTCTCCCGCTGCCTTGATGAACACGGGATAACAGGTGGGGACCGGGATCAGCTCTTTGCCCTGTTCCAGGAGATCCTGGTTGCGGTCCGGGAAGAAGACCACTATGCAGAATGAGGGTACACGATGCGGATACTGAAGCTCCGTTTCAAGAACCTGAATTCTCTTGAGGGAGAATGGAGCATCGATTTTACACACCCTGCCTATGTCTCTTCAGGTATATTTGCTATAACGGGACCAACCGGATCAGGGAAGACCACCATCCTCGATGCGATCTGCCTGGCCCTCTACGGGCAGACTCCCCGTCTGAAAACGATCTCAAAGGGCACGAACGAGATCATGACCCGGAATACCGCTGAATGTTTTGCAGAGGTTGAGTTCGAGTCCCAGATCGGCCGCTTTGTCTGCCACTGGAGCCAGCGTCGGGCATACAAAAAACCAGAGGGAGAACTGCAGCCTCCAAAGCACGAGATTGCCGACAAGATCTCAGGAAAAGTCCTTGAGAACAAGCTGCAGAGAGTAGCAGAGAGGGTCATCGAGACCACGGGGCTTGATTTTTCCCAGTTCACCCGCTCGATCCTCCTCGCACAGGGTGATTTTGCTGCGTTCCTGAATGCAAATCCCGATGAACGGGCCCCGATTCTCGAAAAGATCACGGGAACTGCGATCTACAGCGCGATCTCAAAAAAAGTGCATGAGAGAAATACCCTGGAGGCTGGGAAAAGGAACGAGCTCCAGGACCGGATTGGCATTCTCGATATCCTCTCACCAGAGGAAGTCTCGGCTCTGAAGCGTAATTGTGAGGATATCGGGGCAGTCATACGGAAAAAGTCATCTGAACGTGACTCGATCAGGAAGGCTGCAGAATGGCTGCAGCAGCTCTCCCGGTTTAAGGCGGAGATCGAAGCCCTTGCAGAGGAGAGGCGATTGCTCGAGGTGAAAAGGTCGGATGCTGCACCCGATCTTGCCCTTCTTGCCCGGGCAAAGAAGTGCCAGCCGTTCGAAGAGACCTATCGGGATCTCACCTCTTCAAGAAAACTCTCTGAGACCTATGATACTGAGATTGTTGCAGCGAGGGAACAATTGGATGGTACCCAGGTTTCCTATACTGCATCGCGGAAGGCGTACGAGAGCGCACGGCAACGGTATGAATCGCTGAAGGCTGCTGCCGAAGAGGAGAAACAGGTTTTCATCCGGGTCCGGAATCTCGACACCCGGATTCATGACATAAAAGATCAGATTGCCGAGAAGAAGATCGAGCTGAAGAAGGGCGAGGCCAGCCTCCAGCAGTGCACACGGAATATCACCAGGGAGACCGAACGGGCCAAGGAGAAGAAAGCCGAGCTTGCCAGGGCCATCACCTACCTTGAGGAGCATCCAAAAGATTCCCTCCTGCGGGAGAACGTATCGGGTCTTGGTGAGAAAATGCGGCACTATGAACAGCTGAACCGACGTCTTCTGTCGAACAGGGACCAGCTGGCATCACAGACTGCCGAAGTGGACCGGCTCAAAAAAGCCCATGAAACCCAGAGAACACTCCTGGAGGAGAAAGATCGGGAGTTTCAGGAGGCAACTGCGGCAGTACGGATGATTGAGGCGACTGCCGATCAACTGCTGGATTTCCGCAAGCCCGGATTCTGGCAGGCTTGTGTGGCATCCCTGAAAGAACGACGGATAACACTAGAGGCCGAGCTGAAGATCCATGATGCTATCGAGCAGATCGGGATGAAGATCCGGGAACGTGAGGACCACCAGGACGAGCTAAAGGAGGAGATCGCAAAGAAACGGGAGATCCTGTCAGGCCTGAAGCGTGAACAGGATCTGAAAGAAGAGATCCGTGCCCGGATCGAGACCAACCTCGCGCTCCTCCACCGCATCCAAAGCCTTGAAGAGGCTCGAAGTCACCTCGTGGAGGGCGACCCCTGCCCGTTGTGCGGCTCTCCTGATCATCCTTATGCCCGGGGGACCATCCCTCATCCTCGAGGTGTTGAATCTGAATGGGCAGAGATCAAAGAGGAGTTGAGACTACTCTCCGACCAGGTACGACAAACGGAACTCTCTCTCTCTCAATCAGAAACAACCCTCTCATCTGATAGAAGAGCGGTAACGGAACAAAGGGATCGGATCCGTGAACTGCTTGATGAATCAGCATTCGGGTTCGAGGATATCGGATCTGTCACGAACTCCAGCTTCCTTAAAAAGTCCCTCTCCCATGCCCTCACGCTCTGTGAGGTCCATTCTGCATGGTGTTCCGAAATCGTCGCATCGTATGAAGGCATAGTGCCGCGGTTGAAGGACGCCTCCGATGCCGCGACCCGGATAAAAGAAAGTCTCTCCAGTCATCAGACTTCGTTGGGGAACCTTGACGTATCGTTGAAAATTCGCTCAAACACCCTGTATGAGCTGGAGCAGCAGGTTGCATCGGATGCAGAGGAACTGGCACGATTATATCAGGAAGTTGCCGCGCAACTTGATGGATTTGGAATGACGTTTACGGAGGGGACGTCGATCACCGGGATCCTGGAATCCCTGGAGAAGAGGAAGCGGGAGTTCGAGAAGAGGGCGACCCGGAAAACGGACATTGAAAAGGAGATTGACCTCATTGCGGGCAGCATACTCAACCACCAGAAGCAGAGGGAGGATACCAGAGTGGCCGTTGCGTCGCAGTTGCAGGGTATCAGCGAAAAAGAGGGGGTGTTCGTCGCATTAGACCACGAGAGGAAGGAATTATTTGGCACCAAGGATCCCGACCGCGAAGAGAAACGATCGGCTGAGGAACTCCGTTCTGCCGAGGAACAATTCAGGGAGGCTTCCAGTGCGTCCAAAGAGTATGAAATCCGCATTACAACGTTACAGGAGCAGATCGAGAAGAAGAGCGGAACTCTGGAGCAGATCCTGATCACAGTCAGGGATCATACCTCCTCTTTTCTCGCAGGCATACAGAAGGCAGGATTCTCGGGAGAGGAGGAGTTCATCGAATCACGGATGCCCCGGGACCGGTTTGAGGTGCTCGAGAAGAGGGAGACTGACCTGATCTTCGAGGAACGGGATCTCTCATCACGGATAAAGGAAAGAACGACTGCCCTCTCTTATGAGCGATCCCGGAACCTGACCGATAAGTCCCCTGATACTCTGGAAGAGGCGATCTCTTCTCTCGAATCGGATATAACCGGTCTTCACCAGGAACAGGGGAGTATCCGCCAGAAGTTGACCGATCATGAGGCACGGGTTGCCCACCAGAACGAGCTGGTTCAGGCTCTCCAGATGCAGGAGGCCGAATGCCTCCGCTGGGAGAAGCTGCACGATCTGATCGGATCATCGGATGGGAAAAAATTCCGGGTCTTTGCCCAGGGTCTCACCTTTGACCGCCTCATCGCCCATGCGAACCGGCACCTCCGGAAGATGAGCGACCGGTATCTCCTCATCCGGAGCGGGAGATCCTCCCTTGACCTCGATATCGTGGACAATTACCAGGCAGGGGAGATCCGCTCCACGAAGAACCTTTCCGGGGGGGAGAGTTTCATTGTCAGCCTCTCCCTGGCCCTTGGACTCTCTGGCATGGCAAGCCGGAATGTCCGGATCGATTCGTTGTTCCTCGATGAAGGATTCGGAACCCTGGACAGTGAGACCCTCGAGGTAGCCCTCGAGACCCTCTCCACTCTGCAGCAAGAGGGGAAGATCATCGGGATCATCTCCCATGTCCCGGCGCTCAAGGAGCGGATCCCGACAAAGATCGTGGTCGAGAAGATGGCGGGCGGGAGGAGCCGGCTCAAAGCCCCGGGGTGCAGGCCTCCTGAAACGCCGTAATCGGTCTGATTGAGGATTTTCGACCAATCGGATAATTTCGACGAAAGGAATCGTTCAAGTCTCCAACCGCGTAATATGGTATTATCCAATGGCAGCCCGCAGTTCGGTTATCCGGGGTCTCCCTGGGGATCATCTGGAAGCGTTCATCAGTGACTTCAAGGCCGGGAGTGAATGCGATCCCTTCTCTACCTGGCTTATCCTTCCTACCGAACGGCTCGTGCAGCGTGTCAGGGATGAACTCTCCCTAAAAAATGTTCCCTTCATCCCTTCCCGGATCTGCACCCTGAAAGGGTTCTGCAGGAGTTATTTTGCGGAGAACAGGAGAACGACGCGTGAACTGACGAAGGCAGAGTCACGCCTGCTCCTCTCATTGATCGTCTCTGAGAACCGGGATGTGCTCCCGTTGTTCTTTGTCCGGGAACGTCCCCTCCCCGGAACGATCGAGGATCTCCAAACCTTCATGAATGTTATCACGACGAGAAAGGTTGCCTTCCCGGAATGCCTCGGGGATCTCCAGGGTGAGAAGAGTGACCAGATTGCCAGGATCATTTCTGCTTACCGGAACCGGATGAAGGAGCATGATCTCGTCGATACTGATACAATCCTCGAATGGACGATCCATCACCTGGAAAATGGAGGTGCAAAGCCTCCCCGCCATCTGTTTGTGTACGGACTTTTCGGGCCTCTTCCTCTTGAGGAGGATCTCCTCTCCCTGCTCCGGGAGCGATCAGAATCGTTCACCTGTTTCATCCCGTCAGGTGCCGATCCTGCCATTTTTGCCCGATCTCCTGGCTGGACGGGAATGGGTGTAACCGGGTCACTCGTTTCGCCCCTCCCCTCCACTCCGTCATTACTAACCGGGATATTCTCATCGCCTGAACCGATCGGAATCGGTGAGTCTATCAGGTTGGATACCTTTCCCTCGCACTATGCTGAACTCCAGGCGATTGCAAAAGAGATCTGCCGCCTCAACGACCACGGTGTTCCCCTCTCGGATATCTCGGTTGCGTTCCCGGAATTGCAGGATGAAATCGGCAGTATCACAGAGGTATTTTCTGATTTTGGAATTCGCTGGAATTCACGTGTTACTCCAAAATTATCCAGAGTACCGGTAATCCGGTTCCTCGTGGGGATAATAGGGCTTGTCGTCAACCGGTATCCCCGGGAGGAGGTCATCTCGTTTTTGAACAGCCCTTACCTGCAGGGGTCATCACCACGAGATCTACCGGATCCATCGGAGGCAGACCTCGTCTCACGCCATGCCTGCATAGAATCGGGAAGGAATGAATGGCGGAATCGTCTGGAATATCTCACTTCATCGATCGCAAACGGAAGCGAGAAAAGATACCATGGAATCAGCCAGCATTCGGTCGACCGGGTGAGAGAAGGGATGTTCACGCTCTTTGGGGCACTGGAGGGGCTGGAAAGTAGAAGACCCGTTCAGGATTTTATCCAGGAATATACAGGATTTCTCGATCGGTATCAGCTGCCGTACCTCCCTCCTGCACCCGGGGACCAGGAAAAGATCATAGATGAGGACCGTGTTGTCGGTATCTTTCGTGAACGGCTGGAAGCTTTGTGCAACAACCCGTTCTTCACCCGGGACAGGAAGGTCACAACCGATGAATTCCTTCGCATTGTGAATACCCTTGTTGACGAACCACGCCAGGAGTCTGACCCAGAGAGGGGCGGGGTATCGGTTATCGGAATCCGTGAGGCAATGCACCTATATCTGCCGGTATTGTTCATCTGCGGGTTGGTTGAAGGGGTCATTCCCCGACTGACTACCCGGCTCCCTTTCACCAATTCGCTTGAGAACGCACGGATGGGGACCCGGTCGCTTGCGGAAATCCTCCTTGAACAGGAGTATTACTTTATCGCGGCGCTCCTCTCTTCACAGCGTGTCTATCTGAGTGCACCCCTCGCTGAAGGGTCCACCCCCCTCCTCACCTCTGCATTCTTCGAACGCGTACGGATGGTATGCCATCCGAAGGGGTGGAGCAGTACTGGCCAGGATGCGGAGTGCTGTTTACGCAGTCTTGCGGCAGTCACTGCCGGAGAAAGGATTGCAGAAGGGCTGGTATGCCAGGCTATTGATCGTCTGGATCCACTGCAGAGTATCGACGACCTGGTAGCGCGTATCAATACCGAGCGCTACTACCGGAAGGGAACCTGTGACTCCATCTACGAGGGAATGCTGTCCGCTGACAAAACTATCGCTGCTGCTCTCGGGGAGCGGTTCAGCCCCGAGGGGGTATATTCCGCAACGAGCCTCGAGACCTATGCGCAGTGTCCCTTCAGGTTTTTCATTGGGAATGTCCTCCGGCTGGAAGATCTCCCTGATGGTGAGCAGAACCTCTCTCCGGCAGACCGGGGAAGTGCAGTCCATGACATCCTCTCGACATTTTATCGCCGGTGGCTTGCAGCGGGACAGGGGCACATCACCCCCGCTTCGATAGAAGCAGCAACCAGTCTGATGCAGGAGATTGCCCGGGAAGAGCTTGACCGACACCATTTCGAGAGTCCCCTCTGGGATGCAACCTGTCTGCAGATGAAGGGCTCTCCCCATGCCGGCCCCGGGTACCTTGAGAAGTTCCTCGCTAAGGAAGCGGAAGCAGCAGATTCCCCGCTGGCTCCCTGCCATTTTGAATTCTCTTTTGGGATGAACCCCTCTGGAACCGATGACCCGGCCTCGGTGGAAGAAGCAGTTGCCCTCACCAGTTCCGATGGGCGTGAACAGCTCCGGATACGGGGTCGGATCGATAGGATCGATATCTCCCCTGAAGGATTCTTCCTTATCTATGACTACAAGACCGGGCGCGGGCATCCAAAAATCAAGGATATCGAGGAAGGGAAAGCCCTCCAGCTCCCCCTCTACCTGCTTGCCTTCGAAGCGCTTTCGGAAAAACGCGGGGTAGCCGCAGGATACTACCATATCCGGAAGGAGGTCCGGCGCGATCTGCTCCTCTGCGATGAACAGGCACGGTGCCTTGTCGCATCCCGGACAAAGATGACACCGGATGTCGCCGCCCTGATCACCCGTTCCTGCGATTTTGCCATCGGCTATATACGCAGGATCAGGGAGGGGGCGTTTCCCCTCCATGCCGAGGAGCACTGCCCAAACTCCCATTGCGAGTTCAGGCGCATATGCCGGTTCGATCCCTACAGGGTCTCTGATTCCGGGGAGGTGACCTGATGGCCGCAACAAGACGGCAGATCGAGGCGATCTCCACCCATGACAGGAGTCTTGTGGTCACTGCGGGGGCGGGTACCGGAAAGACCTATGTCCTCGTGCAGAAATACCTCGACCTTCTCGAGACCAGGGGAGTGACGGTCCCCGAGATCCTTGCCCTCACGTTCACAGAAAAGGCTGCTGCCGAGATGAAAGAACGGATACGGAGAGCACTATCAGGAAAAAAAGGAGAACGATGGGAGCGGGCGGCGGTGGACTTCCTGGTCGCCCCTGTCCAGACCTTCCACTCCTTCTGTGCCCAGGTCCTTCGCGAATTTCCCATTGAATCCGGCCTCGAACCGGGATTCGTGGTGCTTGACGAGAGGCAGGTCTCCCGCATCCATGGGAAGGCATTCGAGGACCTTGTCCATGTACCCTCCCCGCCACCTGTCCATGATGCAGTTGTGCGAATCCTCTCAGTATTCGAACCATCAACAGTCCGTGCGATGCTCGCGGAGATGTATGGAAAGAGGCTGTCATACCGACAGTTCTTTGAGGCACTCGGGTCGGACAGCGACCAGGTGATACGGACCTGGACCAGGGAAGTCAACACGGTCCGTGAAAACGGGATCAGGGATTTACGGAACGACCGTTTGTTCAATGCTGCACTCACCACTCTTTTCTCTCTCGCTGACCGGTATGAGGGTGCTGATGACAAGGCTGTCTGTTTTCTCTGCGGGATCCGGCCGCTCCTCGAGGCAATCTCAGGGGATTCCGGCATTGAGGCGTTCTGTTCTGCCGCCACCGATCTCCTCACAAAGCGCCCGGGGAATGTCGGGAGCAGGAAGGTATGGAAGGGAAACGACCTCTCACTGTTCAAAGCTGCCTATAAAGAACTGAATGATATCCTGAAGAGGAAGAGCAGTCTCTTCCGGATGACGGTTGAACCTGATGATCCGCTTGTCACTCGTGCGATTGACCTTCTGGGAGATCTCTCGCTTGTCTATCTCCGCTACACGGAACTGGTTGAGCGGGAAAAGGCGGTCCTTGGGGGACTTGATTTCGAGGACCTGATCCTGCACGCCCGGCAGCTGTTCCTGACCAATGAAGCTCTCGTTGCCACCCATTTCCTGCCACGGTTCAGGTATATCCTCATCGACGAGTTCCAGGACACCGATCCCTCGCAGTTTGACATCATCCTCGCGATCGTCGGCAAACCCGGCCCATCTACGGACTGCCTCTTCATTGTCGGCGATCCCAAGCAGTCGATCTATCTCTTCCGGGATGCCGATGTCACCCGTTTTAAGGCGGTCCGGGAGATCATTCTCAATCGGTGCCAGGGCCGTGAGGTGCACCTTGATACGAGTTTCCGGAGCACAAAAGAGGTGATAGGGTGTGCAAACTACCTCTTCTCCCGGCTCTTTGCTTCAGCAGAGAAACCGTGGGAGTTCGGGTACGAGCCGATCCTTGTATCGGAAGCCCGGTCTGGAGATGCAGGATCAGTCGAACTGCTGCTCCCCCCATCGGGAGAGGATTCTGCTGCAACGAAGTGGATCGAAGCTGATATGGTAGCACGGAGGATCCAGAGCCTTGTCCAGGGATGTCATGTGCAGGTGTATGAGGAAGCAGAGGACCGGTCGTTTATTTCGAGGCCTGCCCGGTACGGCGATATTGCAATCCTCCTTGAACAGAGGACGAACCTTTCCTCGTATCTTGCTGCCCTCGCCAGATACGGTATTCCTTTCTACGTGTACGGGGGGACGGGATTCTATTCGCGGCAGGAGGTATATGACCTGTACAATCTCCTCCGGTTCCTCCACTTCAGGCATGATGATATCAGCCTTGCAGGAACACTCCGGTCCCCGTATTGCGGCCTCCCGGATACCGATTTGTTCCTGATTAGCCGAGAGAAAGGCCGGACCTTCTGGGAGAAGCTCCAGAACTACGGTGAAAAGACCGGGTCAGAGGGTGCGGTTCGTGCCTGCCGGCTCCTCTCCCTGTGGAGGGCAGATGCGGGACGAACTGGCATCGTCCCCCTCATCAGGCGGATCCTTTCTGAATCCGGGATATACACGGTGTATGCAGCACTTCCGGAGGGAAAACAGGTCCTGGCCAACCTTGAGAAGATCGTCGCCATGGCCAGGGTTCGGGAGGGTGCCGGATCCTACGGACTTGCCGACTTTATCGAGGACCTCAGGACCGCCATGGATGAGGAGGAGCGGGAGGGTGAAGCCCCGCTGGATGCCCTTGCCGAGAACTCGGTGAACGTCATGACGGTCCATGCCGCCAAGGGGCTTGAATTTCCGATCGTGGTGGTTCCCGACATGGGGATGCAGTTCCGGGAGACGTTCCCGCCGATCATGATAGGGGATAACCCGCTCCTCGTTGGGATAACGGTCCCCGATCCAGAGGAAGAGTTCGAGCTTACGAAGACTCCGATGCTTCTTGCCCTCCGGGAGCTGCGGCGCCAGAAGGAGCGTGCCGAGAAGAAACGGCTCCTCTACGTTGCCCTTACCCGTGCAAGGGACCACCTGATCATGAGTGGGACAGCCCCGACACACCCTGACCTTTCGCTATCGCTGGCGACCTCCCGGATCGAATGGATCTTCTCGGCGCTTGGCATCACCGGCGATGCAATTGCTGCGGGAGGGATGGACCTCGATGCCAGAGACCAGATGGTCCGCCTGGCCATAACGAGCGATCCGGCAGCAATCCCTGCAGAGGCCGTAGAGATCACCCCGGAGCTTCTTGTCGTACCGAAGGAATGTGCAGGCAAAAACGGTACCTGGTCACCGAAGGAGTTTGACAAGGGTCCGGAAGGGATCAGGATCGTATCGGTAACGGACTTGGAGAAGGAACAATCCTCTCATTCTCATTCACCCACCAAAACCGTTGGACCCCGGTACCTGCCCGGTGTTGACGGCACTACGAAGGGGACTGTTATCCATGAAGTATTCCGTGGCCGTGATGCCAGGGTGGTGTGCCTGGAATACGGGGTGAGTGATCCTGAAGCAATCCGACAGTGCGAGGAGATGGTATCGCGGTTCCTTTCGTCTCCGCTGATGCAGCGGGTGAAGCGTGAGTTCTGCGAGATGCCGTTTGTTATCACCTATCAGGGGAAGCATGTAACAGGGAAGATCGACCGGTTATGTGAACTTGTGGATGGCACTTGGGTGGTAATCGATTACAAGTCGGACCCGGTTGATCCTTCAGAATATTCGAAAAAGACGGGGAAGTATCAGAAGTCAATGGAAGTCTATTTCGAAGCGGCCAGGCAGCTGGTAAAGAGGAACGAAGTTGAAGCGTATTTGTATTTTACGGAAACGGGGGAATTTTTTAATGCAAAAAATGGCTTCTGAAGATTAACTGGTATGCATTAATATAAATTCCAAAATAAATTTAAAGAAAAAAACGAGACGAATTTCAAATAGAGGCAGAAAATGATAATCTCAAAAATCAATTTACATAACTATCGGGGTATACACGATATAAATTTCGAGCTACAAAATTATTCATTATTTGTTGGTCCGAATAATTCAGGAAAAAGTACGTTAGTTAATGCTATAAGAGCTTTTTATGAAAAAGACGGTTTTAAATATAGAAAGGATACCGATACTCCATTAATCCACCCTAAAGATAAGGAATCCTGGATTGAAATTCATTTCAAATTAACAAATGAGGAAAATGAATCATTAGCGGAAGAATATAAACAAAATAACAACCAGTTATTTGTCAGAAAATATTTTGATACAGAAACGAAGACTCATGATGGTAAGTCTGCGAATGGAATAATTTTTGGGTATAATTCCGAGGGTATGCTATCAGATGAGCCTTTTTACGGGGCAAAAAATGTTCAAAGTGGAAAATTTGGAGATATTATTTATATTCCTGCGGTTAGTAAAGTGGATGAACATACTAAACTTACAGGGCCTTCAGCATTACGAGATCTAGTACAAAATATATTGTCATCTACTATCACCGAAAGTGGGAATTATGATGAATTTAAAGAACAAGTATCAATTTTTTCTGAGGGTCTTCGGCAAGAAAAAACAAAAGAAGGATATTCAATTCAATCTTTTGAGGGTGAATTAAATGAGTCTCTAAATCCATGGGGGGTAAAATTTAAAATAAAGTTAAAGACTCCAGCTCCACATGAAATTGTAAAAGCCATGCTTGACTATGATTTTGAAGATATGATGCATGGTAAAACCCAATTAATCGACAATTATGGATCAGGTTTCCAGCGCCATTTTATATATTCTCTAATTAACATAAGTTCGCATTATACTTTCATTAAGGAAAAAAAGAAATCCAAAGATTTCTCCCCCTCAATGACCTTAATTTTATTTGAGGAACCAGAAGCATTTCTCCATCCCTCTCAACAAGACATTCTTGCAAGAAATCTTATGAAATTTTCTGATCCGGATATAAATCAAGTAGTATGCTCTACACATTCACCACATTTCGTAAGTAGAAATTCAAATAATATTCCTGGGTTGATTCATTTCAGTAATGAGAATGGTATAATCAAAACGTATCAAATAGGTGATGATGAATGGAAAAGTATCGTAGATTCGAATCAAATTGTGAATAAAATAGCTGATAAATACCCAAAAATGAAAAAGAGACTCCAGGAAGACGATCTTAAACCTGAAATGGAATCGGTAAAAAATTTTTTATGGTTAAATCCAGATCGGTGTGGAATTTTTTTTGCCAACCATGCAGTACTTGTAGAAGGACCTTCAGAGGTTGCTTTAATAAATAAACTAATTGGAGATAATAAAATTAAAAAATCAAATTGCGGATTGTATGTGATGGATTGCATTGGTAAGTATAATATTCATCGATTCATGAATTTGATATCATCATTAGGTATAAAGCACTCGGTTATTTTTGATGATGATGATAATCAGGAAGAACATCTTGAATTCAATCAACTAATTGAAGAATCGCGCAATCCTCTTTTTACATATGCTATAAAGAAAATTCCAAAAAATCTTGAGTCATTTTTATCGATTCCTAATGCAGGATCTGATCATCGAAAACCCCAACACATCTTATACCTTTACGAATGTGGAAGTATTGCAAAAGATAAGATAGATTCATTCTGCGGAATGATTGATTCATGTCTACCAAATTAGCATTGCAAATAATCGATCCTATATGCTCAAAAAAAATCCCTCTTAATTGGTGTATTTTTAATTTTTGTGATAAATATAAGCTATTTCACGATATCCATAGTTGATCATGAATGTTTGTTCGACTCTTGAATTATTAATGTTGGATCATATAATTTTTGATTATTCGATTGAAATTCCAGTTTCGTCGTAATTATAAGATTTGCTAAATCTACTAATTTCCATCCATTCACTTTCCAATAGTTTCCTGTTTCATTTGAAATATCCCAGGCAATCAATAAATGGCGTCCATTAGAATCAATTTTCTTCCCACTGGTGTAATAGAAAGATCTGAATGAACTTTTCCAATCTTGACTAACTGCTTTTGATTCTAAGAATGTAACTCTATTCTGATTATCAACAATTTTAATGTCTGGATAACCAGAGGCAGATAGTTGAATAGGTTTCAATTTAGTCTTTTTCAGCTCTTCGACAAATACCTCTTCTATTCTTCTTCCCACTTCATTGATTCGGCGACCTTCAAACCGTTGATGTGTCCTATCAACATATTTAAGAAAATTGTTTGCAGATGATTGAATTTCAGTTAACAGTTCAAGATCATGAATATTAGTCAGATCAAGTTGGTAAACTTCGAAAGGTGTCGTTGCATTCAGTAGGTCTGAAAATGGGATATTTTGTATCCTCTTTGATATTTTTATTCCTTCTTTAATTAAATCATGAATTTCAGCCATTAATCTGTTTTACAAAATAATACCATATAAAGAAGCTAGAGAATTTTCTTTTGGTTTTCTTTATCTTTTTTCTTTTTCACCTCAACAGAAATCCAGTCTCGTGCAATCTTCAAATATTCTTTATCTATTTCAAAACCGAAAAAGGCTTTATCTTCTCTAATTGCAGCGATTGCAGTTGTTCCAATTCCCATAAATGGATCTAATACTAATTCGGTTTTATCGATACCATGATCTTTAATGCACATCTGAGGTAGACAGACTGGAAAAACGCTGGGGTGAGGTCTCGATTCTTTTATTGTTTCGTATGGGATAAACCAGGTATTTCCACGGTCTCTTACATCACCAGTTTTTGACTTCCATCTCTGGATATTGCTTTTATCCTGATAAGGTACCCCGATGGCTAATTTGTCCAATTTGGTATTTCCTGTTTTCGTAAAATGAAAAATAAATTCATGACATTGATTGTGATATCGGACACTTGTAATGGGTTTATAATGACCTACTGCAATGTTGCCTTTGATGTGGGGGTAATTCCCCATGGATTCTCTTGGAATTGCAATTGACTTTATCCAATGTATCATGTTTTGTAAAACAAAATGTCGGCGAAATTGATTCGCTACATCAATAGCTATCCATGGATCTGAAGCAGTATTTCCAACGTTCAAGAAAAAAGAGCCATCATCTTTCATAATACGTTTGCATGAAATTGCGACCTGTTCTAACCAGGAAAGATACTCATCTCTTGATTTTGTGTCTTTATATTCATGATATTTTATTCCGATATTATATGGGGGAGATGTCACTACAACATCCACAATTTTTTCATCAAAGGATTGTAATCCCTTCAAACAATCCTTATTATAAATTTTATTGAACTCGGGCTTTATTTTCTTCATAGTCTTTTCTCAACATTCACTGACGTGTTTCTGTTAATTCTCATATTCATATGATTTTCCAATTGTTCTCGAAAAAAAATTCTCTGTTGTTTAGAATAAGTAGTATCAACCGAGTGAAGTGTGAAAGTGGAAAAAATTAATTTCCGCTCATGATCTCCACCCCTCTCCCAAAAAATTTTCCGTACCGCTCGACCTCCCTCTCCACAGCCTCCTGTTCCTCATCGGTGAGTTCCTTGAACGGATTCAAGCGTACCTCGATCGAATCCTTCTTCATCGTCCTCCTCCAGGTCCCGGCAACCTTTCCGTGAAGGACGATGACGGCAGTCATGGCATTCCCCTTCGTGATCATCCGCTCGATCTCCCGGGCATCGCTGATTGCACTCCGGTCGGCATAGGCGATCGCATACTCATCGTAAATTGAGAGGAGGAGGGCAACCGGTGGGTCAGGGATGACCTCCCCGGGATCAGGTGGATACCAATGTGTATTTCCGTTGATGGAGGCCCGCTCCAGCTCCTCCCTGATCGAATCGAGTCCGACCCCCGCATCCCTTCTGGAGAGGCCTGACCACCAGGAGAAGTCCTTCAGCTGGGCCGGGCCGTGGCTGGTAAAGTATCGGTGTGCAAGTTCGGCAAGGGATTGTTCCCTCGTGAGTGCTCTCGATTCCCTGATCCGTTCATCGGCAAGGGCATAGGTATGCTGCCTCCCCTGCATCGGCCCGCTGCAGATCAATCCCTCGAGCTCTGCCTGCATGATGATGTGGGCAAGGCGCTGGACATCGGTCACGATCCCGATGTCTGCCAGAATACCCTTCAGGTCCTGTCTCGTGAGTACATGGTGATCCTCCAGGGCCTTTTCAATCGCCGCATTGCTCTTCGAAAATAAGGTGGGATCAAGCCCCAGCTTCCGGTTGGATGCTGCCACCATCGATTTCACCCCCGGGGCTGTCAGGGCGGTCATCCACCTGAGGTCCTCAGGCAGGATGAAATGCCAGGTGTGACGTAACACATGAACGCGGAGAATCTTCCCATCGTTATACGCATCCTCGATTGTCGCAGCAGTTGCATCCCTGATTCTGAGCCCAAGCGACCATATCGCAGCGGAGAAATCCTGGGCCTGGACCGCTCCGGAGTGTGCCACCGCCTCAGCCCCGGTCGTGAATGGGGAGTGGCTGAGGCCAGAATGGGAGAGGCGGAGACGTCGGATCTCTTCCGGGGTCATCACAGGAGGGAGCTATCCGCGCCTGGACTCTTCATTCTTCCGTCCCTTCCTTCCCGGTAGTTCCGCAGAAGCATATCGCCAGGCCAGTTCCCGACCCTCGAGGAGTGTATCCATCCTCCGATATATGAAAAGAATGTGCCGTTTCCAGTGACCCAATCAAAGTCTACCTGGGACTGGGACATTCTACAACGCGTTGGGATCCTCCTGCAGCATCCCGAAGAGGTTCCCCTCCGTATCCCGGCAGTGAGCCCACCAGCCTATCCCTGGTATCCCCATTCGGGGGAGTATGATGCTTCCCCCGGCTTTCCTGACAAGGTCGACCGATCGGTCGAGATCGGGAACCTCGATGGTACAGGTATATGCATTGACCGCCTGGCCCTCAACCGGGGCAGGACCCCACCGGAAGACGAGGCCACCGTTGATCCCGGGATCGGTCTCCGGACCGGTGATGATAAACCAGTAACGGTTCTCATCCTTTATCTCGATCCCGGGTATCACCCATTCGCGGATCTCCCAGCCGAACACATCGCGGTAAAACTGTGCCGCCCGCCCGGGATCATCGGCCTGGATCTCGAAATGAATAATCCTGTTCATTGACTTCACAACCTCTCTTCTATCGATCTCCTCTCCAGCAGATCCATGAAAGACCGGTGACTTGATCTCCGGATACTGATCTCATCCCTCTCTCCATTTTTTCTCGACCAGTTCTGCAAGGCGATCGATGGTCTCCATCCAGCCCTCTGCCATCGCCGATTTCAACATTTCGTCCTCAACGTCTTCCGGAGTCTCGATAACGGATTTGTCGACCATCTTCGTCTTCCCGTCTACCTCTTCGAAGGTGATGACCTCGAGCTGGACATGGCCGGGCATCCCCTCGAACTCGAGGGTCTGGACGATCCGTCTCGGGGAGACTTCGTGATACACCCCATGGAAGGCATACTCGTTGCCATCGGCATCACGCTGGATGAACCTCCAGCTCCCTCCGCTCCTCGCATCCATCGTATCGACGATGGTCGTGAGATTTCCCGGGCCCCACCAGAGCGGGATCCTGGCAGGATCGGTTACTGCCGAGAAGAGGCGTTCAGGAGGGGCATCGAAAATTCTTGTGAGGGAGGCCGGTTTTCCAGGCTCTATCACGAGGACATTCTTTTCCCTGTGCTGTGTCTCGTCATGGAGTAGTGTTTCGAGCTTGTCAAGTGATTCGTTCCACCCCGCTTTTGCCTGTTCGCTCGGCTCGCCAGGAGGCATCCCTTCATGAACGAGCGTGAACGTTGTTTTGCCGTTCTTCTCCTCGAACGTCAGGGTCACGAGCAGCTCCAGAGGCCACACTCCGGTCATCCCGTAGAACGATGCCGGAACGATCGCTCCTTTCTCATCTGAAAAGCTGTCGGTGGTGACGATCCTTTTTTCCGGGACAATCTCCCGGTAGATTCCGGTACTCCAGAATTCCTGCCCATCAGGGGATCGCATGCACAAGAGGGATGTTCCCCCTACCCTGAAATCGATCATGATGAACGGAGCCGTGAAGTCCTTTGGCCCCCACCAGCGCTTTACATACCCTGGGTCAGTCCATGCCTTCCATACGAGGTCTACCGGGGCATCAAAGACGCGGGTGATTGAGAGGCCGGCACTCTTTCTCTTTGTCATTGTTTTCTGCATGGAATTCCTCCATTCGTTCCCGCGGTCTTGTTATTCCCCGTTATTAAAAACTTAACCGGGAGTTTCAAAATCTGCCAATCCTCCGGAAGATTCTGTACCAGGATCAACAGAACAGAGAAAAAGTGCTGAATCGGTATTTTCCCTGTGAGACCGGGGGATTCCTGCCCGGTCCCTGGATCTTTTACAGGGACAGAGTTAAAAAAGGGAATGTTCGCACAGGATATTCCCCTCATCAGATCCATTCAACTTCCCGGGCGGCCGGATACTTCAGAATCACTTCAGATTGAACCGGAAATAATTGTCCAGACTCATGAATACCCCTTTCCACTCTCTGCTTCCTGTAAAACCCTGCCGTACCGGAAGGAGTCACCCGTTGTAGTAGTGTCGATCGAACGTCTGGCGGAGGAACTCTTTCTTCCTGTGATCGCTCCCCTTTACCGGTGGCTTGAGGTACCCGACCTCCGGGGTCTGGAGTGCCGGGCAGAACGGGCAGAGGGCGGAGTCGACATCATTTGCCTTGTCCCGGACGGGGCAGTAATATGTACCGTCGATGATCTCGACCTTATCCCCGCCGGGAAACGGTGTCCCGACCGGGTGGCCGGGGATCTCCTGCACGAGCATGCAGAAGCCGGAGAGGAGGAATTTCAGGAACCGGAGCCGGACCTGTTCCTCGTCTCCCGAACGGCACTGGCATGTGACCATCGTCCAGTATTCTTCTGTCTTTTTCTCCAATGGCTGGTTCATCGGAGCGAAACTCCCCTGCTGCTTCATCAGCCGGAGTGCCTGGTAGGTCCCGTGGAGGTGGGCTGTGATAGTCTCTTCCAACTTTTTCCGGTATTCCGGGTTGATATCCTGGATCGCACCCGAGAAGTTCCACCGCATCTGCTGGAGATCCTTTGGGGAGTAGGAGAGGACGATGCCGGCGATGGCCTGGCCGAGTTCGCCACGAGTCTTCATCGAGCCGAGCAATAAGCATTGTCTGGTTACTTCTTCCCGGTCCATGGTCAGGGTCTCCGCAGATCTGTGTGGATCATGCCTTTTCTGTTAGGTATGCTGTCACAGGATTTCAGGTTTCAGATCCCCTTATGAAATCGTAAGGCCACACAGCGGGTTTCAATTTTTCTATCAACCGGTGCACAGGAATGATGTGGTAACGCGGAGTGGGCACATCAGCCTGGGACACTGCTGGAATGAAATAGGAGAACGATCAGAGAACGAAATATGGGCAACACCATTGACCGCTACCGATGTACTGTATGCAGCTACCTCTATGATCCAGCGGTGGGAGATCCCGGGTCAGGAATTCCCGCCGGAGTGTTGTTTGAAGATCTCCCCGAGGACAGAGTCTGCCCTGAATGCGGGGTCGGCAAGGACCAGTTCGAGAGAGTGAAAGAATGATCCGGGTAAAACGCATCTATGATGTTCCCGGGGAGGGAGATGGCTTTCGCGTCCTCGTCGAACGGTTGTGGCCGAGAGGCATGCGGAAGGAGCAGGCCGGGATCGACCTCTGGATACGGGATGTGGGAGCAAGTCCCGCACTCCGGAAATGGTTCGGCCATGACCCGGCGAAATGGGAGGAGTTCCAGGAAAAGTACTTCCACGAATTGTCCGGAAAGCCTGAACTCGGCGAACTTCTCACTGCACTTGGCCGGGATCATCCTGTGATCACCTTTCTCTTTGCAGCAAAGGATGAGGAGCACAATAATGCTGTTGCACTGAAAAAATATCTGGACATGAGAGGCGAACTGGGATGAAAGTCATCATCGACCGGCTCAATTGTGTCAGTTGTGGGACCTGCTGGGAGCTCTGCCCGGATTTTTTTGAAGAGAACCCCGACGATTCCTTCAGCCAGATCAGAGAGAAATTCCGCCTCGACGGTTTGAATGGAGAGGGGATCCCCTCCGGGGAACTGGAGCCGTGCGTGGTCGATGCTGCTGATCTCTGCCCTGCATCGGTAATCTCGATCAAAGAGTGATACGACCAGGGGAGTAGTGCTTGATCCCTCAGTAAGAAAGCGTTCAAAGCGTTGATCGGGGAAATCTGCTTAGCGGAGATTACTATGGATGACTGGCGTGGGTTGACCTACCCCGGGATGAATTACGATTCGAAGGAAAGTGCAGCCTGAACAGGGGTATCCCCTTTTTTCCAATCCAAGACAGGGTATCATCGAAGAGAGGAAGCTTGCTGTAGCCCCTCACAAAGAAGATGCCCTTTGAGTCATTGAATTTTTAAAGATCCACCCCTATAATGAACCCCTCCTCCACCCTTGAGAACCGCCAATCATCGGTGGGATAAGAGCCCGGCATACATGCCTCCCATGGGTACATGATGGAGAACCCCCGGATACCAACAAGAGGGAACGCTCCCTGCCGGAAATGTAACGTTTATTTTACATTAATATCGAATACGTACGAGACATCTCATGGAATTACCCCGCTGCCTGAAACGTGGACTTGCCGGTATTATCGGATCTGCAGGTCTAGCATACCCGGTCTGTGCGGCTATCTGCCCGAGGGGAAAGGGGTACTGCCCTTACCCGGGCCGCTGTTTCTTGTATACGGATGTCGATACCAACGCCATTTGCGATTATACCCCCCGTTCGGTCACCACCGCCCCGACGGCAGCCAGCCCCACTCCTGCTGCCTCCCCGGTCGTGGAGGCGACCTCCTCCTTATCAACCCCGGTCACCTCATCTGTCACACCCGCTGCAACGGGCCCCGCCTCTGTCACACCGGCAGCAACGGTCTCCTCAAATGCCTCCGTTCCGTTCACCCCGGATGCAGGATTCTTCGTCCCGGATGGCCTGATCATGGGAGCGGTGGCAACCATCTTTCTCGTTCTCCTGTTTTTCTTCCTCTTCAGGTCAGGGATCCTTGGGTCCAGACTCCAAAAACGCGTTCCTGCTCTCGGGGCGTCGGCATTGTTCGCCCTTGGGATCGGGGAGATGGTCACTTATCTCCTGCTCGGAGAGGAGACGCTGGCGTCGGCATTCTCTGTCATCTACCTGCTTTTCGGGACTATTCTTGCAGCATGGGTCTGGAAGAGCGGGGCTATGTCGCGAAAGCTCGCGGTCGCAACAGTGATGATAAGTGCTCTCTTTGGCTTTCTCCTCCTCGCCCCGCTTATGCCGATGGAGTTTCCCGGGATCGTGAGCATCGCGACCTCCGGCCAGACCCTGGCCCCGGGGATCATCGGGATCCTGGCAGGGATCGGGCTCGTTCTCCTCGTCGGGAGAACCTTCTGCGGCCATCTCTGCCCGGTCGGATCGGTACAGGAGCTCGCCTGGAACGTGCCGGGGAAGAAGATCGATATCAGGAAAACGCGGTATCTTGAGGTATTCCGTGCCGGTGTTTTCGCGGCAACCGTGATCGGAGCCCTTTACTATGTAAACCTGATGGAGTACACCGGGATCTACGATTTCTTCTCGCTGACCCTCTCGATAGGACTTGTTGTATTTTTCGTGCTGCTCCTCCTTTCCATATTTGTATACCGGCCGGTCTGCCGTGGGATCTGCCCGTTCGGCCTGCTCTTCTCCATCCCTGCCCACTTCAGCCTCTTCCGCCTGCGGAGGACGAGTGCCTGCATCAGCTGCAAAAAGTGCGAGAAGGCCTGCCCGGCCCATGTTGCCGGGAAGGATTCCTCGAAGCGGGAGTGCTACCTCTGCGCCCGGTGCACGGCTGCCTGCCCAGTACAGGGAGCCCTGGTCTATAAAAGGTGAGATTTCAATCCACGGCTGCCACTCCCGTTTGAAGAACACGATAAAGGACCGGGTGACCTGGTCAAAGGAACCAGGTGACCTGGTCAGCCAGTCCCTCCTCCTACCCGGCCATGAGTGCTGATAACACATTTCACCCGTCGGCTGAGCCTGGATACAAACAACGGATGAGTCATCCGGGTATTCAAGTCGGTATCAGCAGGACATACCGGATGGTACCCTCTTCCATCCCGGCTCCTTGAGGGCAGGGGAGTTTCATGTTTTCGCTATCCATATACTCTGATGATCGATATGACCACCATAACCGATGAATTCATGAGTGAGATGATCGGAAGGACGAAAGACTACAGTATCGTGCTGCTGCGGATCGGACCGAACCGGTACATGGCCGGGGTGGAAGCGATTATCTGGGAGCATGCACGGAGAAATTTCTCTCTGCGATCTTCGGGAAAACTCCCAATTGTCTGCCCGGTCAATGACGGCAGCGAGCTCTGTGGTGTTGGGATATTCGCAACGGGTCCTGAGGAAACCCGGAATATCATGAACGAGGACCCTGGGGTGATGAAAGGGATATTCTCGTACGAACTCCATCCCTGCCGGAGTTTTCCCGGTGACCGTCTGCCCGGGCAACTGGGGTGAAGTTCATTCCACAGGAGCACCATCCAGTCCATCCGCCCGCACCTCCGGGTTCGTACATCGAAACGGCAGAGTCAAAGAACCTCCCACCAAGCCCCGGCAGGATTCACCGACAGAGTGATATTCGAGGAAAAGTGTTGGTTGGGCAAGGAAGGAGGTGGTACAAGACAATCACAAAACCCCCCGGCAGATCAATAAGCCCGCCAATATCAACACTGCTCTTCTACCTCCAAAAAAATGCTGGTGGTCGATCTGAACTGCAGTACCCAGCTCATTGAATAGCCCCTTGAGGAATTTTCCTTTGGAGAATCCTGATGGAATACGTTTTTCTTCGGGAATACATAGTTTATTGAGTTGATTTGTTAACACCATTGCCTTGCAAATTATTATCATCCCTCAATAGATCCCCCTTCACATCTGCCACCATATTACCTCTGGGTTTTTACGTCGGTTGTAATGATGACAGATCGTGATGATGAGAGGTAACGCTCTCCTCACCAGTCAAACATTTCATGGATATTCCAGGAGGGAAAAGAAAGATGAAGATTGATCATTTCTTTACGATGCTTCTGCTCCTTATTGCATTTCTCATGCTCATAGGGAACGTGCAGGGCATCTCCCAGGATGACCTGAACAACATTGTTATCAGGGATGTATTGAATGAGAAAATGGAAGGGATGTGGGTGTATGCCAAGCCGGAACCGGTTGAGGCTGGCAGTACGATCACCACATGGTATGGTGACATACTTCTCCCTGAGAAGGAGGGATGGCTCTTCTTCATCGATGATGCTCCGATGCAGAGCTGGGCGCACCCATGTCGGTACATCTTCGTTGATGAAGCCGGTTCTGTGACCGTCAGGGACGCGCTGGGGCCCCCGATGGATCTTGCGAAGTGGAAGAAAGTGGCAGGCGTTGCGACACCCCTAACGTCCCCCCTATCAGCCATGGTTCCGTCAGCGATCCGCGGAAGCATCAATGCTCTGCCGCCCTGCATGAACCCCGGTCACTGTTATGCGGTTATCATCAGCGGTGGGGCAGACTCCTACAATAACTGGGAGCGCTATTACGGGGATGTATCGTTCATGTACAAGACCCTCGTGAATGATTATGGGTATCTGGACGACCACATCATCGTATTGATGTCGGACGGAACTGACGCCGGTCTTGACCAGCATAAATATGACGATACCTATGTGAACTCAAACCCTGATCTTGATGGTGACGGGGACGATGATGTAGGGTTCTCGGCTACGAATGCGAACATCGGCACGGTCTTTGACGATCTCCAGACACGACTGGAAAACAGCGACCACCTTTTCATTTTCACCACCGACCATGGCGGCCCCGAAAATGACCCTCAAGTGGGCACTGACGTCATTATCAATCTATGGTACGAGACAATGAGGGACGACCAGTTTGACGCCAATCTGGATAAGATCACCGCGACCGTTCCCATCATGATCACCATGGAACAGTGCTACAGCGGCGGGTTCATCGATGACGTGATCCCCGGGCCTGTTGGCCAGGAGCGGGTCATTGCGACCGCGGCAAACGCGTTTGAATCTTCTTGGGGTGATACTTTTAGCACTCTCTGGATTTCTGCGGTGGCAGGCCATGACAAGGGTGGCGCATCGGTCGATGCTGATACCAACAACGATGGGACAGTTTCGATGAGTGAAGCATTCATCTACGCCAGAGACAACGACCATGAGAGTGAGCACCCCCAATATGGCGAGACCCCGGTAAATATCGGATCGACCCTCGCGCTCAACTCCTGCTATTCGCCTGTCGTGCCGATTGCAAATGCGGGGCCAGATCAGACCATTGAGCAGTCCACCCTTGCCGGAACGCCGGTAATGCTTGATGGCTCGGCGTCGTCCGATCCGTGCGGGGAGACCTTGACCTATAGCTGGACGTGGTCTGGAGGATCAGCGACAGGTGTCTCACCGACGGGAACCTTCCCGCTTGGGACAACCGTAGTAACCCTGGTGGTCACTGCGGATGGGCGGAGCAGCGAACCGGACACGGTATCCATCCTGGTACGAGATACCACCGTGCCAGTCCTGACAGTTCCTGCTAATATTATCGTCGAACAGGCGACATTCGCCGGTACGATTGTGCCCTTGACCGCGTCGGCGACCGATATCTGCGATGCCTCGGTGACCATCACCAATAATGCCCCTGCAATCTGTCCGCTCGGTGTAACAACGGTGACTTTCACCGCGACTGACGATTCGGGCAATGCAGTATCAAAGTCCATGACCGTGACCGTTGTCGACACAACGCCACCTGATTTGACCGTTCCTGATGATGTTGAGGTCGAACAGGCCACCCTCGACGGCACTGTGGTATTGCTCGTTGCGACTGCTAGCGACATATGCGATGCGGATGTTGAGATTACCGACAACGGCCTGCCGATCTACCCACTCGGTGTAACGACGGTGATTTTCACTGCGACTGACGATTCGGGCAATGCAGTATCAAAGTCCATGACCGTGACCGTTGTCGATACTACGCCACCGACCATAAGCGTCTCTGTCATGCCCGATTCCCTGTGGCCGCCAAACCACAAGATGGTGGATATCCAGGCGACCGTGTCAGCGAATGATATATGCGATGCTTCACCGGACGTGGTGCTCACCAGCATCACCAGCGATGAACCGGATAATGGGCTTGGCGATGGAGATAAACCAAATGATATCGACATTACGACTCTATTCACCTTCAAGCTGCGTTCAGAACGGTCAGGTGAATATGATGGCCGGGTCTATACTATCACCTACACGGCAACTGATGACTCGGGGAACAGTGCCAGTGCGACCGACACTGTTATCGTGCCATTGGAAAAATAGCCCGAGATATCTTCCGGTGAGATGGGAACATATCCCACTCAAAAATCTTTTAAGGTGATATAAGGGATTACGACATGAAAGGAAGCATGATATGCCCTCCACTATTGCTCTTGGCTGTATTCTCACCGTAGTTCTCACCCGTCTGACGGCCGGACTGGCGATAACCGAACCAGGAGCCGCGGTCTATGGTGCAGAAGGAGCGTTTGAGGTCGACTGGGTTTGTGGCAGATGAGAGGGTCCAATCTGAGATTCTCAATAACTCATTGGAAGGAACATGGCTCTACATGTATCCGATTCCGACCTCCGGAGAGTCCAGTATCAACACCTGATATGGATCAATCGCACTTCTTGATGAAGTGGGATAGGTTTTTTTTATTGATAATATGCCTGCGGAGAAATGGGCACATCCATGCCGGTATGTTTTTATTGATGATATTGCATGACATCTTCGAATCCAGTCTTCTCGATACCACAATGTGGACTCTGACCTGGGAGGGCGATATCACAACAAAGGTTGACGAGATGCCCGGTAAAGACGTTGGCAACGGTGATCTGCATTCATTGAGGTTGGGTATGCGCACCATCTGAACGAGAGACGATACTGTGAAATTCATCGGGATACGATATGCCTGACCAGTCATCATCGGTTGTGGGAAGGTGGTATCCGTTGGACTCGACTGAATTAACCAAAGCAATCGGCAGCGAGCTCTGTGGAGTCCGGGATTCCCTCCATGGCCCTCCGGAAACCCGGAATATTATGAACGAGGACCCTGCGGTGATGAAAGGGATATTCTCGTACGAGGTCCATGCCTGCCGGAGTTTTCTGGAGACCGTCTGCCTGAATGAGCAGAACGTGACCAATTGTTATATCTGGGAATATTTTAATTCGTATCTAATCTATAAAATACCCTCTATATTTATTAACACATTTGTAATGTTATCTGCTTTGCAAACACATATAAATCCGTATTGGTTAGTGTGTCTGCCCTGAGCAAGGTTGGAGCGATACCAGGGAGACCGGTTCTTTTTTCCGATGAGGCGGGCAGACGCGAATTCGCAGCCCTTTCAGGGTACAAACATCGATCGTATGTTGAGGAAATGGAGGAACTAGTATGAAAAAGGCAACAAAATTCTCTCTCCTCTGTCTTGTACTTCTTTTCAGTGTACTCGTCGTTGGAATTGCTACGGCCAAAAACGACGAAAATTTTGAGAAATATGAGAAAGGGGATAAAGAATTCAAGAAACTAGAGATTGGCAACATGGATGTCTACTGGCACCAGAGGAGGATAGATGATGCTGTTGTCGAAGGGGACTTCATTGTCTACCAGTTCGACAAGAAGACTGAGAAGCTTCTGAAGAAGGAGGCAAAGTGGCGGGATGATCTGCCGGATCATGTAACCCCTGAAATCAAGCAGAAGCAGGCTGAATCGCTGGTCGTGGGCGAAGTTATCCTCTCCCAGCTCCTGTTCATATCACCAGACTCGGTAGAATTTCCCATCAAGCCAACGCCCAAAAATCCCTGCTGGGTGGTAATCAGCGAGGAGAATGATCGAAGGATCACCACCGTGATTGATGCAATGGATGGCGGTATTTTGGGCTATGGTCTTTCGCCACCCTACGAAGCGTATTCACTCGGTGGGCCCGACCATGGTGCCTGTGCAGAATATTACTATGATCCTTATGCATTGAATGCAGGAAACTGGTTTACCACCATGGGGTATTCCACCGAGATAAGTGACAGACCTCCGGAAGCAACCGTGGAGGGGCATATTGACAGTTCAACCACCGCGTTGTTCTATGAACTGGCGCATGGGGGGAGCTATAATTTCCTGAACCTTAATACCGGATGTCCTACTCCTGTTGCTCATCATATCTTTGCCTCAAATGTTGAGACATGGATCGCAGACAGGACCAAGATGCCATTTACCTTCATTGGAAGCTGCGAAGGGATGTGCCACACGGATGACGGATCCTTCTCCTACGAGTTCAGGAAAGGGTCCACCACCGATACGGTCACGGTAGGGTACTGTCACATGGACTGGACTGGCGACGCGACTCTGGGTGAGACCTATTCCTGCTCCGCACCCGGGGGTTGTTGGGCTAATGCAGTAGCATGGCAGGATGATCTGTTCAACTACCTGAACCAGGGGGATACCGCCCAGACTGCTTTTAATAAAGCGTGTGCAGATAATCCCATCTGTGGGGACGGGACTACCTGCGTCCGTTTCGCTGGCGACCCAGGCCTGACCCTGGTTCCCAAGGTGATCCGGGGCAGCCTGCCTACGGCAAACGCAGGTCCCGACCAGACGGTCGAACAGACAAGCCTTGCCGGGACTTCGGTCTCACTCGATGGAACGGGTTCAAATGATCCTGATGGTGCACCATTGACGTATGCCTGGACCTGGTCAGGTGGCTCAGCGACAGGGGCCACTCCCACGGTCTCGCTTCCGTTGGGTGCGACTATCATAACCCTGGTGGTCGATGACGGACAGGGGACCGATCCTGATGAGGATGTGAGAACCGACACGGTATCCGTCACGGTTCAGGATACAACACCTCCTTTCCTCTCGGTTCCATTGGATGTAACGGTTGAGCAGGAAACTATTGCAGGTTCAGCTGTATCACTGACAGCGACTGCCCCCGACATCTGCGATGCCAGCCCGGAAGTTGCGAGCGATGCACCGGCAGTGTTCCCGCTCGGCACAACCACGGTGACCTTCACCGCGACCGATGATTCGGGAAACAGTGCCTCTGCAACGATGCAGGTGACGGTGGAGGATACAACCCCGCCAGTCATTATGGTTCCACCAGATATCACTGTTGAGCAGACGAGCGCAGCTGGCACTCCGGTCGATCCGGCAGACGTGAATGCAACTGTCACCGACATCTGCGATGCCAGCCCTGATCTGACCGACGATGCACCGGCAGTGTTCCCGCTCGGTACAACCACGGTGACCTTCACCGCGACCGATGATTCGGGAAACAGTGCCAGTGCAATGATGCAGGTGACGGTGGTTGATACAACTCCGCCAGTCATCACCGTTCCACCCGACGTCACTGTTGAGCAGACGAGTGCAGCTGGCACTCCGGTCGATCCGGCAGACGTGAATGCAACTGTCACCGACATCTGCGATGCCAGCCCTGATCTGACCGACGATGCACCGGCAGTGTTCCCGCTCGGCACAACCACAGTGACCTTCACCGCGATCGATTATACAGGTAACGTTGCTTTTGCAACGATGGAGGTGACAGTGGAGGATACGACCCCGCCTGAGATCTCGGTAGCGGTAGCCCCTGATACCCTCTGGCCGCCGAATCATAAAATGGTGAATATCGATGCGAGTGTCACCGCAAGCGACATCTGTGATGCAGATCCGATTATCGTCCTGGCAAGTATCATCAGTGACGAACCCGACGATGCTGATGGTATCGGGGATGGCGAAACCACCGGGGATATTCAGTCTGCAAACCTTGGAACAGAGGATTATAAATTCAGACTGAGGGCTGAACGGGCCGGGGAGCAGGATGGCAGGATATACACCATCACGTATCAGGCAACTGATTTCTCGGGCAACAGTGCGACCGGCAGTGCGACCGTTTCGGTACCACTTGAGATGTAATCTTGCAGATATAATCTCCAAAATTTTTTGATAGTACACGTTCATGATACGAGTACCTGTGAGGAGGATCTACCATGCAACGACCTCTCCTTATGTTGCTCCTGTTCCTGTTGTGCTGCGGTATTGCCGGTAGCTTCTGGCTCCTTACCGCGTATCCCTCCATTCTGTCTCTTCATGGGGGAACTTCAGGAGGAGCTGTCGTGAAGGAGACCTTCACTACCGGTTATCTGGATCCTGACCGGTGGGAGATGACCAGAGAAGGAGATGCCCATCAGAGTCTCATTGAAGTGGTTCCCGTCTCTCCTTCAGACCAGGACGAGTACCATTTGAGATTGGGAATGGACACCATCGGGACAATGGACGATACGGTCAAGTATATCGGGATTAAGAGTAGAGGGTCGATTAATCTTCGTCAGGCACGTGAGATCTCCTTCGATCTCGACTGGAACAACCAGAGCAACGGCTGTTACCTGACCGCTGCCTTCTTTTTGTGTCCCACAGAAACGAGCAGGAATCCCGAACGAGAGCCGGAATGGCTCAAAATTGAATATATCGGTGTCCCCCCGGGAAAAAACGCACGTGCAATCGTTGCAATCAAGGCTGATGATAGCGTCAGGTTTTTGTATACCGAAGGATGGCCGGAAGAGCGATCGGGGAGACCTGTCGGATACCAGCGAATCGTTCTGATTCCGGACATCGAAGGCATAACCATCCTTGAAAATGGATCCTTTCTCTATTATATCCCCCAAAATGATCTGCATCTGGAATCAGGATATCTCTATTTCCAGATGAGCAGCCACAGCAATTACCCCTTCCGCGAGGTCTATATCGATAACATAATTGTGAAATGAAGTTTTTTTTCAGATTGCTTAAAGGTAAGGAATATGAATTTTAGGATTGGTTGGGGGGATTCACCACGGCCCCCGTATTCCGTCATGTACCCTTTTCTGACGGGACCATTCGATCATTCCCCCCTCCTTGCATTCATACCAGGAGGTGGTGACAACTCCCAGGGAGATGAGTACGCCTCCCGTAGCCTTGCCTCCATCTGAAACTTATTATTAGGTAAGACCAAACTAATTACAGGCAGAGGTCATGGATGCGGAGGAGCGGCTGCTGGCCGCGATGGAACGGCTGATCAGGCTGCAGCAGGAGATCTCTTCTGCCATCCTCTCCGAATGCGGAGTTCCCGATATCACGGGAAAGCAGATCGAATACCTGAAGGTCATCGATGAACAGGGCGACGTGACCTTCACCCGGCTTGCCGAGATCACCCGGAACTCGAAGCCCACGGTCACCGAGATGATCAACCGGTTCGTGGGCATGGAGTGCGTGTACCGCGAACGGTCCTCCTGTGACGGACGTGTCCTTTTTATCCGCCTGACCGAGAAAGGCCGCAGGATTGCCCGGGCAGACGAGGCTTCGCTTGCACGCCTCGTCTCCCGGCTGGAAGGATCTCTCGACAGCGATGATCTGGAGCGTCTTTCCCGGATCATCAGGAATATCAGATAATCCCCTGTCCACCAAGGAACAGAACCAATGTTTGGATGTAACCCCCCGAGGAACCGCGTGCTCCTCGTGCTACCCCTCTCCGGGGTCGTGCTCTTTCCACGGACCCGGACAAAGTTGAACGTCGAACAACCAATCGGTGAACATATCGCTGCAGAACTGAAGGAGGGATCCCCGGTCGAGGTGCTGGCACTTGCCACTGCCGAGGATTCGGATCCCACTGCAGAATCCCTGTACCGTGCCGGAAGCCTCCTGAAGATCGGAGGAGCGGAGCCTGCCGACCATGGCTACCTCATCGAAGGAGTCGCAACCGAGAAGCTCGCCGTCACCAGCATCGAAGAGCGGGACGGCCGGTTCTTTGCCACCTGCACCCCCTTCCCGGATCGGCTGGACCTCGATGAACCAACAAAAAAGGCACTCCTTGCTGATATCCGGGCAGTCATCCGTGACATCAGCAGCCATTTTCCGGGATCGGGTCCCTTCAACCGGGCTATTGACGAGATGGATTCGGTCGACAAGGTCATCGGTCATGTCATGCTCTTTGCCCCGCTGCCGATCGCGGCTAAGCAGGCCCTGTTTGAGACGGAATCGGCCCGGGAGCGGGGGCGGATGTTCCTTGAACTGATGCAGGAACTGGGTGAGCAGATCAGCTTCCGGGTGGAGATGGCACAGAAGGTCTCCGAGAAGGTGAACAAATCAAACCGCGAGGCGATGCTCCGTGAGCAGCTGAAGCTGATACAGGAAGAGTTGAACGAGATCGAGGGGGGTGTGCCTGGTGATTCGGGATACAGGGAGCGGATCGAGCAATCGAAGATGCCCGAAGAGGTCCGCAAAAAAGCGCTTTCCGAGGCACGGAAACTGGAGGCCTCCGGAGGGCAGAACCATGAGAGCCATATCATCAGGAATTACCTGGACCTGCTCCTCGCTCTCCCCTGGGTGACTGAGGAGAAGACCACGGTTGATATTGCTGAAGCCCGGACGGTGCTTGATGCCAACCACACCGGGCTTGAGAAAGTGAAGGAGCGGATCGTCCAGCACCTTGCGGTCATGAAACTGAAGCATGAGAAGCAGGGCTCGATCCTCCTGCTGACGGGTCCCCCGGGGACCGGGAAGACGAGCCTTGGCAAGAGCATCGCCGATGCCCTTGGCCGGAAGTACGTCCGGATCAGCCTCGGAGGGGTCCGTGACGAGGCAGAGATCCGGGGGCACCGGAGGACGTATGTCGGGGCGCTCCCCGGGCGGATCATCCAGGGGATCAGGCGGGCAGGGGTGAAGAACCCGGTCTTTATCCTCGATGAGGTCGACAAGCTCGCGTCGTCCTCCATGGGCGACCCGGCAAGCGCACTCCTTGAAGTCCTCGATCCCGAGCAGAACAGCACCTTCTCTGACCACTACCTGGAGGTCCCCTATGATCTCTCGGAGGTACTCTTCATCGCGACGGCAAACACCACCGCCACGATCCCAGCACCGCTCCTTGACCGGATGGAGCTGATTGAGATCCCGGGCTACACCAGGAACGAGAAGTTCTCCATCGCAAAGAACCATCTTCTCCCCTCAACGCTCGAGGAGCATGGTCTCGATCCCGGGAGCCTTGTGATCGAGGACGAAGCGGTCCGGGCGATCATCGAGCGGTACACCCGGGAGGCTGGCGTCCGGTGGCTGAAGAAGCAGCTCGCCCGGATCGCCCGGTATGCCTCGGAGAAGATCGTTTCAGGGACTGCCTCAAAGCCCCTGGTCGTTCGCGAGGAGATGCTCGATACAATCCTGGGACGGGAGGTCGTCCGGCTGGACGCAGCGCGGCAGGAGGCGGTTCCCGGGGTGGTGACAGGGCTTGCCTGGACTCCCGTGGGGGGTGAGATCCTCTTCATCGAGGGGACTTCCATGCCAGGGAAGGGCACCCTCACCCTGACCGGACAGCTCGGCGATGTGATGAAGGAATCGGCCACCATCTCCATGAGCCTTGCCCGGTCCCGGCTGGCGCATCTGACGGCCGGGTTCGATTTCATCGCAAGCGATGTCCATATCCATGTCCCGTCAGGGGCAACCCCGAAGGACGGACCTTCTGCAGGGATCGCGCTCTTCACCGCACTCGCCTCGCTGATCACGGGGAAGGGTGTCGACCCGAAGATCGCCATGACCGGGGAGATCACGCTCTCAGGCGTCGTCCTCCCGGTCGGCGGTATCCGTGAAAAGGTCCTTGCCGCCCACCGGTCCGGGATCCGGACGATCCTCCTCCCGAAGGAGAACCGGCGGGACCTCGAGGATGTCCCGGAAGATGTCCTGTCCGAGATCCGGTTTGTCTTTGTCGAGACGATCGAAGAGGTCCTCCGCGAGGTGCTCGAAATCGACCTTGGAAGGACGCCCGTCCTCTATCCTGCGAGGAATAGGGTCATCCCGGTAGAAAATATCTGAAAAGATCCCCTCGCTCCATTTTTCATCGTCTCATGCTGTAGTGCTAAGGTCCTCTGGCAGATCCGTACGTGGTTGCCGGTGTCCCAATCGTTTAGATACCTGCATTTCCATAGCATTCTGTGTGAGATCACCCATGCATATCCCAGCGCTCCCCGGGGTGCTCCCGTGACCGCCCCGTCCCGGTTCTGCACCGCCTGCGGAGCTCCCCTCTCGCCAGGTGCAAAGTTCTGCGAGCAGTGTGGCCAGCCGGTGGATGCGGTGACTGCTGCCGCTCCCGTTCCCCCCTCAATCCCCGATCTCCCTGTTGTTATCCCGTTTGGGGCCATGCATACCGGGGTCTTCTCGCGGAAGGATATCGTGCTGGTGATCACTGGCGATTCACTCATAGCCGTCGTTCCGAAACCGGAAGTATCCGGGGCGATCGAGAAGATCCGCGGACAACTCTCCGATACCCTCGATCAGAGCGGAATATCCGCCAGGGACTTCTGGGAGGTGTCGGCATCCCTGTTCCCGGGGCTCCCGCGGGCTTATCTTGCGCTCCGGCAGATCCCGCCGGATCTCGCCGGACAGGTCGCCGCCCTCCGTTCCCGCCTCGGCCTCGATACCGCCCCCTGGATCCGGTACGGGAGTATGACCCCGGAGCAGATCATCGCGGAGAATCCTGCGTCGCTCCACCTCCCCCTGGAGGAGATCCTGTACGTCAGGGGCGAGGACCTGGTCGAAGACAGCGGCGGTGACGACCTCCTCGTGATCAGGACCGCGAAACGCGAGGAGCGGTGGCGGTTCGCACTGGGCGGCTTTTACCCGGCCCGGGCTGTCCTCTTCTCCCGGATCGGGGAGCGCCAACCGATCGATCCATCCGGGGAGCGGATTCTGAGCATTGTTCCTTCCTGCTTTGAGCCCGGGCCAAAGGACTTCGATTTCCAGTATATCTTCAACCTCGTCTTCACCGATCGGCGGCTTATCCTGGCCGTCACTCCTGGTGGAGAGGATGAGGTCGAGCGGAAATGGGACAAATACATGGAACGTCTGGGGAAGATGGCAAAAGAGAACGGGGTGTCCTTCGAAGCATATGCTGCCGGTGCGGACCTTGACGATGCTCCCTGGCAGGAGTTCCGCAAACTAACCATCCCCGAGATCCTTGATGCCGACGGGGTCAACTACTTCATTCCCTATGACCACCTCAAGGGGGTGGCATACCGGGGCGGGAGGAAACCAAAGATCTCTCTCTCCTTCTCTTCGCATACCCAGGAACTCGAAGCAGACCCCATGTTTGCACCCGGACCGCTTAAAAAAGCGCAGCAGGCATTGCAGGACATATTCTCTCTCACCCTATGATTTTTTAGCAGGATCCCTGCCGGGCACCCGTGAGGATACATCGGCAGAATTGGTAAGCAAGGGATGAGCTTTTTGGCTGAATTGTTCCTTTGTTGAGGTATGTGGTGAAGCTTATCATGAAATGAGGGGTGAGCCTGAGGAGGGTTGATCCCCTCCTGTCCCGAAAAATGTGTAGATCATCCCGAAAACCCGGGATAAGTCCCCTGCAGACTAGCTCCCCGGCTACCGGATAACGAGACCGAGGATGATTGCAACTCCTCCTGCGACTGCAATCAGTACACCGGCTGTCTCGGCTATCCCCGAATATGACCCCACAAACTCACCGGCCATGAATACGAGGATGCCGATGGCGAGCGCCATGGCGCCCTGGCGAATGACTCTGATATTCTGAATGTCGTCTCACCAGCCCTTTTCCTTATACCGGGCATCAGGTGCATACTTTTTGGCAAGTGCCTTGACCTGCCCGAAGTTCTCCGGAGTGCAGTAGAGAGCAAAGGGGAAGATGAGCATGCTCCGGTAGAAGACGAGTGACCGTTCTCTCGGGTATACGGTGATGCTCCGGACCTCGTCCCATGCCATGAAGTCCATCTCACGGCTGATGTTTATCATGCTCCCCCCTGCTCCTGACAGTGAGCCGCCAAGGGCGGTCCCTGCAAGCGTTGCCCGGTTGATGGTCTTTGACTCTTTTCCTGCCCGGTACCCGATGCCCTCCGGGGTCACCGCAAATTCGGTGGTTGGGCCCCCCTTGGTGAAGAACTGGATCGCAGCGGCGATGATCAGACCGAGTACAATAAAAAAGACCATGATCCCCAGGATATACGGGGCTGCACCCAGTCCGGCGTCGATGTCCAGGAGAAACAGGAATGCGAGGACAATCAGACAGGCGATGACAAAGACCAGGATCAGCTGGGTGACTACCGGCCGGCTGGAGATGACCGGGGCTTTTGCTGTCCATATCAGTCCTTCCAGCGAAGGGGCGTTCGTTCGTCCCTCGCCGCTCACGCATGACGGGCAGGATGTACCCTCATTCAGTTCGGTGCCACAGGTTTCACAGTAGGGCATGGATCACCTCTATGGAGAGTATGTTTCCCTGCGTTGGTATAAAAAAAGGGGGATGTCTTTTCCGGATCAGAAGAACTCCATCAGGTACTCTGCCGGGATCTCGACGGTCACCTGTGCCGATACCGAGCTCTTCCCCGCCGATGCCGTTACCGTGATCAGCACAGGGCTCTTTGCGACCTGGGATACGAGAGCGATACCTGCCTCCACCGAGCCGGTTCCGGAGGCCGGCTGGACGGAGAGCCCTTCGTTCCCTGCCGGGACGGTCAGCGTGATGGATGCTTCGGGTGCCGGGGCCGGGGGGCTGGTCCCCACAATCTTCCACGCGGTCACCGTAAGGTGTGCGGGCGCCGCCGGGGTGACCGTCACCCGGTCGGCGCTGAGCTGGAGGATGTAGCGGACCTTCTCCTGCTCCTTCTTCTCCTTCTTTTTCTCCCCGGAGGGTTGTTTTCCTTTTCCCCCGGCAAGTTTCTTTGCGCCGATCGCCAGTCCTCCTCCGATGACCGCGATGGCACCGATGATCACAACCCAGGAGTTGTCATCAGATTCAGGGGCTGCACTCCCGCCGGAAGACGTGGGTACTGCTCCTCCCCCACTGGAGCAGGGGCCGGTTGCAAACCCCTGGATTGCGTCAGTTCGAAGACCCATGAAATAGGGACTCACCCCGATGTCCAGCACAAACTCGAACCGATTGCTCCCGGGATCATAGATGAGGAAGGTATAGGCAGCTGAAGGTTGCCATTCGCCCTCACCGGTGATCGATTCCCACCACCAGGAGTACTTCACCTCCATATCGACATGGTTGATCCAGGTCCCCTCGCAGGTATGGTACTTCGCCACCACTACCGAATCGATCCGGCGCCTCTCGCTCCCTTCCAGCTGATAGGCGAGATACTCCTCCTTTGCCCTCTCTATCTCGGTATCGGTCGGAAGGCGGGGCCAGGGCTGCTGGCGGGAGTCGTAGCTCCCGCTGCAGGGCGGGACCCCGGGGGGAGGGGTTACTTCGGGGGCCCAGTGACAGAGGGCATTTGCAGGTGTGATAACCAGCAGGACACAGAGAAGAAACAGCCAGGTACGACAGCTCATGCAACTGGGTCGGTATGTTCATGGAAAAATATGTCGTTCCTGTTTTCCCGGGCAGATTGCATCCTTCCTTACCGAAAGTAGTCTTCATTTGTGCTCTCACCCGGCGCATAGGTTGTTCCAGTCGGACAGGTCATTTTCGAAACCGATTTTACCTCCAGCGGGAGAATAGTGCTGTACGTGACAAGAACCGGAATAATCCCTCTCGTGGCACCCTGTGAACTATACCCCATCAACAAAGCCCAGGGTGCCCCATGGTAGCACTGACCTTTCCCTATAATCCTGACTCGGGGAGGATCGGGGCGGTGACCGTCCGGTCCCGCATCCGTATCGCCGGGGGGGAACCGGTGCTCCTCAGGGAACCGGTGGAGACGGTCATCGAGCCGGGTTCCGGATGGGAGGGGCTGGTGACCACCTCCGGGCACGAGCTGATGGATGGGAGGCGGGCAGCCCGGTTCGAGGCGACTATCTCCGATGGGATGCCGCTTTCAAAATTTGCCGGGCTGGTCATTCCGAAAATACCGGTCCGGATCCGGGTCACGCTGACCCCTGACCTCCAGGCACCCCTCCCGGGGGTCCCGGTACCGGTGCAAGCCCCTGGTCCCACCCAGACCCGGGTGGTCTCGATCGCCATCCCTCCAATCCAGCCGGGGATGATCGAGCTCGAGACCTTCTCCCTGCCTGACGATGACTCTGGGCGTCCACGCGGCGGGGTACGGGCGCGGGTCCGGTTTCCATCAATCGTGAAACCGGATACCCGCGAGCTCAGGATGGTGCAGGAGTCGATTACATTCGTTGAAACAGGTGGGAAATCAGCTATTGATGTCATGCGTGAGTACCGCGAGGGGGACGACACGAAAGTACGGGAATATGCGGCACTCGCCTCCCGTGAGGTGATGGACCGGGCCCAGGTGATGGTCGAGGTCACCGCTGTCGTGTGTGGGCTGACCATCCGGGCATCCGGGCAGCTGTCGTTTGCTATCCGGAGGACCTTCCAGCCCTATCTCGTCCCCCGTTCCCTCACTGTCTCGCCTTCCAGCCCTGCCTCTTTTACCGCCCTTGTCCGTGAAATGCTCCCTGATGGGCAGGAGGTCGATGTTCCTGGGGCGACCATCTCGATCTCGGTCCCCTCTTCGGCAGCAGGGATCCTCTCCATCAGTCCTATGAACGCGACCGGGACTCTCGCTGCGACCGTCACCCAGGGAAAAGACGCTGCCCTGGCGACCTTCTCCTGCCCAGTCTCGTTCCAGGTGGGGAAGGATCGCTACGATGATGCCGTGACAGTCAGTGTCGGGCAGAAGGCAGGGCCGCTCGAAATTGAGTTCGTTCCGCCGGAAAAGACTGCCATCAACCCGTTCATTGCGGCGGACTCGGTGACGATCCGTGCCCGCGTTTCCTCCGGAAAAGCAGCCATCACGTTTGCCCGGGGAATGACGGCACAGTGGCTGGATGAACCGAGTGTCGGGGTATCAACCGGTGATGGATGGGTTGCCGTGCGGGTCGAGGCATCTCCTCCGGATCCTCTGTCCCAGGCGGTACCTCCCGAATCCGAAGATATCGTCATCACGGCAGCGGAGAACGGAGGGGTGATAGCAGAAGAGGCGGTCTCCATCCGCATCATCACCCCCCCCCCGCTCGACGTCTCCCCCGCCGAGGTCCGCCTCGTTCCCGGAAAAGAGGAGAAAGCGGAGGTCGTACTCTCCCTGAGGGGAGAAGCCACAGGGAAATGGAGATACGATCTGGAAGGAGATGAGGACGCCTCGCGGTATCTTGACATCAGCACACCAATGGTCGAAGGATCGACCGCGAGGTTCCAGGTCACCCTCATTGATGAGGAACCTTCCGATGAGAATGATGTCGGGCCGTCCCGCTGGCAGCAGGTCTACGTGCTCCACTCCCGTGCCTCGGACGGGACGACCGAGATCGAGGGGCCGGATGTGAAGGTACTCGTCCTCCGGGAAGGGCTCTTTGTCGAGAAGATCTTTGCCGTTGACGAGAAGAACCAGTACAAGACGAGCGATAGGATGACCATCCTCCCGATCAGGGTTGACCTTCCGACCGAGGACCGGAAACGCACCGCCAGGGTGAAGCTGGTTGCGTATGTCTGGAACGGGACCGAACTCGTGCAGGACGAGGAGGCCGTACGGGGGGACAACCTCACCTGGGACCCCCCGGTCTGCACGGCCGGGGACTGCCGGAAGTGGGAGAGCATCTTTGCTGTCCTGAAGGCCGCACTGGTCATCACCGACCGCGACGAGGCTGCCCTCACCGCCTACAGTGGTCTTGAGGGGACCTGGGGGATCTCGCTTGACAAGGTCATCCCCGGGCACGGGGAGAAACTCCAGGGAGAGATCACGGTACATGGCGATGCCGGGACCGTCACGATCCCGATCGTCCTCCGGCTGGGTGAACCATCATGGGAGTGAGTGCAATGCCGGAGACAAAGATCCTTTCCCTTGAAAAGGAGCGGGAACGGTGCATCAAAGTCATCCAGGGATGTATCCCGAAAGACCACCGGCAGGCTCTCCTAGATGACCTCGAGAAGCTCCCTTATAAAGGAGCAATGGACTACCAGGTCTATGCCCGCGAGGTCTACGAGACGGCCTGGAAGATCTGGGCGGAAGATCAGAAGGATTACCTGTGGTGGGAGAACTGGGGGCCCTCCCTGTTCAAAGGTGCCGAGTATGCGAAGATGGCAGGAGACCTCTCCTTCAGCCTCCTCATCGGGTATGCCACGAGCTCGTTTGGGCCTGCGAAATCCTACGGGGCTTCCACGATGGCTTCGGAGTTCAAGGACCAGGGGCTCGAATTCTACGCGTACTATGTCGAGCACAAGGCGGCAAAGGACTTCCGCACCTGCCTCATCGATTTCGTACACGAGCGGTTAACCGAGTTCCTCATTACCCTTGCGCAAGGTGCGGTCGACACGGTGATCCTGCAGGGCATCGATATCCGGAATCCAAAGACCTATACTCGGCTCGCCTGGCTCTGGCTCTGGAAGATTGAGGTAAACCTCGCACGGGATCCTGAGGCCGGCCTGGTCAAAGCGATGATCGCTGCCGGGAAGGAGGTAGTGACCGTGGCAGGTATGATGCTCCTCCAGGAGTTCGTCAACACCCACGGGAATGCGAAGCTCCGCGAGATCCACTCATCAGTGAAGAAGAAGGGGCTGCTTGGCCCCGGACAGTCCGGAGGGGATGAGGAAGGAAAGCAGAAACCCGGGGAAGAAGACTCGAATAAGAAGCAGGAGAAGAAACCAAAGGACGAGGCGGAAGGGGGGAAGAAGGAAGAGAAGAAGCCTGAGGAAGACGCCGGGAAGAAGAAGCCCGACGATCCTGACGCGAAGAAGGGTGACGGGAAGAAGTCGGCTGATAAGGAGCAGTATGAGAAGCGGATCGAGGCAGAACGGAAGAAAGCCCAGAAAGATGCCGACGATGCCGTGGAACGCGGGAAGGAGTTTGCCGACCAGAGAGCAAGAGCCGCGTTTGAAGAGGGACGGGCGAAGGGGAGGGAGAAGCTGGATAACCTGAAGGTGGCCGCATCAGAGCTCCAGCGAAACCCGAACGATCCGGAGGCAGGGAAGCGGTTTGCCGATGCCTGCGAGGAGGTCCAGAAGGACAAGCACGCGATGCACGAGCTGAACGATGTCGACCCCAACAAGCCAAACAAGATCCGGGAACAGTTCAACGAGCACTGGAAAGGGCAGTATGAGAAGGTCGATGCGCAGGCCAAACAGCGGATCGCTGATGAGCTGAACAAGAACCTGAAGCCCGGTGAGAAGCCCTACACTTCCGATGATATCGAGTTGGCGGCCGTCACCAATACCCCCCCGAAATCGCCTGCGGAAGACAGTGTCAAGTCCACCTACGACCGGGACATCACCTACCGGGACAAGCGGACCGGGAAGGATATCCCGACAAAGATTTCCGAGCCGATCTACAACAACGAGTTCTACAAGCAGCAGCATGGCGGGAAGGAGCCGCCAAGCGCCGAGGCGGCAAAGGAATATGCCGAGCAGTGCGACCAGACCGTGACCGACCGGTTCCACCGTGATGCGTATGGCGGAGGCAAGGAGGATATCGGCCCTGCGGTCGATCCGAACCAGAAGGGGAAGCCGTTCAAGGACGTCGAAGCCTCGTCGAAGACTATGGAGGACAAGGTCCTGGAATGGTACAAGCGGGCTGGTGAGGCCACGAAGGCATCGGATGCTGAAGCCTGCAAGGAGGAGGGGATGCGGCAGCTCACAAAGCAGTTCAAGAACCAGATCGAAGGCCGGATCAACAAGGTGAACGAGATCATGGGCTATCCCAATCCCCCGTCAGCAGAGGTCCCCCCCAAGCTCAGGTCTGCGGTCGATGTGATGAACCGGGTCGGGACAAAGGGGCCGGACGGAAAGACGTTTACCGTTGCTGATGCAGAGGCAGCCCTGAAGCAGATGGGGACGAGCCCGCGGAAAGTGGTGCATGAAATGGCAGGAGTCCTTGAATCCACCCAGAAGCATATGTCTCCCAAAGTGAGGGAGGCAGTCGAACAGCATGTCCGGGACCTTGAGGCAGCAGATGGCGGGAAATAAAAAGGAGGTTTCAGAGTGATGGACAGCATGATAACCACCGGTGAAACGTTGGGTGGGGGAGAGAGACGATGACAGGCAAAGAAAATCGCTGCCCGAAGTGCGGGGATTCCTGCAGTCCGGGGGCACAGTTCTGCGGATCCTGCGGGTACCGCTTCGATGAGAAAGGTACCAGGGACCTCGCACGGAAGGTCCAGGAGACAGTCCGTTCGGCCGAGTCAGCCGCACGAACCGCTGGATCGGCGGTCCGGACCGCAACCCAGGTCCGGGACCTGGTGATCACACCGCCGGCAGAGTGGAAGGTGGTGGTCGGGGACCGGCTTCCCGAGGCGGTGGCGGCAAAGGCAACCGCCGCAGTCCAGGAAAAGGCTGCGGATCTGGTTGCGGAGAAGGCCAAAGAAGGCCTTGATAGAGTCATTTTTACCACGGCAAAAAGTCCTGACCCTCCGGCACCTGCCATGCCATCACCCGAACCGGCTGGGGAACGATGCACCTCCTGTGGCGCATCGCTCCGGCCTGGTGTGAAATTCTGCGGGTCCTGTGGAGCGAAGAATGTTCCTCCCGTGAAAAAAGAGCCCGCGAAACCTGCCTTAGCTCCCGGAGCAGAGCAATGTGCTGCCTGCGGGGCATTGTTGCGGACTGGCGTGAAATTCTGCGGGTCCTGCGGTTCGGCGGTGACGACCCCCGTGAAAGCAATACCGCTCACAGGCCAGTGTGCCGCCTGCGGTGCGGTCCTGAAACCGGGGGTAAAGTTCTGCGGCTCCTGTGGTGCGAAGGTGCCGATACCCTGACCGGACGGGCATCACCCACGGGATAATTCTCTCCAGACCCGATCGTTTTTTTATCCCGACCGGCCAAGTCTTCTCCATGCCATTCTGCACCTCCTGCGGGCAGGAGCTCACTCCTGCTGACCGCTTCTGCACCTCGTGCGGTGCGCCGGCTGGGCCGTTGACGGCGCCGGTACTGCCAGTGACGCAGGCCAGCCCACCCCCTGCAAGCCAGGACGAGATCCGGTGGACCAACAAAGTCCTTGGCATGGCATCCGATTTCTTCGTAAATGCGGAAGGCGCAGGCCAGGAGGCTTCCAAAAAAACGAGCAGCGTCAATACCGGTATCGCGGTGGTGGGAGGTCTCCTCGGAAGCCTCTCAGCGGCCGGGGGCGGGATTCTCGCAAAGAGCAGGGAGGATGATTTCATCCGTTGGGATGAGTCACGGAGCGTCGCCCTCAACCGGAAGAAGAAGACCGTGACCGTGACCCGGAAGTCCCTGATCTTCCCGATCCGGCTTTACTGCACCAATGAAAACTACGAACAGGTCGTCGCATTCATCAAAAAGAATGTTGACCCTGCCCTGATAAAGGAATGAAGGAAATCAGGGAACAGAGGAGATCAGTGTCCGGGAATTGCCTGAAAGGTGGAGAGAGGCTCAGGATCATTCCGGATCCACCGTTTGGGATGAAAGGCCGGTGACAGATGACTCTTCCTCTGGAGTATGCCAGTTCCCCCTAAAACCTTTCAGGACTGGTATCCGGTGACTGTCTCTCTCCTCCTTTCCACGTTCGTTCTTCCTGTCCGTTCCTGTTCCTGATCAGATCGTCCCCATCATGACTTCGTGGGCCCTCTGGTAGGATCGGTTTGCTTCATCCGTTCGGTTTTCGATGGTGAGAAGGTCTCCTCTCATCATGAGTGACTGGTGGAGGATGATGGCCTGGTCCCGGTTCTGTGGCGGAAGGGCGATGGCCGCATCGAGGATTTCCATTGCCGCTGACCGGTTCCCTGAACTGTTCCGGGAGAGGGCCTGGTAGTAGAAGATCTCGCTATCAGAGGGATTGAGGGCAATCGCTCGGGAAAACGAATCCCCTGATTCCTGTGTCCTGCCAAGAAGTGCAAGCGAAAGTCCCCGGTTCTTCCAGGCCTCGCTATACCCCGGGTCAAGCGAGAGAGCCTGGTCAAAGGCCGCCACCGCTTCGCCGTATCGCCCCATGGTGTGATGAGTCTCCCCCCGCTGGTTCCATTCCTCAGCGGTAGTAACACAGCCTGCAGAGAAGATGATGAAGGCGAGCAGGATAAGATGGACCCTTTTCATGATGGGAGATAGACCCGGATCCCTCAAGAGGATTCTTATTGATGGGGTGATCGGGTAATCAATCCCCTCAAAGAACACGGATCCAAAAAAATAACCTATTTATGATTCCTTTCCGCATGGTACACTCATGGCAGGACCATTCTGCGAGTCATGCGGGGCTCAACTCAAGGAAGGCGACAAGTTTTGTGAGCAGTGCGGGGCAGTGACTGCAGCCGTATCGCTGGCACCGGCATCTGTCGCTGTTCCGGCCGCCGCGGTACAGAAAGAGAAGAATCCCTGGATATCCACCATCCTCTCGTTCTTCTTCCCGGGGCTCGGCTCGATCTACAATGGTGACACGTTGAAAGGTGTCGCGATTTATATTGGTGCAATCATCGGGATGCTCCTTTTCATTGTCCCGGGAGTGATCGTCTGGATTTATGGTATGTATGATGCCTATACGACGGCAAAGAAGATGAATGAGGGGCTGCTCCCCTACAAGGAAGCGAACATTATGGTCATTATCGGGTTTATCGTGGCCGTGCTCGTCATCGGTGCAATTGCCCTTGTATTCAGCATGGGCCTCTGATTCCTCTTTTTTATTCTTCTTCGTAGGACACCTTCTCCCCAAGCACGGCGGAGAGCAGCCCGAATGCATGCCAGGCGACCGGTCCAGTGATATCGATCACCACTTTTCTTCCGCTATTATCGATGGTCATAATCTCCCAGACGGTGTCTGATTCGACATGCTCGATCCGGATCGACCGGATTCCTGCTCCTTCAAGGATCAAAAGATCCTGCCCTCCTGCTTCAAGGCCAGCCCGGTTTCTTGCAAGAGCCGTGATGAGCGGTTCTTTGTTCCAGTTCCATGAGGTGATCTTTGCTTTCCAATCGCCGTTCTGATCGGAAACGGCCATCCATGCATCGTCCAGGCGGCTCCGCAAGGCCTCAATCTCCCTGTTGAAGTATTCCGGGAGCCGGAAGATTCGCAGTTCCCCGGGGTTAATCTCCATCACAGCCGGGGTCCTTTTAAGGTTGAATGCTCCTTCGTGTAGCTCGAGGAGTGGGATGAACGGGCTGCGGGGATGAGGTGAAGGGGATACCGCCACGGGGACTCCGCACTGCTCGCAGAACCTCAATCCTGAGGCAATCGGGGCACCGCATCGGGTACAGAACGATCGCATACGGATGCTCACCGGGAGATCTGGGGTGCTCCGGGTACATAAGAACGGTGGTTTTGCCCGGGATAGGGGATCACAATCCCCTTCCCATCATTGTCCCTGTTATCGCTGACCACCATTCAGTCTGGGAGGAGAAGGAGCAGGAACGGCAGGATTATCGCTCGGCCGGTGGAGATCCACGAAACGGAGATCTGCATGCCATTCTGCCAGGACTGCGGGGCAAGGCTTGAAGAAGGATCCAGGTTCTGCACCGATTGCGGAGCACCTGTACTGGACGTTCCCGGGAGTGGACCGGCAGTACCGGCTGACAGTGACTCAGGGCAGGGTCCAATCGGGGTGGAGAAGGTGATCGCGGTCATCCCGAACCTCATGAAAGTCCGGGGGCTCTTTTTCAAGGGACCGTCCTGGCACCACCTCGTGGTGACATCCGAGCGGATCATTGTTGTACATAAGACCGTGAAGGGGCTTTCACGCATCAAGCAGGATATCGGGGTGATAGGGCCGGATTACGAATATTCCTTCATGAAATCGATGAAGCCGGAGCGGATCAGAGAAGAGAACCCGGAGAGCCAGGTGATCCCGCTCGGCGACCTGGTAAGTATCACGGTCTCAAAATTCGTCAGTTACAGCACGGAAGACGGGACCGAAGCATACTGGCAGGTCCTTCTCACGACGAAAAAGGAAGCACTCAACCTCAGGACCGATTATCACGAGGATCCGGGTGAATATTTCCGGGATCCTGCCCTCATGCAACTCCTCGGAGAAAGACTGATCCTGCAGGATATATGACCCTCTCTTTCAACAATAGCCGGTTCGGCCGAATCAGGACACAGGATATCTCCCGGTGACGGATTTTGAAGGATTATGATGTACTGCAGGGTTGCGTTGCGGCACGATGGATAATGCAGAATATAAATCTTGATATCATCTCCCGATGAAAGGCTGCTATACAGGGGTTGGATCCAATTTCACCTGCCGTTCTTCTACCTCATTTCAGCACAACCTGTTCATCTGGAAACACTGCATTCCTCGCGACACATTCTCTGGTGTGCGGTACTGTCCGCTTCTTTCACCAGTCCCGGGATGCCGGGAACTCACGAGAATGTCCCGTTTTAAGTCGGGATGGACTTCTCTTCATGGAGAATCTCACATGAGACGGAACCGTTCGTTTCCCTCATCATGCACGATGGGGATTCTCGTTCTCCTGGTCCTTGCTGGCGGAATCGGGCTCGCCTCCGGCGAAAGTCTCCCCACCGTGATGAGCATCAATGGTCCCACCATCGATGAATTTGCGAACAGTCCCGGGCCGTTCACCTTCACGGCTACCATGTCCGGAGGGACCCCGTCCTATACGTACGTCTGGAAGAAGACCTCCACCCCTCGCATGACTGCGGATGTATTCAAATGTTCACAGGAGAACTCCGTTACGGTTCCAAAAGATCATTTCACCATGTATGGAGGGTTATACCTCGAAGTGACCGATGCAAAGGGGCGGATGGCCACATGGGTGAACGGGGACGGGCAGACAATGGTGGTGTTCAGCCAGTACTACGAGCAGCTTGAACAGAGTGTCCTCCCGGGCTGCAATGTCAACCGGAAGATCGGGGATGCCTGGGTCATGGCAAAGATGGTGAACGGGGCCTGTCATTCGCGGACACAGCTCCCAGCACTCCCTGCCACTCCCTCGAACACTGTCATCCAGAACCAGCCTGCCTGTGCAGCACCTCCTGAGGACAGCTCCTGGGTTGTCATTGTTGGTGGCCTCGCAGTAGTTGCCGTGGCAGCAGCGGCGATTGCCCGAATGCTGAAGAACAGGCCGAAGAAGAAGGGTGAGCAGCCACCCGACCAGTATATCCTCCAGCTCTCGAAGGATACCCTGAAGGTCAGCCTGAAGAAGAGCGACTCGTTCACGGTAACGGCATGGAAGGTCACCGAGGATGGAGGGTTTGTTGCCGTTCCAACGGCACAGATCAGGGTCACTCCCCCGCGGAATATCCCTGAGCTTGTCATCGAGCCAGCAGCAGGGAACGGGTCGCTTGCCCCATCAGTCTCCCTCCGCAGCTTCCCGGGGTCCGTTACCGGTGTTATCACCATTACCGCATCATCGGGAGGGCAGACCGTCTCTGCTGACGTGAAGGTGACGGTCGAAGGAACGCCGGATATCGAATTCGACTGAGGGGAGGGGGCGAACGCCATGGCATACTTCGCAAAAGAGATGCCTCTGAACCCCGACCAGTCGCTTGGGCCGGTGATAATCGGATCGAAGATAAGGGTTGAGAACAGCGAACCCCTCCCCCTGCAGGAGGGGAGGGTCGAATTCGTCCCAGGACAGGCATGGGATCCCCGGCATCTCTCTATCACAAAGGAGATGACCCCTGACCGGAAGAAGCTGAACCTCCATGTCGGGCTTGCAGGCACCGTTCCGATCTCGGTCTATACTTCCCTGATCCTGAGGCAGCAGCCGATTACACTCCGGGTCACCCTCATCCCGGCAATGGCCATGCCGGGAATGGGGATCCCGGTTGCGGTCCCGCTGGTTCCTGTTGTCGATGAAGTCTCGGTTACCATCCCCCAAATTCCGCAACCGGAGATGATCCTTGACGGGACCTATGTGGGGAAAACCGGTGACGGGAAAGACCGTGCCGAGGTCACCGCAACGGTGATGCTTCCCCCGTATATCTCCCCCTATGAGCACGAGGAACTTATCAGGAATATCTCATTTGAAGTGACTGATGTCAGGAACGGACGGATCACCCTCGGGGGCAATTCATCAGATACGATGAAAAAGATCCTTGAACTCATCGCCGTCCCCGATCCGGCCTCCCCTGGCGGACGTATAACGGCGACCATCCGTTCATCGATCTCCTACAACGGCCTCGTCCTTGCTGGTGAGAAGAGGCTGTCGTTCGAATGCGGGAAAACCTTCATCCTCAACATCAGTCCCGGCACCCTTGATGTCACGATGGACAAGAAGGGATCCTTCACTGCCAGGGTGCTTGAAGAACGGGAGGGGCAGTATTACCCGGCAACCGACGCATCGATCTCGGTTGAAACCGGACCTGAAGTCGCGAAGATCCTGAAGGTCTCTCCCCCCTGGGGACAGAACGAGCTGGCAGGTACCGTCATCCAGTCCCGTTTTTCCACGGTGAAGTCTTCTGATCTGGTAGTTACCGCCAGGATGGACGATGGCGGGATCCAGTCAGGGACGATAAAGGTCAACCTGGCGAGAGAGAGCATCGGGGAACTGGTCGTGGTCTTTGACCCGGAGTCCAAGACTTCGGTCAGCCCGTTCATCCGGGGAGATTCGGTCACCCTGAAGGCAAAGGTCGTCCCACCCTTCGGAGAAGCTCCTGTGCAGGCAGAGATTGAGTTTGCCTGCGCAAATCCACGGGGATGGCTGGTCGGCCCGAAGAATACTACCTCCGTTGCGGGCTCGATAGCCGGGTCAACTGCCGATATTCCTCCCGTCCCTGTGCCCGGCGAGGAGGGATGGGAGTCGGCGGTCTTCATGGGGAGCAACCCGGTCCCCGCGGTCCAGGGCATCCCACCTGCAATGGAACCGGTGATCGTCACGGCCCGGAAAGACGGGGTGGTGATCGACCGGGCAGTGGTCCAGGTCGGCCTGCTCGGGCGGCCGATGATTGTGGTTGACAAGGAACGGTTCAATTTCCTGGCCAATGCCGATATCCAAAGGGATGGCCGCCCGCCTGCGGTCACGACTGGTAATGCTACGATCACGGTGGAAAACCATGGGGGATATCCATGGAAGATACGGGGAGAGCCCGCGGGTGACAGCAAGTATATCGAGGTGAAGGAGGCCTTCCGATCTCCCACCTCGACATCGTTCGAGTTCACTTTGAAAAATCCGGTACCACGCCCGGAAAACGAGGGAGGTAAGCCGGGGTGGGAGCAGCAGGTCCTGGTCCACACCTATGCCAATCTCGTCACTGCCGGGAAGCTCGGAGCTGTGGAGATCCAACCGGATCTGGAGGTCCAGGGGCCTGATATCCTGATCCGAATCCTGCACGAAGGGCTCTTTGTGGAAGCGACCTATGAGTACGATGAGCAGGGGGTCCGGCACGAGATCGTCGGAAAGAAGGACCTGGTCATCCGTGTCGATATCCCTTCCGAAGAGAAGTATATTCCTCCGGAAATCAAGGTCAGTGCATTGATCTGGGACGGTTCTAATCTTGTACCGGATCCAACTGTATACATCGATCATGTGAAAGAGCCCCAGGAATCAAAAGACAGGAATCCAAAAGCCAGGGCATACTGGAACTTCATATTCCTGACAATGAAAGGGATATCGATCGAATTTTTCCGGATTCCTGAAGGTATCCACACCTATCATTCGGCTCCCCTCACCACATCGATATGGAAGGTATGGATCAGCAAAAAAATACCGTCAAATGGGGAGATACTGCGGGGTCATATCCTCTTCTTTGCCAAGAAACAGTTCGACGGGGACCTGCATCCCGATGAGACGTACCTTCCACAATTCGGATCCATGGTGAGCGGGACCCCTGGCGTGAGCTTCGAACGCGATACCACCTGGCAGCTGGAAGTTCCCGTAGAGCTGTTACTGGGGACGAAAGGGGCCATTGGATCGGAGGACAACATCGGCAGCGTTATCGAGGAGGGAGCACGTTGCCACAAAATCATCATCGAGAGTTTTCCCCCCGAACGCCAGAAAGACCTGGTTGCCCAAATCGATGGACTCCCCGGGAAAAGTGCAAGAGATTACCGCAAGTTCAGCGACTCCCTTTTTGATCAGGCACATGAATACTGGGCTTCAGAACAGAAAAGCTACCTTCTATGGGAAGGCGTCTGGTCGACATCGATATGGGTGTTGGAAAAAACCGTCGTCGCAGGTGATATTGCGTTCCAGGTGCTTGTCGGGTATGCCACAAAGAATCTCGGGCCGTGGACCGCTTATTTTACCTCTACCCTTGCGACGACCCTGAAGAATGAAAGCGTCAACTTCTATCTCTTCTACGCTGTGGAACAACGCGAGATGGAGGTCTGTGCCCGCCTGTATGTTGAGCGGGAATGGAAAACGTTCCTCGAGGGAGTGGTTACCGGAGCGGTTGATGCCACGATCCTGAAGGATTTCAGGATCGAGAAGGTCGTTACCGATCCGAAACGATGCCTGAGAACGGTGGCATGGTTATGGCTATGGAAATTTGGACGGAATCTTTACCACGATCCTGATGCCGGTTACTATGTGGCGATGAAGAAGGCGACGGAGGAACTGGGGGAGGTGGCCCTTGTCGTTGCAATCCAGCATTACGTCAATGAGAACGGCACAAAGGACATCAGGCAGCTGTTCAAAGAGGCCCGTCAAAAGGGGTATTTCGGAGGTACTGCTACAGAACCTGAGCCAAAGACCGCAAAGCCCCTGAAATCATCTGCCCGTAGCGCCGACCAGAACGCAAGAGACGCCTTTATTCGCGGCAGGGACGCCGGCAGAGCGAAAGTCGAGGATCTCAGCAGGGCAGCCGGTGATCTCACCAGAAATCCTGGGGATCCCGAGGCGATCCGCAGGTTTGGGAAGGCAGCCGAAGCGGTGCAGGGGGACAAACATGCCATGCACGCGCTCAACGAGCAAAATCCCAACCGGCAGGACCCGCTGCGACAGCAGTTCAACGATTTCTGGAAGGGAGAGTATGCAGCGGTCGACAGAGCGACACGGCAGCGGATCGCAGATCAGCTCAATACCCGGCTCAAACCCGGGGATACTCCGTATACAGCTGATGATATCGGAGTTGCCGGAGTGACAAATACGCCGCCAAAAAGCTCGGCTGAGGACAGCGTCAAGTCGACCTATGACCGGGATGTTACCTACCGGGACAACCGCACGGGAAAGGATATCACAACCGGGGTCTCGCGGGATATCTATAACGAGGAATTTTACCGGCAGCGGCACAACGGGGATCTGCCCATGAAGAATGAGGGCGGGCGGCCGGTGGTTGACAGGGATGCGGTCAACACGTTCGCAGAGCACTGTGACCAGACGGTAACCGACCGGTATCACCCCGATGCCTATGGTGGTGGGCCGGAGGATATCGGGCCTGCAGTCGACCCGAAGCAAAAGGGGGTGCCGTTCAAGGATGTCGAAGCCACCGCGAAGGCAATGGAATACAAGGTCGAAGAATGGTACAACCGTGCCCAGAAGGCCGAGGGTTCCGGAGACTATGCAGCCGCAGAGGGGTATAAGGAAGAGGGGATGCGACAGCTGACAAAGCAGTTCAAGAACCAGGTCCAGGGGCGGGTCGATAAGATCAACGAGATTGCAGGGACACCGGACGCCCCGGTTGCCCGTGTGCCGGACGATCTGGCGGCTGCAGTGGATGTTATGAACCGCGTGGGAACGACGGGACCTGATGGTACCATTTTCACTCCGGCAGATGCCGAGGCAGCCCTGTCATCAATGAACACCTCCCCAAAGGATGTGGCTTCCAAGATGTCCGGGTTAGTCGAATCGCTCCAGAAGAATGCGCCCCCGGACGTTCGGAAGGTTGTTGAAGATCACGTGAAAACTCTTACCGATATATGAGAAGGGAGTAGAGAACGATGACAACAAAATTCTGCCCGAAATGCGGGATACCCCTCTCTCCCGGCGCGAAGTTCTGCCCGGGCTGCGGCCAAAAGATCTCTGACTCAGCACCGGCAGGGAAAGGATCGCTGCAGAGGGCAGCAGAGGCGATACAAACGGTCTCTTCGACCATTTCGAAAGTCGAATCCGCAACACAATCGGCCAAGACGGTTGTAGAGACTGCCCGGGATCTCTCCACGATTACAATCCGTCCCCCTGCTCAATGGAAGGTGGTGGTTGGGGAAGTCCTCCCGGTGGCCGGCAAGAAGGTGGTCGATGCAGCCGTATCAACTGCAGGGCAGAAGGTCGAGCAGTGCGTGACTGAAAAGGCATCCCGGGTGATCACAGAGCACAGGGATGGAGCAGCCCAGACCCCTGTCCCGGAATCATTCGTGCCTGGAAAAGGGATTCCCGGGGAGGCAGGCGGGGTGCCGTGCCCCTCGTGTGGAAAACCAATGATTCCCCGGGAGAAGTTCTGCGAGAGTTGTGGGGCACAGGTTGATAAGGGGACAAAGCCTGCCCCTGCCCCATCCCAGGTCTGCCGGTCCTGCGGAAAACCAGTGATTCCCGGGAAAAAGTTCTGCGGGAGCTGTGGTGCAAAGATCGAAGAGATTACAAAACCAGTACCGGCACCTCCCCTTCAGCCAGTCTGCCCTGCATGTGGAAACGCCATCATTCCCGGGAAAAAGTTCTGCGGGAGCTGCGGTGCAAAGATCGAAGAGATGACGAAACCAGCACCGGTACCTCCCCCTCAGCCAGGCTGTCCTGCTTGTGGAACCCCTGTCATCCCGGGAAAGAGGTTCTGCGGGTCGTGCGGGCAAAAACTGCCCTGAATTTTTTATAACCTCACTGATCCGGAGACTCCCGGCCCTAATTTACCGTCCCGGATTCAGCACCTCGCAAATAACCTTGATTACCTCTCCCGCCGAATGCCATTTATGCAGGGATTTTTCACGTATCTTCCCCTAGCGCTTCTTTCTGCTCTCATGGTCCTTGCCGGGACTGGCTCCGGGGCCAATTTTTCTGACGACATCGCTGCCGAGGCGGAAGTGAAGGCCTTTTCATCGGTCGATAATGCCTCACTTGCCGTATACGCCGGCCAGAATGCCTTGCAGAGCGGGCGGTATGATGAAGCCGTTGAACATTTCACCGAAGCGGTGGAGGCCGATCCAACTTGGATGGCAGCATGGTACCTGAAGGCATACAGCCTTTCCCGGCTGAACCGCACAGACGAGGCATTAGCCGCAGTCGACCAGGCACTCCTCCTTGATCTAAAGGACCGTGACTCGAACAACCTCAAGGCAGACCTTCTCGAATCGCTTGGCAGGGGAGCAGAGGCAGCCCGGTACCGAAGCCTCGCGGACACCCTTTCAGTGACAGTGCAGCCCACCACCCCGGTAACGGCTGAAACCACCACAAAAGCCCCGATCAGCCCGTTTGTTGGCCTTTCTTCGATCCTGGTAACGGCCTATCTTATCCGGATACGGGAACGATGACGATCACCAAGGATTTTAAAAATACAGGGCAATTATGAAGAACCACGAGTGGAAATGGGTGTATCTTTCAGCTCTCGGGGTGATATGCTTCCTCTTCCTGATCGGCTATGCAAACGAGGCGATGGACTGCATGTCCGGGGGATGTGCGGTCATGTTCATCTCGTTCTTTCTCGTCATCACCTTGATCGCGGTTGCCCTCTTATTCTGGAGCCGGGCAAGGACGGTGGACGCGATCCTTGCCGGACAGGACCTCCTCGCTCACTGGATCTATTCCCCTGATGACTCGGCATTGAGTGCCGATCGCGAGTTTGCCGAGTATAAGGAGGCGAACAAGGCTCTCTTCATCATTGTTGGGGGCTTTTTCCTTTTTGCGATCATCATCGTCCTGATCTTTGGCGGGGAGGCAGGGGGTCTCACTGCATTGATCCTTACCTGTGCCCTTGGGATTATCGCACTTGCTGCCTGGGGCGCCCCGAGGATAGTATACCGCAGGTCTTTGCAGGCGATCCCTGAAGCATATATTGGAAGGAACGGGGTTATCTACCGGGAGGCCGTGTACCCGTTCCGTTCCTTCCTGAACCGTCTCGAGGGCGTGACCTACCGGGAAGCCGGCTTCGGGAATCCCCCCCTGCTCACGTTCTCGTTTCTCCAGGTAGTGGGCCTCTATATCCTCCGTCCCTACGCGGTCAGCGTTCCGGTCCCAGCGGGGGAGGAGGATCATGCCCGGGAGATTTCCGGGATGTTTGTAGGGGGTGGGGGTACACGATACCCGTGAATCGATCGAATCCTTTCTGTTTTATCTTCCGTATCGGGAAATGGAATTTTGAATGTCCCTCCCCTTCTCGATCGATGAAGGAACCGACAACACGGGCATGAAGAAAAATAATGGTGCTTCTACTCCTTCCCGAAAAAGGCCTTGACATTGGGCTGGAACAGGTACCACAGGATGAGGATGCCGATGGCAAGCCCGAGGATCGCACCGATGCCTCCGGAGACCAGGGCAAGGAGGTGGAGGGCAATATTGATGATGACAACGATGACCCCGACCGTCCATATCCAGCCCCAGCCCTTGAGACACCCGATGCCTATCAGGAGATCGATGATCCCGATGATGAAGAGGATGATCCCCAGAGCGGCACCAAGGATCCCGAGCCCGATGGATCCCAGCACCGCTCCGCCAAGCAACCCGGCCATGATCCAGAAAAGCCCGCCGAGGATCCAGAGGATCGCAAGAATGGTGATGCCCAATGGTCGTTCTGCCATGATGGTGGTTTGGACTGATTATGTCATATAGGTTCTTTTTCCAGTGTCAGTCATCGAAAAAATGAACAATCTCCAAAATCCTCTCTCTCCGCACCTCCCTTCTGGGATCGGATGCCACTGTTCCACTCAAACTATGACTGCAGCTACCACTGCTCCCACTCCGGGCTGTTCTGTACCCTCTGACTGCCCCTCCCCTCCCCCACGTTCCTGAATGGTGTTCTGTTATGATTGATTCAACAGATACAAGTCAGCCAGATTCGGATCGGACATCCTGGATTCTGACATTTCTCTATCCACTGGAAGTGAAGGTTAATCTTCTCTTGTTAACAGAGCGAGAACGGGGAGAATTGTCGCAGGAGGATGCGACACCTGCCGAAATATCATACCCCTTTATTTCCAGTGAATGGAAGCTGGTGTCACCATAATAAACACTCGGTTTTCCCATTGCTGTGTACGCCGGCAATCTGATCCCCCATCCCTCCCATCCAATCTCTGCAATGATATGGTGACAACGTTGCCGTGCGCTTTCATTGGGCAAATTAATATAATTCAATGAATATTATCAAGATAACAACGAAAAATGGGGTGTCCCGGCAGCAATGGACCTGGCCGATCTCAAGCGGAAACGGGATTGCATAGAGCATGGCGATCTTCGCGACAGCCAGGGCCTTTTTCAAAAAGCCATTGCGGCCTATGATCATGCCCTTGCCATTGATCCCGAAGATGCTGATGCCTGGTACAACAAGGGGGAGACCCTGTTCAAAATAGGCAAGACCGAGGAGGCTGTTGGGTGTTTCGAAACAGCAACCAGGCTCTACCTCGGTGAATAAGCTCGTTGTTCAAATCATCAGTCTCAAAAATGAGTGAGTTAGAGGAGCCGCTTGTGTAATTCATCAGCGGTATTACGGTCAGTTGATGATACTTTTGCGATGGCTTCAAGGGCAACCCTGGTGTTGTTTAACCGGATGGTATTATCTTTAGCTTTCTCTCCAAGCCCGAACTGAAGGCCTAAGAAAGCCCCGACTATAGTTCCAAGGACCGTAGTGAAGAGACCGACTACGGTCGAAATTCCCTGGGCATCTATTTCATCAACCCTCAATAGGATGAATATAACCCCAACTGCAATGAAAAGGCCAAGGATAGTGATAATAATGGTACCCCAAAGTCTCCATCGTTCAAGGTTGTAGAGGAGAGCGGTAAGAGCGGTGTCTGTCATAAATGGGAATAATTAACTTCTTTCATTTATAATTTTCTATAAATAATATCGAGATTATCCAAGCATTTACCTCTATTCTCTGCCTCTATCAAACATGGGTTCAAATCTCTTAAGACGAATCATCATGATAGTATGGTGAGAGGCGAACCGCACTCCTGATGACCGTTTTTACCGTTGCCACCCTGCCGGAAGAGGAGATCCTGGAGCAGCTGGGGACGTCGCTTCCGGATGGACTCTCGTCCGGGGAGGCAGACGCACGATTACGGCAATCGGGATTCAATGAGATCACCGCCGATAAGGTCGAATGGTGGGAGATCGCGCTCCGGCAGTTCAGGTCGGCGTTCATCTACCTGCTCCTCGTGGCAGCGCTCATCGTCCTTGTCATTGGCGAATATATCGATGCGGCGGTGATCATCGGGTTTGTGATCATCAACGCAGCGCTCGGGTTTTACCAGGAATACCGGTCGGAGCAGTCGCTCCGGGCACTGCAGCAGTATATCAGGCCGAAGAGCCGGGTGAAACGGGATGCCGGGTGGCACACCATCGACTCCCGCATCCTCGTGCCCGGGGATATCATCCAAATCGTGCCCGGGGACATGGTCCCGGCCGATGTGAGAGTCCTGCGGTCGCAGAACCTTGTCGTCAACGAGACGGTGCTCACCGGTGAGTCGATCGCGGTCCCGAAACGGCCGGAACTCCTCCCTGTCGAACCGCAGACGATATATGAGAGCCACAACCTCTGTTTCTCCGGCACTTCTGTCGTCGGGGGGGAGGCCGTTGCCGTGGTGGTGGAGACCGGGGTCCGCACGGCTATGGGGACGATCGCAAAACTGACGGTAGAGACCACGAAGGAGAGCGAGTTCTCGAAAGGGATCGGCAGGTTCAGCCGGTTCATCCTGCGGATGATCCTTGTTACCCTGGTGTTCGTGTTCGTGGCAAACCTGCTCCTGAAGGGAGACTCAGTGGATATCATCGAACTGGTGGTCTTCTCCATCGCGCTCGTGGTCAGCGTGGTCCCGGAAGCTCTTCCTGTCGTGACGACGGTGTCGCTCTCGAAGGGGGCCCTGCAGCTGGCACAGCAGAACGTGGTGGTGAAACGGCTCACGGCGATCGAGGATATCGGGAGCATTGAGATACTCTGTTCGGACAAGACCGGGACCCTGACCAAGAATACCCTGTCGGTGACCGGGCTCTCTCCCGGGGCAGATCCCCGTCTCCTCTCCTATGCTCTCCTGGCCGTGGCAGAGACCAAGGAGAAGACCGAGCCATTTGATATTGCGATCGTTGAGGGTGCCGAACGGTTCCCACGGGTGGAGATCGGGATCTCAGAGCGTCTTGGCGAACTGCCCTTCGATCCCCACACGCGGAAGAACGCCGTGCTGGTCCGCAGTGCGAGCGAGATCGTGATGGTCGTCCGTGGTGCCCCCGAGGAGATCCTGCGGGTGTCTCCCTCGTTCCAGGGGCAGGAGCGGGAAGCCCTCACCTCCTGGCTCTCAGAGAAGGGACGGGCGGGCGAACGGACGATCGCGATTGCGAAGCGGGGGATGCCGCCCGGGACCACTGGGTTTACCCCGGCTGATATCCAGGACCTCGAGTTTCTCGGTGCCATCGCGTTCACCGACCCGATCAAGCCCTCCACGTTCCATGCCATCGAGATGGCACGGGAGCTTGGGGTAGCGATCAAGATCATCACGGGGGACAGTGCCGAGGTTGCGGGTGCCGTTGGGATGGAGATCGGCCTGATCAGGGATCCAGGTATGGTGATCACCGGAGCAGCCCTGATGGCATTGCCTCCGTACGAGAGGGAGCAGGCGATGCACGAGCATGCGGTCTTTGCCCGGGTCACCCCTGAGCAGAAGTACGAGATCATCCAGACCCTCCAGCGGACCCGGACGGTCGGGTTCCTGGGAGAGGGGATCAATGACGCCCCGGCCCTCAAGCTTGCCGGGGTGTCGCTCGTGGTGGAGAGTGCGGCCGATATCGCCCGGGAAGCTGCCGATATCATCCTGCTCCAGAAGAATCTCGAGGTGATCATCGAGGGGATCCGGAGCGGGAGGGCGGTCTTTGCCAACAGCGTCAAATACCTGAAAGCCACCCTCTCCTCCAACTTCGGGAACTTCTATGCGATTGCCATCGTCTCGCTCTTCATCCCCTTCCTCCCGATGCTGCCGTTGCAGATCCTGCTTGTCAACCTCCTCTCCGATTTCCCTATGATATCGATCGCCACCGATACCGTGGACGAGGCAGAACTCAGGCGGCCCGGGCATTATGACCTGAAGGAGATCGTGCTGATCGCAACCCTCCTCGGGGTGGTGAGCACCGTCGATGACTTCGCGTTCTTTGCCATTTTTGTAGGAGAAGGGGCCGGGGTGCTCCAGACCAGCTGGTTCATCGGGAGCATCCTGACCGAGCTTGTCTTCCTCTTCTGTATCAGGACCCGGCTCCCGTTCTACAAGGCGAGCCGTCCGTCTGGGTATGTCATCGGGCTGACGGTGGCTGCTGCCGCCCTGACCATCCTCATCCCCTACACCTCGTTTGGGCAGACGCTCTTCTCCTTTATCCCGCCCTCGCTTCCGGCGCTCGGGATCATCCTCGGCCTGGTGGTCGCATTCTTCATCTGCGCCGAACTGGTGAAGCTTGCCTATTACCGGTACATGGACTGATATTCACGTTGCTAGGATCAGGTGCGGTTCTGGAGAGGGAGTGCATCAGAAAAGAAGGTTAGTTGAGTTCATCCGGACCGGGCGTATCTCCTTATTGTTTCGGGATGTGTTCCCGGTACATCGCTTCGAGCTCCGCGAGTTCAGCCACCGGGGTTGGAATCACCCGGGAAGCGTTCTCCATGATCGCTTTCGCAAGATCCCTGAAGATCTCGGCCTCCTTCGAGTCTGGGGCATGCTCGACCACGGCTCTGCCTTCCAGCTCGCAGGCCTGGATCACGGGACTCCTCGGGACGAACCGGACAAACGATGTCCCGAGCTTCTCTGCAAAGGCCGGGATGACGGCATGCTCGAGCGCCTCGTTGCCATTGCTGTTGCAGATGATCCCGGCAAGCCCGACATCTCCCCGCTTTGCCAGGCGCTGCACTGCCCGGGCGATGTTGTTGGCTGCATAGATGCTCATGAATCCCCCGGAACAGATGAGGTAGATCTCCTTTGCAAACCCTTCTCGTATGGGCATCGAGAATCCTCCGCAGACCACGTCGCCGAGGACATCGTAGATCGCCACATCGATCCCATAGGTCTCGAAGGCATTGAGATCTTTTAAGATCTGCAGGGCGGTCAGCACCCCCCGGCCGGCACACCCGACACCCGGCTCCGGGCCCCCGGCTTCAACGAGGTAGATCCCGCCTGGTGATCTGTAGATGATATTCCCCAGCTTGATGGCATATTCATCCCTGCCAACCCTCAGCTGTTCCCTGTGCTCTTCAAGGACCGCCGGGATGAAGCGCCCTCCTGCCAGGATTCTTGTCGAGTCCCTCTTGGGATCACAGCCGACCTGCATCACCGTATGTCCCCTCTTGCTCAGTGCTGCAGACAGGTTCGAGGCGATCGTGCTCTTCCCGATGCCTCCTTTCCCATATATCGCGATCTGTCTCATGCTCTTCACCACTTTGCCCCGTACCGTCGCTCCTTCGAACGCCATCCCATGATCCATTCATTCTGGACGCATTCAAACAGGTTCAGGATTCCGGTATACCCAAAGTATTCCCGGTTGATCATCCGGAACTGGCGGATCATTCTCACCACCTCAACCGTGTAGACCGGGGAGAGTCCTTCGCTTGCATGCCGCTCGATGGTGCTCCCGAAGATGACCCGGGGCTTTGTTTCCAGGAGGCTCATCCTCGTCCGGTATACATCCGCCCCGTACACCACCTTCGGTGTCAGCTTCAGGTCTTTCAGTTCACTTTCAAGCAGGTCCCGCACGGGACGGTGTGAAGTGTACAGGGCAACCAGTTCCGGGGTCATCTCCATCTCCTCGGTGATAAACCTGACCAGCGGGATTCCCACCGTGGCATCAGAGACGATTGCGGCAGGGGTCCGGTACAGGAACCGGGCCATCGGCCATTTGCGCCGGCAGGTTGCCATCACCATCCGTTCACCCTCCGCAATCATCTCTTCGACGACCTTCTGGCGGTCAAACCGTTCTCCAAGAGCCGCCAGCCAGCGCTGGGTGTTGGTCATTCCGATAGGAAGCGGGATCCCCCTGCCAATCGGCTCGATGCAATGGGCTTCTTTGAGATACTCCACGGCATTCTGCCCGGCATCATGGGAGAGCAGGAGTGATGTCTCGGCAGATGCGGCATGCTCGATCTCGGAAAGGGGTGTCCGGTGGGTGAGCGTGGCAACAACAGGGATTCCCATCCTCGAGAGAACCTGTTTTACCCATGCAAGGTCTGCCGTCCAGGTCGGATTGGCGTTTGCGTGCGGGGCGATGAGGCAGACGGAGTGTGGGATCTTTTCATTGTTCTCCTTCACCAGGCTCTTCAGGATCGTATCCAGGGCACTATCGATGCCGTCGTACTGTGATCCCCGGAAGCCAGGGGACTGGATCGGAATGAGCCGGAACTTCACCTCTGGCTGGAGGGTCTCGCAGACGGCACGAATGTCGTCACCGACAATCTCGGGGCCGCAGGCACTGATCACGAACAGGACCGAGATAGGGAGGTCGCGTGCTTCCCGGATGGTGCGTGCAAGCAACTCCTCGCCACCGTGCACGATCTCGTCCACGCAGAGTTTCGTGCAGAGGGTGACGGTCTCCATATAGTCGCACTCCTGCGAGGCAAACGCGTTGTTGACGAGATATTCGCACCCCTGGGGTGAATGGGCGAGAAGGGCGGAGCCCGATACGCCAAGGGCAGTCTGTGCTGCCCCGTTGAACGCACAGCGGAGGTAGGGATCGATGCATTTCTCGCGGGATGGTACGCCCGCGGTCTCACTGGGGTGTCCCTGTTCCATACAGCATCCCCCTGAAAAGGCGGGACCGGGGAAGGTCCTTGTGTTCGAGTGCCTGTCGCACCAGAGCGGCGATGTTCTTGATCCCCCGGAAGCCGTACTGAGGCTGGAACATCGGGTTCATGAGGGTCAGGTTCACGACCGGGCAGGGGGGGAAGCGGCCGGAGTTGCCAAAGAAGAGGGGTTTGTCATACTGCCTGACGATTGCCTCAAGCTCCAATTCGGTCTCTTTTGATGAGCGGAAACTCCCCAGCCGGAAGAGGCCTTGTGTCAGGATCACCTCCGGGTTGACCCCCCTCTCCAGCAGGAACTTGATGCTCGGCATCCGCTCCTTTATCGTGTAGGGGTGCACATTGATGACGACGGGATGTGCTCCAAACTCCGCTGCCATCCGTGCAAGGGAGAGGGCCCGGATCGGCCCGGGGAATTCTGAAATCTCGATGATGGCAGTTTTCCCTGATAGTGCCTGTTCAAGGTAGGCGATCTCCGGTGCAACCTCTTTTGTCTCCTTCTCGATCACGGCAAGGGCTTGTTCCTCCATCCCAAGGGGGGTTGCAACGCCGAGCAGCCATTCTTTTGTTGCCTCCAGCCCGTACGGCTGCCCGGTCCGGCTATACGGGATGCCGAACCGTTCCTGCATCAGGTCACCCAGTTTCTGCCCCCAGTCGTAGCACCATGAAGCATTCAGTTCGACCTCGCAGGCGTGCCTTATCTGCTCGACCGTGCAGCCTCCCGCGATGATAGCGTTTATTTTTACTCCGACAAGGGCAAGGAGCCGTTCTATCTCATCCATGTCCCAGGAGAACTCGGTTGGTGAGGGGCCCCAGCGGGCACCGAGGATGTTGATGGTCCCTTTCATGCTCGTAGTAGGGGGGTCCATCAGCTCCATGATCAGTTTGAACGCATCCTCGTACCCGCTCCGGAAGTCACCTCCGAATCCTTCGCTTTTAAGCGCGAGCACCCGGCAACCGACCAGCTTCTCGGCTTCGCGGGCGATACTCTCGACATCATCCCCGATGATCCCGGAACAGCAGCAGGAGAGGATGACGATCAGGTCAGGATGGTACTTTACATAGGCTTCCTTCACCGCTTCAAGGAGTTTTCCCTCCCCTCCGTAGATGACGTGGCTTTCGTCAAGGGCGGTACAAGCGGTCGGTTCGAGCGGGATCCCGCGGATCTCGCAGCATTCCCTGGTCCTGACAAAATCGGACATGTAGAGGGGGCACCCCGTGGGGCCATGGACGAGGGGGACGACATGGCGGATACCACTGATAACGTAGTAGGCGGTGAAAAATTTGCACATAGGGGCGTGCGAGGCCTGTAACTTCGGGATCATCTCGCCGGATTCCACTTTTCCCAGCAGTTGTTGCAGGGTTCCATGGAAGACGATAGCATCATTCTCCATGACTGGCTCACTTTACCATCTCGCATGGATGGGTATATAGTTAGGGATAGGGATCCCCCTCCTTATCAGGCCTGGTCTTCCGGTGTTTCGATACGGAACAACAGGGGGAGAAGATATGAACGTCTGAGTCTTAATGATTGCACATGACGGGACTACGTCTCTCGTTACCTTCCCCGATTGGAAAATGCACGTCAATGGAGGGGATAAAATCCAACTATATGATTTCATTCCGGAGCAGGAATTGTCATACTGGGGTTCATTGAAATTTTCGCACGGTTCTTTTCCGATAGGGTAACCGTGGGTTTTCGATTTTTCGAAGGGGGAGGTATCAGAAACACGTGTAATAATTATTTTAAAATTGTTATATTATATCATAATAATTCTTTAAGTATTATAGACAATGTTTACAAATTATTATGAAATCATTTAATAGATGCTACGATTAAGAATAAAAGTATGAGGTTTATACGACCACTCTCTCTCGTGACTTGTTGTATCGTCATTGCAGGGCTTCTTTCAGCTGGATGTGTGTCGCCGAATGATAAGGGGATGACGCCCAGAGGAGAGGAGACTGTGAGCGTTGTTGACATGATGAACCGGACGGTGCCGGCTCCCGTGGACCCCGACCGTATTATCGGGATTGGTGCAGGGGCGCTCCGGATGATTGTCTATCTCCAGGAAGAGGACAAGGTTGTCGGGGTTGACATCCGGGAGCAGGATGCCAATGGAACGGTCTCTGGCATGCCCTCGGGGATTGATCGACCGTATAATATTGCCCATCCTGAACTTGCCAGCCGCCCTTTTATCGGGGGGATAAGCGGCGATCCTGAACTTGTTGCGCTCCAGAAGCCCGATGTGGTGTTCGTGACGTTCGTGACCGGGAAGGATGCCGATGCCCTGCAGGAGAAGAGCAGGGTACCGGTCATCTCGCTCATCTCGGGCGACCTCGGGAAAAACCGGCAGGTGTTCTACTCATCCCTGCGAACCATGGCCACGGTCCTTGGCAAAGAGCAGCGTGCCGAGGATGTCATCAGCTATATCAATGCCACCCTGGCCGATCTCCAGGAGCGGACCAGCGGGATCCCTGCTGGTAAGAAGGCCTCGGTCTATGTTGGCGGGATCGCCTATAACGGTGCCCATGGGCTCCTCTCCACAGATCCCGCGTATGCCCCCCTTGCCATGGTAAACGGGAACAATGTTGCAGCCGAGGCCGGGACTGGTGGCCAGATCATGATCGACAAGGAGAAACTGCTCTCATGGAACCCCGATGTCATATTCATCGATGAGGCCAGTTATTCCCTCGTGGTCGAGGACCTGAAGGACCCCGTGTACCAGTCCCTGGATGCCGTCAGGGAGGGGAGGGTCTATGGGGTCATGCCCTACAACTGGTACGCCAACAACTACGACACGGTGCTTGCCGACGCCTACTTCATTGGGAAGATCCTGTATCCTGACCAATTTGTGGAGGTTGACCCGGAACAGAAGGCTGACGAGATTTACACCATGCTTGACGGGAAACCGGTGTATGCGGAGATGAAGCAGATCTTCGGGGGCTTTGTGCCCTTCAGCCAGATCTCATGAGGGATGGTTGATGGTCCCTTCCTCTTCCAATCCCTTCTCGCTCGAAGAGACTCCTGCATCAGGAACCGAGGCACCCCTTCACTTCCTCGAGAAGGCGCTCGGTGGACTGCGATTGTTCCAGGCCTTTGTCACGGCATATGAGGGAGGGATCTTTGAGGCCTGCAGGGAACCCGCATCGCTGGCGGCTATATGCGGGAAAACGGGGGCTCATCCCGGAATCGCCGGACCTCTCTGCGAGGGACTGGTGCGTACCGGTGTTCTCTCCCATGACCGATCAGGGAACTACCAGGTCACGGCAGCCACCCGCGATTTCTTCCTCCCCGATTCCCGGTTCAGCCAGAAGGCTGCGATCGCCCAGATGAAGGAATTTGCCTCGCTCTTCTCCCGCCTCCCGGATATCCTGCCAAAAGGCCCCGTTGTGTATCCCCGGGGGGAGCAGTTCAGGGAGCGGGTCATCCCGGCCATGGCTGAACAGAGCCGGTGCGGACTGGTGCAGCGGGTCGCCGGAATTGTCTCTTCCCTCCCCGAGTTCCCTTCTGCACGGTGGTTGCTCGACCTCGGAGGCGGTCACGGACTGTATGCTATCGCCCTCACCCGGAAAAATCCTGATCTCTCGGCCGTGGTCTTTGATCTGCCCGAGGTGACCCCGGTAACCCGGGAGATGATCCGGCGGTATGGAGCACAGGAACGGATCACGACCCACGATGGTGACTTTTTCCGTGATCCCCTTGGTACGGGATATGATATCCTCTTCTCTTCGTCAAACCCCTCCGGGAAGATGCCTGCCCTGATCCCGAAGATATCCGATGCCCTCAATCCAGGCGGGCTCTATCTCAACAAGCAGGTGATCGACATCCCTGAAGAGGATCCCTTTGCCGACCTTGAATGGAACCTCTGGGCGCTGGAAGGGATGAAAAAGAAGGAAAAGCGGTTTCGGTTCGAGGGCAGCGTCCGCATGGAGGAGTACAACCGCATGCTCGGCGAATCGGGATTCGTGGTCCGGAACACCGTTCCGGTTGACGGCCGGTCGGTCATGACCATCGCACAGAAAGCAGGTGTTCGGGGAGCAGGGCACGATGCATCTTGATGTGAACCCGCTGCACGAGCCTGAAGGATACCTTCGGTATGTCCGCCGCAAGGGATTGTTCCTCATAGGGGCAGGGTTCGGCCTCGTGCTGATGTTCCTGGTCGCACTGGCGGTCGGGAGCTCGTTTATTCCCCTGCCGGAGGTGGTCGCAGCCTTCCTCTCACCTTCGGGGGAGCATATCTCTACCATTGTCCTGCATATCCGCCTTCCCCGGGTGCTCTCCGCGGTGATAGCCGGGGCCGGGCTTGCTGCAGCCGGGGTGGTCATGCAGTCCGTGCTCAGGAACCCGCTGAGCTCCCCCTACACGCTGGGAGTCTCCCATGCCGCAGCATTCGGAGCGGCGTTTGCGATCACCGCTCTGGGGGCCGGTTCGATCTCCCACCTCATCTCGGATTCCATGGTCGTCCGAAACCCCTACCTGATCACCATCTGTGCCTTCCTCGGGGCGATGCTTGCCACCGCGGGCCTCCTCCTCGTTGCGAAATACCGGAGTTCCCGGCCGGAGGTGATGATCCTGGTCGGGGTGGCGCTCGCCGCCCTCTTCACAGCGGGGACCACGTTCCTCCAGTATTTCTCATCGGCTGACCAGATCGCGGCGATCGTCTTCTGGACATTCGGGGATGTCGGCCGGGCAACCTGGCGTGATCTCCTGCTCATGATGGTGATCGTCCTGCCATCCCTCGGATATTTCTTCTTCACCCGGTGGGATTACAATGCCATCGATGCGGGGGACGAGACCGCCCATACTCTCGGGGTCAATGTGGAGCGGGTCCGGACGCTTGCGATGCTGCTCTCCTCGTTGATCACCGCTGTCGTGGTATCGTTCCTCGGCATCATCGGGTTCATCGGGCTCGTGAGCCCCCATATGATGCGCCGGGTGGTGGGGTGTGACCAGCGGTATCTCCTCCCTGCATCCTGTATCGCGGGGGCGATCCTCCTGCTTGGCGCCGACATGGTCGCCCGGCTGATCATCGCCCCGGCGGTCCTCCCGGTCGGTGTCCTGACGGCGTTTCTCGGCGCCCCGCTCTTTCTCTACCTGCTTATCGGGAGGAGTGTGGTATGATCCTGAAGGTAGCCGGGCTCAGCTTCCGGTACAATGGCCTGAAGATACTCGAGGAGGTGGAGTTCCGGGTCAACCGCCACGAGATCCTCGCCATCCTCGGCCCGAACGGCGTCGGAAAGACCACCCTGCTCCGGTGCATCAACACGCTGCTTCGTCCCCAGGCAGGGAGTATCCTTCTTGATGACCAGGATCTCCTCTCGCTGGGGAGGGATGAGGTGGCACGGTTGCTTGCCTACGTTCCGCAGCGGGGCGAGACAGGCCCAACCCTGGCATTCGATGCCATCCTGCTCGGGCGACGCCCGCACATCGGCTGGGATGTGCGGAGAGAGGATATCCAGAAGGTCCAGGCCATCATCAACCAGCTGCACATCGGACACCTGGCATTGCGGCCGATCAATTCCATGAGCGGGGGCGAGCTCCAGAAAGTCCTGATCGCACGGGCGCTCGTGCAGGAGCCGGGCCTCCTCCTCCTCGACGAACCGACAAGCAGCCTCGACCTGAAGAACCAGATCGAGATCCTTGCCTTCCTCCGCATGATCGTCCGGGCCCATTCGCTCACAGCAATCCTGACCATGCATGATATCAACCAGGCTATCCGGTTCGCCGACCGGTTCCTCTTTCTCAAGGAGGGGATGGTCTACGCTGCCGGGACCCGCGAGATCATCACCCCGGAGCTGATCCGGGAGGTGTATGGTCTTCCCGTCATCATCGCCGATGTCAACGGGATGCCAGTGGTGGTGCCGGGTCTCGATTATCTCCAAGCAACGGAAACCTCGCTGTCAGCTGAGTGAGAGCGGGGAATTCTTCCTGGGTTCCTCGTTTGTGCAGTGCCATGGGTATTTCTTTGTGAAGAGAATACCCCTAAGGTACCAGAAAGCATTAGCCGGAGGAAGTGTCGTGGGAGACGCGATAAAACTAGGAATCATCATATGCGATCGGTACCGGACCTGTGCCGGGGGCAAATGCCTGCGGGCGCTCCGCAACCGCGAGGGAGCGTTTGCCCGGTACCAGGGAAAAGAGGTCGAGCTGGTCGGGTTTGCCACCTGCAACGGGTGCCCGGGAGGAAACATCGAGTATGTACCCCAGGAGATGAAGAAGAACGGGGCAGAGGTTGTCCATCTTGCCACCGGGATGATTGTCGGCTACCCGCCCTGTCCGCGGATCTCCTATTTTAAGAAGTTTCTCCGGGAGAAGTATGGACTTGAGGTGATCGTTGGGACGCATCCCATTCCGCAGAATTACTATATGACCCATACGAAGCTTGGCACCTGGGAGGGAGCGGCGTGGAAGGAACTGGTTTCACCGACTCTTACCGACGAGAAGACCCGGCTGACTTATGATTGAATGGCATGGGTGGGATAAAAAAAACCATTCTTTCGTCGCGAAACCTGTCCTGTCCGTTTATTATGTGTTTCAATAGAGCGGGATTCCTGATTCTTTACCGCCTGGTGAGAAAATACCGTACCGTACCTTCCTCCCTGCCTTTTCCTCCACTCCCTATCCCGGCGCGGATAAAACCGTTCTTTTCCAGGACACGGATTGATACTGTCATCTCCGGGTAGGTGGTGGCGGTGATCCGCCGGATGCCCGGAGTATCCAGGATGACAGGGACGAGGTGGCGGACTGCTTCGGTGGCATAGCCCTGGTTCCAGTACGCTCCGAGCACCGAGTACCCGATCATCACGGTGTCCGGTTCTCCCTGGACCGATGCAATCCCTCCGCTGCCGATAAGGGTGCGATCGCTCCGCTCATCTCCACAACGGATCCAGTACCAGGAGCAGAAGTTCTGATCCGATCCCTCTGACTGGATCCTGGCGAATTCTGCCAGAGTCTCTTTATCGAGGAACGGTGGCGGCCACGACAGAGGGATGGCAGCATTGAGGAGGCGCCCGAGCAGGGTGCGGCGCCCCTGATTACTGATCAGCATCTCGAGAGATGCCTGGACAAGTTCGAGACGCCCGGTCCGGATGGGTGTGCAGGACAACAGGAAACTTCACCAGTACTGATCTGGCTGTGTTGGAAGGGCAGATATCTTACGGTCGCCCATGCCGCATGCGTATCTGGTATTATCACAGGCAGGAATGGTGGAGTATGCCGTTCATTGACTCCCTTTCCTTAGATCGCCTGCCATCCCTTCCAGCGATTCAGCCACCTTCTCCCGGAACGATTCCCGGTCAACAGCATACGCAACGTGCCGGTCAAGGACCATGATCCGGTCTGCTTGGGCCACCAGGGTGTCCATGGCACACGCGGCAAAGACGAGCGCTGTCTCCCCCATCTTCCCGCGGTCGCTGGCCAGGATCTCTGACAGGGGGGTTATCTCCCCGGTCTGCAGGCAGCTTCGGACCAGCAGGTTGGCAGCTGCCCGGTCCTCATCGATGATCAGGAGCGGGGAACCCCGCTCGACCGCCCGCTGGACCTGATACGCCATGTTCATCGATCCGCTGCCCATGCCGGAGGCGGCCCGGGGAGTTCCATTGATTCCCGGAGGGAGTGCCGAAAAGAACATACTGATATCAGCCCCGGTCATGAGGGAGGTCATTGCTTCGGCACTGCAAAGACCAGGCACTGTCACGACATGCTCCCTCCCGTCCCCGGCAGCATGATCATCCATGCCCGCTAGGATCCCGTCAAGGAACGTGGTCTTCCCCTGGGCATTTGATCCGGCGACCGCGAAGACCTCCCTTTGCCGGATCCCAAGACCGGTAACGGACCGGTTGCTGACCGGGAGCTCGATCTCGACTGGCTCGAGATCCCTGGGGCAGGTAAAAGGGATGTTCACCTCCTCTCTTGGCCCGGCGGTCCGAAAGAAGGGGCGGTACCTGGTGTACTGGCGGGCTAGTCGTGACTCATCCCCGACAAAGGAGACAAGGCCGAGCGAAGGAAGGGATTCCCTGAGCAGCTGCTGGTCGAGCGTTCCGATCCAGGCCGTTTCCAGTTCCCGGGCCGGGACCGAGAAGGCGATGGCGGTGACCGATTCGCACAGGTTCGTGACGGTTTCAGTGATTGTGGTGATTGAACCGGGAGCGTACTCTACGGGAGCGGGGACTGCACCATGGAGAAGGAGGTGGATCCCATCGCGGTCCGCATAATTCCGACGGTCGGCATGCCAGAGGTCGGATTCCAGGGCAGCGGGAGATGCCACGAGGGTATACGGTTCGGTGATTGAGGCGACCTGGTGGGGGAACCGGGTGCCCTGGCCGGTGAGCGGCCCGAGCCTACGCTCGGAGGGTGCCTTCTGCTTGATCTGCTCAATGATCATGGCTACCGCACCTGCTGTACCGCGGATGTCAAGCGGACTCTCCTCCGGGAGGGAACGGCGGATAAGCAGCGGGAGGGAGAAGAGGAGTGCCGTACCGTCAAATGAATGGACCATGTATGCAGTGACTCCCTTCACAATGCAGATGCTGTCTATCGCCCACCGTCTCTCACCCGGAATGGCGAGAATCCCCTCAAGACAGGCATCCGGCCCCCGCTCTGCCATGGTACGAGGGTATCATCCTCCCTCGGTAATAAATCGAGGGTTTGCGTCCCTCTTGTTCTGCCATGGTCATGGTGGGATCGACCAGACCACCGGGGACCCCCTCCCAGTTCATCGCGAACCTGTTTCGCATGATTTTTATGTAAAAACAGGGTGATGTTCTCCCATGGTGGTGAAGCACCCCATCAGGATGAAGCATATCGCCCCCTGCGGGATGAACTGTGCCATCTGCACGGCTCATCTCCGGGAGAAGAAGCGGTGCGAGGGGTGTTATTCACCGGAACGGATCGAGCGGAGGCAGTGTGCCATCTTCTCCTGCGAGCACGTACGGGGGAGATGCGGCCCACCCTGTGCCGACTATCCCTGTAAACGGGTACGGCTGATGGACAAGCGGTACCGGACACGGTATCACATGAGCGTTATCAGGAACCTCGAGGAGATCAGGGCCCATGGGATCCGGCAGTTTGTCACCAATGAGCGGGAGCGCTGGACATGCAGGACCTGTGGCGGAGTGATCGACGTCCATCATGGCCGGTGTGCATCCTGCGGGAAGGAACGGGAGGCATCGGGCTGCGATAAGGAGGAGTGAGCCATTCGTTCTTTTCAGGGAATTCATCATATCATTTTGGCCCATTGAGAAAGGGGAAGGTGTACTATCAGCCCGAAAATGAGGTCTGTGCAATGATATCCTTCCTGCAAATGGGATTTTTTTTTTGTTCACCGAAGGTCTTTTGGATGCCAATACCGGTGTGGAATCCCCAATAGCCCTTCCTTTGGAGCCACTTCTGCCAGGAGATGCTCACATTTTTTAAAAACGGGGAGAAGGTTATTAAAATATGTTGTGGTAGGTACCCACGTTCGATACATCGGACAAGTTAATGAGTTGATGGAACATGATGCACCGACACGGACCTGGCATGATGCACTGGCGGGGCATGCTCATGCATGAAATAATGGAGAAGATCCCTGACGACCAGAAGAAAGTGATCCTGAAACGTATCATCGATGGCAAAATCCTCTTGAGGGAGAACCGCATCAAGCAGATGCAGTTCAAGATCGAGACCATGAAAATGATCAGGAAACTGATCGACGAGTGCTGATTGAAGAGCGCTTACTCACCTCTCTCTTTTTTCTCCTGGCCGGAACAGGTTTCTTTGCCCCCCCTCTCCAATGGGAAGGCGAATCCCTGTCAGGTGCGGTAATCCCCGTGTTTGAGACCATATCCCTGTTCTCCCCGTCCCCTCCTCTCAGATACCCTCATTCTCCAGGTCATCCTCCCCCTCAAGGTCGTCGATGATAGGATGGAACATATCCTGCCCCTCCTCGCTCTGGAGAAAGGAAAGCAGTAACGCCCGGATCTCCTGATCTTCCTCATCGATGGTCATCTCATCAGTATCGTCCATCTCGCTCTGCAGAGGGAGGAATGCACCGGTCTGATACGCAAGAAAAATCCGTTCTTCCGGTGACAGGGACGGTTCTTTAAGAACCCATCTCAGGATCGATATCGTCTCTTCCTGAGGATCTCTATCGTCAGCCATCATGCACTGGAAGGGATCGAACGATCCCGCATCTCCGCCAGTTATGCGTTCATAAAGGTGTCCGAGCAGTTCCTCCTGCCGGGTGCCGGAAATCCCTATCGCCTCGCCAATTTCGCGGTATTGTATCTCCATCATGGGTGATCATCTCACGACAATCCCTTAACCATTCCGTTTCCCCCCGATGAAAACAGCCTGATGGAAGGTTTGGGATCGTTATACTTCCCCTCTGTACATTCCCCCCGGTTTTTTGGATGATTAAAGATAACGACAATTGTCATGATGAGGGATGAGAGAGAGGGTTATACTGGTACGAGGAGCTGAGAATGATACCGTTTCATGAAGCCATGGATGAATACCGGAGCCAGATGGAACATGGGGTGATCAGGCAGGCATACCGGGGCTTGATGGAATACATCAGGGACCTGCGGGTGCATTTTGAAACCACCGTTCCTGGCTCCTTCGTCTCCGGAAGTATCTATCCCGGATACATGGATATGACCTACTTCTCTTTCACCCCGGAGTCTTTGCACCGTCGGAAACTGAAGATAGCCGTCGTGTTTCTCCATGAGACGGGCCGGTTCGAGGCCTGGCTGGCAGGGATGAACAAACGAATCCAGGCGGAATACTGGAACCGGTTGAAGGAGAGCAACTGGAGCGCATACCCTCTCGCCGCTTCCCTGCAGGGGGTCGATGCAATCACCACTCACGTTCTTTCAGAGAATCCGGACTTTCGTGATCTGCCTCTCCTGACGCGGCATATCGAGCAGGGAGTCATGCAATTTACTGCCGATATTGAAGAATTCCTCTCAATAGAACAAGCTTGAGAAGTGAATTCCCTCTCATTGAGCAGCACCCGAGTAGTTCGCTCTTCCTCGCATCGTTACCGACGGGGACTCCAATACCTTGATGTGGGATCCCTGGAGAGAACTATCTATGATCAGGGCGCTCCTGGTGGATCGTTCCGGCAGCGGGGATCTCTTCCGCTGGTCTGAGGGCGGCAGGGACCTTGCCGTCTCCCTGCTGTCTGATCCTGCCGGACTCCCTGATGCCCTGGCCGGAAAGGAATACGATATCATCCTTCTCTCTCTGCATTCCGGTGATTCTGCCACAATCGAGACCCTTCGGCAGATCCGTATCCAGGATCCCAGGATCCCCTGTATCGTCATCTCTGATGTGCTCGACAGCGACCTCGGGTCTGCCGCCCTCACTGCAGGGGCAGATACCTACCATTGGGACATCATGAAAGAGACGTTCCAGAAGGTCCTGGTGCCGGTCATCAGGAACCTGGTGCAGCATCGAAGAGACGAGGACCAGGTACTCCAGGACAATCTCTTCATGCGTACGATCCATGATGCCTCACCGGTTGCCGCATGCGTCATTCAAGATCACAAGATCCTCTGGGTGAACGCGATCGTCCCGAGAAAACTCGGGTATACCCAGGAAGAGCTGATTGGGTCTGACCTGGTCCGCCTGTTCCCCAACCAGGCAGAGCATCGCCGAGTCGACTCCGGGCTCCTTCAGACTTCGAATAAAGAGGGATGGGGCGTCGCCGAGGGTCTGTTGAAGCGGAAAGACGGCACGCTCATCCACTGCCACCTCCTCTCCCGGCCGATTGATCCGGCTGATCCCAGCCAAGGTCAGATCATCATCGGCCAGGATATCACGGATTATGTCCGAATACGCGATCTCCTCCGGAAAAGCGAGGTCAGGTACCAGGATCTGCTTGACAGCGCAAACAGCATTGTGCTCCGCGTCAGTCCGGAGGGGAGCATCCGGTTCATCAACAATTCCGGAGCAGCCTTTTTTGGCTATGCTCCTGAAGAACTCATGGGAAAGAATCTCATCGATACCATTGTTCCAAGGAGATCAATTACCGGCCGTGACCTCGAAGGGATGATCCGGGATGTCATGCATGCCCCTGAAGACTACGAGGTCAACGTGAACGAGAACATGAAACAGAACGGTGAACGGGTCTGGGTGGCATGGACCAACCGTGCAATCCGTGACGATCGGGGGAAGCTCACCGAGATGGTCTCCATCGGCCATGATATCACCGACCGGAAGATCAACCAGGATGACCGTGGAAAGGGATCGACGCCCTGGATCAGTGCGTTCCTTGAAGGGACGGATATCCGCGAAGAGGTATTTGAGGAGGTGTACACGCTCTCGCTTGAACTATCACGGGAGGGGAGGGAAGGCAAGCAGATCGGGACGACGTTTTTAATCGGGAGCGCTCCCGAGGTGCTGGCCCGGTCCACCCAGCTGATCCTCAATCCTTTCGAGGGGCACCCATTGTCGGTACGGAATGTGGCCACGAGCGAGATCCGGGAGACCATCAAGGAGCTCTCCCAGATTGACGGGGCGTTCGTCATCTCCGGTGACGGGATCATCGAGGCTGCAGGGCGGTACATCACGATCGATACCAGCCAGGCCTCGATCCCGAAGGGGCTCGGCACCCGTCATGCATCGGTGGCAGGCCTCACGCTGGAGACCCCGGCAGTGGGGATCGTCCTCTCCCAGAGCGGGGGGAAGGTCTCGCTCTTCAAGGATGGGCGGATCTTCCGGGTGATCGCGGTAAAAGATTAAAAAGGGGGGGGTTCAAAATGCCCTCAGCGGGCAGGGACTAGTGGCGGTGTCACACCTGGGATTCATGGCCCCCGTGCCCTTTCACATTCAGGTAAAGGTGGTGGGCATAGACGACGAAGTTGAGGTAGGCCTGGACATAGGCCCGGCCGGCTTTGACGTTGTTCGGATTGTACTTCCTAGTCTGTATTGCCTTATCGAAGCGGTGACGCAGATCCTCCTCGATCGTGTGACAGATGAATTGTATCACCTCGGTCGGATCCTCGGTCTCGATCGCTTGTTCAGCCTTCGGGACGACCGGCCCTTCATCCAGCCCGGCAGGTTTGATGCCGGTGTAGGGTGCCCCTTCTCCTGCCCGGTGGAGCCGGATTGCGGTCTCGAAGAACCAGTCGTCGGCAAGTGTCTGTGCGTCTCCACCGGCGTCCCGGACACGTCTGGTCCTTTCAAACGCAGCCTTCAGCTCGGGTTCTGACTCGGTCGGGATCCAGGTCAAGGCAAGGTTGATGTTTCCAGTCTCAAGGGCTTTCCTGCATGCTTTGACGACCGGACCATCGCGGGTATCACAGTGGGGTGGCATCAGATCACCTCATTCCAACGATACCTGCATCAGAAGGGCAGATGATAAAGGTTGGTGCACAAGGGGTCCAGGAGAAAGGAACTGCTCTCCACCATTGCGGTGATTTTTGGCCTTTACGGGCTTTATACTCTGGCAGAAAACCAAGCCTTATCCTTCTCACCGATCTATCCTCTTTTATGACATCCCGGCTGAGCCTCACGGTCCTTGCCGACAACAACACCCTTATCGACCGGTATTTTAGTGCCGAGCCAGGCCTCTCGTTCCTGATCCAGACAAAAGGAAAGAAGATCCTGTTTGACACCGGGTACTCAGAGGTGTTCCTCTCCAATGCGATGAAAATGGGGATCAATCTCCGGGACCTGGATTGCGTGGTACTGTCGCATGGCCATCTCGATCATACGTGGGGGCTCGTCCCGCTGGTCCGGCTCCTTACCGAAGCGACTATCGAGGATATCCCCCACTCGGTGCCGGAGCTGGTTGCCCACCCGCTCTGCTTCTGCCCAAAGGAGAAGCTGCCCCTGCGCAACATCGGCTCAATCCTTGACGAGGCAGAAGCCCGTCGGCAGTTCAGGGTGAACCTCTCGGCAAAACCAGCCTGGATCACCGATGACCTGGTCTTTTTGGGGGAGATCCCGCGAAGGTTCCCGTTCGAGCAGGTGGATCCCGGGAAGCGGAAGATCCTCCTTCCGGATGGCAGGACCGAACCCGATAGGCTGATGGATGATTCTGCCCTTGCCTATCGGTCCGGAAAGGGGCTTGTCATCATCACGGGATGCTCACATGCCGGGATCTGCAATATCACCGAGTATGCCCGTGAGGTCTGTGATGAGCGGACGGTCGTGAGCATCATCGGCGGGCTCCACCTGATCCATCCCCCTGCAGCGCACCTGGAGGGAACAGGGGAATATCTCCGGGACCTCAACCTCGCGTCCCTCCATGCCTGTCACTGCACCTCGTTTGCATCCCGACTGGCTCTTGCTGGATATTGCCCGATGCAGGACACGGGGGTCGGACTGAGGCTGGAGTGGTGAGCACACAGGGAGAGAAAACAGGTCTCAATATCTGAATTCAGCGGCAATGCCGTTTATACCTCGCCAAGGAACCCATACCCCAATCTGGAAGGACACGATTCGTTGAACCGGTTGGTTTGAAAGATTAATATAGGAGAGCTATGCGAGCAGATACCGTGTATCTATGACGCGGCTACTATATATGAAAACTCCAATACTGCTCTTCCTTATTGCACTCCTGGTGACGTCTGCATCAGGAAGTGTTCTGAGTGTCGGGAACGGACGCGTAAATGCCACGAGCGAACTGGCATCGATGAATATCACTCTCGATTCTGCACCAGATGGACTCATGGATTACAATCTCTCTGTTACGATTGATGACCCTTCGATTGCAACTATCAAAAATGTCGAGTTTCCACCGTGGGCAATTACTACGGAGACTTCACTGCTTCCGTCTTCCTTCTGCTGGCTGAATGCGACTACTGGTCCCGGGACGAATATCACCACCGAGACTACTCTTGTGACCATCACCCTCGAGGGACTCAGTGGGGGAACGACACCCGTCTCACTCGCTGTGTATTCCATGAGGGATGATTATAGCAACGAAATAAATCCATCCATCATCAATGGCACCTTTACCGTAAATGCACCGGTTCTTCCGTACGCTGACTTCTCGGCCAACACGACATCCGGTATAGCCCCGCTGACCGTGGCATTCACCGATGAGTCGAGCGGGACTGCTCCTCTGACGTATGCCTGGGATTTCGAAGACAACGGGACCGTTGATGCGATTACTCAGAATGCGACGCATACCTACCTCGCGGCTGGGAACTACACGGTCAACCTGACCGTGACCGGACCTGGCGGGATCGACAGCGAGGTCAGGACGGACTACATCACGGTCACCGAACCCCCGGCAGCCCCAGTTGCTGACTTCTCGGCCAACACGACAACCGGTGTAGCCCCGCTGACCGTGGCATTCACCGATGAGTCGAGCGGGACTGCTCCTCTGACATATGCCTGGGACTTGAACAATAATGGCGTTATTGACAGTAGTTCCCCGAATCCCGTAGCTCTCTATTCATCGGCAGGAAGCTACACGGTTAACCTGACCGTGACCAACGACATTGGGAGCGATTCGGAGATAAAGATCGGTTACATTACGGTCACCGAACCCCCGGCAGCCCCAGTTGCCGCCTTCTCGGCCAACACGACTTCGGGAATCGCTCCCCTGACCGTTGCATTTGCCGATGCATCGACCGGCGCCGGTACCAAAACATACGAATGGGATTTCACGAATGACGGGACGGTTGATGCAACGACACCGGATGCAGTCTATACCTACTCCTCAGCCGGCACCTATACGGTCAACCTGACCGTCACCAATGCAGGTGGCAGTGATTCGGAGGTCAAGACGGACTACATCACGGTGACTACCGCGCCTGTCTCCCCAACCGCGGCATTTTCAGCCAGCACGACATCGGGGACTGCTCCACTGACCGTGGCATTCACTGATGAGTCGAGCGGGACTGCTCCTCTGACGTATGCCTGGGATTTCGAAGACAACGGGACCGTTGATGCGACCACAAAGAATGCGACGCATACCTACCTCACCGCTGGAAACTACACGGTCAACCTGACCGTTACCGGTCCGGGAGGAACGGACAGCGAGGTCAAGAGCAGTTACATAACCGTGACCAGTGTGACCCCAAAGATCTCTGCGCAGTTTACTGCATCTCCTGTTTCGGGACGTTCCCCGCTCGCGGTCCGGTTCACTGACCAGTCCATTGGAACGATCACGTCATACGAGTGGGATTTCAACAACGATGGCATGGTAGACAGCAGAATGAAGAATCCCCTTAAATTCTTCACCTCCGCAGGGGAGTACACCGTACAGCTGACCGTCCGGGGTCCTGATGGCACTGACCAGGAGGTACAGAACCAGTATATTGATGTAACAGCCAAACCGCTGAGGCCGATCGCCTTCTTTTCAGCAAACACCCTTTCCGGGGCGGCTCCCCTGAACGTCACGTTCACTGATAAGAGCTACAATAATCCTGATTCCTATCTCTGGAAATTCGGTGACGGAACCACATCGACCCTGAAGAATCCATCCCATACCTACCCTGTTCCCGGATACTACAAGGTCGGTCTTACTGCATCCAATGCGGCCGGAAGCAGCAGTATGGCAATGAACATCTACGTCTCTAGCAGTTGAAGAAATCCAATAGACCCTCAGAGAGGATCCGGATTATTCTCCGGATTTTGACCCCTCTTTTTTAAGCAGAAACCACGATAGCAAAGCCCTGGATTCCTGCGCCGAAGAGTGATTTTAGAGTTCCATTGTTCGTTACCGGTAGAGGAGAGGACTGTCAGCGGTCACTCCCCCTCCTCTTTTCTCGCAAGAACCTGTGCCTCATTGGAATACTCCTTGAGATCAGTATGGACGATCCAACCTCATTGTTCGGCTGCCAGGAGCTTCCTGCTACAGGACATGAGGTCGGATTGACACTGGATTGGTGGGGTACAATGAGTGGGGAGAAGACCAGTCTTCGTTATCTCTGTCAGCTATTTTTATCATTTCCCCCCAGCAATTCTCTGTACCCTCACAAGGGGGGGATTGGTGTTTATGAAAGTGCATGTACTTGGTATTGGCTTGATGGTGCTCCTCGGTGCGCTTCTGCTCTGCGCCGGTTGCACCCAGCCGGCCGCTCCACCGGCTACTCCGACCGCGACGCCCACGATGACTCCTGTGGCAACGACCGTACCGGAGATGAAGGATATCGTCCAGACAGCGGTTGCTGACGGGAGGTTTACCACGCTCGTTGCAGCAGTCCAGGCTGCCAACCTCACCCCGACCCTGAGTGGAGCAGGGCCGTTTACGGTCTTTGCTCCCACAGATGATGCTTTTGCGAAACTTCCCGAAGGGACGGTCGCAAACCTCCTGAAAGAACCGCAGGGAGACCTTACCCAGATCCTGCTCTACCATGTGGTATCCGGGAAACTGATGGCCGCAGATGTGGTCAAGCAGACCAACCTGACGACGGTCGGGGGCAAGCAGCTGACGGTCACCATTGATAACCAGACCGTCATGGTGGACGGGGCAAAAGTGGTCATCACCGACATCGAGACAAAGAATGGAGTGATCCACGTTATCGATGCCGTGATGATTCCGGCAGCGTAAATCAGGAAATCATTCCACCTTTTTCCAATGAAAATCACTTCGTAATTTTCATAATTTATGCCCGTATCCCGAAATCGGGGCTCATAGGAGGTTTATATGAAAATGTTTCCGGCATTTTCATCTTTCATGCTTGTGGCCCTCAAAGGAATCATGTTAATTTTAGAACTTAACGCCCTACAGGAGGGCATCCCTATTGTGACGGTCATTAGTGGCTATTGTGATGGTCATTAGTGGATTTTTCCCGGTCTCTAAAAAAAGGAAGATCAGATCAATGCTGTCTCAAAGAGGTACTCGGTCGGGTTCCATGCATTGAACTGGGTCCCGGTCAGGTCTTTTGAGGGGACAAGCCAGATCTTTCCGGAGAATCCGGCAGCATTCCCTTTTATATTGACACATCCCTCATCGTTGGCAACTCCCGTACCAAGAATGGCACATTGCGGGACAGATCCCCAGGGATCGAAGTAATTGATGAGGGAATAATCCTGGCCGGGGAGCAGCCCCTTCCCGTTGAAGACAAACATCGGCTTTGGCACCTCTTTGAACATCATCCTTCCCCAGGCACCTCCTTCTATCGGCTCCCAGGTTGCCGGATCTTTTGCTACCAGCGTGACGAAGTTCGCATTTCCTGCCGCAGAGACTGCCCCGACCATGAGGAAGAGGCACATCAGTACCATAATGGTTGTAATCAATCCTTTCATCAGTTCCACCTTCGGGTTTTCCTTGAACGCGACATATCCTTCCGCGTCATAAGGGAGAGCGACATGGGGCGTATTCAACATTGTTACAGAGAATGTTCACCAGATCGAGGAAGGTGCTCTGGTGGAGTGAATCTGATCAGACAGGAGAATCCTGGTCTGCTGCAGAAGCTCCAGGGAGCAAGCATTTTTTTAAGGGAGCACGGCTTCCTTGGGATACATTGGTCCATTACACCACATCGTAACGTGCCAATCTATTCTTTGCCATGCGAACGGTATGGGGGTTAAGACACGCTTCCCTTTTCTAACCTCATACAGAAATCCCAAAAAATGAGCCTTTTTGAAGAATAAAAGCCTGCACTGGATCGAAGTGCCAGATCTTGGAATAAATGAAGAATAGGGAGCTTCTCCTGCTGTCCCCCGGATCAGGAGTTGCGTTTAGTCAGAAAGGAGAGAAAAGCTGACCCCACCACGTGGCAGTTTCATCTTGAGCCGGTTCAATGAGCTTCCGGAAGGTCTTATTCCGACACCGGGATGATCTTTCCCTTCAGCTGCCCCTCGGGATCGAGCCGCATCAGCTCCACTACGTTGTTCACGACACCTCTCGCATAGGTCTTCACCAGCTCGTCATTCCTGAAGAACTCCCGATCTGCATTGCTGTTGAACTCAGCCCCGTGGGTCCGGTATGCAATGCCGAATGGGGCGAGGATATATCCCATCTGCTGGAGGTTGAGGAAGATGTCCATTGCGGTCTTGATCCCGCCGTCCTCGTGGCCACAGACGAGGATCCCTGTGACTTTCCCCTCGGTGAGGCCGGGTTTCTTCAGGTGATACAGGTTCTGCAGGCAGGTCGTCCGGTCGAGAAAGATCTTCAGGCGGGCTGACATGGTATTCCAGTTGATGGGGGAGGCGATGATGACGGCTTTGGTAGCGGCCAGCATCTGGTGGAATGCCGGCATATCATCTTTCGGATTGTTGCAGGGGTAATTGCAGGACTGGGCCCGGACGGCGTAGCAGCACCAGCAGTTGTCTATTTTGTATTCACTCAGGTTGTATCGCCGAAAGGATACCCCTTTTTCCCTGAGCACCTCTTCCGCAATCTCGGCCATGACGCTGGTGTTCCCGTTCCGGTGGGTGCTCCCGTTGATGATCAGCACATCGAAAGGTATTCCATCGTAGGTGAGCGGGACCAGTTCCCGCTCGTGGATAAATTCCCCGGACGGGCTATGGCAATTTGGGCATCCTTTGGGCGGTTTCTCCCCGGTGAACACAAATCCGCAGACCGTGCATTTCCATCGGATCGGGCCATCATGGGTGGTTGATTCTGACATGTTCCTCTCCTTCCACAATACCAAGAGGTATCAGTTCCACGATTTATGAACATGACGAAAGGAGAAGCCCCGGATTAGTGGTGGAAGGAAGAAAGAGCCTTGCGTTCATCTGATCAGGTCACCGAGAGCTGGTATGCTGGAGGATCTCAGTTCAGTGGAGTAAAGGGTCATGAGAAAGGGGGTGTTCTCCCTTCCTTTTGCAGAAAAGAATGGCAGATCGTGAACTCGACGAGGTTCATCCAGGTGGAGGGCAGGTTCAACAAAATTACCCCTGCTACCCGTTCTTCCAGCGCTGGTATTCGGGGGAAGCCTCCTGCATGTCATGCCAGAGCCAGACCATACGGTCAACGAACCATACCTTTCCCAGGCAGACCACGATAATTCCGACAAGGGTCGGCCACACGTCGAGGGTGACGGCACCAAAGAGGGCGAGGATCATCCCCACTCCGGAAATGACCGAGAGAAGATGAGGGACCCTCCGGTGGTGGGAAGGCACAGGAATCACATCACGGTTCAGCCAGACCCGTTCCCCGAGGACCCCCTTTGAGGTCCAGTGATCGAGCGATGGAGGGGGAGGAACGATCCGGGGGTTGATCCATGCCCAGATCATGGCAAGGCAAACGGGGAGGATTGCAAGCCATCCGAGCCAGAGCCGGCTCCAGAGGGCAAGGACAAGAAGGGGGAGCACCGTCAGGCGGAGCATCACGCTCCAGGGGTTTGCATGGCGCATCCAGGTGCGATCGTCCATCCGGAACAGGCGGGCAATCATTCGCTCCAGGGTCATACGTATACTTCTGGTAGAGGTTCTCATCCCAAAAAATGGTGCATTCCCTGCAGGGAATGCTGGTGATCAGCGGATCCTTCAAAGAACGGCACACTTCAGACCTGTATTCCCTGGAATACCATATGCAGTTCCGGTTCCACAAATGTGTTCTTTTGCCGAAGGTTAGGACAGGAATGGTCAAGGACGAAATGATTTTAAATGATCATTTCAATGTATGATTGGCTGTCCCTCAGCAATGGGAATACATAACAAGATGAAAACGTGCTCTATACTCATCTGAATTCAGGTTCCAGATAAATGTAGGTTTATAAGGAAGAATGCGGGGCAGCCAGAATTTCTCCTGGTAGTATTCTGGTTTTCCAGATACCTCTGATCCTCGTATTGTTCTGGTTCTCCAGATATATCCTTGACGTTCCTGGTATTGTTCTGGCTCTCAAGGTTTTATTCTGGTTCTCCAGAGGTATCCTTGACGTTCCTGGTATTGTTCTGGCTCTCAAGGTTTTATTCTGGTTATCCTGATACATCTCTGGTTCTCATGGTATGGTTCTGGTTCTCCAGAGGTATCCTTGACGTTCCTGGTATTGTTCTGGTTCTCAAGGTTTTATTCTCTTTCTCCTGATACTCCTCTGGAAATCCTCCTGCTGTTACGTGCCGGTAAAGACCCACCAAAGGACCTCCAGGGACCCGGTTGTCCAATCCTATTTGATCCTCTTATCCCTGGCCGCTATTTGCGGGGAAAACTGATTCACCCCGTTGTCTACGGCACAGGGAATCTCCTCCCAATTTCATTGATGATCCGGTTGGCACCACAGCACCTATCAGTCGTGTTCTTTTACCGTGGAATCCCATAAGAATAAACCAACACCATTTTTTATCCAGTGCCCGATTCTGTACTACCTGGGATCGCTCAAGGGATCCCATGCCATGGATGGTGACCCCCCGTTTTGGAACGCCCGAACCCTTCCCCTGCAACAACCGGAGAGGCGCCGGCCATCTGCCGCACTCCTGCACCTCCGCTTTCGAGCACCGATAAAGGGATCGTCCTCTTTATTGCCGCTCTTGCCGGGTTCCTGACTCCCTTTGACGGATCGGCCGTCAATATCGCGCTGCCCGTGATGGCGGCCGAGTTCCACCTCGATGCTATCACCCTCTCCTGGATCACGACCGCGTACCTGCTCACCTCTGCCGTGTTCCTGGTGCCATTTGGCAGGATCGCCGATATCTACGGGAGAAAACGGATCTTTTTGTATGGGATAGCTATCTTCACCGGCGCCTCACTTGTGATGACGATGGTCTCCTTCCCTGAAATGCTGATCGCTATCCGGCTCATCCAGGGATTTGGCGGGGCCATGATCTTCGGGACCGCCCTTGCGATCCTCTCCTCCGTATTCTCTCCCGGAGAACGGGGCCGGGCTCTTGGTATATACATCATGGCGGTCTACCTCGGGCTCACTATGGGCCCGTTTCTTGGCGGGATCCTGACCGGATACCTCGGATGGCGGAGCATTTTTCTGGTCAATGTCCCCCTCGGGATACTCGCCTGCCTCCTGATCCTCTGGAGACTTCGGGGTGAATGGGCGGAATGTCAGGGCGAGCGGTTCGATCTGAAGGGATCGGTCCTCTATGCCTGCAGCCTTGTTGCGGTGATGCTCGGGCTCTCGACCGTCCCTGACCTGAAGGGTGTGCTGCTCCTTTCTGTCGGTATCGCCATCGGGGTGATCTTTGTCCTCTATGAACTTCGGGTACCGCTCCCGGTACTTGATCTCAGTCTGTTCACGAAGAACAGGGTCTTTGCCTTCTCGAACCTTGCTGCCCTGATCAGCTATTGTGCCACCTATGCGGTGACCTTTCTCTTGAGCCTTGACCTCCAGCTCACGAGGGGATTTTCCCCTGAGCAGGCGGGGGGGATCCTGATCGTGCTCCCGGCAGTGCAGGCACTCCTTTCACCGGTTGCCGGGCGACTCTCCGACCGGATTGACTCCCAGGTGCTTGCCTCGATCGGGATTGCACTGACCGCCGTAGGCATGTTCCCGCTGGTCTTCATCTCGGAATTCACGCCGATCTGGTACCTGGTCGCCTGCCTGGTCGTCCTTGGGGCCGGGTTTGGGATTTTCTCGTCCCCGAACATCAACGCGATCATGAGCTCGGTCGAGAAGAGGTATCTGGGGGTGGCGTCAGGAATGAACGGGACGGTGCGACTCGTCGGGCAGATGCTCTCGATGGGGATCGTGATGATGCTCTTTTCCCTGTTCATCGGGCCGGTCATGATCACCCCTGAGTATTTCCCGGAGTTCCTCCAGAGCCTGCATTACGCGTTTCTTATCTTCTCCCTGCTCTCCCTGGTGGGGGTCGTGGCATCCCTGATGCGGGGGAAACGACAACCCGTTTCCCGGTGAATAGTACGCGGAGGGAGATGAGAACGACGACCTCATACCGATCGGAACGATCAACCTATCTATCAGAGGGACCCCTCTCTGTCCCGACCCAGGTGTCCGGGACCTCCTTATACGTACTCTACGATTTTTCTCTCTTCTCCCTCTTTTCTCGCCCTATGCAGATCGGTCTCTTTCGCTCCTGACTGTTGGGGCATCCTCCTGAAGCCCTCTCCATCGTCTTCGGGATAACAGATCTGATGGTGGCCCGCTCGATGCGGTTAGATGGGAGGGGTCCTCTTTTGGCGGGAAGTTACTGGAACAAATCGGTAGAGGATCCACTTTTTTGCAGGAGATCATCCCGCATATAAAAAACTGTCTCTCGAAACACTATCTGCATGCAGGAACAGGTATGTTCGAAAATGAGTGTGTCGTCGTCACCTGTCATCTCGTATCTCGTGCATTCTGATCGGATCGTCACGTAAAATAATAGATGTCGTTGGGAATGTTTCCGGAAACATCGCCGCCAAACAGGTTGACAATGCTGTCAGAATCAGAATAGATCCCGCCACCAGTACCGGTCTCGGCGGTATTGCTGGTGATCGTGCCTCCATTCAGGGTTATCGTACTATAGAAGTAGCTGTACATTCCCCCGCCGTCATAAGTTGCCGAATTATTGGTAAGGGAACTGCCATCGTTCATGATTACCGTTCCCGCAAGGTTATCCAATCCGCCGGCAATCTGCGCTGAATTCCCGGAAATCGAACTCCCCTCGTTCAACACAAATGTTCCGCCATCGTTCATGACTCCGGCGCCAACCTTTGCGGTGTTCTCAGCTACCATGCTCCCGTTCATGACCACTGTTCCCATCTGGTTGTAGATACCGCCCCCACTGAAGGATGCCGTGCTGTTCGTAATGGAGACACCAGAAAGCGTGAGGGTACCCTCACTGTTGAAAATTCCTCCTCCATACTGTGCGGTACCCTGCATGATGGTCATGCCAACAAGAGTGACGTTGGGTCCGGATGATTGAAGGAGTGGTTTGGTGATGTTGATGACACCGCCCTTTATGATTTCAGCGCCGGTGTCGCCACTGATGATGGTACTCCCAGGACCAAAGCCTATGAGGGTCACCGATTTGTTGATCACGATATTCTCGTGGTAGGTTCCCTTCTTTAGGAGAATAGTGTCACCATCAAATGCAGCGTCCACAGCAGCCTGAAGGGTCTCGACATCCCCGGGTAGCTGGGGAGCTTTTACGAGGATGACAGAAGGCAGGGCCTTCAGGCCTCCCTCCGGGACATCGACCAGCATCGACGTGGGCTGGTATCCCGCTTTGATGAGCGTCAGGTTCCGGGTGCCAGCCGGGACATCCTTCACCAGTTTATTGGTGGTCCCGTAGTCCGTGCCATCGATGAGGATGGTTGCCCCGAATGGGATTGAAGCAATGGAGAGAGATCCTGTACCGCCCGGTGT
>Ga0209606_1000061_pt1 | contig 177902 bp, 131 predicted proteins | sample AD_UKC057_MetaG_FD_184412 | JGI IMG/M metagenome (GOLD analysis project Ga0209606, IMG submission 184412) | Active sludge microbial communities of municipal wastewater-treating anaerobic digesters from USA - AD_UKC057_MetaG (SPAdes) (version 2) | ecosystem: Engineered > Bioreactor > Anaerobic... | reverse complement strand
CCGAGAGCGACTCCTCGTAGATCGCCGCCGGGGTGTTGACGCTCGAGCAGCCCGAGCCGTCGTTGCCGGCCGAGTGGACGGTGACGATGCCGGCGGCGCGCACCGCCTGGACCACGGCGAGCAGCACGTTGGGATCGGTGCAGCCCTCGCTCGGCGGGCAGCCCCAGGAGTTGTTGATGACGTCGGGCGCCATCGCCGGGTTCGGGCTGGCGCCGCCGACCGTGGTCGGGGCGATGAACCACTGGTAGCACTCGGCATAGGTGGCCGGCGTGCCGACCCCCTGGTCCATGTTCCGGCAGCCGATCCACTTCGCGCCCGGCGCCATGCCGACCTGGTTGCCGGCGCCGTCGTCGCCGACCATCGTCCCCATGGTGTGGGTCCCGTGGCCGTGGTCGTCGCAGGGGACGGGGGAGTTGGCGCCGCAGGTGCCGCCGCCGGAGTGGATGGCATCATGCCAGTTGTAGTCGTGGCTGCCGCCGGGCCCGCCCCGGTACTGGTTGACCAGGGCGGCGTGGCTCCACAGGTAGCCGGTGTCCTGGCCGGCGACCACCGCGCCGACACCGGTGGTCCCGGCCGCCCACACGTCGTCGGCGTTGACCTTGACGATGTTCCACTCGACCGCCTCCGGCCCTTCGGGGTCATCGTGCGGGGAGCTGACCGGCTCTACGAAGCGCACCCGGGGGTTGGCGTGGACCCTCACCACGTCGCTGCGCCGGGCCATCGCCTCGACCGTGGCGAGGTCGGCCCGCGCCCAGACCATGTTGACGATCCAGAACGGCTGCACCTCGGCCCCGCGCGCCTGGAGCGCGGCCAGCACCGGCCCCTGGCTGCGGCCGGCGGCCGCGGTCAGCGCGTTGAAGACGAAGGCGCCCTTTTCGGCCTTGCTCGGGAGCGCCTCGGCGGCGCCGAGGTCGGCCTGGTCGGCGAGCACGACCAGGAACTCGGTGACGCCGGCGCGGCCGCTGTCGAGCACCCACGGGTCGACCTTGTCCTGCCAGCGCGGCTCGGCGGCGGCGAGTGCCGCGGCCGCGAGGATCGTCATGGTGGCGAGCGACAACATGCGTCGGATCATCGATTTCTCCTCATCAGGCCCGGCAGAGTCTAGCACCGGGCCGCCTGCCGCGGCCGGCACGGCTGCGCCGATGGCGTGACGAGCCCCACGCGACTGCGGCGATCGCGCAGTGCCTGGTCAGCCGCCCAGTCGACTGCGGATCAGCGCCTCGAGCCCGCCGGCCTGGACCAGCTCCTGGGCCGCCGGCCCGAGCGGGGACAGCCGGTGCTCGACGCCGCGCCAGACCGCGACCGAGCGCCGGAAGTCGACGTCGATCTCCCCGGCCGGGATGGTGCGCCGGCCGGCGGCGGCCTCGGCCGCGAAGGCGGCGCGCAGGGCGCGCTCGAGCTCCGGGCTGTCGAGACAGATGAAGGCGTTGTTGAAGGCGTTGCGCAGGTAGGTCTGGGAGAAGCTGGCCGCGATCACCATTCTGATGCCGCGGAACGCCAGCGCGGTCGCCGCCTGCTCGCGCGAGGAGCCGGTGCCGAAGTTGGCCCCGGCGACGATGATGTCGCCCTCCGCGGCGATCGCCTGGAACTCGGGGTCGTAGTTGGCCATCGCGTGGCCGGCCATCTGCGCCGGCGTCAGGTCGTCGCGGTAGGTGACGTCCTTGCCGTAGATGCCGTCGGTGTTGAGGTTGTCGACCGGCAGCAGGAGCACCCGGCCGCGGATCCGCTCCGGGAAGCCGGGACGGATCGCGACCGGCCGCACCGGCGGCGCCCAGCCGAGGTCGCGGAACGAGCGCTCGGGCAGCGCGCGGCCGAGGTCGGCGGGCCCCGTGATGTGGCCGGCGAGGGCGGACGCCGCCACCACCGCCGGGCTGGCAAGGTAGGCCTTGGCGTCGCGCGAGCCCATGCGGCCCTTGAAGTTGCGGTTGGTGGCCGAGATCCCGACCTCGCCCGGCTCGAGCAGCCCGGCGCCGAGGCCGATGCAGGCGCCGCAGCCCGGGGGCAGCGGCTGCGCGCCGGCGTCGAGCAGAGCCTGCCAGATGCCCTCGGCCTCGGCCTGGGCCTGGACCTCGGCCGACGCCGCGGCGACGTACAGCTCGACGGACTCGGCGACCCGCCGGCCGCGCAGCACTTCGGCAGCCTCGGCGAGGTCGTCCATCCGCGAGTTGACACAGGACAGCAGGTAGGCCTTGTCGACCCTGATCCGCTCGGCCGCGACCTCGGCCACCGGCCGCGAGATCGACACCGTGTCGGGGCCGGTGACCTGGGGCGACACCGCCGACAGATCGAGGGTGATCTCGGCCGCGTACTCGGCGTCGGCATCGGGCAGCGGCGGATCGAGAATCCAGCTCGAGATCATGTCCCCGGTGAGCCGGCCGACAATGCCGCGCGAGGTGAGGAGGGAGGCGCGCCGGCGCAGATAGCGTGCGGTCGTCTCGTCGAACGGGAACCAGCCGACCAGGGCGCCCCACTCGGTGGTCATGTTGGCGATGGTCATGCGCTCGGAGATCGACAGGCCCGCGACGCCGGGGCCGTGGAACTCGACCGCGGCGTTGAGCACCTCGTCCGAGCGGTAGAGCCCGCACAGCGCCAGGATCACGTCCTTGCCGACCACGCCGGCGCGCAGCCGGCCCTCGAGCACGACCTTGACGGTGCGCGGCACCTGCCACCAGGTGCGGCCGGTGGCCCAGATCGCGGCGGCGTCGGTGCGCACCACCGGCGTGCCGACCGCGGCGAGCGCGCCGTACATGTTGGAGTGCGAGTCCGACGCCACGACCAGGCTGCCGGGGTGGACGAATCCGTTCTCGACCATCAGCTGGTGGCCGATGCCGGCGCCGGCGGGATGGAAGACGATTCCCTGCTCGCGGGCGAAGGCCTCGATCGCCTGGTACTTGGCCAGGTTGCCGGCGGAGCTGTCCTGGACGTTGTGGTCGAGCGTGAACACCGGCTGGGCCGGGTCGGCGACCCGGGTGGCGCCGATCGACCGGAACTTGGACAGCACGGCGCTGGTGTTGTCGTGCGTCATCACGTGGCGCGGCCGGATCGTGACCATGTCACCGGCGCGCACCTCGTGGCCGGACGCCAGGTCGACGGCGTGACTCTGGACGATCTTCTCCGTGATGCTCTGGCTCATGTCTCCCGTCCCGTTCCCGTTCCCGTCCCCGTCCCCGAGTTGTCGCCTGCGCCTTCAGCCCTTCACCACCAGCTCTCCCATCAGCTCGCGCGCATCGTCGTACTCCTCTGCGTGAGCGATCGCCCGCTGCATCCGCTCGACGTCGCCAGCCGACGCGATTCCCTCGGCAAGGGCGGTGAACTTGCCTGCGATCTCGGCGTCGGTGAGCGGGTTGCGAGGGTCGCCCTTGGGGTAGTCGAGCTGCCTGGCGAGCAGCCGTCCGTCGCGGGTCGCGATCTCCACCCGGACCCGCTGGAGGGCCGGGAACACCGCCTCGATCTCGGGGTCGGCGATGACCTTCACCTTGGCGAGCTGGGCGCGGATGGTCGGGTCCATGATCTTGGCGGCGGTGAACTGCAGCGGCGTCACCTGGCGGTCGGCGATCGCGGCCGCGATCACGTAGGGCAGCGAGTGGTCGGCGGTCTCCTTGGTGTGCGGGTCGTACTTGGACGGGTCGGCGAGGATGTCGGCGGCCCGCGCCAGGGAGTGGATCGTCACCGTCTCGATCTCGTCGGGCGCCAGGTCGTGCTCCGCGACCAGGTCGAGGGTGGCCGAGATCGGGGCATGGGTGAGCGCCTCGGTCGGGAAGAACTTCATCCCGCACTGGAGGATCCGCCAGCTGGAGCCGAGGCCCCCAGTGAGGACGTCGAACTTCCACTCGGAGTCGAAGACGTGGCTGAAGCCTTCCTTGCCGTCGAGCACGTGCTCGGGCCCGGTGTAGCCCTGCTCGGCGAGCAGCGCCGCGAGCACGCCGGACTGAGTGGCGAGCGGGTCGACGGTGTTCTTCATCATCGTCAGCTTGCCGGCGGTCACCGAGCCGGTCGTGCAGTGGCGCGAGGCCGAGATCCCGATCGCGTGCTGGATCTGCGCGGCGTCGAGACCGAGCATCCGGCCGGCGGCGATCGGCGCGGCGGCCGCGGTCAGGGTGGCGTGGTGCCAGCCGAGCTCGCGGACCCCCGGGAACGAGACCTCGCACAGCCGCTGCTCAAACTCGTAGGCGAGCACGATGCCGAGCAGCAGGTCGCGGCCCGAGCCGCCGGCGCGCTCCGCAGCCGCCATCGCCGCCGGGATCAGGTCCGACGGGTGCGAGGGGTCCTGCTTCCAGTAGATGTCGTTGTAGTCCATGACCCGGATCATCAGCGCGTTGAGCAGCGCCGCCGACACCGGGTCCCAGCGCTCGCCGGTGACCAGCACCGTCGCCTGGCCGCGACCCGCGATCTCGGCGAGCACCGCCCTCGCGAGGTGGACGTCGTGCTGCTGGGCGCCGCCGAGAGCGCAGCCCACCGAGTCCATCAGGAAGCGCTTGGCCTCGGCCACCACCTCCGTCGGCAGGTCTTCGTAGCGGGTGGTGGCGGCCCACTCGGCGATGGTTCGGGTGACGTTGGGCATCGAGTCTCCTCCGAAGCGCGTCCGGGCAGCCGGACGTGCTTCGGAGGATTGTACAGGTTGTGGCAGCGGCCCGGAGCTTCGGCCTTTGTGGGCTGTCAGGAGGCTGGCGACCTTGACGGACCCTCGCCACAGGCCCGTCTTCGTGCCCGTCTCCTGCCGAGCGCTGCCTCCACGCGGGGCCGCGCCAGCGGATGACCGGTGCTGGCAGACGGCAGCTCGCCCGAAAACGGAGATCATGGGGTGAGCCGGTTCCTTTGAGCTGCAGCAGCCGATCTCCGCCCGCTCCGACCCGGGGGCGCGCGGTCGTGTTCGCTCCAGCCTCCTCGAGAAGTGGTACGATTCACGGCCGAAGGGGGGCGACCATGCGGAAGATTCTCATGCTCGTGATCCTCCTCGCGACAACCGCAGCGTTCGCCGAGGAGATCACCGTCGACAAGATCATCAACGCGTACAACTTCGGGGCGACGCCCGAGATGATTCTGGCCAAGATCAACGACCCGGCCAACACCCTCGCGCCGGCCACGCCGCAGGACCTCGCCCGGATGCGCGACGCCGGCGTGCCGGAGTCGATCGTGGGTGCGGTGGCGGTGGCTGCGCCGCAGGCGGCGCCCACCCCGTCGCCAGTGCTGCCGGACGACGGGCGGCTCGTCATGCTCGTCAGTGCCATCAAGGGCGGTGTGTCGGAGGCGGTGCTGATCGAGCAGATCAACAACGCTGCCGAGCGGTTCGCCCTCAGCATCGCCGACCTGCTCTACCTCAAGCAGAACGGCGTCTCCGAAGCGATCATGGGTGCCCTCCAGGCGACGAACACGGGCACCGCCTCGGGCACCGCGACTGGCCCGGCCGCGAAGGCGGCGACCGGGACCAAGGCCGTCAAGGACGTCACCATCGAGGGGCTGGTGATGACGGGGTCGACCTTTGCGCACAAGGACCGCCAGGGAACGCTGGCCTTCACGGGCGACGAGATCGCCTGGAAGGACGCCAAGAACTCGGCCGAGAACTTCGTCGTCAAGGCGTCGGCGGTCGAGCGGGCGTGGGTCGAGTGCCGCCCGCTGCCGGCCGGCAACTTCTGCTACAAGATCGGCTTCGAGATCTTCAAGGGCAAGTCGTACTCGTTCCTCGACACCGGCGAGGCGACGGGCTCCAACGACAACGTGCTGGCCGTTCGCGAGGCCCTCGCGGTCCGCTTCCCGAACCTGGTGTTCGAGGAGAAGGTCAAGAAGTAGGGTGTGCGCGGCCCGACATCGACAGCGGGGGCCTCGGCCCCCGCTTTTTCTTCATCGGTTGGGCTCGGAGATCTCTCGAGTCGCGACCTCCTCGCTCGCCAGGGATAACGAATGGACAGTGGTGTGGAGGGTTGCTCCCGGCCCTGAGCCCCCTTCCCAAGGGCGGAAGGGGGCGCGGAAGCGAACGGGGGCACTATTCCCTGGATCCTATCCCCCAATTCCTGGCCGGGCGGGGGCGTCACTGCGGCAGCACTGTGGTCGGGTCCGAGGTTGAGTTGTCGAGCACCGAGCCGTAGCAGTAGAAGGACGAGCCCGGCGTGGTCGCCCGCACGTCCACGTAGCCGGCCTCGACCGGCATATGGTTCCGGAACACCCGGGTGACCTGGTTGTTGGAGTAGGGCGGCAGGCTCATGGTCTTGATCTCGAGCAACTCGCCCTCGGCATCGTGAAGCTCGAGGCTGACGACGGCCGCCTCGTCGCTGCCGTTGACGCAGCCGACGTTGGAGCGGACGTCGGCGTTCTCGTTCATGAAGATGATCCGCCTCGTGACCCCGCTCCGGATCATGCGGTCGGCGGGGATGCCCGGCAGCTCCTGGCCGAAGGTGCCGGCGACCTTCGCCGACGGCAGGTTGTAGGTCCGGCTCATGGCCAGGAGCTCGTGGCTGCTCGCCTCGACCGCGAGCGCCCCGACCCGGTCCGGGTCGAGGCCGAAGACGCTGTCGAGCACGTTGGCGTACCGCACGCCGGCGCCCGCGGCGAGCGAGAACTGCTGGCTTTCGACCGGGTCGCTGTTGTCGGCGCCCCGCGGCAGCCACAGCAGCCGGTAGGTGAGGGTGGCCGCGCCGGCGTTGTTGAGGTCGACGTCGGTTTCGAAGAACGCCCCCTCGAGCCCGGCGGCGAGCGCCGCGGCCGGGATGAAGGTCGTGTCGTCCGACGGCACCTGGGGCAGGAGGGTGGTGGGGTCGGAGGTCTGATTGTCGAGCATCGAGCCATAGCAGTAGTAGAGCGCGTCCTCGCTGCCGGCGCTGACGTCGACGTAGCCCCTGACCGGCTGGAAGTCCCTGAAGATCCGGTTGATCTGGTTGTTCGAGTAGGGCCCGAGCGCCATCGTCCGGGTGTCGAGCAGCGCGCCGCGCGCGTTGTGAAGGGCGATGCTGATCTGCACGTCTTGGGCGGTGCCGTTGACGCAGCCGACGTTGGCGCGGGAGTCCGGGTCCTCGGACAGGAAGATGATCCGCCGCGACGCGGTGCCGCTGATCATCTCGGCCGCGCGAATCGCAGGCAGGCCCTGGCCGAAGGTGCCGGCGGTCTTGCCGCCGGGGATGTTGTAGGTGCGGCTCATGCCGATCACGGAGCCGCTGCTCGCCACCAGCCGGAGGGCGCCGACCGAGTCGGGCTCGAGGCCGAACAGCTCGGTGAGGACGTTCTCGAAGCGCTCGCTCTCGCCCGCGCCGAGTTCGATGACGTTGGAGCCGACGGGCTCGGAGTTGTCCTCGCCGCGCGGGAGCCACTGGACGGTGACCTGCGCCTCGTCGTCGCCGGTGTTGTTGACCTCGAGATCGGTCTGGAAGAAGGCGCCCTGGGCGCCGGCCGCCACGGCCGCGGCCGGGATGTAGGAGATGGGGCTCTCCGGTGTCCAGCCCTCACAGTCGGCGAACACCGCGACGCCGGCATCACCGTCGGCCACCACCACAATCCCGTCGGCCAGAGCGAGATCCTCGGTCATGCCCAGGGTGCCGTGCGCGCCGATCTCGACCGGCTGGCTGGGGTCGCTGACGTCGACGACGACCACCACCCTACGGTTATAACCAGCGACGTACGCCAAGCTGCCTGCGACATCGACGTCTTCCGTCCAACCGGCAAGGGAGCCCACCTTGTGCGGTGCCGTCGGCGCCGAGACGTCGAAGATGTCCATCCCGCCGACGCTCGCCACGTACGCGTAATTTCCGCTGATGGTCACACTCCAGGCGGTGCCGGCGGTGGCGAGAGTGGTGACCACCGACGGCGCCGTGGGCACTCGGACGTCGACCACGGTCAGGCCGGCGTTCTCATCGGCGACGAAGGCGTAGCCTCCGGCAACCGCCACCCCGTAAGCGAGGCCGGGAGTGTCCACGATGCCGACCTGGACCGGCGCCGCCGGGCTGCTGATATCCATCACGACGAGCCCGGCGCTGTCGTCCGCCACGTAGGCGCGGGTGCCGGCCAGCGCGACCCCTCGCGCCCAGCCTGGCGTGTCGACCAGGGCGACCGATACCGGCTGGAGGGGGTTGCTGAGATCGAGCACCTCAAACCCCGCCTCGAGCTCGGCGATGAAGGCGTGGCTGCCGGAGATGGCGATCTCGAGCGGCGTGTCCCCGACCTCGAGCCATGACACCTCGACCGGCGCCGACGGCGTGCTCACGTCCATCACCCGCACCCCTGGCAAGAAAGTCCCGACGTACGCGAGCGATCCCGCGATCGCCACCGAGACCGAGCCCCCCGCGGTGCGGTAGCTGCCGACGATCGTCGGCGCGTCCGGATCGCTGAACTCGCCGATGATCATCCCTTCCCAGTCGGCAGTGACGTAGGCGAGCCCGGAGGAGACCGTGACGTCGAGGTCGCTGCCGTACGTGCGGAGCCTCCCGCGCTCGGCCGGTGCCGCCGGGTCGCTGACGTCGACCAGCTGGACGCCGTAGTATTTTCGGGCAACGAACGCCAGGTTTCCGGCGACCGCCACAGCCGTCGACGAACTGGGCGTCGAGAGGCTCCCCACCTCCGCCGGTGCCGCCGGGTTCGCGACGGAAATCACCCGCAGGCCGGCATAGCTGTCCGCCACGAGGGCATGGCTACCGCTGACCGCAACGTCGAGCGCGGAGCCTGGCGTGTCGATCGCCCCGACCTCGACCGGCGCTGCCGGGTTGGCGATCGAGATCACGCGCAGCCCGGAGCCGCCGTCCGCCACGAAGGCGTGGCTGCCGGCGACCGCCACCCCCATGGCGCTGTCCGGCGTGTCGACGGCGCCCACCACGACCGGCAGCGAGGGCACGCCGACATCGATCACCCGAAGCCCCAAGGTGCCGTAGGCGACGTAGGCGCGGCTGCCGGCGACGGCCACATCGTAAGCGCCTTCGTCGGTGACGTCGGAGACGCCGACCTCGACCGGCGCCGACGGGTTCGAGACGTCGATGACCCGCAGGCCGGACATGCCGTCCGCCACGTACACGTGGCTTCCCGCCGCGGCGATCGCCTCCACCAGCTCGGGCAGGGTCACGCTCCCGAGCAGCTGCGGCGACTCGGGGTCGGACACGTCGAGCACGAGCAGGACCGTGCCGCTGTCGACGAAGGCGAGTGAGCCCGCCACCGCGACCGCGCTCGCCGTGCCGTAGGGCCAGCGGCCGAGCAGCTGCGGGCAGTCCTGCGCCGCCGCAGGAAGCACGAGCATCAGTGTGACGGCGCTGCCCACCAGCGCCCGGACGAGCTGGCCGCGGATCGAGGTTGTCATGGTGGAGTCCCTCCTCGTCGATCGTCTCACAACTCCATCAACGACGGCAGGGCCCGGAAGCGCACATGCGGGGGGCGCCGGACCCGGGTCCAGCTGCGCCTTCCGGCTCCGTTCTGCGAACTGCGCCGTGACGAGTCGGGCGTCGCCGTGACACGGTCTGAGGAGGGTGGGGGAGTGGACGAGTGCGTTGTGGGGTGCCCATCTTGGCTGCCGGCGGAATCTGAAGCGGGAATCGGGAACGGGATCGGGAACGGGATCGGGAACGGGTGAGCCACGCCCCTCACCCCCAAGCCCTGACACCTGACCCCTGGCCGCGCGGCAGCGCGGGCCCGCAGCGCTATCATGCCGCCGGGAGGTGCCATGGCGAAGGGTCGCACCGCCGCCTGCCTCGCTGTCGGCTCCGAGCTGCTCGGCAACGAGCGCCTCGACTCCAACTCGCTGGCCGTCACCCGCACCCTCGCGGGTCACGGCTTCCGGGTGGTGGAGAAGCGGGTGGTCGGCGATCGCGAGGCCGAGATCGCAGCCGCGATCAGCGAGCTCCTCGGCCGGGTCGATGTCGTGGTCATCACCGGCGGCCTCGGCCCGACCGCCGACGACGTCACCCGCGAGGCGATGGCGGCTGCCCTAGGGCGGAGGCTCGAGGCCGACCCTGAGGCCGAGGGCTGGATCCGCGCCGTCTACCAGGCGCGCGGGCGGGCGATGCCGGAGGAGGCGCGCCGGATGGCCGAGGTCGTGCACGGCGCCCGCATCCTGCCCAACCGCAAGGGCGTCGCCCCGGGCCAGCTGATCGAGGTCGGGGAGCGGCTGCTGGTGGCCCTGCCGGGCGTGCCCTGGGAGATGGCGGACATGCTCGAGGGCGAGCTCGCGGCCGAGCTCGCCGGCCGCGGCGGTGGCGCACAGCGGCTCACCCGCACCCTGGTGCTCGGCGGGGTCTACGAGTCCGAGGTCGATCAGCGGTGCCGCGCTCTCTACGATCGCTTCGGCCGCGACGACGTGACCATTCTCGCCGGCAGCGGCGTGGTGCGGCTGCTGCTGGTGAGCGAGGGAGCGCCGGCGCACGCCGAGCGCCGGCTCGGCGAGATGGAGGCGGCCTTCCGCGAGGTCCTCGGCGCGGACGTGGCAGGGATCGACGTGGCCTCGCTCGAGCACGCGGTGCTCGCCGAGCTCGAGTCCTCGGGGATGACGGTGGCGGTCGCCGAGTCGTGCACCGGCGGCCTGCTCAGCACCCGGCTGACCGACGTCCCCGGGGCCTCGGCGGTTTTCCTCGGCGGCGTCGTCAGCTACTCGAACCGGGCCAAGGAAGAGCTGGTCGGCGTGCCCCGCGAGGTGCTCATCGAGCACGGTGCGGTCTCGGAGCCGACCGCGCGCGCGATGGCGTCCGGCGTGCGCGATGCGTTCGGATCGGACTGGGGCATCGGCATCACTGGCATCGCGGGCCCCACCGGCGGCAGCGTCGACAAGCCGGTCGGCCTGGTGCACTGGGCAATCGCCGGCCCGGACGGTGTCACGGCTGGCCACCGGGTCTTTCCGGGCGACCGGCCGGCGGTGCGCTCGAGCAGTGCGTCCTACGCCCTCGATTCGCTGCGCCGCCGGCTCGCACGGTGGAGGGGCCGTGGCTGAGCCCATCCGCGCCTTCCTCGCGCTCGAGATTCCAGCGGCGGTCAAGGCCGAGCTGGCGGCCGGCCGTGAGTCCCTGCGCGCCGATCTGCCGCGCGCCCGCTGGGTGCGCCCCGAGGGCCAGCACCTGACCCTCAAGTTCCTCGGCGATTCCCAGCGCGACGTGCTGGCCGCGCTTGCCGCCGACCTCGCCCCGCGGCTCGCCGGCCTCGGGCCGGTGACGGTCACGCTTGGCGGCAGCGGCTTCTTCCCGTCGTCGGCGCGGCCCCGCGTCGCCTGGCTGGGCGGCACGGCCGAGGGGGTGGCACCCGTGGTCGAGGTTGTCGAGGAGGTTGCCGAGACCCATGGCTTCCCGCGCGAGCGACGGCCGTGGTCGCTGCACCTCACACAGGCCCGCCTCGAACGGCCGTGGCCGCAGGTCCCTGTCGGGCGTTTCCTCGCCTGGGGCGAGAGCCTCCGGCCGCCGCCCTTCACCTGCCGGGAGGCCGTGCTGTTCTCGAGCCGGCTCGAGCGGGGAGGGGCCGTGTACACTCCGCTCGACAGGATGTCCCTGACATGAGCTGGGAGCTGGCGCTGGTCGCAGCGGCGTACCTGCTGGGCTCGATCCCATCGGGGCTGCTGGTGGTGTGGGCGAAGACCGGCAAGGACATCCGCCGGGAGGGCTCGGGCAACGTCGGCGCGACCAACGCCACCAGGATCGCCGGGCTCGCGGCCGGCATCCCGGTGACCGCGATGGATGTCGTCAAGGGGGCGCTGCCGATGTGGGCGATGTCGGTGCTCAACCCGGCGAGCGAGTGGCTGGTCGCGACCATGCTGGCCGCGATCGTGGGCCACTGCTTTCCGGTCTGGCTACGCTTCGCCGGCGGCAAGGGGGTGGCGACGGCGTTCGGGGCCTTCGCGGTGCTGTTCCCGGTGCCGGCGCTGATCGGGCTCGGGGTGTGGGTCGCCGTGCTCGCGGTGGGGCGCTGGGTGTCGCTGGCGTCGCTGGCCGGGGCCGCGGCGTTCCCGCTGGTGGTGGCCATCCTGGAGCGGCCAGGCTGGGTGATGCTGCTCGGGGTCAGCGTGGCCTCGGCGCTGATCATCGTCCGCCACCACGCCAACATCCGCCAGCTCATCGCCGGCAGCGAGCCACGGATCGGCGGGAGGGGAAGATGAGGATCAGCGTCATCGGCGGCGGCTCCTGGGGGACGGCGCTCGCCCACCAGCTGGCGCGCCGCGGCCACGAGGTGCGCCTGTGGGCGCTCGAGCGCGAGGTGGTCGAGGGGATCAACCGCAGCCATCGCAACCCGCTGTTCCTGGCCGACCTCGACGTGCACCCGGAGGTTGTGGCGGACGGCGACCTGGCGGCCGTCGGCTCGTTCTCCGACACCTGGGTGTGGGTCGTCCCGGTGCAGCACAGCCGGTCCGTGATGGAGAGCCTGCGGCCGCAGGTCCGCGAATCGACCGTGGTGGTGTCGTCGTCCAAGGGCCTCGAGGCCGACAGCCTGCGCCGGATGGACGAGATCGGGCACGAGGCCCTCGGCGTGCCGCCCGAGCGGTTCTGCTGCCTGTCCGGGCCGACCTTCGCCAGAGAGGTGCTGCGCGGCGATCCCTCGGCGGCGGTCGTCGCCTGCCCGGAGCTCGCGGTCGCGTCCCGCCTCCAGAGCGAGTTCTCGGACTACCACCTGCGGGTCTATGCCGGCACCGACCTGATCGGCGTCGCGCTCGCCGGCGCGCTCAAGAACGTGATCGCGATCGCCGCCGGGATCGTCGACGGTCTCGGCCTCGGCAGCAACACCCAGGCGGCGCTGATGACCCGGGGCCTGCACGAGATCACCCGGCTCGGCGTGGCGCTCGGCGCCGACGAGAAGACCTTCCGCGGGCTCGCCGGGATGGGCGACCTGGTGTTGACCTGCACCGGCGGCCTGTCCCGCAACCGGCAGGCCGGGCAGCGGCTCGGACGTGGCGAGCGCCTCGAGGTGATCCTCGGCTCGATGCGGGAGGTGGTCGAGGGGGTGCGGACGGCGCCCGCGGCGGCCAGGCTAGCAGCCAACCACGGCGTCGCGATGCCGATCGCCGATGCGGTGAGCCGGCTGCTGCGGGGAGAGAGCGACCCCAAGACCGCGCTCAAGGAGCTGATGCTGCGCGAGCTCAAGGTCGAGACGAAGCTCTGAGGGAGAAGGGGATAGGATCTGGGATCTGGGGGCTAGGGCCTGCCCGTTCCCGTTCCCGAAGAGTCCTCGAAGGGACGGTGCGTTCGCGCGCCGGCTCGGGCCCGTCTCCGTGCCCGTGCCCGATGGGGTGCAGACGCCCGCGTCGCGACAGCACGCCCCTCAACCCGGCCCTGGGGTCTCGCGCGGGTTCACGGCGGAAGGGGCAGCGGAAGCGGGTGAGACCACCGTCCTGAGAGATCACCCCGAGCGGTACTCGCTCTTGGGGACGCGCAGGCCGGGCACCAGCAGCCGCTCGGCGACGACCACGATCGCCTTGGGCAGCTCCGGGCAGGCGTGCTCGCACAGGCCGCAGCCGGTGCAAGCACCGGAGCCGACCAGCGGCCGGCCGCCGATCATCATGATCGCGCGGTCGGGGTAGGGGCAGGCCCGGTAGCAGCGGTCGCAGCGCTGGCCGTGGAAGGTGACGCACAGCCGGGGATCGACCTTGCCGATGCCGATGCGCACCCGCTCGGGCCCGCCGGGATCGGCGAGCGCCCCGTCCGGGCAGGCGGCGACGCACGGCAGGTCGGCGCACAGCGTGCACGGCCGGCGCGAGGGTGCGATCGCGGGGAGCTCGCCGCCGGCGCCGGCCGCGAGCATGAAGATGCTGTCCGATGGGCACACCGGGACGCAGTCGCCGCAGCCGGTGCACGCTTCGAGGAAGGACTGATCCGGGATCAGCGCGCCCGGCGGACGCAGCACGGTCGCCGCGTCGGGAGCGGCGAGCCGGGGGGGCCGGAATGGGTCGAGGAGACCCCGCAGCAGGTCGCGCCGGGTGCGGTGCCGGTCCATCGCTGCGACTCTACACCAATCGGGCTGGAGGACGGGGAGAGGGTGAGAACGTGAGAAGGTGAGAAGGTGAGGCGACTTCCTACGTCCGATTGCGTCCGGCCTCGGGCTTCGGAGCTCGGATGGTCGGGGCGCCGGTGACCCCCGCCCACCCGAATTGAACCGCAAAGACGCGAAGCACGCAAAGGAAGCATGCCATGAGAGCAGAGGACCTCGCTTTGCGTACTTTGCGCCCTTCGCGGTTCAAACGAGCTTGCTGCCGCCCACCCGAATTGAACCGCAAAGACGCGAAGCACGCAAAGGAAGAACGCGATGAGAGTAGAAAACCTCCCTTTGCGTTCTCTGCGGTCTTCGCGGTTCAGACGAGCTTGCTGCCGCCCACCAGAGTTGAACCGCAGAGATCGCGGAGCACGCAGAGCAATCACGCGATGAGGTCAGAGGACCTCGCTTTGCGTTCTTCGCGTCCTTCGCGGTTCAGGTGGTGCTTACTGCCTCACTGCCTTTGGAGTGGAGGAGGGGGGACGCCGAGTCGGCCGGCCGCGTCATCGGGGTGGCCCCCGGGGTTACGGCGCCCCGATCCAGATCGGCCGCGGCGTGAAGCTGACGGCGAGGATCAGCAGGGCGAACCAGCCGAGCCACACCCGGCGCCGGTCGAGCGGAGCGTCCTCGTCGAGCACCGGCGGATGACGCGGACCGAGCAGCGCCAAGACGGCCGCCCACAGCAGCCAGCCCGGCCACAGCACGCCGAGCAGGGCGAGCGCGCCGAGGAGCGGCCAGGCGGCCGCGCGGTGGCGGCGGCCGAACAGCGCGGCGCTGACGTGGCCGCCGTCGAGCTGGAAGAACGGGAGCATGTTGAGGGCGGTGACGAACAGGCCGAACCACGCCGCCCACGCGGTGGGGTGGAGCATGATGTCCTGGCCGGGGGCGAGGTCGGAGAAGAACCAGCCGCGCGCCACGAGCCGGAACAGGATCGGCTCGCCGAAGGAGATCCCCTGCGCCTCCGGGGCGATCTCCTGGACGCCGGACAGCGCGCTGCCGGCGACGAGAAAGGGCAGTGTTGCCAGGAAACCGGCGACCGGGCCCCACGCCCCGACGTCGAGGAGCTGCCGCCGGGTCCGGATCGGCTCCTTGATGCGGATGATGGCCCCCAGGGTGCCCGGGCTGAACGGCAGCGGCAGGGGCATCGGCAGGAAGTACGGGAGAGTCGCGCGCAGTCCGTGGTGGCGGGCCGCCGCGAAGTGGCCCATCTCGTGGGCGAGCAGGATCGTCAGCAGCGGCAGGGAGAACTTCAGGCCCTCCACCAGGAGCCCCGGATCACGCAGCCGCTCGAGGAAGTCAGCGCTCGACAGCCAGCCGTAGTAGAGGCCGCCGCACAGGGTCGCGGAGGCAACCGTCAGCAGGAAGAGCAGGACGTGGGGCCAGAGCCGGCGCGGGGGGTGCTGCGGGCGATCAAAAACCCCGGCGGGCATGCCGCCGGGGTCAGGACAATGCGGGATCTCGTTCCAGGTCACGCCTACTGCATGTTCCGCAGGGCCTTGCCGGGCTTGAAGCGAATGGTCTTTCCGGGGGGGATCTCGACCTCGTGACCGGTCTTGGGGTTGCGCCCGATGCCGCGCTTGCGGTCCTTGACCAGGAAGACGCCGAACCCCCGCAGCTCGATCCGGTCGCCGCGCAGCAGCGCGTCCCTCATCCCGTCGAACAGCGCGTTGACGGCATCCGCGGCCTTCGGCTTCGGAAGATCGGTCGCATCCATCACCTTTTCGACGAGATCCGACTTGATCATCCCCTCCTCCTTCCGTCGACACGAAGCGAAAACATAGCGTCAAGCCCACCGGCTGTCAAGGACGAAACCTCCGCTGCCGGTGGCGCCCGAGTGCGCTCCTAGAAGGGCACATCGTCGACGTCGTCCGGGTAGCTCTGGGCGACTGCTTCGTAGCGCTCGCGCGGCGCTCCCGACTCGGAGCCCTGGGGAGACCCGAGCATCTCCATGGTCTGCGCGTGGATCTCGGTGAAGTACTTCTTCTGGCCGTCCTGCTCGTAGGTCCTGGTCCGGATCGAGCCCTCGATGTACAGCTGCTTGCCCTTCGTCACGTAGCGCTCACAGATCTCGGCGAGCTTGTCCCAGGCGACGATGTTGTGCCACTCCGTTCGCGGGTTGCCCTTCTCGTCCTTGGAGCGCTTGTCGGTGGTCGCCAGCGAGAAGGTCGCGATGTGGGTGCCGCTCGGCAGCGACTTCAGCACCGGGTCACGCCCGACGTGGCCCACGAGGATGACCTTGTTGATGCCCATTGATGTCTCCTTCCCGCGTGGACGGGGGGTATCGCCGATGGTAGCACAGCCGCGGGCGAGGAGCAGGGGCCGTTTTCAGGTGCCGTCAAACGATCGGGCTCCGAAGCGGAAGCGGGCACGGATCCGGGTCTGCCGAGACGCGACTGGGCGAGGGAACGGGAACGGGAACCCTTCGACTCGCGGCGCCCTTGCGCCGCTCGCTCAGGGCAGGCTCCTCGGGCGCGGGCGCGGAAGCGGAAGCGGAAGGGGAAGGGGGCGGATTCCGCCACACGGTCGCCACGCCTGTGCCGCCGGGAGACCGCACCGTGGGTGGTACTCTTCCGGCGTGAACGACGAGCAGCGCCTGCTCCGCCACGCGACGCGGATGGCCATCGTCACCCTGCTGAGCCGGCTCACGGGCTACGTCCGCGACAAGGTGCTGGCATGGGTGCTCGGCGCGGACGCCCTCAACGACGCCTTTCGCACCGCCTTCCGAATCCCGAACGCCTTTCGGGCGCTGCTCGCCGAAGGCGCCCTACACGCTGCCTTCGTGCCGGCGCTGGCCCGCCTCGCCGACGACGGGGAGTCGGGTCGCGAGGCTCGCGAGCTGGTTCGCGGGCTGACGGCGGCGCTGCTGCTCGCGACCAGTGCCGTGGTCGGGCTCGGGATCGTGCTCTCGCCGTGGCTGGTGCGGCTCTACGCACCGGGCTTCGTAGGCGATGCGGAGACCTTCGGGTCGGCCGTGCTGATGAACCGGCTGATGTTCCCGTACCTCGCCCTGGTCTCGCTGGCCGCGCTGCTCCAGGGAGTGCTGAACAGCCGCGAGCGCTTCCTGCTGCCGGCGGCGACCCCGATCGTCTTCAACCTGACTGTGGCGGCGGGCGGGTGGTGGCTGTCGCGGGGCAGCGCGCCCGCGCCGGTGGTGCTGTCGCTCGCGGTGCTGGTCGGTGGAGCGCTCCAGTTCCTGATGCAGCTGCCGGCAGTGCGGGCCTTCGGCTTCCGCGTGACCCCTCTCCTGCGCGCGCTGAGGTCCCCCGCGGTGTCGGGCGTGCTGGTGCTGATGCTGCCGGGCATCGCCGTGCTCGGGCTCAACCAGATCAACCAGTTCGTCACCAACCGCTTCGCGTCGTACCTCGGCGAGGGCGCGGTCACGGTCCAGTTCTACGCCTACCGGGTCACCGAGCTGATGTACGGCGGCATCGTCGTCCAGCTCACGACCGTGCTGCTGCCGATGATGTCGAGGCAGCTCCGGCAGGAGCCGGCAGCGGCCTCGGCGACCCTGCTCGACACCGTCCGTCTGGTCAGCTTCATCACGCTGCCGACCGCGACCGTGCTCACGGTGGCGGCCCGCCCGGTGATCGGCCTGCTGTTCGGCGGCGGTCGCTTCGACGCCGCGGCGGTGGCGGCCACCGGCACGACGCTCGCCGCCTACGCGTTCGGCCTGGTGGCGCTCGGCCACTCGAAGGTGGTCGCGAGCGCCTTCTTCGCCCAGCAGAACACCCGCACCCCAATGGCCGGCAGCGCGCTGGCGCTGGTGGTGTTCACGGTCGCCTGCTGGCTGCTCTCCGCGCCGCTCGGGGTGCCCGGGCTCGGGCTTGCCAACACGATCGCGATGTTCGCCTACGCGGTGGTGCTGACGGTGACCTACCACCGACGGTACGGCTTGGCCGGCGCGCCGATCGCGCCGACGCTGCTGGCGATCGGCCGCCAGCTCGCTGCCAGCGCTGCGGTCGGCTGGGGCCTGTGGCTGGCCCTGCCGTGGATCGCCGGCGTCGAGCGCACCGGCGGGGGCGAGGCGCTGCGGGTGCTCGCGGTGCTCGGACCGGCGGCCGGCGCCTACGTCGCGCTGGTCGTCCTGCTGGGCGGGCGGGAGCCGGCGGCGCTGCTCGACGCGCTGCGGGGCCGGAGGCGGCAGTGAAGCTGGTGATCCAGCGGGTGTCGCGCGCCGAGGTTCGAGTGGCGGGCGCCGCGGTCGGCCGGATCGGGGCCGGCATGGCCGTGCTGGTCGGCCTCGAGCGGGGCGACGGCGACGAGCAGCTCGAGCGGGCCGCCCGCCGCCTGACCACCCTGCGCATCTTCGAGGACGACGGCGGCCGGATCAACCGCGGCGTCGACGAGGTCGGCGGCGAGCTGCTGCTGGTCTCCCAGTTCACCCTCGCCGGGTCGATTCGCAGGGGCCGGCGGCCGAGCTTCGACCGTGCGATGCCGGCCGACGCGGCCCAGCCGCTGTTCGACCGGTTCGTGGCGCGGCTGCGCGCCGAGGGGCTGACCGTCGAGACCGGGAGGTTCGGGGCGCTGATGGAGGTCGAGATGGTGAACGATGGGCCGGTCACCCTGCTCTGGGATGACCCGCCTTCCAGCGCCGACGCTGAGTAGCTCGATCACCTGCGCTCGTTTCCCTATTTGAGTGTCACGGCGGAGCCCAGGGTGACGCCGGATGCCCGGGCCCGAAGGTGCTGCGAGGTTTCAGAGTTTGTTTTTCGGGAACGGGAACGGGAGCGGGAACGGGAGGGTGGGCGGCCCTGACCCCTGACCCCTATCCCCCAGATCCCAGATCCTAGGCCCCAGATCCTAGATCCTGGATCCTAGACCCTCTCCTTCTGAACGCGCTCCTGCCAGACCCGCCACATGTCCTGGGCGTCGGGCAGCAGGCCGAGCGCGGCTTCGATCTGGTCGTCGGACTCGACCGCCTCCCGGTAGCCGGCCTCCAGGCCCTGGGTCGCGTTGAGGATCTCGATCCGGATGCCGCGGGCGGCGTCGTCCATGCCCTGCGCATCGGAGCGCAGCGCCGCCAACGCGTCGGCTGTCAGGATCTCCTCGCTGGCGACCCACTCGAGGAAGCGGTCGAGGACCGCATCGTCGACCGCAAAGCGCGCTCCGAACTCCGCCTTCTCGCTCTCTGGGACGTCCTGGAGCAGCTGGATCGCGAAGCGGAAGAACGCGGTGTCGCCGTAGAGCAGCACCAGCTCCTCCGAGAACGGCCGGCCGACCACCTCGACGTCGGGGGCGATCCCGCCGCCGCCGAGCACCGACCGCCCGGCGTCGGTCTCGAAGGTGTTCCCGGGCTCGTCCGGGGACCCGTTGCGGTGGGTCACGTAGTCGATGAACGAGTCGTAGTCGCGCTGGATGCTGCGCCCGGAAGGGGTGTAGTAGCGGGCCGTGGTCAGCGCCAGCCCGGTGTCGCGAACCGTGAACACGGTCTGCACGAGGCCCTTGCCCCAGGTGGTCTCGCCGACCACCAGCCCGCGATCGTGGTCCTGCACCGCGCCGGCGACAATCTCTGACGCCGACGCCGAGCCCTCGTTGACGAGGACCACCAGCGGCCCCTCGAAGGGCCGGCCGCGCCCGGGCGCGGTCAACCTCGAGACGCTGTCGGGAGTGCGGCCCCGCGTCGACACGATGAGCTGGCCCTCGCGGAGGAAGAAGTTCGAGATCCCGACCGCAGCGTCGAGCTGGCCGCCCGGGTTGTTGCGGAGGTCGAAGATGAGGTCGGTCATGCCCTGGTCGCGGAGCACATTCATCGCGTCGCCGACCTCGCGGACGCTGGTCGATGTGAACTCGGAGAGCCGGATGTAGCCGATGCCGGGCTGCAGCATGAAGGCGAAGCGCACGGAATCCTGCGGGATCCTGGCCCTGGTGATCTCCACATCGAAGGGAGTGGCGAGCCCGGGCCGCCGGATGGTCAGCAGGACCGCCGAGCCCTCGGGCCCGCGGACCCGATCGACCACCTCGTCGAGATTCAGCTCCTCGGTCGGCTCGCCGCCGACGGCCGCGATGACGTCGCCGGCGCGCAGGCCCATCTGGGCGGCCGGCGTCCCGGCCATCGGCGCGATGACGGTCACGTTGCCGTCACGGCGCGCGATGATGATGCCGATGCCGAAGAACGACCCCTCCTGCCGCGCCCGCATCTGCTGGAACGAGCGTGGGTCCATGTAGTTGGAGTGCGGGTCGAGCACCTCGAGCATGCCGTGGATGCCGTCGTAGATGAGGTCGTCGGGCGCAGTCTCGTCGGGCAGCCACTCGAGCATGCCGTCGACGATGCGCGACGCGCGCGTCACGACGGTCGTCTCGCTGTCGGGGATCGAGCGCTCGCCGAACAGTGCGCCGGTGGCGGACGCGACGAGCACGACGGTGGTGACGACGATCAGCGGCACTTGCCAGCGGCGGGGCTTCATGTCAGGGTTGGCTCCCGTTCCTTCATCCAACTGCAACTCTAGCCGACTCCGCCTTTAATCCCAAGGTCCGAGCCGCGGCCGGAGGCTCGCAGACGCTATACTGGGCACCGGAGGTCCGCGTGTTCGGTCCGCTCGGGGTGCCGGAGGTGATCCTGATCTTCGTCGTGGCCCTGCTGCTGTTCGGGCCGCGCAAGATGCCGCAGATCGGCCGCTCGCTCGGCCGCGCGATCGGCGAGTTCCGCCGCGCCTCCAACGAGTTCAAGCGCACCATCGAGGACGAGGTCGCCGCCGACGAGATCCGTTCGGTGGAGCGCGAGCTGAAGGAGATCCGGTCGGCCGGCGAGGAGGTCCTCCGCCCGTCCGATTCTCCCGCTCCGCAGGCGGAGCCTCCCGCGGGAGACACGGGCCCGTCGTGACGCCGCCGGTCGACGAGCTGCCGGACGACGGGGAGGAGCCGGGTGACGAGCTGCCCCGGATGACGTTGCTCGAGCACCTCGACGAGCTGCGGCGCCGGATCTTCAGCTCGATCATCGCGCTCCTGATCGCGTTTCTGGTTTGCTGGTACTTCTCCCCGCAGATCTTCTCCTGGCTGGAGCGCCCGATCAGGGAGGTGCTGCCGGCGGGCGAGAAGCTGGCCTTCACGGACCTCACCGCGCCGTTCATGCTCTACATCAAGGTCGCGCTGCTGGCGGCCCTGTTCGTGGCCTCGCCGGTGCTGCTCACCCAGGTGTGGCTGTTCATCAGGCCGGGTCTCTACCGGCGCGAGCGCAGGCTGGCGCTGCCGTTCGTCGTGTTCACCACGCTGTTCTTCCTGCTCGGCGGGTACTTCGGCTACCGGATCGCGTTCCCGCTGGTCGTGCGCTTCCTGCTCGGGGTCGGCGAGAACTTCAAGCAGGTGGTGACCATCCAGTCCTACTTCTCGATGATGACCAAGATCCTGCTCGGCCTCGGCCTGGTGTTCGAGATGCCGATGCTGATCTTCTTCCTCGCGAGGCTGGGACTGGTGACGGCGCGCAAGCTGATCAAGTGGTTCCGCTGGGCGGTGCTCGCCATCTTCGTCGCCGCGGCGATCATCACGCCGACGCCGGACGTCGCCACCCAGACCGTTTTCGCGGTCCCGATGGTCCTTCTCTACCTGCTCGGCGTCGTCGTGGCGGCGCTGTTCGGCAAGAAGGCGGACGCGGAGTGATGACCGGGCGCGATCACCCGGCAGGCGCGGGGGCAGGAGACGCGGTTCGACCCGAGGGCACGGAGGAGAACGACGATGACCGCTGAGCCGATCTGGGAAGCCACCTGGGAGGTCGAGTTCCCGGCCAGCTCGCCCGAGGAGCTGGCGCTCGCATTGGTCGTCAAGGACCTCCTGCACGGGACGTCCTTCGACGTCGAGGGGGTCGATGGCGGCGGCGACCTCGCCCTCGACTACAGCGCCGGCGACGAGCTCGAGGGCACGACCTACCGTCTCCTGGTCACCGCCGAGGCGACCGGGTCGCCCGACGCTGACGTGGTGCGCGACATCACGGAGCGGCTCCTCGACCAGCTCGTCGACGAGGCGGAGTCGTCGCTCGGGCAGCGGGAGCTGCTGGGGGTCGAGAAGCTCGAGGTGCTGGCCTTTCAGATCGTGCCCGAGGACCAGGAGCGATGGGACCTGGTGGTGCCCGACTGGCTCGCGCCCGACGGCGCCGAGGTCCCGTTCGGCTTCCGGCCCGTGCTGCTGGCGAGCGGTCGTCCGTTCCCGACCGACGAGCAGCTCGACCGCCACGGCCGGGTGGTGGTCGTGCCGTTCTCCGGTCAGGTGCAGCTGCTCGCCATCCCCGCGCCGGCGGACGACGCCGAGGGCGAGCCGGAGGCCGCGTCGCTGCCGATCCTGCCCTGACGGCCGGCTGTTCGCTGTCGCTCCTGTCACGGCGGGGCTGGAAGCGAGGGCGGATCCGCGCCGGGCTTCGTTCCCGTTCCCGTTCCCGGATCTCCGCCTCCTCGTGCGCGGCCATCCTGAGCACCCCCTAGACCTGCGCGAGTCATCGTCGGGCGCACCCCGTCTTGCCGCGGCCGGGGCGGCCGTGTATACTGCGCGTTCGCGGGCGGGCGCCTGGCGTTCCCCGTTTTCTCGGAGGCAGCCGACATGGACGTCATTCGTGACGCGACGCAGCAGTACCTCAGGGCCGACATCCCCGACTTCCGGCCCGGCGACACCGTGAAGGTCAACGTTCGTCTCAGGGAGGGCGAGAAGGAACGCATCCAGGTCTTCGAGGGCCTGGTCATCGCCCGCAGGCACGGCGGCGTGTCGGAGACGTTCACCGTCCGCAAGATCTCCTCCGGGATCGGCGTCGAGCGGACCTTCCCGCTCCACTCACCGATCGTCGCCGGGGTTGAGATCGCCCGCCGGGGGCGGGTGCGCAGGGCCAAGCTCTACTACATCCGCGCGCTCCGCGGCAAGGCGGCACGCATCAGAGAGCGGGCCCGGACCAGCTGAGGCGGTGCCGGCCGCCGGCGATGCGGCGACGGTGCCTTGGCGCGAACGACCGGCGGCTCCTGCGCGGCGCCTCGTGCGTCGTCGGCATCGACGAGGTAGGCCGGGGCTGCCTCGCCGGCCCGGTGGTGGTGTGCGGCGTCCGCTTCGAGGCGATCGCTGCCCAACCGCTCATCCAGGACTCCAAGACGCTGACCGCCCGCCAGCGGGAGCAAGCGGCGGAGTGGGTCGTGCGGAGCTGCGCCGACTGGCTCGTGCTCGAGGTCTGGGTCGAGGTCATCGACCGTCTCAGCATCCTGCAGGCGGTGCGCCTCGCGATGCGGGCCTGCGTGCGGACCCTCGCGCGCCCGGGCTCGGCGGTCGTCGTCGACGGGGTCGAGCTCGCCGAGGAGGGGCTGGGAATCCAGTCACCGGTGCGCGCCGACGCGACCTTCTTCAGCGTCGCGGCGGCGTCGATCGTGGCCAAGGTCCACCGCGACCGGCTGATGGTGGAATTGGACGGCCGGAACCCGGGTTGGGGATGGCGGCAGAACAAGGGATACGGCACCGCGGAGCACCGCCGCGCCCTCGAGTCCGCAGGGCGCAGCTATCTGCACCGTAAGACTTTCCAATGGTCGCCTGTGTTACCATGAAATCGCCGTCTTCGGCTTCGGGAGAGGTATGGCTGCGCGACGGGACAAGATGCTCAGGGACGCCGAAAAGCTCGTCCAGAAGGGCAAGCTCGACGTGGCGATTCAGGAGTACGAGAAGGTCCTGAAGGCATACCCGACCGACGTCAACACCATCAACAAGGTCGGGGACCTGTATCTGAGGGTCGGCCGGGTCGACCGGTCAATCGAGCTCTACGAGCGGATCGCCGATCACTTCACCCAGGACGGCTTCGCGACCAAGGCGATCGCGATCCTCAAGAAGATCAATCGCCTCGCGCCGCAGCGGCTCGACATCTTCGATCGACTTGCCGATCTGTACATCCAGCAGGGCCTCGTGGTCGAGGCCAAGAACCAGTACCAAATCCTCGCCGACTGGTACGCCAAGAAGGGCGACAACCGGCGGGCGGTCGAGATCCACCGCAAGCTGGTTCAACTGGACCCGTCCAACCACATGGCCCATCTCCGCCTCGCCGACATGCTGTTCCAGCTGCGCGAGGTCGACCAGGCGATCGAGGTCTACGACCGCCTCGGGCGCGTGCTGCTCGAGCGGGGCAAGCTCGACGAGGCCGAGCGGCTCTACCGGCACGCCCTCGACCAGAACCCCCCACAGGGGGAGTTCCTGCTGCCGCTGTGCGAGGCGCTGCTCGGCGCCGGTCGCACCGCGACCGCCCGCGAGCTCGTCGATGCCGCGTTCCGGCGGTCGCCCGACTCGTTCGGGCTGCAGTCGATCAAGGTCCGCACCCACCTCACCTTCGGCGAGGCAGACGAGGCGCTCGCGCTGGCGCGGAGGGTCGTCCAGGCGAGGCCGGACTCCAGCGCCGCGCAGACCCTGCTCGGCCGCGCGCTGATGCTCGACGGCCGTCACGCCGAGGCGCGCGACACGATGCTGCCGGCTGGCGAGGACCTGCTCCGCCGCGGCGAGTTCTCGGAGGCCCGCTCGGTGGCGGACGCGCTCGCCGAGATCTTCCCCAACGACCTGCAGGTCCTGGGCCTGGCGGTCCGAGCCTACCGGCACACCGCGGACCGGGGCGCCCTCCTCGCCCTCGTGGGACGGCTCGCGGACCTCTGCCACGGCGCGCAGAAGCACGACCAGGCGGAGCGCCTGTACATGGAGCTGCTGACGGCGGACCCCAGCAACGACCAGGCCCGGCGCCGGATTGCCGAGATCCGGAAGGTCGAGCCGCAGCAGGTCGTCGTGGCCCGGCCCGCCGCGCCCGAGGTGCTCCCGGAGATCGTCGAGGTCGATCCCAACGAGCAGACCGGGCAGGTTGCCCGGACGGGGTTCGACCCCGAAGAGCGGCTGGGCGAGGCCAGGGTTTTCGCCAAGTACGGGCTGCTCGACAAGGCGTCCGCGCACCTCGAGGAGATCCTCCGGCACCATCCCAACCACGTGGAGTCGCGGCAGGCGCTGGTGGACCTCCTGGTCGATCGCGGCGACATTCCGACCGCCACCGCTGTGGCGCGCCCCCTCTACGAGGCCTACCGCAAGGCCGGTGACGCGGCGTCGCTCGCGTCGCTGGCGACGTTGATCCCGTCGCTGGTGCGCGGGTCGCCGGCGGCTCCGGCGCACAGAGAGCCGGACGACGAGGTCATCATCCTCGACCTCGACGAGCCGCTGGAGGCCTCCGGGTACGAGAGCCATGTCGAGGTCGCAGGGACAGCGGGCGGCGGCCTCGTCTTCGATCTCGATGCGGTCGGCGGCAACGTCGGTGTCATCGAGCTGGACGAGGAGGCGGTCGAGCCGAAGCCGCCCGAGCGGCCGAAGATGCGCGCCAGGCCGAGGGCCGCGCCGGCGCAGCCGGGACCGCTCGCCAGGGCGCTCGACCAACTCGACTCGTTCATCGAGCACGACCTCCACGAGGACGCGATCCGGCTGCTCGGCCAGCTCGAGCAGGATCACCCGAACGATCCGGAGGTGGCGGACCGGCGGCTCTCGCTCAAGGCCAAGGGCGTGCTCCTCGAAGAGGTGGTTGCGGTACCGACCGGCGGTCCCGAGGAGCTGTTTGCCGACGAGGCAGAGTCCTTCATCGACCTCGCCAAGGAGCTCGAGCTCGAGCTCGCCGAGGAAGAGGCGATGGTCGAGGAAGCCACTGGCCGCGGCAAGGAGGAGGCGATCCTCGAGGAGGTGTTCCGCGAGTTCCAGAAGGGAGTTCAGGAGCAGCTCTCCGAGGAGGACACCGACACCCACTTCAATCTCGGCATCGCGTACAAGGAGATGGGCCTGCTCCCGGAGGCGATCCGCGAGTTCCAGGTGGCGGCGCGCGATCCGGGGCTGTTCGTCGAGTGCTGCTCGATGGTCGGTACGTGCTACATGGAGCAGGGGATGTGGGGCCAGGCGGCCGACTGGTACCAGAAGGCGCTCGGCGCGCCCAACTTGACTCCCGAGGCCCAGCTCGCGCTGCGATACGACCTCGCGGCGTCGCTCGAGTCGGCCGGCGATGTCGACCGGGCGGTCGGCCTCTACCAGGAGGTGGTGGCGCTGAGCCCGGACTACCGCGACGTGTCGGTGCGCCTCGACGCGCTCTCGAGCGGGCAGTAGCCCCCGCCCGGCCAGGATCTGGGGGATAGGATCTGGGGGCCGGGCCGCCCGCACCACCTGCCGGTATCCGTACCCGTGCCACGCCCCGCCCGCATCCGCGCCCGCATCCGCGCCCGCTTCCGTGCCCGCTTCCGCGCCCGCATCCGCGCCCGCCGCCTGAACAGTGATACGTGATACGTGATACGACCGCCCGCCCTCCCCAGCATTCCGTCCGCACCCGTTCCCGATCGAAATCTCCAACGCGGTGGATGACCGTCGCCTCCCGGGAGCGGGAGCGGCGCGGGCACGCCATGGGAGCTCGGGAACGGGAACGGGGACGGGAGCGGGAACGGGCGGGAGGGAGACGGACCCCTGACCCCTGACCCCTGACCCCTACCTGTGGCGGGTGACTCCGATGCGCGGGCACAGGTCGTCGAGCGGGCAGCCGTTGCACCGCGGCGACACCGGGTGGCAGCGGTTCTGGCCGAAGGTCACCAGCAGGTCGTTGATCGGGATCCACAGGGCGCGGGGGAGCACGGACCGCAGGGCCAGCTCGGTCGCGTGCGGGGACGACGTCTCGACCACGCCCAGGCGGTTGGAGATCCGGTGGACGTGGGTGTCGACGCAGATCGCGGGGATCCCGAAGCCGAGCCCCAGCACCAGGTTGGCGGTCTTGCGACCGACGCCGGGCAGCGCCAGCAGCGCCGCCTCGTCGGCCGGGACCGCGCCGCCGTGCCGCTCCTCGATGGTGCGGCCGATTTCGCGCAGCTGGCGCGCCTTGGTCGGGTAGAAGCCGGCCGGGTAGATGGCCTTGGCGATCGTGCGCTCCGACAGCGCGGCCAACCTGCCCGGGTCCGGCGCCAGCTCGAGCAGGCGGCGGCTGGCCACGGCGGTGACCTGGTCGCGGGTGCGCAGGGAAATCACGCACGACACCAGCAGGGCGTACGGCGACCGCGAGGCGTGCTCGACCTCGGCGAGGGTGGTCGGCCGGCAAGCCTCGCGGAACCGCACGAGCCGGCGCTCGAGCTCGAGGATGCGAGCCCGGGTCCAGCGGGTCACGCCGCACCCCGCGCCGGCCGCGGCCGGCCGCCGAGCGACACCAGCACGAGCGTGGCAGCGCCCGCCGCGGCCCCGGTGAGCCCGGGCTCCCATGACGGTCCGATCGCCCCGGCCAGGCGGGCCGCCTCGAGCGACAGCTGGACCGCCGGGCCGGCCACCAGCGCGCCGATCGCGCCGCGCCGAGAGGCGCCGCGCCAGTTGAGGCCGATCACCATCACCGGCAGCAGGGCCGCCGTGAAGGTCCCCCACCCGAGCACACCGAGCAGCACGACCGGGCGCGCCGAGAGCAGGGCGAGCGCCGCCGCGGCTGCGCCGACCGCGATCGTGGCGAGCCGGGCCGCTGCGACCCCGGGGGCAGGGCTGCGCCCGACCGCCGCAGGCAGGTCGCGAGTGATCGCAGCGGCCGCGATGTTGAGCAGGGACGCGGCGGTGGACATGATCGCGGCGACCACCGCGAGCATCGCCAGGGACAGCAGCCACGGCCGGCCCAGGGCGGCCAGCACCGCCGGCGTGAGCTCGTCCGGGGACTGCAGCTGGATGGCGCCGCCGAGCCACAGGGCGGTGCCTCCGACCCCGACCCCGAGCCACACGGTGAGGATCGCGAGCAGCGCGATGGTCATCACCAGCGGCAGCCAGCGCAGGGCCGTCCGATCTCTCAGCAGCAGGAACTTCTGCAGGTAGTGAGGCTGGGCGCAGGTCCCGAGCCCGAACAGCAGGAAGAGCCCGATCGCCGCCGTGCCGCCTCCGGACCCCCAGGGATCGAGAAGCTCGGGCCGCCTGGCGGCGATCGTCGCGAGCGCGGCCCGGGGACCGCCCGCGTGGACCATCGTCGCGGCCGCGATCGCCACGGCGGCGACCGCCATCACCGCGCCCTGGGCCGCCTCCGCCGGCAGTCCGGCCCGCATCCCGCCGGCGGCGGTGTAGAGGACCGTCGCCAGCAGCGCCGCCAGCGCCACCAGCCACCCTGGCGCGTCGAACAGCGTCGCCCCGAGCACCGCCGCGCCTTTGACCTGCACCGCCAGTGTCGCCGTCGCGCCGGCCGCGATCGCGAGCGCGGCCAGGCCCTGGGGCCAGCCGCCGCCGAAGCGCGCCGCCACCAGCTCGGGGACGGTGAGGCAGCCATGGCGCCGGACCAGCTCGACGATCGGCTCGCCCACCGCCCAGCACTGGAGGGCGCCGGTGAGGGGCGCCGACAGGATGATCCACAGGCTGGCGGCGCCGACGGTGGCGAAGTACGATGGGCCGCCCACGAACACGAAGGCGGACAGCCCGGCGGCGGTGCCGGCGAGGCCGGCGACCACCGCGCCGGCGCTTCGTGACGCGGCGAAGAACGCGGTCGCGTCGCCGACGTGGCGCCAGCCCCACGCCGCGAGAGCGGCCGCCGCCACCGCCAGCAGCAGCCAGCCGATCACGCCCCGCCACCGGGGCCGCGGTCGAAGGTGGCGGCGTAGAGCAGGGGGGCGAGCGGCGCGAGCGCGAGCAGGATGGCGAGCTGCGCGGCGAGCCCGGCGGCCGAGCCGGGCGCCACGAGCAGCACCACCGCCAGGCCCGCGCCGAGCAGCAGCATCGGCGCCGCCACGGCCAGCCGCAGCCGCCGGCCACCGCGGCGCCGGGCGGCGGTCGCCGCCGCGGCCCACACCGCCGCCACCGCCACCGCCGCCGCCATCGACCGCGAGTCGACGGCCTGGGCGAGGCACCACAGCACGGCCAGCGCGACCGTGCCGAGCGGCAGCGCCAGCCCCCTCATCGTGTCAGAACCCACGGCATCCGAAGCATTTGACGCTCTCCCGGGGGAAGTGTACCCTCTCGGGTCTGGAGGGGGAGCCATGGCGCCCAACGGCCGGCACGTGTTCACCTCGGAGTCGGTGACCGAGGGTCATCCCGACAAGGTCGCGGACCAGATCTCCGACGCCATTCTCGACGCCGTCCTCAAGGACGACCCCAATGGGCGCGTCGCGTGCGAGACGCTGGTCACCACCGGGCTGGCGTTCATCGCCGGCGAGATCACGACCAACACCTACGTCGACTTTCCGCGGCTGGTCCGGGAGACGATCCGCGACATCGGCTACACGCGCGCCAAGTACGGCTTCGACTACGAGACCTGCGCCGTCGTCTCCTCGATCGACCCGCAGTCGCCCGACATCGCCCTCGGGGTCGACGCCGGCGGCGCCGGCGACCAGGGCCTGATGTTCGGTTACGCGACCAGCGAGACGCCGGAGCTGATGCCGATGCCGCTGATGCTCGCCCACAAGCTGGCGATGCGGCTCGCCGAGCTGCGCCGCCAGGGCAAGGTCAAGTGGCTGCGGCCGGACGGCAAGAGCCAGGTCTCGATCGAGTACGAGGGCTGCGTGCCGCGCCGGGTCGAGGCGGTTGTGGTGTCGTGCCAGCATGCCGACAGCGTCGCAATCGAAGAGCTGCGCGACGAGATCCGGCAGCGGGTCATCCACGCCGTGATCCCGGAGTCGATGATGGACGAGCGGACCAAGGTCTTCATCAACCCGACCGGGCGCTTCGTCACCGGCGGTCCGCAGGGAGACTGCGGCCTGACCGGCCGCAAGATCATCGTCGACACCTACGGCGGCGTCGGCTCGCACGGCGGCGGCTCCTACTCCGGCAAGGACCCGTCCAAGGTCGACCGCTCGGCGTCCTACATGGCGCGCCACATCGCGAAGAACGTGGTGGCGGCCGGCCTCGCCGACCGCGCCGAGGTGCAGGTCGCGTACGCGATCGGCGTCGCCGACCCGGTGTCGCTCATGGTCGACAGCCTCGGCACCGGGAGGGTGCCGGACGCGCTCCTGACCACGGCGGTGCGGGAGGTGTTCCCGCTGACGCCGCGTGGGATCATCTCCTATCTCGACCTGCTCCGGCCGATCTACAAGAAGACGGCGGCGTACGGCCACTTCGGCCGCAACGACCCGGACTTCACGTGGGAGCGGACGGACCGGGCCGACGACCTGCGTGCGGCGTGCAAGGAATGACCGCAGCAGGCCGCGGAAGAACCGCCCAGTGTCCTCACTGACGACGCGGTTGATCGGCGAGCGGGGGTCGCTGCAGCGGCAGTACTCCCTCGCCACCGCGCTGTTCGCGGTCCTGGTGCTCGCGATCATCCTGCTCTACGGGCACTTCATCGCCCAGTCGCTGTCCCGCAGCTACCTCGAGGACGTCCTGATCACCGGCCGCGAGGAGGCGGAGCGGATCGCGGAGGAGCTCGGCGGCGAGAGCGCCGCGGAGTTCTTCGACGTGGTGGAGCGGCGGCGCGAGGTCCTCAGGAAGACCCTCGAGGGGCTGCCCCAGCGCGAGGTCTTCGAGACCGTCGAGGTCCGCGACAAGAACGGCGAGCTGCGGTACGTGTCCCGGTTCCAGGCCACGGCTGACCTCTCGCACGGCCCGGTCGGCGAGATCGAGCTCGGCTCCGACCTGTCGGACCAGCAGGTCACCGAGACCGAGAACACCTACCAGCTCGCGGTCCCGCTCGGCGAGGTGGGCGAGGTCGTGGTCAGCGTCAGCAAGGCGCGAGTCGCCGAGCGGATCAACCGGCTGCGATCGGAGCTGCTGTCGCGCACCTTCACCGCCGCGGCCATCACGCTGACCACTCTGGTCATCGCATTCGTCCTGGTGTGGCACCTGATCCAGCGCACCCGGCGCCTCGAGGAGACGGCCCGCGAGGCCGAGGACATGGCGGCGCTCGGCACGCTGGCCGCGAACCTGGCGCACGAAATCCGCAACCCGTTGAACTCGATCAACCTCAACCTCGAGCTGCTCGAGGAGGACGTGTCGGGGCAGGACCCCGAGGTGACCGGATCGCTGACGACCACGCGCCGCGAGGTCGACCGGCTGGCGCGCCTGGTGAGCGACTTCCTGGCCTACGCGCGTCCGTCGGAGGCTGTGCTCACCGAGGTCCGCGTGCGGGCGCTGCTCGAGGACGTGCTCGGCTTCCTTCGCGCGGAGGCGACGAGCCTGGGCGTTCACCTGCGGATCGTTCCTGAGATCCCCGACGCCGCGCTGCTCACTGACGACGGCCAGCTCAGGCAGGTGCTGCTCAACCTCGTGCTCAACGCGATTCAGGCCGTGGCCGGCCTCGAGCCGGACCGCAGGGTCGTGGAGCTCGCCGCGGCGGAGGAGGACGGCTCGGTCACCCTCGTCGTCCGCGACCGCGGGCCGGGGATCCCAGCCGACGAGCTGCCGCGGGTCCGCGCCGCCTTCTACACCCGGCGGCGGGGAGGGACCGGCCTCGGGCTCGCGATTGCGGATCGCTTCGTGAGCTCGCTCGGCGGCCACATCGACCTGGTCAACCTCGAGGGGCACGGCTTCGAGGCGCGGATCTTCTTGCCGTTGGATCCCCGCGATGGCAAGATGAGCGGGTGACGGCCGACCGCAGCCGTCGTTCGAGGAGGCGGAATGACGACAGCCCTACGAAGCGCGCTCGCGGCCATCGCGGCGCTGCTGGCGGTGGCGCCGGCCATGGCGTCCTTCCAGGCGGCCGACCTGATCTACATCCCGGCCGTCGCACAGACCACCGGCTCCGGCACCAGCCACTGGAAGACCGACCTCTACATCACCAACGTCGACGAGGTGGCGATCGACGTGGCGATGATCTACCTGCCGTCCGGGCTGGCCAGCAATGCCACCTACTTCATCGATCGCACCTACTGGCTCGGCGGCCGGGAGGAGGACGGCTTCGGCTTCGTCAACGAGGTGCTCGCGGACATCCCGTCACAGGGCACGGTCGTGCTGCGCGACATCGTCGGCGAGTACTGGGTCGATCAGGCCGGCCTCAACGGGATGGGCGCCATGGTCGTGTTCGCCTACGAGGCCGACACGCTCGAGGATGACGGCACCAGGGTCTACCGCAACGCGATCGCCAACGCGAGGATCTACAACGACACCACGCGCTGGGATCGCGATCCCGACGGCCACGGCTTCATCGAGGAGCCGGTCAGCTACGGTCAGCAGATGCCCGGCGTCGCCTGGTACAACCTCGCCGACCCGGCGGCCCTCGGCGACGACTTCGACTTCACCTACATGATCCTCGTCGGCGGCGAGGAGACCCCCCGCTTCCGCTACAACCTCGGAGTGCTCAACGCATCCGATCCCCAGACCCAGATCACGGTCGCGATGCAGGCCTTCCAGGCCAACGGCGAGCCCTACGTCGATGACGAGGGCGACGAGCTGATCAGCATCCAGACCATCCCGATCGGGGCCCACGTCCAGTGGTACAGAATATTCAGCACCCTCTGGGACCTCGAGGAGATCGAGATGGCGATGATCAAGGTGTCGTTCGTCGGCTGGGTGTCGACCTCGCCCGAGCCGGTGCCGGCGTTCATCACCTACGGCTCGCTGATCGATGAGTCGAGCGACGATCCGACCACGATCCTCGGTGCCTTCGCCGACCCCTACGACATCGACTGCATGTGGTCCGGCGACGGCGCGGCGGCCGCCAAGGCGACCGGCCGGATCGGCCGGCGCCCGCTCGAGGTCGCGCCAAGATGATCGTGGATTCCGAGAAGAAATTGACACCCGCGAGGCCTGTGGTAGCATCGACAGCCGGAGCCCGCCGCTGGGTTTCGGTGGGGTAAAGGAGGAACGTCCGATGGCAGATCCCGCTGACAAGCTTCCCGACAACGTGCCTGGAAAGTACTACGTCGATTCGAGCTGCATCGACTGCGATGTGTGCCGCACGACCGCGCCCAACAACTTCAAGGCCAACGAGGACGAGGGCTACTCGTACGTTTCCAAGCAGCCGGAGAACGACGAGGAGATCGCCCAGGCCGAGGAGGCGATTGGGTCCTGCCCGGTGGAGGCGATCGGGAACGACGGCGAGTAGCCGTTCACCAACGTCCGCTCTCGACGGCCGGCGGCCTCCGCCGGCCGTTGTCGTTTGTGGGGATCCCGCCAGGCATCGGCAGGAGTTGGTGGGGGCGGCTCCGGACGCGGGTCAGCCCTCGCCGCACTGGGCAGTCGGGAACGGGAACGGGAACGGGTCGACCCCCACCGCCAACCCCCAACCCCTTCTTTGCTATCATCCGCGCGCGAAAGGGAGAGGCCCATGCGCGTGCTCTCGGGTGTCCAGCCCTCCGGGGCGCTCCACATCGGCAACTACTTCGGGGCGATCCGCCAGTTCGTCGAGCTGCAGCACGAGCACGACTGCTGCTACTTCCTCGCCGACCTGCATGCGCTGACCAGCGTCCACGACGCGGGCCGGATGCGCGGGCTGGTCGCCGACCTGGCGACTTCCTTCCTCGCCCTCGGCCTCGACCCCGGGAAAGCGGCGCTCTACCGGCAGTCCGACCTGCCCGAGGTCCCGGAGCTGACCTGGTACCTGTCGACCGTGACCTCGATGGGCCTGCTGCAGCGCTGCCACTCCTTCAAGGACAAGGTCGGGCAGGGCGTGATCCCGAGCCACGGCCTGTTCGCCTACCCGGTGCTGATGGCGGCTGACGTGCTGATCGTGCGCGCCGACGTGGTCCCGGTCGGGCGAGACCAGAAGCAGCACCTCGAGGTGACGCGCGACATCGTGGCGTCGTTCCACACGACCTACGGCTGCGAGGTGTTCACCATGCCGGAGCCGCTGATCTGCGACGAGGTGGCGGTGGTGCCGGGCCTCGATGGCCAGAAGATGAGCAAGTCGTACGGCAACACCATCGACCTGTTCGGCCCGGAGAAGGAGATCCGCAGCCGGATCATGTCGATCACCACCGACTCGACCCCGGTCGAGGCGCCCAAGCCCAAGCAGGGGAGCGCGCTCTACGGGCTGCTCAAGCTGTTCGCGCCCGCCGAGGACAAGGCCTGGGTCGAGGCGGCGTTCGACGAGGGCGGCACTGGTTACGGCGAGATGAAGAAGCGGCTCTTCGCCTACTACATGGCGACATTCGGCGAGGCGCGGCGGCGCTTCGAGGAGCTGCGGCGCCATCCGGGCGAGGTCGAGGCGGTGCTCGCCGCGGGCGCCGAGCGGGCGCGCGCGATCGCGGTCCCGCTGCTGGACGAGGTGCGCGCCGCGGTCGGCATAAGGTAGGGAAGGGGCGTCGATCGCGAACCGATCGGTTTGAACCGCTAAGTTCGCAAAGACCGCAAAGTGGCATAGCGAGAAAGTCACGAAACCTCTCTCTGCCCCCTCCGCTTCGTCCGCAGTTCATGGCCCGGGGCTCACTGCTCGCGGCTTCACCTGCCCAGTCCGCTCGCGAGGTCACATGAGTCCTCTTTGCGCCCTTTGCGCCCTTCGCGGTCCAGTCCGTGTGCTGGCGCGCCGCAACTTCGCTCACTGCCACGCTGCCCGGTCCCTTGCGAGTGCAAGCGGGCGCGGATCCGGGTCGGACTGACCCTCTCAGTCTGTTGAGCGAAGGGCGGAGAGCATCGCGTCCTTGGGCGGCAGGCAGCCGGTGAAGGCGGCGAACTGGGCGAACCCCTGGCAGGCGAGCACGGCGAGGCCGTCGACGTAGCGTGCGCCGGCGAACGCGGCGAGCCGTGGGATTCCGCCACCGTAGACCATGTCGACCACCGCCGCCGCGGCCGCGGCCTCGGCCTCGGCGAACGGCAGCGGGTCGTCCGGTGACGAGCCGAGCGGCGTGGCGTTGACGAGAATCGCGCCCGCCGGCGCTGTCTCGTCCGGGCGCATCCGGCCGACGCCGATCTTCGCCACCACGTCGGCGGTGCGTCGGTCGTCGCGGCCGCGCAGCCGCACCTCGGCGCCGGCGAGGTCGAGGCCGACCGCGACCGCCCTGGCCGCGCCGCCGGTGCCCTGGACCACCGCGGTCCGGCCGGCGACCTGGTGCCCGGCCGCGGTCAGGGCGCCGACCACACCGTCGGGGTCGGTGGTGTCGGCGAGCACCGCTCCTGGCCGCAGCACCAGCGTGTTGGCGGCGCCGCAGCGCTTCACCCTCGGCGCGGTCACGGTCGCGGCCGCGGCCGCGTGCACCTTGTACGGCGTGCTGACCGCCCAGCCGCCGACCGGCAGGCCCACGCGGTCGAACAGGGTCTCGCCCGCAGGCCGCAGCAGGAGCTCGAGCTGGTCCGGGTCGGGCACGCCGACCGGCACCATCAGGTAGGGCAGACCAGCTGCGGCGAAGCCGGCCCCGTGCATGACCGGGCTCAGGCTCCGGGTGGCGTCGGCCCGCACCACGCCGAAGAGCCGCTGCGGCGGTCCGCCGAGGTGGCCGGCGACCGCGCGCAGCCGCTCGGCAGTGGGTTGGCCCGGCGCAGCCTCCGTGCCGGCGGCCCACGCCGCGAACCCGACCGGCGCGCCGAGCAGGGGAGCGAGGAACCGTGTCGGCACCCCGACCGGGCCCATCGCGAAGGCGATCAGCCGCCGCCGCTCCGGCCGCGGGCGCTGGTAGAGGCCGAGCACGGCGCCGATGTCGGCCAGCCCGGTGGCGGTCGGCACCACCTTCACGAAGGCGGCCGGCGTCGACAGCATCACGGTCGCGACCCGCTCGAGGTTGCGTGGCGTGCCCGCCGGGTCGTGCCACGACAGCACGACCTGCTCGGCCGCGACGCCGAGGCTGCGCAGCGCCTCGAGGTCGCGGTCGAGCTCGAGGTCGACGAGCGCGGCGCCGGCATCGCGCGCCGCGGCGAGCACCGGCAGCCGCTCGGCGCTGCCATCCGGGCCTCGTCCGCCCTCGGCCGCCGACCGCAGCGTGGCGAGCACCGGCAGCGGGCAGGCGCCGACCGCGGCCCGCACGTCGATCCCCGGGAACAGATCGAGCCGCAGCTCGACCAGCGCCGCGCCCTCGGGCGGCCTCGCGATCGCTGCGAGCGGATCCTCTGCCGCTTCCGGCATGAGCGTGACGATGATCTCCATGCCTCGAGCCTAGCAGAGCCGCAGGGCTTTCAGCCCCGCCCGCGTTCGCTCTCGTCACGGCGAAGCCGGATCCGCGCCCGTCTCGCGCTCCCCCTGCCGCCGACGTGGCCTTAGTGCGGGCGCACGGTATCCTGGTCGTGCAGGGTTTCGTGGACGATACCGACGATCGAACGAAGACCTTCACCGGCTTCCCCGCCGTCGAGGGGAGCGTGGTGGGGAGGGACGCGCAGCCTCTGCCCGTGGGGCGGTTGCTCGGCGGCCGCTTCCTGGTCCAGGCCTTCCTCGGCGAAGGCGGGTCTGGGGTGGTTTATGCCGCGCTCGACCAGCGGGTCGGCCAGCGGGTCGCGCTGAAGGTGCTGCGCCCCGAACTCGTTGATGCCCGCCACCGCGAGCGCCTCCGGCGCGAGGTGCGCAGCGCCCGGCACGGCCATCCCAACGTGGTGGCGGTCTACGACCTCCATGACCTCGATGGGCGTCTGCTGCTGAGCATGGAGCTGGTGGACGGCACCAGCCTGCGCGAGACTCTCGTCGCGAGCCACTATCTCGAGCCCGGCCAGGTCGCATCGATCGCGCGCCAGATCGCGGCCGCCCTCGAGCACCTGCATGCTCACGGGCTGGTCCACCGCGACGTCAAGCCCGGGAACATCATGGTCACGCGGGACGGCACGGCCAAGCTCTGCGACATGGGCCTCGCGCGGCCCGTCGAGCAGGGCATCACGGTGACCGAGAGCCAGATGGTGGTCGGCACGCCGGCCTACATGGCGCCGGAGCAGGCCACCGGCGCCGAGCTCACGGCAGCGTCGGATGTCTACTCGCTCGGCCTGACCCTGTTCCAGTGCCTCACCGGCGAGGTGCCGCTCACCGCGCCGACGGCCGTGTCCACGCTCGCCCTGCGCCAGCGCGCTGCGGCGCCGAGGGTACGCCGTCTCGCCGCCGGGTGCCCGCGCTGGCTCGACCGGCTCCTCCGGCGCATGCTCGATCGCGACCCGGCCGCGCGCCCTCCGGCGACCGAGCTGGTCCGCCTCGTCACCGCCGAGCGAGTGCCGATCCGCATCCGCGGGCGGCACCTCCTGGCGGCGGCCGCGATCGTGGCGCTGGCCCTTGCCGGGGTTTGGGCGGCAAGGAGCCGGCCGCCCGGCGTTGACGTGGTGGCGAACGTCGAAAACGGCGAGCTCCACGCCCGCAGCGAGGACGGCCGGGTGCTGTGGAAGCGCCGCCTGGTCGGGAGCTGGCACCGGCTGATGCGCGCCGACCTCGATCGCGACGGGTCGCCGGAGATCATCGTCACCGCCAAGCAGGACGAGGACCTGTGGCGGCAGGGCGTCGAGCGCCTGGCTTCCGAGGTGCTCGTCTTTCAGCAGGACGGCCGGCTGCTCACCTCGCTTCGTGCCGACCGCTTCATCCCTGACTGGACGTTTCCGTACCGGATCGACCTCACGCCGACGCCGTACCCCCTCGACCTTGACGGCGACGGCGAGCTCGAGCTGGTCGTGGTCTGCAACCACGCGCACTTCTACCCGTCGGTCGTCCTCGCCTGGTGGCCTCGCCCTGACGTTTGGCAGTCAGTGATCGAGCACCCCGGGCGCGTCTACCAGGTCGGGGTGCCTCCCGCCGCCGGGGGCGACGCGCAGCTCATGATTGCTGCCTTCAACAACCTGCTCGGCATGCTGCCGGTGCTGGGAGTGGTCCGCTGGGAGCCGCCGCTGCAGCAGGCGCGCCATCCCGAGCAGCCGCTGGCGGTATCGCCCCCGCACGGGCGGCCGGACAACCTTTCCGGCGCGCCGTGGCGCGTCTACGTGCCGTTGGAGCCCTCCATCGCGGTCCACGGCACTGCCGACGACTCCGAGCTCGCCTGGAGCCGGCGCGCGGACGGCGGCATCGATGCGACCCTGTTCGGTACCGACCTGAGCTTCGACGCGAACTTCAACCCGGTCCCAGGTCCCAACGAGGGCCGCGACCTGGGCCAGGAGCGACTGGCGTTTCTCAGCGTCGTGAGCGGGCTGCAGGCGCGCAGCCAGCCGTCCACCCCGGCCGGAGTGCTGGAGATGGTGAGCTCGGTGGAATCGCGGTGCGCCTCGGTGCTCGCCGAGCGGCCCTACCGCGCCATCCTCGGCATCGAGACGGCACGTGCCCTGGCCCGCACCGGTGACCCGGCGGCGGCCGCCACCGTTCTCGAGGCGACCGCCGAGCAGGCGCCGTTCGACGACGTGAAGTACCGGCTCGCGAGTGTCCTCGCCGTCGCGGGCGAGCTCGATCGGGCCGAGGCGGTGGCGCGGTCGATCGTCGAGCGGCCGCTCGACGCCACGCCGCGGAGGTACGACGCCGGGCACCTGGTGCTCCGGCTCGCCATCGAGCGCCGCGATCGCGCCGGGCGCGAGCGTCTCTCGAGCACCTTCCTCACGCGAGGCATCACCGACTGGCAGGGGAGCGCCGCCTTCTTCGCCGCGCTCCGGGCGAGGGCGGACCTGTGGTGGGACGAGCTGGCGCCGGCCGACACGCGAGTGAGCTCGGTGGCGTACGAGCCCGCCGGCGACGCCCTTGCGGCGCTCGCGCGCTGGCGCCTCGGCGAGAGTGCGGCGGGTGACGTGGCGGCGATGGAGCGATTCGCGGCGAACCAGCCCGACGCGGTCTATGAGGGGCGGCTCGCCCTCGCGGCAGCCCTGCTCGGCGCCGGCCAGCCGGAGCGGGCGCTCGAGTCGCTCGAGCAGCTCGCGGCAGGTCTCGAGCTCGCGGCCAGGGATGACTTCTCGAACCTCCAGCTCCTGCGCCTCGCGCGGGCGATGCACGCGCGCGCCTTGCTGGCGGCCGGATCTCGGGACGACGCCCGCGAGGAGGCGGCCGAGCTCGCCAGGGCCCTCGATCCCTCCCTGCTGCCCGGGATCCTGGTGGCGGAGGTCCTGCGCGACACCGCACCGATTCGGTGATGGCGCCCGCTTCCGCTTTGGCGCCCGAATGCCATTGGGCGTGGGATGTTCAGGGGCGAGGTTGGCGGTGAATCGGCGACGCGGCCCGACTATGGCGCGGCTGGGTGGACGGCAGGCCGGTAGTGCGGCTGAGGAACGGGCTTTCCCTCGGCGCGCGCGGCGTCCAGCCAGGCCTGCTTGGCGACTTGAACCTCACGCAGCGCCTCCTCAGCGGTCGCTCCAAACGCGGAGCACGCCTGGAGGTCGGGGATGTCGGCGATGTAGCCTCCGTCCTCCTCGCTGTAGAAGATGTTGATGTGGTAGTCCTTAATTCATGCAACTCCAGCCTCGAATTCTAACGCTCGGTGAGACTGTATAATCGACGCGTCCTGGAAGCCCAACGTGACGCGCACCCACACCCCTGAGGACCATCTCTTCCGTCTCCGCGGTGAGGTCGACGGCAAGGCCGTGGAGCTCGTGCTCGGCGAGGGCGACAACGTCCTCGGATCAGCGGCCGAGTGCGCGCTCGTCCTGTCCGCGCGCGAGGTCTCCCGCCGTCACGCCGTCGTGCGAGTGGGCGGCCGCGGCGCGTCGGTCGAGGACCTCGACAGCAAGAACGGCACCTTCGTCAACGGCGTTCGGGTCCGCCAGGCCTTTCTCAAGGACGGTGACTGGCTGCAGCTCGGGCCGGTCGTGCTGGCACTGGACGCGGTTCCCGCCGACGACGTGGCGCTCGGCATCCCGCTCACCCCGGCCGGTCAGGGAGCAAAGATCAGCGCGCCGGCGAGCGACACCACCACCGGCTTCGGCATGGCGCGGCAGGCGCCGGCACCGTGGTCGGAGGCCCTTGCCGCGTTCGGGCGTTGCGTGCTCGGATCGACCGAGCCTGACATCCCCGGCGCGCTCGGCGCCCTCGCGGCCGCCCTCGACACTGGACCGGTAGCGCTGCTGTCCTGCCGGGGCGGCGAGGAAACGCTGGTCCGACGCGTGATCGGTGACGCCTCCGGGCTCGCTGCCGCGCTGCCGGCTGGGACCCTGGTCGCGTCGCTCGCTGCGCGAACCACGAACGGCGGCGTCGCGAGCGCCTTCCTCGACGGTGATCCTGCGCTCGTGGTCGCGGGCCGCGCGGCCGACGGGCATTGGCCGGCGGTGCTGGTGGTCGGCGGCCGCGCCGCGACCCCGGACCTGCGGCCGGTGCTCGAGACCGCGCTGCGGATGCTCGACCACGCCCATCCGGGCGACGACGGCTTCGACCTCCCCGCGGGACGGGGGACGCTGGCGATGCTCGCCTTCCCGGTCGGTCACGTCATCTGCCCCTCGCCGGCGATGCAGGCCGTCTACCGCCAGCTCGAGCTGCTGCTTGCCGGCCGCATGCCGGTGCTGGTCACCGGTGAGACCGGTGTCGGCAAGGAGCACGTGGTCCGCATCCTGCACGCCTCGTCGGACCGCGCCGACGGGCCCCTCGAGGTCGTCAACTGCGCCGCCATTCCCTCGGAGCTGCTCGAGGCCGAGCTGTTCGGCATCGAGGAGGGGATCGCGACCGGCGTCAAGGCCCGCGAGGGCTGCTTCCGCCGCGCCAACGGCGGCATCGTCTTTCTCGACGAGATCGGCGACATGCCGCCCGCGCTCCAGGCAAAGCTGCTCCGCACCCTCCAGGACGGCGAGGTCCATCCGGTCGGCGCCCGGCGGCCCGCGCGGACTGACGTCCGGGTGGTGACCGCCACCAACACCGACCTCGAGGAGCGGATGCGCGGCGGGAGCTTCCGCCGCGACCTCTATTACCGGATCGCGGGCTGCCGGGTCCACGTTCCGGCGCTGCGCGAGCGCCGGGCGGACATCCCGCCCCTGGTGGCGCACTTCCTCGAGCGCTCCGTCGCGGAGACTGGGCGACGGGTGCGCGGCATCTCGGTCGCGGCCCTTGCCGCGCTGTCGCGCGGCGGCTGGCCGGGCAACGTGCGCGAGCTCGAGAACGAGGTCCGGCGCTTGGTCCAGCTCTGCCCGGACGGCCGAGCCATCGAGAGCGACATGGTGGCGCCGTCGATCGCGTCTTCGCCGCCGGCGGCCTCGCCTCAGCCTGCTGCGTCCGATGACCTTAACCTGCAGCGCCACGTCGCCGAGCTGGAGTCGACGCTCGTCCGCCAGGCCCTCGACCGCAGCGGCGGCAACCTCTCCGCGGCCGCCCGCCTGCTCGGCGTGTCCCGAAACGGCCTGGTGATGAAGATGCAGCGCCTCGGCATCGACCGGTAGGAGCGTGCGGGTCGTGGGCCCCTGCGCGCGCTCCTGATGTGGTCTCAGAAGTCGGCCTCTGCCCGCCCGCTCCTCGGATGCGCTGCGCGCATCCTGATGCAGCCGACGGTTCCTTCCATGAGCTGACTTCGACCCGTGTCGAGCTTGCACACTCTCGCGTCCCGCTGACATTGATCCTGACTGTCAAGCTACTGAGCGCAGTGCTCAGCAAGTTGGCAACCGCCAGAGGCGCCAGACCCACGCCCCGCGCATTGCCGATCCCGGGATTGTGTCGTCGCCATCGTGGTTTTCGACGGCTTGGGGGTGCCGCTGTCGCGCCGGCTTTCAGTCGGCACGCACCTTGCGAATGTGCTGTCCGATGTCGAGGACGCGGTCAGCCAACCGCCACGTGTGGGCTGCACGACCCACGGGTGCGTGGGCGGCGGTGATCCCGAGCCCGGCATCACACGACACATCGGCAAGGCAGGAAGGGCCGGCTATTGGCAGGCCTTGCGGGGCCCACGGATCGCGAAGCGGAGCCGCTCCTACAGTCACCCCCTCCCGGGTGACGCTCCAGCGGTCCGTGGGCCCTGCACCTTCTTCACCCTTCGTTGTCGCCCACCGCACCCTCGATTTAACCGCCCTTGAATTCGGCGTGGCCCGGGGAGAACGGGAAGCCTCCAACTCCCACACCCTCCCACAACGTCCTCGACAGACGGGGCTCCCCGGGCCCACGCCGACACCGTTTCGCACTTCTGATCAATGGTCGTCAGGTATGAGAGTCATACGGACCGGAAGTCAGAGGTACACGGTGCTTTCATGCAGGCGGCGGCTACCGCCCTACGTATTTCGATCCACCACTGGGCACCGTGGAGAATAGGACTCCACTCATAGGAGGTAGGCGATGAGATTCACCCTCGACTGTGCGCGCCTGGCGGCGTGCGTTGTTTTTGCGATGTCGGCAACCCCCACCGTGAACTCGCAGCAGGGAACCGCTCCCCAAGGCAGGGTCCTGATGAGGATCGAGCTTGAATCTCGCACATACGATCTTGGAGATCCGATTGGGTTTCGTGCAGTCATCACCAATCGCAACTCAGAACCCCTGTCTGGGTGCGAGCTCACGATCCATGCGACCTCCAGTATTGGATTGGATCTAACGTGGACTGAGCAAGACTTGTACATCTCAGACGAGTACGTCTATCCGTTTGGCCTTGACTATGTTGTGACGAACGAGCGGATACGGGTCTCAGCAGTCCTTCTGTGCGACAGCGATGAAGACGGAGATCGGCATACCTCAGATTCGACGTTTGAAGTCCATGAAGAGGCAGGGTCGCTCAAGCTCTACCCCGCAACTGTTCCGGTTCATCAGTGGATCGTGTTTCAGGCATACCAAGGCCTCCAGGATCCAGAGATCCGATCCGAAATGAGTAGCTACTTGGAGACGTCGGCAGCGTCACCGCTGTACATGGGGTCAGAAGGAGTCGTCATCCCGGGTTCTTGGGACGATGATGAGGATGCTCCCTCTTCCATGGCCACAGCGCTGATCGAGGGGGCGTGGGAAGAGGACAACGGCGACCACGTTCAGATCCCCGCCATTAATTACGAATTTCCGGCAAGGAGCGCACAGCATTTTTGGAATCCGGCCCTTGGTTGGGATGCTGGTTTGGACTGGGTTTGGATGAATTTCGACGTGTGCGATTATCTGCTGACGCATTACCAAATACCCTGCATGAGTGCACTCGATAAGGCGCAGGACCTCTTCGGGCGCGCAAGAACCGCCTATCTGGGTTCGACGGCGGAAGCGTACTACTGGCTGGGAAGGACGGCGCATCTTCTGTCAGACATGGCAGTCCCCGCTCATACCCTCAACGATACACACGTTCCGGGCTTCCCGTTTTACGATCCAGACAACTACGAAGTATTCACAGAACAACCAGACGACGATTACAGATTCAATTTCCGGGCGGTGACAAACGGTATTCAAGACCCGATGGCATCGTACTGGGGCGACACCCCAACCTCCTTTGACCCCGATCTCACCGATTTGTTCTTCAGCCTTGCGGACAACGGGAACAACTTTGACAGTGATGATGTGAATGGGGAAGGTGGCGCGTATCCGCCATCAGAACCGACGTACTGGGTGGGCGGTGGTGTGTTTCGACTCGCGCGTAACACAATTCCCCTAGGGAATACCGTGGTGAGTGTGGAGTATCGCGACTTCCTCGGGAACCTAATCAGAGGTCTGGCGGATCACGAAGACTACGAGGTCGTCGATAACGAATGCGAGTCTAGCATCTACTATTATGAGACCTTCATCAGCGGTGCGGTCATTCCGCCGAATTTCGTCAGGGTCCTTTACTCAGACGGTAGTTGGGACGACTTCAATCTGTTGGGGGCGCCGCCCGCTGGGATTTGGGACGAGCCTCTGCAGTGCATCTATCTTGAGCAGCTGGAGTCTCGGGCAATAGGCTATACGACCTTGCTCTTCGAGCTGTTCTGGGACAGGACGCACGCGCCTGATGTGCCCGTTTTGAGCGCGCCAGAGACCGCGATCGCGGGGACGCCCTACGTTGTGAGTTGGACGTCGACCAATCCGAACGACAGATACGAACTTCAGGAGGCGAACGAACCGTCCTTTACGACGGCAACGACGTGGCAGGTCGTCGGAACCAGCAAGAGCTTTGCACATGCGGTGTCTAGCCCAACGACCTACTTCTATCGAGTCAGAGCCAGAGAGGATATTCCTGGGGGGGCAACTCTGTTCTCGGAATGGTCAAACGTCGACAGCACGCTAATAGCGTCGGCAGTCGGTTCAGTCGTGGCAAGCGCCAGCCCCAACCCCGTAAACGTCGACCTCCCATCGACGATTTCTGTGACGGTCACCGACGGCGCCGGCCAGCCGGTTCCTGCTGGAACCGACGTTACGTTCTCGACGACGTACCCGGGGTTTTTCTCCGGAAACAACTGCGGTGGTGTTTGCTACAGCCCATGGACGACGCAGACAGATTCAAACGGGGAGACGTGGCTGCGCTTCACGTCTGAGTTCCCGGGCATCGCGAATATCACCATCACCGCCTTGGATCACTCAACGATTCTGCCCATTGAGATTCTCGATCCCAGCGCGAACATGAATGTGCAGGTCACCGTTGGCTTTACTTACGGGACCTCCACATACTCGAGGTACGACGTCGGTGTGGTGCTGACGGACGACCAAGGCCTTCCAGTTCCCTACCAGACTGTGGATTTCGGTTTTTCACCCCAGTCGTCAGGCTCCTGGCAATACGGCATCGACAGCTGTTCAACGAGTGCTGGCGGCTCCTGTGACGTGGTGCTCATCATCACAGTGGAGGGCGAGATCACAGTCTTGGCGACAGCTGGCCAAGCTTCCGGCACGACGACGTTCTACGCCTACATCGGAGAGCCGAGCAGTACGCCCCTTGTGCCACTACACACCTTCACTTTGAATTATGACTCCTTTGGAGTGGACTTCTCTCCTGATGGAACAACGCTGGTGGCTGCGGGCGATAACCGAGATCTAAGGGCGTGGAACACCTCGGACTGGTCCCAAAAGTGGGCAGTCACAATGCAAGAGAACAACCTCGACCAGGTCTCAATCAGCCCAACGAACACGTATGTGGCGGTGGCTGCCGACGATGGTGTTGAGGTGCGCCACCTCAGCGACGGGTCTTTCTATTGCTTGAATGGTAACGCGGATGGAACAAGCGTGCTCGCCCATTGGACCTCAAACACGTCGTATGCCGAGACTTCGTGGGAGAAGGTGTACAGGCACACTTCGGTTTGTGCCACTGGAACTCAGATCGCTACGATGCCTGCCGATCACGGCTTCGAGGAACCAAGCCACCTGGACTACTGCCCATCGAGGGGTTGGATCGCGGCCTGCACTGACGAAGGAACGATGTTTGTGTGGAACACGAGTGGCGGTCTGATTACTCAACAGGGTGTCGCGCCCGGCTCAAACGCTTACGACACCGACTTTTCGTCCGACTGCTCCAAGATCGCTGCCGTTGGGACCGGCGCGGTCAAGGTGTTTAACACGTCGACGTGGGCATCCACCTCGTACTCCGCACAAGCTCTTGGTACGGACAAGTGGGCCGTGAAGTTCATAGACAACGACACGAAGCTCGCGGTCGGAGGTTTGGACAAGATCGAGATCCTCGACGTGGTTGGCGGTTCGAGCTTTGCGATCGGTGATGTCGACTTCCGCGCGGTCGAGATGGCGTGGAATCCAACTACTGAGGAGCTTGCGGTTGCGACCGAATCCGGGAAGGTTCACGTGTTCCGGCCCCTCGTACCGCCTGATACTCTTTCGCCGCTCATCAATATTACATACCCACAGAATGGGATGATCACCGACGAACCGAGCCTCACGACGAACGGGCGGGTGACTGATCAGACCGGAGTTTCGGTCTTCACCATCAATGGCGTCTCCGTGACTCCAGACGGGGAAGGCTACTTCACGCACACGCTGTCCCTGGTTGAGGGCGCGAACACAATCACCTACTTCGCCGAGGACCCTCTTGACCACGCATCCACCGAACTGCGAACAGTCACGCTGGTAGTCGATCACATTCCCCCTGTGATTTCGAACACGTCAGTCACGCCGCTATCCGGTTACGCGGGGACTGTCTTTCACATCCAGTCGACGGTGATCGACGGCGACACAGGTGTCGCGAGTGTCACCGCGACGATTCGCGACAGCGCCTCAGCAATTGTCGCCAGCGTCCCAATGACTCATGCGGGATCCAATGTCTATGTCTGCACGGCCGACTCCACCGGAGCCGAACCGGACGTGTACACCATCGACATTACCGCTGTGGACTCGAGCCCGCAGGCTAATCAGCAAACGGAATATTGGGTCGCCGTGTTCGAAGTGTTGGCGCCCGACATTACTCCTCCAGCGATATCAAACACGGCGGTCACACCTTTGTCCGGCGTGCCTGGAACGGTGTTCTCGATCCAGACCACAGTGGCCGACGCATCGGGCATTGCGAGTGTGACGGCGACGGTCCGCAAGGTGGGAGGCGGGTTCAGTCAGGCGCTGCCGATGGCTTTGGTTGGAGGCGGTGTGTACGGGGTCCCCTTCGTCTCCACACCAGCCCCGGTGGGGAGCTATGTGGTGGACATCACGGCAGTTGATTCGAGTCCGAACTCGAACCAGCAGACGGTCATGGCAGCTGCGGCGTTTGAGATAGTCATGCCGCTGCCGGGCGCCTTCAGCAAGGTGGCGCCGGCCAATGGAGCCACCAACCAGCCCACGAGCCTCTCGCTGACCTGGAGCACGAGCACCGATGCCACGAGCTACGAGTACTGCATCGACACGAGCAGCAACAGCACCTGCGACGCCTCGTGGAACAACGTCGGTAACGTCACGAGCGCCACGCTCAGCGGGCTCGTCGCCGGCACCACCTATTCGTGGCAGGTGCGCGCGGTGAACGGGCAGGGGAACACGCAGGCGAACGGAGGCACGTGGTGGACCTTCACGACTCAGGCGCTGCCGGGAGTGTTCAGCAAGGTGACACCCGCCAATGGGGCCAGCAACCAGCCCACCAGCCTCACCCTGACGTGGGGCACGAGCACTGACGCCACCAGCTACGAGTACTGCATCGACACCAGCAACAACAGTGCATGCGACGCTTCGTGGAGCAACGTCGGCAACGTCACGAGCGCAGTGCCCGGCGGGCTGGTCGTAGGAACCACGTACTCGTGGCAGGTGCGGGCGGTGAACGCTCAGGGCAATACCCAGGCGAACGGTGGGACATGGTGGACCTTCACCACCCTAGACACCCAGCCCGATCTGCCGTTCGCCGACGGGTTCGAGTCAGGCGACACCTCGGCGTGGTCGGCGACGGTGCCGTAGGAGGCGCGAGCAAGCTCAGCGGGTGGTCGGAGGCTGGCCGAACCAGCAGGCCGGGGCGGCAGCGGCGGCGCGGGCTGAGAGCTCGGTGGCCTCGGCGTGGCGGCCCTGGGCTGCGAGGGCCTTCGCTGCAACGTGGTCGGCGAGGGGCGCCCAGAGGCCGTAGACGAGTTCCTCGCGGCCGAGGCGTTCGAGTTCGGTGTGCGCCTGGGCGGCGAGCGCGATTGCGCGCTCGAGCTGACCCTGGCAGGCGAGGGCCTCGGCTTCGAGGAGGGCCGCGAGGTCGGCGAGCTCGGGGCGAGCGGAGAGCTCGCGGGCGCGGGCAAGCGCCGGCGCCGCGTCGCCTGAGCGCGCGAGCTCGGCCCAGGCGAACGCGATGCGAAGCTCGGGGAGCCCCGGGTCGGGCGCTTCGGCGGCAGTGAGGCTCGGATCCTGCCAGTCGCCGCGGAAGAAGGCCCAAAGGGCGCGGGCGCTCGAGTGACGGCTGCCGCCCAGTGAGTTCGTGAACTTCGTGCTCCACTGGCTGATGGCGTGCTCGAAGCGCGGGCCGTCGCCGGCGAAGGCCGACAGCCTCACCATTTGATACAGCGCCTCGCCGGTCCGCGACGTCCGCACCCCGATTCGGGATGCGGTGTCGAGCGATTCCAGTGCGGCGCCGGTGTCGTTCGCAGCGGCCTCGCATGTGGCGCGCCGGATCCAAAGATCCGCCGAGTCGGGGCGGCGTACGGCGGCCGCCAGCAGGATCGCGGCTGCGGCCGGGTCTTCTCCCGCGCGCGACAGGGAGCGGGACAGCAGGAGGACGGCGCCGAGGTGCATCGGGTCCTCGGCGAGGACCTCAGGGTGGTGGTCGAGGATCGCGAGAGCGCGGTCCACCGGCCGCTCAGCCCCCGCCTCGATCTCGTAGCAGGTGTCCACGAGCTCGTCCCAGAAGCGGAGCCGCGCGTCGGGGCCCTGGCCGAAGAGCGGCCAGCCTTCGGGGTTTCCGGCCGCGTCGAGCCGCACGGTGCGCAGGGCAGTGCGAGCCACGATGTGGCGGGCACCGACGATTTCGATCGTGGGGGAGCCGCCGAACAGTCCCAGCAGCGTGTACGCGATCACGGGCCGGACCGTCCCGTCCCGAGCCGAACCGGATCTCCAGGTTACGAGATCGTCAGGCGAAGAGGATGGCAGGAAGGCGGTGCCTGCGGGCCGTGGCACCGCGCGCAGGACCGCGACGGCGGACTGGTAGCCGAGGAGGTTGTTGATGCCGATCGTGACCAGCTCGGGAGTGCCGTCGCCGTCGACGTCGCCGGCAGCGACGGAATGGAGGTGTCCGGCATTGACGAAAAGCGGCCCGACGACCCCGTGGTGCAGGTCGGCCAGGCCTAGCTCGCTCGAGTACGAGCACGAGTTCCTGGCCAGCCAGCAGAGCACGCCGTGGTCGTCGCCGGCCAGGTCGAGGGCCGCGAGCTGTGGAGCGGCAAACGCGCTGCACTGGCGGGGATGGCGTGAGAGCGCCTCGCCCCCCACGTCGATAGTCTCGATGAGGCGGTCGCGCGAGAACACCTGAATCTGCGACGGCTCGGCCGGCGGGTCACCGTCGCTACGAAGGCTCAATGCGACGTCCGGCTCGCGGTCGCCGACGAGGTCGGCTACCAGTGACTGCTGCACCGTGAAGCCGGGGAATCGGGTGCGCCAGAGCTCCTTGCCCGCTGCATCGAGGACCACGACCCCGTCGCCGGAGGTGTGGGCCGAGTGCGTAGGCCCGCGCCGGTGATCGAGTGCCAACCCCACGGCCCACGCGACAAGCCCGATCCCGGCGGTGGCCACCGCAGCGCGACGCCAGACCCGCGGCGACACGAGCCGGCGGCGGGACACGAACGCCGCCTGTGCGGCGGCCCCGTTCGGCCACCGGTCGGTGGCACGCTTCTCGAGCAGGCGGCGGATGAAACAGGCGAGCCAGCGCGGGCAGTCCGGCCGCCGAACCCGCGGGTTCGGTATCGCCGCCCGCAAGTGGCCGTCCGCCACCGAGAAGCCGCTCTCGCCTTCAAAGGGCGGGCCCCCGGTCAGCGCGTGGTAGAGAGTGGCGCCGAGGCCGTAAAGGTCCGACGCTGGGGTCAGCGGTTCGCCCCGGAGCTGCTCCGGGCTCATGTAGGCGGGTGTGCCCACCGCGGCCTCGGTGCGGGTGATGTCGACCGCGCCAGCGAGCGGCCGGGCGAGGCCGAGGTCGGCGAGGCGGACTCCGCCGTTGAGCTGGAGGAGGATGTTGGAGGGCTTGACGTCGCGGTGGAGAATGCCGCGCTCGTGGAGGTGGGCGAGCACGCCGAGGAGCTGCGACGCGAGGTCGATGACTCCGGCGATCGGCAGCGGGCCGGCGGTCAGCCGGTGGGTGAGAGTCTGTCCCTCGACCCACTCCATAGCGACCGCGGTCGAGCCCTCGCCCTCGATGAGTTCGTAGACGCGGACGAGGCCGGGGTGGACGAGCTCGCGGCCGATCCGCACCTCGCGCCGCATCCGCTCGCGCCAGGCCTCGTCGAGCCCACCGCGGAAGACCTTGAGTGCGATCCACTGGTCCAGCTCGGTGTCGCGGGCGAGCCAGACCTCGGCCTGGCCGCCGCGGCCGAGCGGCCTCTCGAGGCGCCAGCGCGGCGGGAGGCCATCGACCGCGGGGGCGGCGTGGCCACCGCCCCAGGTGACCGTGTCCGGGCCGCCAGCAGGATCTCTGGTGGTCATCGACCCCGAGTTGCCGTCATTGCCGGTCCAGAATAGCGCACGCCGTCAGCCCGCGCATAGCCAGAGACAAAGAGAGGCTCCCGGTCGGGAGCCGTCGGAGGAGGAGTGCGAACGAGGGTCGTGGTCCGACGTTGTCGCCGGTACCCGTGGGCCTCGATCACGAATACGGGACTAGACCTCTCGAGGTTTCAGACGCGTGGCTCACCCGTGCCCGCTTCCGCTTCCGCGCCCGCGTCCGGCCGGTGCCAGGGCCGACACTTTGGCACTTTCTCAGTCTCTGGCCCCATACGTGGGTTGGACGTCGTGGGGTAGGCCTCCGGCCTGCCACCAAGGCAGCCAGGATGGCTACCCCACAATGCAGCCAGGATGCTTGTGGGGTAGGCTTCCAGCCTGCCACCAAGGCAGCCAGGATGGCTGCGCTACAAGGTTGGGTGCGGATCCGGCTCCGTCCTACGGACTACGCCGTGACGAGTCCGGCTTCCCGCTTCGGCTTGCGGCTTCGCCCGGAGGGCTACGCCGTCACAAGCCGCCGTGACAGGTCGCCTGCGGGCTTCGCCGTGACCGAGGCGAATGGGGAAGCGGGTCATCCGCCCCGCATTGTGCGCGGGACTCTCTCACCGTCAGACATCAACATATTGACACAACGTCATTATCAACATAGAATATCAACATGAAGCCTGTACAGGTGCTTTTCGACGAAGACCTCCTGGCCGATCTCGATGCTGACGAGCAGGTTCAGAGCGTCGGCCGATCCAAGGTCCTCCGGGAGCTCGCCGCTACGTACCTCCGGCGGCGGCGTGAGGCCGCTCTCGACGCGCGTTATGTCGCGGGCTACGGCGGCGACTCGAGGGTGAGCGAGGAGCTGGAGGGCTGGGCCGGGGAGGGCGTGTGGCCAGACGACTGAGCCGCGGCGACATCTGGATGTACGAGTTCGAGGCGCCCGACAAGCGGCGTCCGGTCGTCATCCTCAGCCGCCAGGCGGTCATCCCGCTCCTGAGGACAGTGATGGTCGCGCCGATCACCTCCGCGGTTCACGGGGTCCCGAGCGAGGTGCTGGTCGGACCCGAGCACGGGCTCAAGCGCGCGTCCGCGATCAACCTCGACCACGTGCAGACCGTCGACAAGCAGCGCTTGAGGCTGTTTGTTGACCACCTCGGGGCCGGGGTCATGGCCGAAGTCTGCCGCGCCCTCGCGGCGGCCACCGGGTGCTTGTAGCGCAGGCATCTTGCCTGCTTCATTTGCGGCCTGAAAGGTTGTGGGGTGGGCTTCCAGCCTGCCACCAAGGCAGCCAAGATGGTTGTGGGGTAGGCTTCCAGCCTGCCACCAAGGCAGCCAGGATGGCTACCCCACAAAGCCGGGCGCTTCATCGGGGCCAACCGAGGTCTACTCGGTTGGCGGGTCGAAGGCCGGGATGCCCGTGAGGTACTGGCCGAGGACCAGGGTGTGGATGTCGTGCGTGCCCTCGTAGGTCCACACCGTCTCGAGGTTCATCAGGTGCCGCATGATCGGGTACTCGTTGACGATGCCGTTGGCGCCGTGGATCTCGCGGGCGAGCCGGGCGCACTCGCGGGCGATCCAGACGTTGTTGCGCTTGGCGAGTGACACCGCCTCGGGCGTGAGCTTGCCCTGGTCCTTGAGGCGGCCGAGCTGGACCACGAGCAGCTGGCCCTTCACGATCTCGTTGTACATCCAGACCAGCTTGTCCTGCTGGAGCTGGTGCGAGGCGATCGGCCGGCCCTTGAACTGGACCCGCGTCGACGCGTAGTCGAGGGCGGCCCCGAAGGTCGCCATGGCCGAGCCGAGCGCGCCCCAGGCGATGCCGTAGCGGGCCTGGGTGAGGCACATCAGGGTGTTCTTGAGACCGTCGGTGCCCGGCATCAGGGCGTTCGCCGGGATCCGGCAGTCCTGGAAGACGAGCTGCGAGGTGATCGAGGCGCGCAGCGAGTACTTGCCCTTGTGCTCGACGGTGGAGAAGCCCTCGCTGCCGCGCTCGACGAGGAAGCCGCGGACGCCGTCCGGCGTGCGCGCCCACACCACCGCGACGTCGGCGATCGAGCCGTTGGTGATCCAGGCCTTCTCGCCGTTGAGCACCCAGCCTACGCCGTCGCGCTCGGCGCGGGTGCGCATGCCGCCCGGGTTCGAGCCGAAGTCGGGCTCGGTGAGGCCGAAGCAGCCGATCGCCTCGCCGCGGCCGAGCGCCGGGATCCAGCGGTCCTTCTGCTCCTGGCTGCCCCACTGCAGGATCGGGTACATCACCAGGCTGGTCTGCACCGAAACGAAGGAGCGCAGGGCCGAGTCGCCGCGCTCGAGCTCCTGGTTGATGAGGCCGTAGGCGACGGCGTTGAGCCCAGGCAGCCCGTACTCGTGGTACGGCGCGCCGAGCAGGTCGAGGCTGCCCATCTCGGCCACCAGCTCGGCCGGGAAGTGGCAGTCCCAGGCCCACTGCTCGATGTGGGGGAGCACGCGGGCATCGACCCACTCGCGGACCGCGCCGCGCACCCGACGCTCGTCGTCGTCGAGCAGGTCGTCGATCCGGTACAGGTCGAGGTCTTCCAAGCGTCGCATCCCCATCCTCCACTGCGGGTGAACACCGGGGGGCCGCAGAATCTGCCAGCCGGCGGCCGGCGCGGTTTTGCCGCGGCAGGAGAGCGCGGTACTATCTGCGCATGAAGGCCTTCCGGGCCGTGGCCGCCGGATGGTACCACGGGCTGCTGCTCGCCGCCCTGCCGTGGGTCGCGGCGCTGCGCCTCGAGTGGGCGCCGCTGGTGGCGGCGGCGCTGCTCGCCGGCCTCCTGGTGGCGGGCCGCGGCCGCGGTGCCGGCCCGTGGCCGGGTGCGGTGAGCGCCGTCTCGGCCCTCGTCTTCCTCGGGCTGCGCGGCGGCCCGCTGGTGGTCATCGGGTGGCTGCTGCTCGCGGCGGCGGTGGCGGCGCTTTCCTTCCTCGGCGGCCGGCGTGGCGGCGGCGCGCGGCTCGCCTCGGCCCTGGTCGGGCTGGCCGGCTGGGCGATCGCCCTGCTCGGAGTGCCGGATCTCGTGACCATCGAGCGCGGCGGCTGGCTCGCGCCGGCGGTCCTGCTGCTGGCGGTGCGGGAGGCGGTGGTGTGCGCGGTGTGGCAGCGCGGCGCCGCAAAGGGGTCGCTGCTGCCGCCGACCCGGGAGGCGCGCGGCACGCTCAGCGTCCGTGGCCTCGTCGTGGCCGGGACCGACGGCCTGCCGTGCTCGGTGCCGATCGAGCTCGAGCTGCGGGCGGGCGACGCGGTGGCGGTGCTGTGCGCCTCCGCGGACGAGGGGTGGGCGCTCGCCGAGACCCTGGCCGGCCGGCGCAGGCCGGCGGCGGGCGAGGTGGCGGTCGACGGCGCGCCGCTCGAGCCGGGCGACCGGCTGGTGGCGCTCGTGGCGGCAGGGGAGGCCTTCGTCGCGGGCGGTCTCGAGGACAATCTGACCGCGCTCTGCGACGAGCACCCCGGCCGGACGACGATCAGCGCCGTGATCGAGGCCTGCGGACTCGACGAGGCGGCCGAGTTGCTCGACGGCGGCCCGATCGGCACCGACGGCGCGCCGCTCGAGCTGATCCACCGCATGCAGATCGCGCTGGCGCGGGTGTTCCCGTCCGACTACCGGGTGATGGTGGTGGCCGATCAAGTGCCGTGGGTCGACCCGGATCACCGCGAGCTGTGGCGGCGCTGCGTCGTGCGCACCTCGATCGGCCGCACGGCGATCTGGTTCACGGCGGATCGCGAGCTCGCGGCGCGCGCGGACCGCGCCATGGTGCTGTCGCACGGCAACCTGCGCCGCCTCGACTCGGCGCTCGAGGCGCCGCCGGCGTGAGGGGCGCGGCCGTGGCGTGGATGTGGCGCCGACCAGACGGAACCCGGAGGCAGTGACGGCATGGGCACCTACATGGGCGGTTCGGCACCGGCGATGGCGAGGCAGGTCTGCGACGGCTTCATCCTGCTCTCCACGGTGATGCTCAAGCGGCTCGAGATCCAGCAGATGGAGCAGCTCGAGTTCGAGCTCGACCGGCGCCTGCGCGACGCGCGGGCGGAGCCGATGGACCTCGAGGACCAGGAAGGCCTCCAGCAGCGCAACCGCCGGCTGCAGCGGATCGAGGGCGGCCTGCGGGTGCTGCGCCACGCCATGCAGCAGCGTCGCATGGGCCGGCTGTGACGCCGGCATGTGGCTGCGGCTGGGAGGCGCTGACAGGCGACCCCCTGCCGTGGCTGCTCGACGAGCGGCGGCCGAACCTGCTGTGGCGCGTCCTCGTCGAGCTCGTCGGCCGCCCGGCGGCCAGCAGCGCGGTCGTGCGCGCCCGCGGCGGCGCGAACGCCGTCGAGCCGGTGGCGACGCTGCTCGCCGAGCTCTCACCTGAAGGGACGTGGACCACCGAGCGTCCGGCGTGGGCGCGCTACGGCGGCGCCGGCTGGCGGCTGGTGACCGCGGCGGCGTGGGGCGCCGACCCCGGTGACCCGCGACTGCACGCGGCTTGCCACCGTCTGCTCGCCTTGACGGCCGGCGAGGGCGGCTTCGCGGCGCGCCCCGCCACGGTGCCGTCGCCCGTGCTGACCGCGCGGCTGGTCCAGGCCGCGGTCGAGCTCGGCTTTGGCCGCCACCTGCGGGTCCAGGAGGCGCTTGCCTGGCTCGAGGAGTCGCCGGTCGCGTGGTCCGGCGATGCGCGGCAGCGCGCGGTGGTCGGGGCCGCGCTGGCCGCGGCGCTGGCCGGTCGGCCCGAGCTGGGACGCCAGACGCTGCGCGACCGGACCGCGGTCGTCCTCCTGGATGCCGTCGCCGATCTGGATCCTGCCTGGGAGCGGCTGGGTCACCCCAACCTGGCACGCACCGACGTCGGCGAGATGCTGTGGGCGCTCGCGCGTTCTGGGGCCCCGTTCGAGCCTCGCCTGGCGGCACCGCTCGCCCGGCTGCAGCGCCGGCAGGGCGACGGCGGCCGCTGGCCCCGGACGGCACCGCGGCCGGCGTCGTTGCCGATCCCGTCGCGCTTCCACGTCGCGGTGGACCCCTGCTGCCAGTGGGTGACCCTGCGCGCCGTGGTGGCGGTCAACGCGTATGCCGTGCCCGCCCGCCTGCCGCGGCGCTTCCCATCCCCGCCCGCGGCTGCGGGCGGGAACCAGTAGCCTCGGTGGGAGATTCTGGGTAGCGCGCCGTGACGTGCTGCCGAGCGGCAGCGCACGTGGTTTTCTTGACAACTTTGTCCCGACGGTGCGCGCAGCGCATCGTCTGCAACCCCTGCCGCCGCGCAACGGCATCGCGCCGACGCGTGGCGCCGGGGCGCGGCGGCAGGGGTTACAGCTCCACGCCGAGCGGCTTCTTTAGGGCGACCGCCACGACCATCGTCAGCACGAAGAACACGACCATCCAGGCGTAGCGCCACTCGAAGTCCCAGCCGCCGATCGCCATGCTGCCGTCGAGGTAGGCAATGGTGATCTCGGACATTCCGCTCGCCGGCGGCAGCGGGTCCTCGGACGGCCACTCGAGCTGGGCCATGAAGGATCGCTCGGGCCGGGTCGGCGACAGGCGCACCACCGAGTCGGTGACGCGCAGGGTCTTTGCGACCGTCTCGTCACCCGTCCTGAACACGAGCTGGTAGTCGCCCGGCGACTCGATGGCGACCTGCCACAGCAGCTCGCCGAGGTCCGGCGCCCACACCGCGTCGCCGTCGAGCCGCAGCCCGGCCGGCAGGTCGAGGACCACCGGCGGCCGGCCGGCGCCCCAGCGCTCGCTCCAGCCGTCCGCGAACACCGCGCGGACAAGCGTGCGCTCACCCGGCTCGAAGCCGCGGAACCCGTAGAAAGCGTGCAGCTGGACCATGAGCAGGACCAGCGGCGGCAGGATGAAGATCATCGGTTTCAGCGCGAGCGCCTGGTAATGGACGACGTGGCGGAGGATCTCGCCCTGGGCACGGAAGATCGCCGCCAGGTCGTCGTTGAACAGGCGGATCTCGAACAGGCAGGCGTGGATCTTGCGCTTGACCTCGGCGATCCGGTGCTGGTTGGAGGTCTTCTTGAAGACCCAGAGCGCGAACACTCCGACCGGGATCGACCAGATGAGGACCCCGAGGAGCGGCGGCAGCCCGCGCAGAGGGGCCTGCAGCAGGTCGAAGATCGGGCGCAGGGCGTCGTTGAGGAGCGACATCGGCCAGACGCTACGAGATGTAGCCGAGCCCCTTGAGCCGCTTGCGGATCTCCTCCTCGTCGTCGGAGTCGCCGATCTTGGCAAGCTCCTTCTCGAGGGCGTGGGTGATGAACTCCTCGACCGAGGAGTAGCCCGCGATCTCGGCGAACTTCTTGATCCTGTCGACCAGCGCCGAGTCGAGCTTGACCTTGGTGGTTCCGAACATGGCTACCGTCCTCCCCCGTCTGCCGCCGGCGCGCTGCCGTGGGCGCGACGCTGTTGCTCACGCCGCGCCGGCCGCCGCGCGCTCCGCAGCCGGCGCGCCGTTTCGTTCATTTCGCGCCGGCGGCCGCAAAGGTCGCCGCGTCGAAGATCGGCCTGCCCTCCATGTACGCAGGCGGATCGACGCCGAACAGGGCCAGCGCCGTGGAAGCGAGGTCGACGATGTGAGGGTCGTCGCTCGCGATCGGGTGGCTCGCCAGAACGATGCCCGGAACGATCCGCGGGTCGACGATGTGGTCACCGCTCCAGGCCTTGACGTTGTCCTCGAACACCTCGCCTGCGACGACGCCGCTCGCGCCGTCCCAGGAGATCCGATAGCCGTGGTTGTAGCCGACCAGCAGGTCGGGCGCGTTGCCCTTGTAGGGCCCAACGTACAGCCGGTCGGTGTCCCATAGCTGGTTGATCGCCACCGCGCCGCCGTCGCGCAGCCCGCCGAGCCGGCCGGCGAGCTCCTGCTTGAGGGCGTCGGCCTCCGCGGGCGGGACGATGCCGTGCGCCTCGCGGCCCTCGAGATTGAGGAAGATGCCGACCAGCCCGACGGCGTAGGCCCTGGTCTTCGACCAGTCCACGGAGCGCAGCCACTGCTCGCGGCCGTCCGCACCCTCCTTGAGGGCCAGGTAGCCGTTTCGGGCAAGCCACGCGTTGAGGTTGACGCCGCGCCGAAACGAGGTGCAGCCGTGGTCGGAGAGGACAATCAGCAGATCGCCGTCGCCCAGCCGCGCCATCGCCCGGCCGACGATCTCGTCGTTGCGCCGGTACTGCCGCTCGATGGCGTCGCGGTACTCGCCGCCGTCAGCGTCACGTGCCGCCGGGTGGCCGTCCTCGGTGTAGCGCCAGTACATGTGGTTGACCCGGTCGGCGGCGTCGAACACGGTCACCAGGGCGCCCTTGCGCAGCCGGTCGAGCGCGGTGTGGAGCATCGCCTCACGCTCGGCATCGATGCCGGCGGTCTGGGTCCAGAAGGTGCGATCGTCGGTGACCTTCTCGTTGAGCGCCCACGTGTCCTCGGCGAGGCCGAGGGTGGCGAAGGGCCCGATCTTCTTGCTCAGGTAGGCCGAGTAGTAGCCGGGGTGGGAGATCGGCATCGCCGGCTTCTCGGGCTCGATGTTGACCGGTGACACATAGAGCGAGCAATGCTCGCCGAGCTCGGTGACCATCATCCGGGCGAGGCCGCTGACCTTGATGCCGGCGATCGCTGGAAAGCGAAGGGTCACCCAGCCGCTGAGCTCGCCGGGAGCCAGCCGGACCACCTCGCCGTCGACCGATACCCGCGCGACTCCGGCGCGCCGGTCGATCTCGATCGAGATCGGGAGCTCCATCGGCGGGCTGCCATCGAGGAAGGTGTTGTCGGGGCCCTGGATGGACCCGGTGAGGGCGTCGCCGGCGCGGGCCAGCGGCCGCCGGATGCCGCCCTCCTGGAAGGCGGTCGAGTCAGGCCGCGTGGTGAAGAGCTGGAAGGTCCCCTGGGTGCCGAGCAGGTCCGGGATGCACATGGCCCCGAGCTGAGCGCCGTAGAAGCTGTCCGGCGGGAAGGTGATGGGCACCCGGATGATCGTGCTCCACACGTTGTGCTCGCCGAGGATGGTCCACCACGGCTTGGACTTGCGGAGCAGGCGGATGGCGGGGCGCGCGAGCGGAATGCGCAGCTTGCCGAGCTTGAGCACCCGGTCGACCGAGCCGATGTGGGTCGACGACAGCCGCGGCAGGTAGGTCCTGGGATCGCGGTCGAGGAAGTCGAAGATGTTGTGGCGGCCAGGGTTGGTGCCGGTCGTGAAGCTCGACCACGCGACCGGGGTGACCGACGGGAAGGTGGTGCGCAGGCGCCGGTAGCCGCCCCGCTCGGCGAGCTTGGAGAAGCTCGGGAGCCTGCCCTCGGCCATCATCCGCTCGGTGATGGCCGCGTCCTGGCCGTCGAAGCCGATGAAGATCAGCCGCCGCACCAGCGGCTCGGTGCGGGCGCGGCGGCGGATGATGCGCCACACGGTGCGGAACGGCCACGCGAGCAGCGCGAAGCCGGCGATCAGGGTGGTCGCGAACAGGACCGCGAAGGAGCCTAGCACCGCGAACCCGGCGCCCGGGCCGATGTAGGCGTCGGCCGGCGTCGCGGCGGCGATGACGGCGACCAGCCCGGTCACCACGGCCATCCGCCGCCTCACTGTCGCCGCTCGCTCCGTCACTCGCCGTCCCTCCAACCTGGTTCCGGGGATCCTGTCCGGCCGCTCGCGACAGGCGGCCAGCGGGCGTGTAGTATAGGCGCGGGCCGCCACCGTGGCAAGGCTGGCGACCCCGTCGCGGACCAGGAAACGTCGATTCTCGAAACGGTTACGAGTCTGCGCGGGACTCGTTGGAGGCGGTCGGGCATGTCCAAGCTGGGAAGGCTCGTGCGGCGCATCAGGAGCGGGGCCCCGGTGATCGTGGTGTCCGGGCTGCCGCGCTCCGGTACCTCGATGACGATGAAGATGCTCGAGGCGGGCGGCCTCCAGCCGGTGACCGACCAGGTGCGGTCGGCTGACGAGGACAACCCGCGGGGCTACTTCGAGGACGAACGGGTCAAGGACCTCGCCCAGATGGAGGATCGGAGCTGGCTGCGGGCGGCCCGCGGCAAGGTCATCAAGGTCATCTCCTCGCTCCTGCAGCACCTCCCCGAGGACAACTACTACAAGGTCATCTTCATGCGGCGCAACCTGCGCGAGGTGCTGGCGTCGCAGGCCAAGATGCTCGACCGCAGGGGCGAGGCGGCGCAGACCAGCGACGACGAGCTGATCCAGCTCTTCGAAAGCCACCTCGGGAAGGTGGAGTTCCAGCTCCGCTTCAGGCCGTGGTTCGACGTCCTCTACGTCGATCACCGCTCGGTGCTCCAGGACCCGGCCGGCGCGGCGCGGCGAATCAACGACTTTCTCGGCGGCCGGCTCGACGAGCGCCGGATGGCCGAGGCGGTGGACCCCAACCTGTACCGCAACCGCGCCGAGGACCTCGAGGCGGCGAAGCGATCGGGGTCCTGACGCGGCTCGCATTCTTCAGGGCCGGCACTCGGGAAGGGGGCGGGACGCCGGTCCCGGTAACACCCGGCCCTCCCAGCCGAACGGAACCGCGGAGGTCGCAGAGGCCGCAGAGGCCATCGCGGACAAGGTCATTTGACTGTGCTCCGCGTTCTCTGCGCTCTCCGCGGTGTGACTGAAGAGCCGCCGACACATCGGCATGCCAGGGCGCGGGGACGGGCACGGGAACGGGAACGGGGACGGGAACGGGAACGGGCGGGCCCCATCCCCCAACCCCCAGCCACTATCCCCTGGAAGGGTGGGGGCCCTATCCCCCAGATCCCAGATCCTAGCCCCTGGTCGGGCGGGGGGCGGGGAGCGTCCAGCTCGGCATGTGCTCGAAGATGAGCCGGGTCTCGATGCGGTCGACCTCGGGGCGGGTGGTGAAGGCGTCGAGCGCAAGGTCGCGCAGGTGGTGGGCGTCGCGCACCGCGACGTGGACCAGGAAGTCGTCGCCGCCGGAGACGTGGAACACGCCGAGGACCTGGGGCAGGCCCAGCGCGTACGCTCGGAACGAGTCAACGAGCTCCCGCGAGTGCTCGCGCATGCGGACCGCGATCATTGCCTGCATGCCCATGTCGAGGGGCGCGAGGTCGATGTCGGCGTGGAAGCCCCGCAGCACGCCCAGCTCGACCAGGCGCCGCACCCGCTCGAGGCAGGTCGACGGCGCCAGCCCCACCGTGTCGGCGAGCCGCTTGTTGGAGATGCGGGCATTCCTGCGCAGGGCCACCAGGATCGCCACGTCGAACTGATCGAGATCGTCACCGGCGCGCATGGCGGGATTGTAAGCGAACGCCGGCGCCGCGACGATCCTCGCACGAGCCGGTGGGCGGACGAGGTTCAGCCGGCTGCGGCGGGCGGCGCTGGAGGCCGAGAGAACCTCCGCCACAGGAGGTAGGCCGGGATGCCGCTGAGGACGATGGCAAGCCCCGGCCAGGTGGTCTCGGTCTTGTAGAGGAGCAGGACAACCGCGATTGCCGATGCTACGACGATGTAGAGCGCCGGCAGCAGCGGGTAGCCGAAGGCGCGGTACGGGCGCTCGGCGTCGGGCCGCCGGCGGCGCAGGATGAACAGGCCGACCAGGGTCAGCACGTAGAAGATCAGCACCGAGAAGATGACGTAGTCCAAGAGGTTCGAGTAGACGTTGCCGTAGCGCTGGAGGCCGGTGGCTGGATCGATCAGCGGCGCTCCGGCGGCGTCGTACAGGCGGGTGCGCGGCAGAATGAGAAGGCACGCCCAGAGGCCCTGGAGGACCAGGCTGACCGCGGGCACCCGGAAACGGTTGAGGGCCCCGGTGGCGCTGAAGAACAGGCCGTCGCGGGCCATGGCATAGGTGACGCGCGCCCCGGCCAGGATCATGCCGTTGCTGCAGCCGAAGGTCGAGATGACGATCGCAACCGCCATGATCGAAGCTCCGGCGCCGCCGAAGATGGTCTGCAGGGCGGCGGTGGCCACCCGGTCGTCCGGGGCGCCCTGGATGGCCGGCATCGGCAGCGTCACCAGGTAGGCCACGTTGACCAGGAGGTAGAGGACGACGACCAGGGCGCAGCCGGCGGCCATGGCGAGCGGGATGGTGCGCCGCGGGTCTCTGACCTCGCCGGCCGCGAAGGTGATGTTGTTCCAGGCATCGGTCGAGAACAGCGAGCCCACTTGGGCCACGCACATCGCGATGAGCAGACCGAACATCCCCGCGGTCGCGGCGGTGGCCGGGACCACGGGCAGCTCAGGCTGGATGCTGACGACCTCGGCAGGGGTGAAGGGGTGGGCGAAGTTGGCCTTGATCACGCCGCTCGAAGCGCCCGCGATGATCCCGACCAGGACGAGCGCGGCCAGCGACAGGATCTTGGTCGAGGTGAAGACGTTCTGGATCATCCGGCCGACCGCGAGGCCGCGGGTGTTGATGAGGGTCAGCAGCAGGAGCAGCGCGATGCCGACCAGCTGCTGAGTCGACAGGCTCAACGCGTAGCTCGAGGAAATGTCGATCGGCTCGATGATCCAGGCGGTCGGCGAGACCGAGGGCACCAGCACGCCGAGGTACCGCGAGAAGGCGACGGCCACCGCGGCGATGGTCCCGGTCTGGATCACCAGGAACAGCGTCCAGCCGTAGAGGAAGCCCCAGAACGGGGAGTAGGCCTCGCGCAGGAAGACGTACTGGCCGCCGGCCTCCGGCATCATCGCCGCGAGCTCGCCGTAGGACAGCGCCGCGATCACCGTCAAGGCGCCGGTGACGATCCAACCCACCAGCAGCCACCCGCTGGAGCCGACCTGGCGCGCGATGTCGGCGGTGACGATGAAGATCCCGGAGCCGATCATCGATCCCGCCACCACCATGGTGGCGTCGAAGAGCCCCAACCCGCGGACGAAGCCTTGCTGCCCGCCGGACCTGCCGCCTCCGCTCATCCCCGCCTCCGTCCTCACGGTTCCGCGATGATCTTGGTGCCCTTGGTCTCGGGGAGCAGCCACACCCAGGCGCCGGTGAACAGGGCGAAGAACGCGGCCAGCGAGATCCCGCCGCCCAGCCCGTACCGGCCCGCGACCTGGGTGATGATGAGCGGCGTGAAGAACTGCACGCCGCGCGCCAGGTTGAACGCGGTGCCCATGGCGGTGTTGCGGACCTTGGTGGGGAAGATCTCGGAGAAGATCGGGCCGTAGCCCGAGAAGTTGCCGGTGCCGAACCCGACCATGAACATGAAGACCAGGGTCAGGGCCGGCCACACCGCGATGCTGCCCCAGAACCAGGTGATGGCGAGCAGCCCGACCGCCCACACCACGGAGAAGGCGGTGTAGGCGACCCGCCGCCCCCGCCAGTCCGCGACGACGCCGAACGACAGGTAGCCGAGCAGGCCGCCGGCCTGGGTGACGAGCATCCACAGGCCAGAGCGCGGCATTGACGAGCCGAGCTGGTCATAGAGGTACTTGGGCAGCCAGGTGTAGGTGAACCAGTAGGCCGACATGTCGGTCACCGCGAGCACCAGGCCGAGCAGGAACACCCGGCGGAGGCTCGGGACGACCAGCAGCTCCCTGATGTGCCCCTTCTCGGGTGAGTCCTGCCGCTGCCGCCGCTCCTGCCACACGTCGGACTCCGGCATTTGCCGGCGGATCACCAGCACCAGCAGGGCGGGAAGTAGCGACAGGAAGAAGCACCCCCGCCAGCCCCACTCCTCGCCGAAGCGCGCGGCCAGGGCGGGCTCGACGAAGCCGCCCACCACCGCCGCCAGGGCGACCCCGACCGGCGCGCCGGTCTGCATCACGGCGGCGAAGCGCGCGCGCATCCGGGCCGGGAAGGTCTCGCCGACCAGCGTCTGCCCGGTCGCCCACTCGCCGCCGACCCCGAGCCCGGTCACGATGCGGAAGACCAGCAGCCACAGCGCTCCCTGGGCGAAGCCGCACAGGAAGGTGCCCAGGGAGTAGACGAGGATGGTCCACGACAGGACCACCTTCCTGCCGTAGCGGTCGGCCAGGTTGCCGAAGACGATGCCGCCGAGCGCGGTCGCCGCCAGCGACGCGCCGAGGAGCAGCGACAGGGAGGTGGCGTCGAGGCCGAGGGTCTTCCTGATCGGGACCAGGAGGAAGGAGAACATCATCAGGTCGTAGAAGTCGAAGACCCAGCCGGCCCACGACATGCCGAGGATGGTGAAGTGACGGCGGTCGGGTCGCTCGCACTCGTTGAGGAAGCGCGCGGAGCCGGTGTCGGTGCCCATCTTCTCCCCCGGAGGCCCGGCCGATTCTCTCACAGCAGTGGCCGCGCCGTGCCCGGCCGACCTGGCTGATCTCAATTCTCGGCTTGTGTCGGATCTGGTTTGCCGTCAGAATAGCTGACCATGAAACAGCTCTTCGCCCGCAAGTCGCTCGCGGTGCTCTACGAGGAGATGGCCGGCGAGAACCGCCTGCGCCGGATCCTCGGGCCCGTTCAACTGACCAGCCTCGGCGTCGGCTGCATCATCGGCACCGGCATCTTCGTGCTGACCGGGATCGCGGCGCACGACAAGGCCGGGCCGGCGCTGATGCTGTCGTTTGCCGTGTCCGGCTTGGCCTGCATCTTCGCCGCGCTCTGCTATGCGGAGTTCGCGTCGATGATCCCGGTGGCGGGCTCGGCCTACACCTACGCCTACGCCACCCTCGGCGAGCTGCTGGCGTGGGTCATCGGATGGGACCTCATCCTCGAGTACGGCGTCGCCTCGGCCACGGTGGCCCACGGCTGGTCCCACTACTTCCAGGACTTCATCGGCATGTTCGGCGTCGTCTTGCCGAAGGCACTGACGATCGCGCCGTTCGACTTCGACACGACGGCCGGCGAGTACGTGAGGACGGGCTCGGTCTTCGACCTGCCGGCGATCGTGATCGCGATCATCGTGACTGCGATCCTGGTCAAGGGCATCCGGGAGAGCGCCACGTTCAACGCCACCATGGTGGGGATTAAGGTCGTCATCGTGCTGTTCGTGATCGCGCTGGGCGCGTTCTACGTCGACCCGGCCAACTGGAAGCCGTTCGCGCCGTACGGCTACACCGGCGTGGCGCTGTTCGGCAAGACCGTGCTCGGGCAGCACGGCGCCGGCGGTGCGCCGCTCGGCATGCTCGCCGGGGCGGCAGTGATCTTCTTCGCGTACATCGGCTTCGACTCGGTGTCGACGCACGCCGAGGAGGCCAAGCGCCCGCAGCGCGACGTGCCGATCGGCATCATCGCCTCGCTGCTGATCTGCACCGTGCTCTACATCGCGGTCGCGGCGGTGCTGACCGGGATGGTGCCGTACAACGAGATCGACCTCGACGCCCCGGTCTCGAACGCGTTCGCGCGGGTCGGGCTGCCGTGGGCGCAGTTCATCATCTCGCTCGGCGCCCTCGCCGGCATCACGTCGGTGCTGCTCGTGCTCATGCTGAGCCAGCCTCGGGTGATGCTGGCGATGGCCCGCGACCGGCTGCTGCCGCCGAGCTTCTTCGGGGCGGTGCACCCGCGCTTCCGCACGCCGTGGAAGTCGACCATGCTGACCGGCGGGTTGGTGGCGCTGGTGGCGGCGCTGCTGCCGCTGCGCCTCCTCGCCGAGCTCGTCAACATCGGCACGCTGCTCGCGTTCGTGATCGTCTGCGCCGCGGTGCTGATCATGCGGATCACGCACCCGGAAGCGGAGCGGCCGTTCCGCGTGTGGGGAGCGCCATTCGTGCCCGCGGCGGGCATCGCCCTGTGCCTGCTGCTGATGTTCTCGCTGCCGTCGGAGAACTGGCTGCGGCTCGCGGTGTGGCTGCTGGTCGGCTTCGCGATCTACTTCGGCTACGGCTACCGCCACAGCGCGCTGCACCCGGCCAACGCGCGCAAGGACCAGGACGCCGCGCAGTAGGGCGCGGGCCGTCGGCTCAGGCGGAGACGATGGCGAGGCCGATCGTCCCGGCATGACGGCCGAGCGCCGTGCGGATGGCCTCCTGCCGGTCGTGCTCCTTGCACGCTTCGGAGGTCGGCTCGTGGCGCCGAGGGAGCACGCGCAACCGGCCGGTCCGGCGCCCCGCAGCCGTGGACACGGCTGCGATCCCGGCGTAGGATGCGGCCCTGGATCACCGATGAAGTCCAAGACGAGCGACAGGCGATGACGCCGCCGGCCGCGGAGCCGTGGGGGGGCATCATGGAACGTCGTTGGATCGTAGCGGTCACCATCTCAGTGCTCGTGGTTGCCGGATCGGGAACGCTGCCTTCGGCCGAGCGCGAGCCCGGCAGCACGGCCCTCGACAAGGTCGAGCCGCTGCTGCTGCGGCAGCTCGAGCAAACGGGCCGGGCCGACTTCTTTGTCAGAATGGCCGAGAAGGCCGACCTGGTGCCGGCCGCCGCCCTGAGTTCGAAAGCCGAGCGCGGAGCGTTCGTGCTGGCGGCGCTCCAGCGGACAGCCGCCGAGAGTCAGCGCGGACTGCGCGGACTTCTCGACCGGCGCGGGGTCGCGTACAAGCCGTTCTACATCTCGAACACCGTCCTCGTGCACGGAGGATCCCGGGCGCTTGTCGACGAGCTCGCGGCCCGAGCCGACGTGGCACGGGTCACCGCCAACCACGAGGTCCAAGCGGTGGACACGAGCCGAGGCTCACAGGGTGGTGGCGAGACGCGGGCCGTCGAGCCGAACATCTCCTTCGTTGGGGCACTCGATGTCTGGGCGATGGGGTTCACGGGCCAGGGGGCCGTGGTCGCGGTCAACGACACCGGCCTCGACGAGGACCATCCGGCGATCCGTAGTCATTACCGCGGCTGCCTGAACCCACCGTCGTGCACGTCAGAGAACCACAACTACAACTGGTGGGACGCGACCGGCACCTACCCGACCGATCCCTTTGACGGCCACGGGCACGGGACGCACGTGAGCGGGACCGCGGTCGGCGACGACGGCGGCGCCAACCAGATCGGCATGGCGCCGGGCGCCAAGACCATCCACTGCAAGGTGCTCACCGACGGGGGATCGACCTCCGATGGCGCCGTCACGACGTGCTTCCAGTGGAACCTGGCGCCCTGGGATCTGAATGGCGGCAACCCGGATCCGGGAGCCGCGCCTGATGTCGTGAACATCTCCTGGGGGTACTGGGGTGGCGGGCAGGATCAGTTCCGGGACGAGGTTCTCGCGCTGCACGCGGCCGGAATCCTGGTGGTCGCCGAGGCCGGGAACGAGGGGCCGGCCTGCGGGACGCTGCGCTCGCCCGGCGACTACAAGGAGGTGCTGACCGTAGGCTCGGTGAGCCAGGCGGTGCCCCACCCGGGCGAGATCTCGCCCTTCTCGGCGCGCGGCCCATCGATCCTCGATCCCTCGCCGCCGGACTACTTCCCGGACGTGATGGCGCCCGGCCAGAACATCCGGTCGTCCGTGCCGGGTGGCAATTACGAGGTCTGGAGCGGGGTGGCGATGGCGACGCCGCACACCGCCGGTCTGGCCGCGCTGATGTGGTCGGCCTGCCCGGACCTGCGTGGCGTCGTCGAGCCGACCATCACCATCATCCGCGACACCGCGGTCCCGCTGACCGGCCAGCCCGGCTCGGGCTGTGGCGGCGATTACACCCATGGCCCGAACAACGACTGGGGCTACGGCACGGTTTATGCTCCCGCGGCCGTGCAGGCGGCCCTCGACTGGTGCGCCGGTGCGATCTTCGCCGACGGCTTCGAGTCCGGTGGCACGTCGGCCTGGTCGGTGACGGTGCCGTAGCCGGCGGGCCGCGGCGAGGCAAGCGGGCGACTGTCGCGAGCTTCAACTGCGCCGCTCGGGCGCGGAAGCGGGCTCGGAAGCGGAAGCGGAAGCGGGCGGATCCTCGTCGGGAACGGGAACGGGAACGGGGAACGGGAACGGGCACGGGAGCGGGAACGCCCCGCTCCCGTTCGTGTGCCGCCTTCGTCTCGCGTCCGGCTACAGCCCCGGCAGGTAGAAGCAGACCACCTTGGGCTCGGTCATCTCGGCAAGCGAGAACTTGATGCCCTCGCGGCCTAGCCCTGAGTTCTTGATCCCGCCGAACGGCATCGAGTCGAGCCGGTAGTCGGTCGAGTCGTTGATCATCACGCCGCCGCAGTCGAGCCCCTCGGCGATCTTGTGGGCTGTCGCGAGGTCGCGCGTGAAGCCGGCCGCGTGCAGGCCGTAGTTGACCGAGTTGGCCTTGGCGATCGCCTCGTCGAGGTCGTCGACCGGGTAGAGGTTGACGGTCGGCCCGAACACCTCCTCGCGGTGCAGCGTCGCCTTCTCGGGCACGTTCTCGAGCACCGTCGGCTCGAGCAGCGCGCCCCGGCGGCCGCCGCCGGTGAGCACGGTCGCACCCATGTCGGCGGCCTCGCGGATCCACTTCTCGAGTCGCTTGGCCTCGCCCTCGGTGATCATCGGCCCCATGTCGGTGGCCTCGTCGAGCTTGTCGCCGATCCTGTAACGCTTGGTGAAGGCTACGAAGTGGTCCCGGAAGGCGGGGTACGCCTCGCGGTGGATGTAGATTCGCTGCACCCCGATGCAGTTCTGGCCGGCCGCCCAGAAGGCGCCCGAGACGCAGGTCTCGGCGGCCCACTCGAGGTCGGCGTCGCGCCACACGATGACCGGCGAGTTGGAGCCGAGCTCCATGCCGACCTTCTTGAGGCCGATCTTCGACATGATCCGCTCGCCGGCCTCGACCCCACCGGTGAAAGACACCATGCGGACCCGCGGGTCCGCCACCAGCGCGTCGCCGAGCACCGCGCCGTACCCGGTGAGGGTCTGCAGCACATCAGCCGGCAGCCCGGCCTCGAGCAGGGCCTCGGTCAGCTTGAGCGCCGACAGCGGGGTCACCGTCGCCGGCTTCAGGATCACCGCGTTGCCGCCGGCGATCGCCGGCCCGAGCTTGTGGGCGACCAGGTTGAGGGGATCGTTGAACGGCGTGATGGCCAGCACCACGCCGACCGGCTCGCGGGTGTAGTAGCCGCGCCGCTGCTCGCCGCCGGGGAACGAGTTGAAGGGGATGACCTCGCCGCCGAGCCGCTTCGCCTCCTCGGCCGAGATGGTGAGGGTGTTGACGCAGCGCCGCGCCTCCTTGCGCGCCTCGCGGATCGTCTTCGAGCCCTCGCGCGCAATGGTGGTCGCGAACTCCTCGAGCTGGTCGGCGACGATCGCGGCGGTCTTGAACAGCACCTGGGCGCGCTCGTACGTGGTCATCCGCCGGGCGGTCGTCGTCGCGGCGGCCGCGGCGGCGAGCGCCGTCTCCACATCCGCATGAGTCGCCGCGGGGACGGTGTCGATCAGCGAGTCGTCAAAGGGATCGCGGACGTCGATCGACTTCGGGCGGTCGACCCATTCGCCGGCGAGCAGCATCCTCATGAGTGCCTCCACATCGTGAGCAGATCGGCAAGCAGCGCGAACCCGGTCTGCCGGCGACCGGCGCCGGGTCCGATGATGGTCACCTCGCCCAGGGCGTCGGTGGTGATGGTCATGGCGTTGGTGGCGCCGCCGACCCCGGCGAGCGGGTGGCTGAGCGGCAGGCGCTGGGGCGCCACCGAGGCGTGGACGCCGTGCTCGTCGCGCCAAACCCGGCCGATCAGCTTGTAGCGCTGACCGTCGGATGCCGCTTGGGAGATATCCGCGGATGAGATCTCGGTGATGCCCTGGCACGGGCTGTCGGACGGCCTGAGGTTCGCGCCGAAGACGACGTTGGCGAGGATCGTGACCTTGGCGAGCGCGTCGAGTCCGAGGACGTCGGCGTCCGGGACTGCCTCGGCGTAGCCGAGCTGCTGCGCCTGGGCGAGGGCCGCCTGGTAGTCCATGCCGCCTTCCATCTGGGTCAGGATGTAGTTGGTGGTGCCGTTGAGGATCCCCCGCATCTCGCTGATGGTGGACCCGGCCAGCGTCTCGCGGATCAGCCCGAGCAGCGGCGTGCCCGCCATGACCGTGCCCTCGTAGAGCAGCTGCAGCCCGCTCTCGCGGGCGATCTCGATCAGCTCCTTCGAATGGAGGGCGAGCGGGCCCTTGTTGGTCGTCGTCACGTGCATGCCGCGCTCGAGGGCGGCGCGGATGTGATCGGTGGCGGGCTGACCGGTCGTGATGTCGGTGTAGGTGGCCTCGATCATGGCGTCCGCGTCGGCCTCGGCGATCATGGTTGGGGCATCCCACGATTGGCCGACGCCGGTCCAGTCGGACAGCGACTCGCCGCGGCCGACCCGGGCCAGCGCCTCGGCCAGGTCGAGCCCGTCAGGGTCGTAGGCGCTTCCCTTGAGCATGTCCGCGATGCCGACCACCACGGCGTCGAAGCCGAAACTCTGCGCCAGCTCCTCGCGCTTGGCGAGCAGGAGCTCGGAAAGGCCCTGGCCGACGGTGCCGAAGCCGATGAAAAGCAGCCGCATGGTGTCCTCCTAGATCCTCGCCAGAGCCTGGTCGAGGTCGGCGATGGTGTCGTCAGGGTGCTCGGCGCCGACGCATAGCCGGACCATCGTCGGCTTGATGCCGGCGAGCTTGCGGCCTTCCTCGCCCTGCTGCTGGTGGGTCGAGATGGCGGGAATGGTGGCGACCGACTTGATGCGTCCGAGGTCGGTCGCACGGTAGGTGCGCTCGAGCGCATCGAAGAAGCGCCGTGCGTCGGCGGCCGTGCCCTTGATGTCGAACGACATCAGGTGGCCGAAGGCCGGGGCGCCGTCGTCGACCAGCGTCATGTAGCGGCTGGCGAGCCCGTGCAGGGGATGGTGGGGGAGGCCGAGGTAGTCGACGCGGTCGACCTTCGGGTGGTGCGACAGGAACTCGGCCACAGCCATCGTGTTGCGGGACATGTGTGCGATCTTGAGGCGCAGGGTGCGGACCTCGTTGAGGATGTAGTGGGCGACGCTGGGCGCCATGCACGGCCCGGAGTCGCGGAACGGCCACAGCTTGAGCCACAGCGCGTAGTCGGCGCGCACCTCGTCGTCGAGGTGCTTCGACACCAGCCCGTGACGGGCGATGACGCCGCCGGCGATCGCGTCGCCGCCGGCGCCGGCGGTCTTGGACAGGGAGTGGACGACGATGTCGGCGCCGTGCTGGAGCGGCCGCATGAGCGCCGGTGTGGCGATCGTCGCGTCAACGATGAGGGGAATCCCGTGGGCGTGCGCGAGCTCGGCGACCGCCGCCACATCGAAGCACGCCTGCTGTGGGTTGGACGGCATCTCGGCGTAGAGGAAGCGGGTGTTGCTGTCGACCAGCGGCTCCCAGGCCTCGATCCGCCACGGCTCGGTCACCCAGCGCACCCGGGCGCCGCGCTCGGCCATCCGCAGGTTGAACAGCTGGAAGGTGCCGCCGTAGACCTGGGACGCGGACACGAAGTTGATGTCCTCGGCCCCGTGCGTGCGCTTGGCGAGGAGCGGCTCGGTCGCCTGCTTGATGGCGGCCATCCCGGACGACGTGCAGAGCCCGGTGGCGTCGGCGTCGCAGCCGTACGACTCGAGCAGCGCCAGGGTCTCCTCGAGGTAGAAGACGGTCGGGTTGTGGATCCGCGAGTAGCACCAGGTCGGGATCTGGTACGACAGCGCCGCCTCCATCTCGTCGGAGTCGCGGTAGGCCTGGGAGGTGGATGGGAAGACCGGCTCGATGATCCCGCCCTGCCCGCCGGAAAAGGCCTCCTCGACGCTGTACATGCCGTGCACCGCGATGGTGTCGAACTTGAGCCGCCGCACCCGCGCGCGGTGGGCCGCGCGCCGGGCCAGCGCCTCCTTAGCCTGCGCCACATACCGCTCGACGCCGGACTTGGACATCGTCGTCGCCATCGGCTCCTCCCTGTCGAGGGGGCCGCGTCGCGGCCCCGTGTTCGCGCATGGTCGTGGCGTTTCATACCGCAATCACGGCCTCAGTTCAAGCCGCCGAACACGATTCGGCGGAAACGGTCCCGGAGCAGTCCAGGCGAACTCTGTTCGATCCAGATGTCAAGTCCCGCATATCATCCACTTGCGATTTGATTTCATGTTTGATCCTTCGATTGGGAGTCGGCAAGGCCGGGGCGCGGGCACGGGCGCCGGCGCAGCAGCGGGGACGCTGACGGCTGCTCCGGTCGAAGCGGCCGGGCTCTCACTCCCGCACGTCGTGGCCGGCCGAGCGAAGGCAGGCCAACGCCGGGTCGAGCTGCGCCTCGCGCACCAGGATGTGATCGGTGTCGAAGGTCGACAGCACGAAGGCCGGGATCCCGGCGCCGGCAAGGGCGCCGGCGATGGCGGCGAGCACTCCGACGGCCTCGAGATCGAGGGGCCCGGCAACGCGCAGGCAGCGCCATCCCCGCGACACCTCGGCATCCGCGGGCGCGAAACGCTCCTCGCACACCACCGACACCTCGTCGTCGGTGAAGGTGACCGAGAGCAGCCCGTCGCCGAGGTCGCGGTCGAGGTCGGCCTGCTCGGGATCGAGACGGCAGATCGCGAATCGGTCCGGCAGCACGTCGAGGGTGAACGAGACGGAGGCGGTGGAAGTCGTCATGGGGAGATGGTAGACGATGCCCGGTTCGATCAGAACTTCAATGCCCGTCTCCGTGCCCGTGCCCGAGCTCGGGGCCTGTGCCGTTGCTGCCCGTCCGTCGGACACCGAGACGGAGGCGGGCACGGAGACCGAGACGGAAGCGGGCGCGGAAGCGGAAGCGGAAGGGGCGACCAGGGTTCGCATCTCGTCTCGGTTGCTCGGCGCGGGTAAACTGCACCTCATGGTCGATTGCAGTCTCGCCGTCGTGACCGGCGGCCGGCGCCGGCGGGCCGGCATCGCACGTCCGTGCACCGTCGCTCTGGCCTTGCTGGCCGCCGTCGCGTGCGGCGGCGGTGACGCAGGCGTCGCGCCGTTCGCGGGCGATCTCGAGACCATGGACACGCTGTTCGATTTCGCAGCCAATGCACGATCGGCCCGGACGCTGCGCGAGACACGGCGGATCGACCCGGGATCAGCAGCCGAGGCCGGGCTGCTGGCCGCCGGATGGGGGCGGCCGGAGGTCGATCCGACCAGCGGGAAGCCGTACGTGTGGGCGGTTTCGACCGTCGCGTCGCTCGAGCTCACCGCGCTGCGCCCTGGGCCAACCAGGCTCGGCTTCACCTGCCGCCCGTTCGCGTTCGAGGGTGCGCCGCCCCAGGTGATCGAGGTCGCGGCGAACGGCGTCGCGATCGGTGCCGTCACCCTGGCCACCGGCACTGCAGACTACAGCCTCGAGATCCCGGGAGGGCGCGTGCGGCCGGGGCGCAACCGGTTCGAGCTGCGCTTCGCCTACGCCGAGGCGCCGGCCAACCGGGATGCGGGCTCGGACGATCGGCGCACGCTGGCGGCGGCCTTCGAGGAGCTGTGGCTCGAGCGGGTCGGGGGCCCGGCCGCGGCCCGGATCGCCCAACCCGCGGCCCCCGGCGCGACCCGCGAGGGTCTCGTGCTGCCCGCCGGGACCGGGCTCGCTTTCACGGTGGTGCCGGAAGGCGAGGTCGTCCTCGACCTCGGCGCCGGCGGCACGGCCGGCCTGGTGGCCTGGTTCGGCGCTCCTGCCGGCGACAAGGTGCTGGTGACCGGCCGCGGTGACCGTCCCGGGCCGGTCGCGATCCGCTGGCCGGCCGGGCGGAGGCTCGAGATCGGCTTCGCGGCGGCGGGCCCGGAGGCGGCCGTCGTGCGGCCGCGGCTCGTCGGCCGCGACGCGCGGGTGCGGACGCCGCCCAACCTGCTCCTGGTTGTCGTCGACACCCTGCGCGCGGACTTCGTCGGGGCGTACCGGCCCGGCGCGCGCACGCCGGCGATCGACGCCGTGGCCGCGTCGGGTGCGCTGTTCGAGCGGGCCTATGCTCACATCGCGATCACCGGTCCCAGCCACGCGAGCCTGTTCACCTCCCGGTTGCCGTTCGAGCACGGGGTGCGCAACAACGCCCAGATTCTCGACGGTTCGGCGGCGACCCTGGCCGAGGCGCTCCGCGACGGCGGCTGGACGACGGCCGCCGTGGTCAGCCTGGGCGTGCTCAAGCGCGACTTCGGGTTCGACCAGGGGTTCGACATCTTCCGCGACGACTTCGGCGGTGACTGGATGAAGGACGCTGGGGAGGTCACGGCCCAGGCCACGGCGCTGGCCGTGGAGGCGCTGGCCGAGCCGTACTTCCTGTGCGTCCACTACTCCGATCCTCACGAGCCATACGCGCCGCCCGACCTCGCCTACCCGTGGGCCGAGCTTGAGCTCGACGGCCGACCGGTGGGCGCGATTCGTGCCAGCGGCCGCAGCTCGACCGTGCCGCTCGACATCCCGGCCGGGTCCCACACCCTCCGCTTCCGGGCGCGGGATCCGGGCCTGGACCCGGGTCGCTGGTACCGACTGGACGCGTTACGGCTCGAAGGCGACGGGGTCTCGGTCGGGCGCGGCAGCTGGGAGGTGGTGGAGAGCCGCGGCAGCCCGCCGACCTACCAGGCTCGGCTGCCGGCTGCGCTCGAGGTCGTCAACCGTGCGGGCGCCGGCCGCGCCGCCGAGCTCCACGTCAACTTCAAGCAGCGGCTCGACATCGCCGAGGTCCGCACGCGCTACGCCCAGGAGGTCGAGTACGCCGACCGCCAGATCGGGAGGCTGCTGGAGGCGCTGCGGGCCGGCGGCCTGCTCGACCACACGCTGGTCGTGGTCCTGTCGGACCACGGCGAGGGCCTCGGCTTCCACAACCACATCGGCCACATCCACCAGGTCTACGACACCCTGCTCAGGGTGCCGCTGATCGTCTCCTTCCCGGGCGCCGTACCGCCGGGTCTGCGGATCCGCGACGTGGTGAGCCTGGTCGACGTGTTCCCGACGATCGCCGAGCTGCTGGGGCTGGAGGCCCCGTCGCCCGCGAGCGGCGTCAGCCTGGTCTCGCTGCTGCGCGGCCAGCCGATGGCGCCGCGCGCGGTGCTGGCCGCGACCTACCGGCCGGAGGCCTTCACCGACAAGCAGTCGATCATCAGCGACGGCTTCAAGTACATCCACTCGTGGTCGCCGGAGCGGGAGTGGGAGGAGCTCTACGACCTTGAAGGCGACCCGGCCGAGCTCGAGGACCTGATCGCGACGCGGCCCGAGGTCGCCGCCCGTCTCCGCGCCGCCCTCGCGGACCGGCTGGCCGCCTCGCCTCAAGGATCGGCGGTGCCGGTCGAGCTGAGCGCGGCCGACCGCGACCGGCTGCGGGCCCTCGGCTACCTGCACTGAGCGCTGGCATGGCGAAGCGGCGATGACCACCTCCCAGACCCGCGAGCCCGCCCGGACCCTCCGGACAGCCGCCGCGCTGCTCGGCGCGCTTGCGCTGGCGGCGTGCGGGCCGGCAGTCATCGACGAACCGCCCCCCGCGGACGACATGCACCTCGACCTCCCGCTCCTCGACTCGCAAGCGTGGGTCGAGCGCTACCTGCCGGAGCGGGCCTCGAGCGGCTACAACCTCGAGCTCTGCCAGCGCCGGATCCCGATCCTGCTCGACATGAACGGCCGCATCGTGCACGCCTGGCCGCTGGTGCGGGCGACGGCCCGCGCCCGGCTCGACGATCGGGGCCGCCTGCTGGTGATCGGGATCGACAACGCGCTCAAGATCTACGACTGGGAGGGCCGCCTGGTCTGGCGCCACCGGCTGGCGTCGGAGCGTGATCTCCCGCACCACGACGTGATCTGGCTCGCCAACCGCAACGTGATGGTGCTCGCTCAGGTCGAGGCAACGCGCGACGACTACCTGCAGGAGGTGGATCGCCACGGCCGCGTGGTCTGGCAGTGGCGGTTTGCCGACCATCTCGACGCGGCCTTCCCGGACCGCGATCGGCGCCACCCGGACCCGACCCACGTCAACTCGGTGCACGAGCTCGGGCCGAACCGCTGGTGGGACGCGGGCGACGCCCGATTCCGTCCCGGCAACCTGCTGCTCAGCGCCCGCACCCTCGACGCCATGCTGGTGGTCGACCGGCGCACCGGCGAGATCGTGTGGACGTGGCATGGGGGCCTCGACCGCCAGCACGAGGCTGTCATGGTCCCCGAAGGGCGGATCGGCGAGAGCCTGTTCCTGGTCTTCAACAACGGCCTCGCCAACCGTTTCGCCTTCCGCCGCAGCTCGGTGCTGGCCGTCGATCCGGTGGCCCGGTCGGTGGTCTGGGAGTACGAGGACCCCTTCTTCTACTCGTCGCTCGCCGGCAGCCAGGCTTCGCTGCCGAACGGCAACCTGCTCGTCACCTCGAGCCACGGCGGCAACGCGTTCGAGCTGACGCCGACCAAGGAGATCGTCTGGCAGTGGATCCCGCCCTGGCTGCCGATGCGGCTGGAGCGCTACCCCTACGACCACTGCCCGCAGCTCGCGCGCCTCGGCCGACCTGAGGAGCGGCCGGTCGCGCCGCGACGCCGGCGCCAGCACATCGCCGAGGAGCTCCACGCCTTCGCGGTGTCGGGCGAGTACTCGAGCCGCCCCGTCGCCGGGGAGCGGCGGCATCTCGTGCGCGAACCGAACTCCTGCCGCGAGCTGATGATGCCTGCCCAGCCGGCCCTCGCCCTCGGCTACGGCATCGATGTCAAGGTGCCGGGCGGGTCCGCGGTGGTGGCCGGCTTTCGGGTCACCATCGTCCCGCCCGACGGCGGGGCTCGCCGGGTGCTGGTCGACGAGACGGTGCGGGGCGACGGCGAGGAGCCGTGGCGCCAACGGTGGATTCCGCTGCCGGGCCTCGACTTTGCGAGGGTCAGGCTGTGCCTCGAGCTCGACGTGACGGGCAGCAACGGCGCCGATCCCGCGCGGCCGGCCGCGGTCATCGAGAACCCCCGGGTGTGGGCCGGCGACCGTCCGACGCTGCCCCGGCGCTGGACCGAGGAGCAGCTCGGCGAGCAGGAGCAGCGGCTGCGCGAGGAGCAGCTGCGGGCGATCGGCTACATCCAGTAGGCCTGACGCGCGCCGGGACGATGCGCTGATCGACCGAGGCCGCATCTGGCGGGGACGAGGACGAGAACCTGGAGTGGTTGCTGAGTCGGCCCCAGAAGAAAGGTGGGACGAACGCTTTCGCGGTCGGGAACGGGAATCCGGCTGCGTCCGGCGGGCTGCGCCGTGACAAGCGGGGATGAGCCGGGTCCGGCCCGTGGGCCGGACCTTAATGCAGCGCGGTCCTACTCGTCGCCGTCGACATAGCCGAGGGCGCGCAGCATCTCGCGGTCCTGCTCGGTGATCGCGGCGCGCTCGGCGCTCGTTTCGAGCGTGCGTGGCGCGGTGGCGCGCTGGGTCAGCAGCAGCCCGAGGCCGGCGAACGTCGACCGATCAGTGAACACCAGGTTGTCGAGCTCGCCGGGATCGCGCTCGAGGTCGTAGAGCGCCCCGTGGCCCGTGGGGCTGAGAATCGCCTTCCAGCGGGCCGTGCGCAGGCCGAGCAGGGGCGGCTTGTCGGTGTTGCACGCGATCACGGTGCGGGTCTGGGGTGAGCCGGCGGAGCGGGCGAGCAGGTCGACGCCCTCGAGACGGGAGCTGGGCCGGAGCGCGGCCGCGGCCAGCATCGTCGGGACGATGTCGGCCAGCGTCACCATGCGGCCCAGGTCGACGGTCCCGGCGTCGATCCAGTCCGGGACCCTGAGAATGAACGGCACCCTGAGCATCTCGTCGAAAACGGTGCTGTTGTGGTGCATCCGGCCGTGCTCGAGGAAGGCCTCACCGTGGTCAGCGGTGATCAGCAGGACCGTGTCGCGCCACCGCTCGCGGCGCTGGAGCGCCTCCAGGAGCTCGCCGACGGCGTGGTCGACGTTGAGCAGGTTGCCGTCATACAGCCCGATCACCTCCTCGAGGCAGCCCTGGCCGGGGTCGAGGTCCCCGACCTCGAGCGCGGTGAGCGTCTTGAAGACGCCCTGGCAGGCGCCGTCGTACGAGGGGTCGGTGAAACGGTCGAAGCGCGGCTCGGGCACGTACGGGCCGTGCGGCGGGATGTAGTGGACCTGGAGGTGGAGCGGCCGATCCTCGTCGAGGGTGCGCAGCCACTCGGTGACCCGGTCGGTCACGTAGTGTGGCTGGCGCGCCCTGGCCTGCGACACCTCGCGCCAGAGCTCGACGAACTGGTCGTAGCCCTGATCGAAGCCCTTGGCCGAGGAGTTGTTGGGCGTGGCCGAGAAGCAGGCCGTGCGGTAGCCGGCTGCCCGCAGGTGCTCGGCGAGGGTCGTCGCCTGCTCGCTGAGGGTGCTGTCGTGAGAGGTGACGCCGTGGTCGAAGAAGGAGAGGCCGGTGATCATCGTCGGCACCGAGCACAGCGTGTAGGGGGCGAGCGCGAACGCGTGCTCGAACACGAGCGCGTCGGCGGCGAAGCGGTCGATGGCAGGCGTGGTCGGCCGGTGGTAGCCGTAGCAGGAGAAGTGGTCGGAGCGCGCCGCGTCGAGGGTGATGACGACGATGTCCGGCCGGCGGCCGGCTTCGCCTGCGGGCTGGGCAGGCTCGGCGGCCGGCAGCCCGGGCTCGAACCGTGGCGGCGTCACCGCGATCGTTGCGCCCTCGGCGAGGTCGACCGCGATCGTGATCAAGCACGTCGCCCCGGCCAACCCCTCGGCGGGAATTCGGCGGCGAACGGTCCGCGCCGCGCCGGTCAGCCGGGAGGTGGCGACCTCGAAGGCGTCGCGCTCCGTCCGGCGGCCGTCGACGTCGGCGACGGCGATCTCGATCTTCGCCCCTCGTCGAGCGGCCGCGCCCCCCGCCTCGACCTCGAGCTCGACCTCGATCTCGGACGTGTCCGGCGGGACCACGGCCGGCACCACCAGCGTTCCGGAGCGATCGATGCGAAAGCGGCCGGAGCCCCGGTCGAACACCTGCCCCGGGGCTGCGCCCGCCCGCCCGTCGCCGCGCGCCCCCGATCTGGAGAGCGAGATCTCCTCGACGGCGGCGGCCAGGGGGAGCTCGTCCTTTCCGCGGCCGGCCGCGGCCGGCGAGGTTCGATGGGCGAAGCGGAGCACGACTTCGTTGGCGCCGGCCCGCAGCGCACCCGGCGCGATGTCGAAGGTGAGGCGCGCCCAGTGGGCAGGGACCGCGACCGGATCGCTGGTGAAGCCCGGCAGCTCGATGCGGAGCGTCTGCAGCGCCTCGTCCGGAAGGCCGTCGTATGCCCTGGCGCGCACGGTCATGCGCTGCCAGTCGGTCTCGTCGAGCCAGAAGGTCACCGCCGACGAGGCTCCGAAGGCCCACGAACCCCAGGAATTGGCGCCGGTCCACCCGCGGACGGCGGCGCACGGCTGAGGCGGATGACCCCAGATCTCCCACGGCGAGCTTTCGAAGGCAGTCAGCCGGCATCCAAGGACGTCGCCGACGTCCCGGCCGGCGGCGGTGAAGTAGTGGGCGGGCACGGTCGCGTCGGCGACGTCGACACGCGGCGCCCGCGGCTGCAGCTGCCTGACAGCCACCATCGCCACCAGCCCGCAGGCGGCAGTCGCGAGCACGAGGAGAGCAAGGCGCTTGACGGTCATGGTCGGGTCGGCAGGCCCCGGGCGCCTGCGGTGGTCCGGGCCGGGAGTATAGCGCGCGGGTTGCGGAGCGCGCTGCAGCCCGGTCTGCCGCGATGCGCGTACGCCGTGCCGCGGAGGGTGGGCGATCAGCAGGCCGCCAGGGTCAGCACGAACGTCGCCCCTTCGCCGGGCGCGTCGGCGAGCGCGAGCTCGCCGCCCTGGGCACGCGCCAGGGAGCGGGCCAACGCCAGGCCGAGTCCGAGACCTGCCGGGGCGTCACCGTCGTCCGGCCGGTGGAACGGCCGGAACAGGGCGTGCCGCAGCCGGCGAGGAACGCCGGGCCCGCTGTCGGCGACCCGGACCTCGACGCCGCCATCGATGCGGGCGGCGGTGACCGCCACCGAACGCACCGCCGCGCCGCGGCTGTACTTTTCGGCGTTGTCGAGCAGGTTGTCGAGGATCTGGCAGAGGGCGTCGCGATCGAAGAGGGCCTTCGGCAGATCGGGGTCGATCTGCACGCGAAGCTCCATCCCGGCTCCCTCCAAAGCGCCCCGCAGCCGCTCGACGCAGGCGCTGACCGCAGGGCCTGGATCTCCAGCCGCCGGGCTCGCGATCGGCGCGCCCCGCTCGAGCCGCGACAGGTCGAGCATGTTGGTCACGACGCGGCCGAGGCGGCGCACCTCGGGCACGATCCGCCCGGCATAGGTCGCGACGTTGTCGGGCCTGCCGAGCCCCTCGGCGAGCATCTCGGCGTGCAGCCGCAGCGAGGCGAGTGGGGTCTTGAGCTCGTGGGCCGCGGCCGCCGCGAAGCGCGCCCTCTGATGGGCGAGGCGGTCGGACTGGGCGACGAGCGCGACCACCGCGACAGCTGCCATCAGCGCGGCCGCGGAGCTCAGCGCAAACGTCCGGCGGAACTCGGCCACGACGCGGCGGCCGGCGGCGGCGGCCTCGGCGACCGCTGGGCCGGCATCGGCGTTCACATACCACCCGGTGTCGGCGACCGGCACCGCCACCGTCAGCGCTGCATCGCTCGCCACCGGCCCGACCTCCGTGGCGGGGTCGAGCCACTCGGCCAGGGTGTGAGGGGTCACCGCGAAGCCCTGCACCCTGACCCCGGCCGGCGTCGTCACGTCGCGCAGCGCGGCGAGCAGCGGGCCGCCCCCGAGCACGATGGTGTGCCATCGCAGCGGGCCGACGCGGATGATGACGTCGACGCCGACGTCGCCGGTGCGGGTCGTCTCGGGCGCGGCGGCCGCCGTCCGCCGGCCGGTGAGCTCGGCGTAGACGGAGTCGGCGAGCTGGATCTGCCTCCAGGCGCTGCGGTCGAGAACGGTGATCCGCTCGTCCCCGGCCGCCGGTCCGCCCCCCTCCATGCCCTCCACCACGAGACCGTTTTGGAGGTCGGCGAGCACCCGGCAGAAGCGGTCGAAGTCCGCGTCGGTGCTGAGCTCAGGGAAGCGCTCGCTGACCGTGGGCAGGCTGACCAGCCCGGCCTCGTCGATCTGGAAGTGTGCCCAGACCATCGGGTCGGAGGGACCGTCGGCAAGCGGTGACGGCAGCACCGCCAGGCCTTGCGCGGCGCCGCGCGGGTCGTGGTACAGGTTCTGATAGTGGTAGAAGGGGCGCGCCGATTCGGCCTCGCGCAGGGCGCCGAGCCGGTGACCGAGCCGGTCCGCCGTGACCTCCGCGGCGCGGGCGACGTCGGCGCGCGCGGTCTCCTCGATTTCGCCCGCGCGCCGGGCGGTGTCGCGCGATCCGGTGAGGTACCAGGCGACCGTTGGCACCAGCACCGCAATGCCGACCAGCGTGGCAGCCAGGGCGGTCCGCCGGGAGCTCGGCGTCAGGGATCGGTCAGCTCTCATCGCCCGCCCCCCAGGTGTAGCCGACACCGGTCACCGTGAGCACGATCTGCGGGTCGGACGGGTCGTCCTCGATCTTCTGTCGCAGCTTGGCGATGGTCATGTCGACGGTGCGGGTCTGGAGGTCGGCGCTGGCGCCCCAGACGTTCGCGAGCAGCTCCGCGCGGCTGACCGCCCGACCGCGGTGGCGGTGGAGCCAGCGCAGGATGCCGACCTCGCGCGGCGTCAGCGGCGCCGTCTGCGAGCCGCGCCGCGCCTCGTGCCGACCGAGGTCGATCCGGCAGCCCGCGGCCTCGATCAGCTCGGGCGACTGCGGCTGCCGGCCGGCGCGCCGGGCGAACGCCTCGACCCGGGCCAGCAGCTCGCGGACCCCGAACGGCTTGGCGAGGTAGTCGTCGGCGCCGGCCGCGAAGCCGGCGACCTTGTCGTCCTCTGCACCGCGCGCGGTCAGCATCAGGACCGCGATCTCGGGCCGGGCCTCGCGCAGGCGCCGGCAGACCTCGAGCCCGTCGACGCCGGGCAGCATGAGGTCGAGGACGATCAGGTCGAAGGGCTGGGCGAGACCGGTCTGGATGGCGGAACGCCCATCGCCGACCGCCACCACCTGATGGCCGGCCGCGGCGAGCAGGTCCTCGAGCCCGGCTCGCAGCGGTTGCTCGTCCTCGACGATCAGGATCCGCATCGTTCCAGGGAGAAGCATAGCGGAGGTGGGGCGCGGTGGCTGTCAAGGGACTGTAACCGGGGGCCCACTCGCCCCCACGCATCCGCGCCCGCATCCGCGCCCGCGCCCGACTTGCGTGCCGTTCGCCGAGGGCTTCGAGCTCGTGGACGGCGATCCGAAGGCGGCAGCGGGCGAGGAAGCGGAAGCGGGGCGCACCCAGACATATCGCGCTGACGGGGAACATCACCGATAATATGGGGCCGCACCGCCACTCCTGCGGCGCGAGGGAAGCGGGTATTGGACAACGTTCGCACCTTCTGCATCATCGCCCACATCGACCACGGGAAGTCGACGCTTGCCGACCGCCTGATCCAGCATTGCGGGGCGGTCGAGGCGCGCGACTTCCGTGACCAGATCCTCGACTCGATGGACATCGAGCGCGAGCGCGGCATCACCATCAAGTCCAACTCGGTGACGCTGGACTACGTCGCGCGCGACGGCCGCAGCTACCACCTCAACCTGATCGACACCCCCGGCCACGTCGACTTCTCGCACGAGGTGCGGCGGTCGCTGATGTCGTGCGAGGGCGCCCTGCTGCTGGTCGACGCGTCGCAGGGCGTCGAGGCGCAGACCGTCGCCAACCTCTACCTGGCGCTCGAGTACGACCTCGAGATCGTGCCGGTGATCAACAAGATCGACCTCCCGTCGGCCGACGTCGAGCGGGTGCGCGCCGAGATCGAGGAGGACCTCGGGCTGGATGCGGACGACGCGGTGCTGTGCTCGGCCAAGGACGGCGTCGGCATCGCCGACGTGCTCGAGGCGGTGGTCCACCGGCTCCCACCGCCCACCGGCGACCTCGCGGCGCCGCTCAAGGCGCTGATCTTCGACGCCGAGTACGACCCCTACCGTGGCGCGGTGCTGCTGGTGCGGGTGATGGAAGGCACGCTGCGGCCCGGCCAGCAGGTGCTGCTGATGCACACCCAGGCCCACTACCAGGTCGAGGAGGTGGGGCTTCTGCAGCTGCGACGCGTGCGGACGGCGGAGCTCGGCGCCGGCGCGGTCGGCTACCTGATCGCCGGGGTCAAGGCTGTGTCCGACATCGACGTCGGCGACACCGTCACCGAGGCCGAGCGGCCGGCCGCGGAGCCGGTCCCGGGGTACCGGCCGGCCAAGCCGGTGGTGTTCTCATCGATCTACCCGATGAGCAACGAGGAGTACCCCGACCTCGCCAAGGCCCTCGAGAAGCTCAAGCTCAACGACGCGGCGCTGACGTACGACAAGGACTCGTCGGCGGCGCTCGGCTTCGGCTTCCGCTGCGGCTTCCTGGGCCTGCTCCACCTCGAGGTGGTGCAGGAGCGCCTGCGCCGCGAGCACGACCTGTCACTGATCCTCTCGGCGCCGTCGGTGCGCTACCGGGTCACCCTCGCCGACGGCTCGGTGCGGTGGATCGACAACCCGAGCGAGTTCCCGGAGCCCGGCTCGATCTCGCGCACCGAGGAGCCGTTCATCAGGACCTCGGTCATGATGCCGGAGCGCTACCTGGGCCCGGTGATGGAGCTCTGCCGCGAGCGGCGGGGCGTCAAGACCGGCTTCCACTACCTGGCGGTCGGCCGGGTCGAGCTGACCTCCGAGATGCCTCTCGCCGACGTCCTGTTCGACTTCAACGACCGCCTCAAGTCGGTGACCCAGGGCTACGGCTCCTTCGACTACGAGATGCTCGACTACCGGGACACCGACCTGGTCAAGGTCGACATCCTGGTCAACGGCGAGCCGGTCGACGCGCTCGCCCAGCTCGTGCACCGCGACAAGGCGCGGCCGCGCGCGCTCCACTACTGCGAGCGGCTCGCCGAGACCATTCCGCGCCAGCAGTTCAAGATCGCGATTCAGGGCGCGATCGGCGGCCAGATCATCGCCCGCACCACCATCAACGCCTTCCGCAAGGACGTGACCGCCAAGTGCTACGGCGGCGACATCACCCGCAAGCGCAAGCTGCTCGAGAAGCAGAAGAAGGGCAAGAAGCGGATGAAGATGGTGGGCAGCGTCGAGATCCCCCAGTCGGCGTTCGTCGCGGTGCTCAAGACCGACAAGGACTGATCTCGATTGACGGCGTCAATCGAGAAGGACGGACTGAGGTGAGGGCAGGACTATACATCCATGTGCCGTTCTGTGCCTCGGTGTGCCCGTACTGCGATTTCGCGGTGACCCTGGCGGGCGAGGAGCGGCGGCGCGCCTACGTCGCCGGCATCGAGCGCGAGGCGGCGATGGCGGCAGCCGACGGCCTCTCCTTCGACACGATCTACCTGGGAGGCGGCACCCCGTCCGCGCTGGCTGCCGACCAGCTGGCGGAGGTGCTCGCCGCCGTGAAAGCCGGGCTCCGGGTTGAAGCCGGCGCCTGGACGTTTCTCGAGGTCAACCCGGAGGACGTGTCGAGCGCCAGCGTCCGCGCGTGGCGGCAGCTCGGCGTGCGAGCGGTCAGCCTGGGTGTCCAGGCGCTCGACGGCGAGGCCCTCGCATTCCTCGGCCGACGTCACACCGCGGACGGCGCGCGGCGGGCCCTCGACCGGCTCCGCGCCGGTGGCTTCACCACGGTGTCGATCGATCTCATCTACGGCCTGCCCGGCCAGACCGTGGCGAGCTGGAGCCGGCAGCTCGAGGAGGCCGCCGCGAGGGCGGTGGACCACATCTCCTGCTACCAGCTGACGATCCACCGGGGCACGGTGTTCGGTCGCCGACACGCGCGTGGCGAGCTCGAAGCGGCGCCCGAGCCGGCCCAGGCGGAGCTCTTCCTGCTGACCCATCGGCGGCTGGCCGAGCTCGGCTACCAGGGCTACGAGGTCTCGAACTTCGCGGCCGCCCCCGGCCATCGCTCCCGCCACAACATCAAGTACTGGCGCCACCTGCCCTACCTGGGCCTGGGCCCCGCAGCGCACTCGTTCGTCGGTCGCCGGCGCTTCTGGAACCACCGCAAGCTGCGGATCTGGCAGCGCGCGGTGGACGCCGGCCGTCGGCCGGTGGAGGGGGTTGAGGAGCTCGCTGACGCCGACCTGGCGCTCGAGGCGGTGATGCTCGGCCTGCGCACCTCGGATGGCGTCGATTTGGAGGCGCTGCGATCGCGGTACGGCATTGACCTCGTCGCGCTCAACCGCCGCAGCATCGAGCGCCTCTGCGACAGCGGCCATCTGGTCCTCGAGGCGGATCGCCTGCGGCCGACCGTGTCGGGGATGGCGATCGCGGACACTCTTGCTCGCTCGTTGGAGCTCGCTCGGTGAGGGTCTAAGGGCCGGGGGTTAGGATCCAGCGCCGCCCACCGCACACGGTCCCGTACGCCTCCCGGAAGCGGTGCGCGCCCTGCAACTCTGACCCCGGTACTCCGGCACGGACGCGAACAACACGGAATCGCCTGGACATGAGCGGGTGGGGGGACGAGCCCCTAGATCCCAGATCCTAGATCCTGACCCCTTTTCAAAGAGACGAGTGAGTTGACCGTTGTCACAACAACGCTCTGACCTCGACCCGCGTAAACTGTGAGTCGACATGACCGAGCCCAAGCGACTCATCAACCCCGAGCTCGACCGCCTCGTGCAGGAGATGAACCTCCTCGCCGATCCGGACGAGCCAGGCGAGGATGTCGAAGGCGCGCCGCCGTCCGGAGGGATCGATGCGCCCGCCCTCGCGGTGATCGCCGAGGGCGAGCCGCTGGAGCGCCTGCTCGGCGAGATGGTCCGGCGCAAGGCCAGCGACCTGCTGCTGCTGCCCGGTGCGCCGCCGGTGCTGCGGATCGACGGCCGGCTTGCGACCCTCGCGCAGCCGGCGATCGACAGCGAGGCGGTGCGAATGCTCTTCGAGGGCCACCTCGGCCCGCGTGCCCGGGCGATCCTGGCAGCGACCGGGAGCGTCGACCTGTCTCTGCGGCACGGCGACCCGGACGACGAGGATGGCGGCTGGCGGCTGCGGGTCAACCTGCAGCGCCAGCGCGGCGGGCTGGCGGCTGCGGTGCGCGCGCTGCCGCGGCGCATCCCCGCGCTCGCCGAGCTCGGCCTGCCGGCCCGGCTTTCCGAGCTGACCCGGGCCGCCAAGGGGCTGATCCTGGTCTGTGGCCCGACCGGCTCGGGCAAGACCACCACCATCGCCGCGCTGCTCGACTCGCTCAACCGGAGCGAGGTGCGGCACGTCATCACCATCGAGGACCCGATCGAGTACGTTCACTCGAACCGGCGCTCGATCTTCGAGCAGATCGAGATAGGGCCCGACTCGCCGTCGTTCGCGCAGGCGCTGCGGTCGGCGTTGCGCCGCGACCCCGACGTGATCCTGGTTGGCGAGATGCGCGACCTGGAGACGATCGCGACCGCGGTGACCGCGGCCGAGACCGGCCACCTGATCCTGGCCACCCTCCACTCGAGCGACGTCGGCCAGGCCTTGCACCGGGTCGTCGACGTCTTCCCCGCCACCCAGCAGACGCAGATCCGGCATCAGCTCGCGCTGTCGCTGCAGGCCGTCCTCTGCCAGCAGCTGGTGCCGCGGGCCGATGGGCGCGGCCGGGTGCCCGCGGTCGAGCTGCTGCTCGCCACCTACGCGGTCCGCAACGTCATCCGCAACGGCGCCAACGAGCGCCTGCCCAACGAGATGGTGACCAGCCGGGGCCTCGGCATGCGGCTGCTCGAGCTGTCGCTGGCCGAGCTGGTGGGGCGGGGCACCATCACCGCGGAGGAGGCCCGCGCACGTGCGGTCCGTCCTGACGAGCTCGAGCGCCTGCTGCGCTAACCCGCATGTCTCACCGCCCTCCTGACTCGTGGCGAAGGTGACTGGTAGGCGATGCCGCAGGAGGTCGCTGAGGAATGCGGGCCGGGGAGAGAAGCGGGTATCCGGCGCATTCGGGTCGGCAGGAGCGAGGCAGGTGGCTGGCATAGGCCCCGCGCGCGCCGAGCAGGATGCGAGCAGCACATCCTGTTGAAGCCTGGTAGCCTCTCGTGATCGGTGATTCAGGGAGAACTACTGCTGAGGCTGTGCGCGGGCGACCGCGGCGACGAGCCCGGCGGTGCGGGGGGCAACCATCCGACGGTCAAAGCGCCGCTCGGCGAGCTCCCGGCCGGCCCGGCCGAGCGATCTGCCCCGGTCGTCCATGGTCAGCACGGCCCGCAGCCGGTCCTCCCACTCGCCGGCGTTCCCGGCGAGGTAGCCGTTGCTGCCGGGCGACACCACCTCGCAGTTCATGGCGACCCGGGAGGCGACGCACGGCAGGCCGGCGGCCATGTACTGGACGAGCTTGAACGAGCACTTGCCGCTCGACCAATCGTCGTCCGAGAGCGGCATGATCCCGACGTCGGCGGTCCGGAGCGCGTCGACCTCGGCGGCCTCGGACCACGGCACCAGCTCGATCGGGACGTCCGTCCACCGCGGCGCGGCGGACGAGATGACGCGCAGCGTGAGGTCCTGGAACTCGCCGGACAGGCGTGCGAGGGCCGGGCGGATGAGCTCGAGGTAGCAGAGATTCTCGGGCATTCCGATCCAGACCAGCGTCCTGCCCGGCGGACGCCGCGGCGCCTCCTTTGGGTAACGCTCCACGTCCACCGGCGTCGGCACGACCTCGACCCGGCCGGCGTGGGGCCGCGCCCGCGCCGCCAGGGTCTCGTTGCAGGCCAGCACCAGGTCGGCGATGCCGCAGAGCGTGGCGAAGCGCCACTGCCGCAGTGGCGACTGGGCCGGGCGATGGCCGACCCTGCGGGGCCGGACGGTGTAGACCGCGTCGTCGAAGTCGTAGACGACGCGCCGGCACCACCGCCGCAGCAGCCGCGCCTCCAGGGGGTGGAGCTTGGTCTTGGCGAGCACCACGGCCGCGGCTGCGCCCAACCGCCGCCGCCGCGCGAGCACGCGCAGGAGCAAGGGCCGTGAGGGCAGCACCTCCACGGACGGCTCGAGGCCGCGCGCAGCGAGCTCGGGCAACATTGGCTGGATTCGATGCCGGAACGACGGCGCCTCCGGCTTGTGGGTCAGGACCACCACCTGCAACGGCTCGATGGAGTCGGGGTGCACGGTGACACCCTAGCATGGGTGCTATCCTGCCGGCATGGCGGGCGCGCCCGGCGAGCACTGCGTCGTTGCGGACCAAACCTTTGCGATCGAGGGGTTTCACGGTCGGGTGGCGACGGCCTTCGCGGGACCAGCCCTGGAGCGAGAGGTGCTCCGGCTGATCGACCCGTCGGCGGCCACCCGGACGTTGCACTGGGGCCGCAACTACCTCTACGCCGCCCAGCTTGAGACCCCGGGCGGCACGGTGCCGGTGGTGGTCAAGCAGTTCCGCAACCAGGGCTGGCGCAAGGTCCTCGAGCGGTGGCTGCGGGGGAGCAAGGCGGAACGCAGCTGGCGGGCGGCGCTGGCGATGGCCGCGGCCGGAATCGCGACGCCGGAGCCGATCCTGCTCGTGGAGTCGGACCTCGCCGACGGCCCCTCTTTCTTCATCAGCCGCCGGATCGAGCCGGCCTTCGAGGTCCGGCAGTTCTTCCGGCGACTCGAGGGACGGGCGGACGCCGGCAGCTTTCCGGAGGTCGAGCCTGGCGCGTTCCTCGACCAGCTCGGCGCATTCTGCCGCCGTCTCCATGACGCCGGCATCCACTACCGCGACCTGTCGATGGGCAATGTCCTGGTGCGGCCCGGCGCAGGGCGCGGCCTCGAGATGCTCCTGGTCGACTGCAACCGTGCCCGGGTCGGGAAGCGGCTCGGCGTCTTCCGCCGCAGCCGTGACATCTGTCGCTTCCCGATCGTCGACAGCGGCCACCGCGAGGCCTTCCTGCGCGGCTACTGGGGGCGAGTGCCCGCCCGCACCGATCCCCGGTGGTGGCTCCATGCGGCGAGCGTGCGGGGCTACCTTCTCAAGCACGCCCTGAAGAACCGGCTCCGTCCGCTCTCCCCGTCGCGCTTCCTGCGCGGCGGGCACCACGCCCACATCCCGGCCGCGCCTTCCGAGGCGGCGCCGCGCGACAAGGCGGTCTGGGACCATCTGTCCGACCAGCCCCACCAGCACGCCGGCCGCTGGCAGAAGGCGGCGATCCGAATCGCCGACGCACCCGAGCACCTGCGCGACGTGGCGGTGGTGGCAGGCGCGCTGCCTGAGGTCTGGCGGCGGTATCGAGCGCTCCGCCGGGAGCTCTACCGCACGCCGGTGCGCTTTGGCGGTCTCGGCATCTGCCTGCGGCCGCACCCGGCCGACCCCGATACCTTGCTCGCGGCGGTGGAGGAGCTCGGGGTGCGGCGGGTGCTGCTGCGGCTCCACCCGTGGCAGGATGGCCACGATGACGAGGAACGGCTGGCGGCAGAGCTTCGAACCCGCGGGTACGAGATCGTGTTCGCGCTGCCGCAGAACCGCGACCTGGTGCGCGACCGAGCGCGCTGGCGGGCGGCGATCGAGGGGCTGGCGGCTCGCTTCTCGACCTACGGACGCCAATTCCAGATCGGCCAGGCGCCGAACCGCAGCAAGTGGGGAGCGTGGACCCGGGGCGAGTACCTCGCGCTCTACCTCGACGCGGCCGAGATCCTGCGCAGGACCGGCTCGGTCGAGCTGATCGGCCCGGCGGTCATCGACTTCGAGTACTACGCGACGCTGGCGCTCGTCAATCGGCGCGTCGAGGGCCTGCGCTACGACATCCTGTCGAGCCTGCTCTATGTCGATCGACGGGGCGCCCCCGAGAGCCGGCAGCTCGGGCTCGACACCGTCGACAAGGTGGTGCTGCTGCGGGCAATCGCCGAGGCCGGACGCGCGTCGTCCGAGCGCTGCTGGATCACCGAGGTGAACTGGCCGCTACGGGAGGGCCCGCACTCGCCGGCCGGCCGCTCGGTGTCGGTCGACGAGGACACCCAGGCGAGCTTCCTCGTGCGCTACGACCTGCTCGCCCTCGGCACCGGTCTCGTCGAGCGGGTCTACTGGTGGCAGCTGGTGGCGCGCGGCTACGGCCTGATGGTCGCCGGCAGCGATGGGACGCTCGTGGCCCGGCCGGGCTACCACGCCCTGCGCGAGCTCAACCGCAGGCTCGACGGCGCGACCTTCCACGGGCCGCTGCCGGCGCCCGCGGGCGTCCGCCTCTACCGTTTCACGCGAGATGACGGCGAGCTCGTTGTTGGGTGGGCGCCGGACGGCCCGGCCGATGCCGAGCTGCCCCGGCCACCCGTCGCGGTGCACGACCGCGACGGCGTGCCGCTGTCGACACCGCCCGGCAGGAAGGTCACCTTCTCGCCGTCGCCCTGCTACTTCGAGCTCGGCCACCGAGACGTTCCGTGACCTTGCGACTGCCGAGCGGGCTCCCTGGACGCGGGCGGGCGGAGGTGGAAGCGTCGGGCACGAGGTCCACAGACCATCCCCACACGGGGCCCCTCGGGTGATGAACGCGCCGGCCGGCTTCGCGTCGGGGGAGGAGCTTCGGCGATAGTGAGAGCCGCGATGGGAACCCGAACATCCGACAAGACCGTGGCGATTCGGACGTGCGGGATCTTCGTGATGCTGATGTTCGTTGTGCTCCATCGCCCGGGGTGGTACTTCATGGGGAGGCTTTTCCAGAACCTGACCGACCCCGCCGGAGGTGCGCTGTCGATCTTCCTGCTCGGGCTCGCCTTCGGCTAAGCGACCCATCGTGGGCGGTCAGTGGCGGCCGGGATGCTGGCCCACTTCCTCAACAACCTCGCGTAAGCCGCCACGCGCGAGAGTGACGGATTGCGATCTTGGGAGTCGGTTTCGCCTGGCCTTCTGATTCGTCGTTCTCGGGCCCGGCCCCTTCCCGGATGCCCGATTGGCTGGTTTGGCGGGGCTTCCCGGTCCTTGGGTATGGATCGGCCTCGCGTGACCGGCGTCGGGCCCCCGGGGCTGGAATTCCGCGGCCCCGCAGAGCATTGACGGGAGCGGAGGAGAGGTGGCATGACTGACTCGACGCTCCTGTGGATCGGGTTCAACGTCTTCGTGCTGGCGATGTTGGCGCTGGACCTCGGCGTCTTCCACCGCAAGGCGCACGTGGTCGGCTTCAAGGAGTCGATGACCTGGACCGTCGTCTGGGTCGTGCTGGCGCTGATCTTCAACGCCGGCATCTGGCACTTCTCGGGCTCCCAGAAGGCGCTCGAGTTCTTCACCGGCTACGTGATCGAGAAGTCGCTCAGCGTCGACAACGTGTTCGTGTTCGCGATGCTCTTTTCGTACTTCGCGGTGCCGCCGATCTACCAGCACAAGGTGCTGTTCTGGGGCGTGCTCGGCGCGCTTGTGATGCGGGCGGCGATGATCGCGCTCGGCGCAGCCCTGATCGCCAAGTTCTCCTGGATCATCTACCTCTTCGGCGCCTTCCTGATCCTCACCGGCATCAAGATGGTGCTCAAGCGCGAGGAGGAGATCCACCCCGAACGCAACCCGGTGGTGCGCCTGTTCAAGAGGCTGATGCCGGTCACCAGCGACTACCGCGGCGACCGGTTCTTCGTGGTGGAGAACGGCCTGCGCCACGCCACGCCGCTGTTCGTGGTCCTGCTGCTGGTCGAGTTCTCGGACCTGATCTTCGCCGTCGACAGCATCCCGGCCATCTTCGCGGTGACCACCGATCCATTTATTGTCTACACCTCGAACGTGTTCGCGATCCTCGGCCTGCGCTCGCTCTACTTCGCGCTCGCCGGCGTGATGGGCAAGTTCCACTACCTGAAGATCGGCCTCGGCGTGGTGCTGTCGTTTGTCGGCGTGAAGATGATGCTCGCGCACTCGCCGTACAAGATCGACACGCTGGTCTCGCTCGGCGTGGTCGTCGGCATCATTGCGGCGTCGATCGTGGCGTCCGTCCTGCGGCCGCGGAAGATCGGATCGTTCGAGGGCCCCGGCGGGCCACGTTCGCTCGGCGCGGACCCCGAGCGCCCCGTCGAGGGCTGACCGGGGACCAGCTCTGATGGGACGCGCAGCGCCGGCCGGTCCGCAATCTGGAAGGCGCCGCTGCCGCAGCCGGCTGCGATCGGTGCAACCGCATCGCGCGGGCGGCGTTACTCTCGAGTGAGCTGCGTCGCTGCGCGGCGGAGGAGAGACGGCAGCGGGCGGCCCAGACAGCGAGGAGGACGGTGATGCGCACCATCGGCCTGGTCGGCGGGATGACGCCGGAGTCCACGCTGGCGTACTACCAGCTGCTGATCCGCTCGGCGCGCGAGCGGCTGCGGGATCCCGACCCGTTGCGCAACCCGGTGGTGATCGTTTACAGCCTCGATCTGTCCGAGGTCGGCGCGCTGCAGCGTGCCGGCCGCACCGACGAACTTGCCGGCCACGTCGCCCGGATCTGCGAGGCACTGCGTGGGGCCGGCGCCGAGATCGGCGCGCTGACCGCCAACACGCCTCACCTGTACTTCGAGGCGATCCAGGGCGGGACCCGCCTGCCGCTGGTCAGCATCGTCGAGGCGACCTGCGCGGCGGCAGCGCGACTCGCCCTGCGGCGGCCGCTGCTCCTGGGCACCCGGACCACGATGGAGAGCCCGATGTACCGGGTACCTCTCGCTGCCGCCGGAATCGAGGTGGTGGCGCCCGACGAGGAGGGGAGGGAGCTCGTCGACCGTGCGATCTACACCGAGCTTGCCCTCGGCACCGTCCGTCCGGAGCTCCGTGAGCGGGTGCTGGCCCTGTGCCGGGAGGCGGTCTTCAGCCGCGGCGCCGACGGCGTGATTCTCGGCTGCACCGAGCTGCCGCTCGTGGTGGCCGAGGCCGACCTCCAGGTACCGGTCGTCGACACCGTTCGCGCCCACGTCGGCGCGATCCTCGACCATGCACTCGCTTGAGGCTCCGTTCCGCACCGGCCGTGTGGGCGGACGTGGTTGACGGAGTTCTTGTTGGACGGCCGCCGCGGCAGGAACTTGTCAGGATGCGCCCGGCGCATCCCGAGGAGCCTGTGGGCAAAGGCCGACAACACGATCCACATCAGGAGCGAACACAGGGGCCTATGCCCTACAGGCTCCTAGTGGATGTGGATGTCGTTGAGCGAGATCTCGTCCTCGACCGGCTCGAGGTGGGTGGTGACGACCGCGTTGCCGAGCACGGCGCGGATGTCGCGTTCGAGGTCCTCGGCGACGTGGTGAGCATCGTGGACCGAGGACTCACCCGGCACGAGCACGTGGACCGAGACGAACCGTCGCGCCGCGGCCTGGCGGGTCCGCAGCGCGTGGAACTCCACGCCCTGCTGGCGGTAGCGCTCGAGCACCGCCTCGACCGCTCGCTGCTCTGGCTCCGGCAGCGACGCGTCCATCAGCCCGGCCACCGATCTCCGCATCAACCGGATGCCGGTCCAGACGATGTTTGCCGCCACCAGCAGGGCCACGATCGGATCGAGGACGTGCCAGCCGGTAATGGCCACTATGCCGACGCCGGCGATCACCCCTGCCGATGTCCAGACATCGGTGAGGAGATGCTGGCCGTCGGCCTCGAGCGTGATCGAGTCGCACCGCTTTCCGACCCTGATCAGGGCGAGGCCGACGGCGAGATTGATCAGCGAGGCAGCGACCGAGACCGCGAGGCCGGGTCCCACCTGCTCCAGCGGTCGCGGGCTGAACAGGCGCTCGACCGCCATCCCCGCGATCGCTGCTGCGGCCAGCAGGATGAGCAGGCCCTCGACGCCGCTGGCGAAGTACTCGGCCTTGCTGTGGCCGTGCGCGTGGTCCTCGTCCGCCGGCCGGGCCGCGATCGTCAGCATCGCGAGGGCCATCACCGCGCCGGCCAGGTTGACGCCGGACTCGGCCGCGTCCGACAGCAACCCGACCGAACCCGTCAGCAGGTAAGCGCTGACCTTCAGGAAGATCGTGGTGCCCGCCGCTGCGATCGACAACCAGGCCCAACGCGCGAGCGCTCCGCGCCCCGGGGTAACGAGCTGGGGGTTCTGCACGGCAGCATTATCGCCGATACGTTCGTCTTTGACCAGCCTGACGGTTTGCGTTTCTCAGAAACAAGTACGGCTTCTGAGAACGCGAATCAAGTCATGACACTGCTCGAGGCGTCGCGACGTGCACCCGCCTCGACGGGGCCGACTGCCGGCGAGGCGGGACCGGTCGCGGCCCAGAAGTGCGCTATTCTCGCGGCGCGACAGCTGGACGCGGGCGGGCAGCCGCGGGCCGGCGAGGGAGCCTTGGCATGCACCCCTGGCACGACAGCTACATCGACGATGCCCTGGTCGCCACCGCCTTCCCGGTGGTGATCGAGATCCCCAAGGGAAGCAAGAACAAGTACGAGCTCGACAAGGAGACCGGGCTGCTGCGGCTGGATCGGGTCCTGTACAGCGCCGTCTACTACCCGGCGGACTACGGGTTCATCCCCCGGACCTACTGCGACGACGGCGACCCGCTCGACGTGCTGGTGCTCAGCCAGGAGCCGGTGTACCCGCTGACCATCGTCGAGGCGCGCGCGATCGGCGTGATGCGGATGCGCGACGAGAAGGGGATCGACGACAAGATCGTCGCCGTCAGCGTCCACGATCCCGCTTTCGCAGACTACATGGACAAGGACCAGCTCCCCGCCCATGTGCTGCGCCAGGTCCGCCGCTTCTTCGAGGACTACAAGGTGCTCGAGCAGAAGCAGGTCTTCGTGGAGGACATGCTCGGCCCGCAGGAGGCGGTGACGATCATCGTCGAGGCCCTCGAGCTGTACCGGAAGCTGCGGCGCGGCGAGCTGCGCAAGTAGCTGGACCGGCGGCGGGCGGCGCGGAATCTGGCGCTGAGAATGATGCGGCGCGGGCCGTCCGGCCCGCGCCGCGAGTTTCGTAGCAGGTTAGTGAGCGGACACTGCCGCCCGCCGCCTCGCGCTCTACGTGAGGCTCTTCTCCTCCGGGATCCGCATGCCGTAGAACGAGCGGTAGACGAAGAACAGCGCCACCAGGAACAGCACGGTGCCGATCGCGGTCTTCAAGCCCTGGCTCTGCATGGTGACCGCGATCTCGACCGCCAGCAGCCCGAACAGCGTCGTGAACTTGATCACCGGGTTCATCGCGACCGAGGAGGTGTCCTTGAACGGGTCGCCGACGGTGTCGCCGACGATGCTTGCCTCGTGCAGGGGCGTGTTCTTCGCGCGCAGGTCGACCTCGACGATCTTCTTGGCGTTGTCCCAGGCGCCGCCGGCGTTGGCCATGAAGATCGCCTGGAAGAGGCCGAAGAACGCGATCCCGATCAGGTAGCCGATGAAGTAGTAGGCGTTGAAGAATGGTAGCGCCAGCGCCAGACAGAAGATGGCGATGAAGATGTTCCACATCCCCTTCTGCGCGTACACCGTGCAGATCCGCACCACCTCCTTGCTGTCCGTGATCGACGCGGTCTTGGCGTCGAGCCGGATGTTCTCCTTGATGTAGACGACGGCGCGGTAGGCGCCGGTGACCACCGCCTGCGTCGACGCGCCGGTGAACCAATAGATCACCGCGCCGCCGGTGAGCAGGCCGAGCAACAGCTGCGGCTGCACCACGCTCAGCATCTCGATCACCCGGCCGTGGGCGATGGTGTGGTTGAGTAGGAGGATGATGCCGAAGATCATGGTGGTCGCGCCGACCACGGCGGTGCCGATCAGCACCGGCTTGGCGGTGGCCTTGAAGGTGTTGCCGGCCCCGTCGTTGGTCTCGAGGATGTGCTTGGCGTTCTCGAAGTCGGGCTCGAAGCCGAAGTTCCTCTTGATGTCGGCGGCGATCTCCGGGTGGGACTCGATCTGGCTCAGCTCGTAGACCGACTGCGCGTTGTCCGAGACCGGCCCGAAGCTGTCGACTGCGATCGTCACCGGTCCCATGCCGAGGAAGCCGAACGCGACCAGGCCGAAGGCGAAGATCGAGGCCGCGAAGCCGAGCTCCGGCGGCAGCAGGTTCACCATCTCCGGCCGCAGCGAGATCACGTAGCTGGTCGCCATCAGCGCCATGATCAGCATGCCTTCCCAGAACGCCGAGAAGTTGCCGGCCACGAAGCCCGACAGGATGTCGAGCGACGCGCCGCCCTGCTTCGCCGAGGTGACGACCTCCTTGACGTGCCGCGAGTGGGTGCTGGTGAAGATCTTCGTGAACTCCGGGATCAGGGCGCCGGCGATCGTGCCGCAGCTGATGACCACCGACAGCACCCACCACAGGTGCCCGTGGACGGCCGGCGGCAGCAGCAGGTAGCTGGCCACGAAGGTGACGGCGACCGACAGCAGCGAGGTGATCCAGACCAGCTGGGTCAGCGGGTGCTCGGCGTTGAACGACTTGAGGTTCCTGTATTTCGCGGTGCAAATCCGGTCGTTCACGAAGAACGAGACCAGCGAGGTCAGGATCATCAGGATGCGCATGACGAAGATCCAGATGATCAGCGTGGCGCACATCACCGGGTCGTGGACCAGGGCCAGGGCGAGGAATGCGATCAGCGCCACACCGGTCACGCCGTAGGTCTCGAAGCCGTCCGCGGTCGGCCCGACGCTGTCGCCGGCGTTGTCGCCCGTGCAGTCCGCGATCACGCCCGGGTTGCGCGGGTCGTCCTCGGGCAGGTGGAACACGATCTTCATCAGGTCGGAGCCGATGTCCGCGATCTTGGTGAAGATGCCGCCGCAGATCCTGAGCGCGCTCGCGCCGAGCGACTCGCCGATCGCGAAACCGATGAAGCAGGCGCCGACGATCTCGCGCGGCAGGAAAGTCAGGATGCAGATCATGAAGAACAGCTCGACGCTCACCAGCAGCAGGCCGACGCTCATGCCGGAGTGCATGGGGATCGCGAGCGCCTGCCACGGCGTGCCGCGCAGCGCCGCGAACGCGGAGCGCGAGTTGGCGCGGGTGTTGATCCGGATGCCGAACCAGGCGACGCCGTAGGAGCCCAGGATGCCGAGGATCGAGCAGAGCAGGATGACGATGACGTTGAACGCCGACTTGTGCTGCAGGCCCGCGAAGTAGTAGAGCATGCACAGGCCGATCAGCGACCACAGGATGACGAGGAACTTCCCCTGCTGGATGAGGTAGGTCTTGCAGGTCTCCCAGATCGTGTCCGACACGGCGGCCATCGAGCTGTGGACCGGCATGCTCTTGGTGTGCCGGTACTGGATCAGGCCGAAGATCAGGCCGATCACGCACACCACCAGGCCCCCGTACATCAGCTGGAGGCCGCCGACCGGACCGAACGTCACCTGGCTGAGGTCCGGGAGGTTGATGTCCGCCTCGCCGGCGAAGGCAGGCGCGGCGGCAGCCAGCAGGCCGAGCAGCAGCGACACACGCAGCAGGTTCTCGCGCTTCATCGTGATGACTCCTCGTCAGTTGGTCTTGCGTTCTTCACTGATGATTGGGTGCGGAGGTTCCGCGACGGGGGGATTCTACCACTGACCCCTGGCGACCGGTCCCGGCCACCCTGCCGGAGCCGTCGTCTCGCCGTGGCTCGGCGCTGCCATGAGCTGCGCCGCGGCGTGCCACGTCAATCGCCTACTCCGGTCGCTTGATCTCCCAGGCCAGGGTTTGCCTGGTCGGCAAGCTCACAAGGACCATGGGAGCGTAGCCGCCGATCTGAGCGTTCATCATGAAGATCGCTTGCATCACGTCGCCGCGCATCGAGGGCTCGAACATCTGGGGGTTGTCCGGCCAGACGGCGGCCACGCCGCCGTCCAGGATGGCGTCTCCGGCAAGGCGCGACTGGCCGGCGGTGTACTGGCGCTGCCCGATGGTTTCCTCCCAGTCCGAAGGGAGCACCGACCAGCTGCTCGGCGCCTCGTACTCCCAGGCCCCTGTGCAGTGCTGGTCCGGCCCGAGAAGCTGGCCGGCGAATCTGTACGAGATGACTTCGCTCGGGGGCTCGAAGCGGAAGTAGTACCGCTGGCTGCCGGGATTGAACTGGACCTCGATCGGGACCGGGACCCGGCCTGCCTTCTCTCCGGTGAAGCCCCCGCGGTGGTTGCACTCGTTGTCGATGTAGTGCCAGGTGTAGTTGTCGTGGAAATCGACCGAGCAGTCCTCGGACCGATACACCGAGGTCCGCGAGTCCGCCTCGGCGAGCCGCACCCGCGCCTTGAACGTGGCGGCGTAGTGCCGGCTCACCGTCCTCTTCTTGTCGCCCTCCCGCTCCTCGCCGTCCACGTCCTCCGTGTAGGTGATGGTCACGTCCCACTGGTCGCAGACGATGTCGAACTCCCGGCGCGCGAGCTCCGTGTACGGAGCCGATGAGCGTTTCGTCACGCCCTTGTTCTCGATCTTGTTGCAGGTGTTGTACACCGTCAGGGTCTCTCGTTGCGGCACGCACTCCTCGGGTGCTCGGTACTGAACCTTGGCGATGCCCTCGTTGCCGGCCCTGAATACGCAGTGACCCTCAGTGACCTCCTGATCGGGTTCGCCATTGACCACGGTGCCCTTGTCCACCTTCACCAGGATGCGCTGCCATGGCTGTGACAACCGGCCCTGATCGTCGATCAGATCGAAGAGGGTGATCGTCACGGTCTCACCGGCGCCGAGTGGGTCCTCGGGTACAGTGACCTTGGCGCTCTCAGGGAGCCGCTCGTAGTCCCTGATCAGGGTCTGCAGGGGCATGAAGGGGTTGACGACCTGCCGGATGGGGGAGGCGTCCACTCCTCCCTCGCGCCAAAAGCCGAGCCCTTCCAAGATGTTGCCGTCCCACGAGACGCTGCTCTGTTCGAGGATGGCGTTCTTGTGGTGATGGTCGACAAGCGCCAATGTGAAAGTGAAGCTCCCTTCGAGGTGGCCTCCCGTGCAGTACTCCGTCCCAGGGTCGTACCCCTCCTCGCAGGTCCACTCGGTCGCACCGGTGACGCGATCCGCCGTCAATGTTGCGCGAAAGACGTAGTCCAAGTCCCACTCGGGAGGCGCAGTCCACGGCTCGGGGATCGTCCAGTTCCTCTGCCTTGCGTGAGCCGCCGCGATCGCGTCGGCAAGCTGCTGGGCTCTGACCTTCGCTTCGATGTCGTAGAACTCAATTTTGGGGCAGCTCGCTTCCGGCATGCCTGCCATCAGGCCGAGGGTCTGGTCCATCAAGGTCCCGATCACGATGCCTCCGATGAAGGCGTTGAGGTCGGTCCTTTGGCCGGCGGGCATGTCGATCGGCATCAGAGCGAATCGCCGGCTGCAGCAGGTCTCGGCCTCGCACGTGCCCGCCGGGAGAGCGAGGAGGATGCCCACCAAGGCGACTGCGCACACGGACCGGTGAAGCCGCTGCATCATCACCTCCCGAGTTCGTCACCCCTGCACGAACCCACTCCAGTCGCCTACCGCTTCACGAGCTCGACGCGGCGGTTCTTCGCGCGGCCGACTTCGGAGTCGTTGGCCGCGACCGGCGCGACCGGGCCGACGCCCACCGAGGCCATGCGCGCGGCGGCGATGCCGTGTGCAGAGACGAGGGCGTTGACCACTGCGGCGGCGCGATCCTGGGACAGCTCGAGGTTGTGCTCGTAGGTGCCAGTCGAGTCGGTGTGGCCGACGATGAAGACGTTGAGCGTTGGGTTGTCCGTGAGCAGCTTCGCCATCTCGGCAAGCACGGGCTCGGACTCGGGCTTGATCACCGCCTTGTCGGTGTCGAAGGTGATGCCGTAGACGACCGCCCGGCCGGTGCTCGTGATGTCGGACAGCCAGGCGGCGGCGTTCGCCTCGATCGTTTGCTCCATCGCCTTTCGTTCGACGATGTGCAGCTCGATGCCCTGGCCGTTGTTCCAGGCGCGCACCCGGACCCAGACCTCCTTGCCCTCCTGCACGATCTTCCCGAAGGTGAAGTCGGACCCCTGCGTGTAGAGCACGGTGCCGCCGGCCTTGCGGATGGCGTTCTCGTAGTTGCGGATGACCTCGAGGGCGCTCGCCGGGGCCGCGTCCCTCTTCACGTAGTAGTTGATCCGGTAGTACGCGCCCTCCACGGTCTCCTGCGCGTCCTTGCTCGACTTGAAGGTGAACTGGTCGAAGCCCCTGTGCTCGTAGACGTCGATTCGGTATCCGGGGAAGCGCGAGAACAGGGGGTAGTCCTGGCTGCCCGGCTTGTCGTCCTGCGCCGCGAGCGGCAGCGCCGGCGCGAGCAGCAGGGTCACTCCGATCAGTGCGATGTTGAGGATCTTACTCACGGCCGTCCCTCCTTCTGCGGAGAGAGCCGAGCCGAAGGCGAATGCGGGGATCCCGCCGCTCCGGCTCGCGCCCCGCCTGGCTGTGATTGTCTGCCAGCATTGTACGCCCGCTGGCGATGGCCGGCGCATTCACTCCGCGTGGGCGTGCCGGAGCGGGGGCCGGCGGCTGCAGCGCGAGCCGGCTCCCGGGCCGGGTGGGCCTGCCGCGGTCGTTCGCCTGCCGCTCCGGCCCGGCAGCCCGGAGGTGGAAGACCGGTCGGGCCGGTCAGTGGGCTTCGAGCATCGCCGCAGCGATACGCTCCTGGTAGGCCGCGGTCCGCTCCCGCACCGCGCGTTCGTCGACTGTGAGGACGCGGCCCGCCGCCATCACCACCTGGCCGTCGATGATCGCCGTGTCGACATCCTCTGCCTTGGTCGAGTAGACGAGCAGTGAGTACGGGTCGTAGCTGGGGATCTGGTGGATGGCGTCGGTGCGCACCAGGATCAGGTCGGCGCGCTTGCCCGGCTCGAGCGAGCCGATCTGCTGTTGCATGCCGATCGCCGTGGCCCCCAGCCGTGTCGCCATTGCCAGGACGGTGCGCGCGTCGAGCACGGTCGGGTCACCGCTCGTCACCTTGTGGAGCTTGGCGGCGGAGTCCATCTCCTCCCACAGCGAGAGGTCGTTGTTGGAGGCCGATCCGTCGGTGCCGAGCCCGACGGCGACGCCGGCCGCGAGCAGCGCGGGCACCGGGGCGACTCCCGACCCGCCCTTCATGTTGGACTGCGGGCAGTGCGCCACTCCGACCTTGCCCTTGGCCAGCAGCTCGATCTCCGCGGGCGTCGGCCAGATCATGTGGGCCGCGACGACCCGATCGTCGAGGATTCCGAGGCCCGCGACGTACTCCACCGGTCCGGCGGCGTGGCGCTCCCGGATGAGCTCGACCTCGGAGCGGGCCTCGGCGAGGTGCATGAGGAGGGGCGCATCGTGCTTGGCGGCGAGCGCGTGCGCCTGCTGCAGGTGTTCGGCCGACACGGTGTAGGTGGCGTGAGGGGCGACCGCAGCGGTGACCAGCGCGTGGCCCTTCCAGCGCTCGAGGAATCGTTCGGTGTAGGCGAGCGCCTCTGCCCACGTCTCGTGGTCCGGGGCGGGGAAGTCGAGCAGGGTCTCCCCGACCACCGCCCGCATGCCGCAGCGCGCCGCCTCCTCCGCGATCGCGTCCTCGTAGTAGTACATATCGACGAAGGTGGTGACCCCACCGCGCAGCAGCTCGAGGCAGGCCATGCGCGTGCCCCAGCGCACGAACTCCTCGTCGACGAACCGCGCCTCCAGGGGAAAGATCCGGTCGTAGAGGAAGCCCGTCAGATCGAGGTCGTCGGCGGCTCCCCGGAAAAGCGTCATCGGCACATGGGTGTGGGTGTTGATCAGGCCGGGCATGACGATCCGGCCGGTGGCGTCGAGGCGTCGAGCCTCCGGGAAGCGGACCGCGAGCTGCGCCGCCGGCCCCACCGCCTCGATCCGGTTTCCCCGGATGGCCACGGTGCCGTCCTGAATCACGGTGCCAGCCTCGTCCATGACGAGGACGACGCCGCCCTCCACCAGCCACACCTCGTCGGCCGCGATCAGCGGCGGCGCGAGGGCGATGGCGACAACCGCAACGGTGAGCACGAGCGGCAGGATCGAACGTGGCATGGGCACCTCCGCGAAGGGTCGATGGCGGCCCCCATGATAGCCGCGACCGCGGCGTTTTCGGGCTGGGCGGGCGGCGCCTCCGCGGCGACACGCTACAATGCCGGACCGCCACTTCTGAACGGCGGCGCCAGGGCGGCCGCCGGGGGAGCCGGATGGACTTCGTCAGATTCCTGATCGACGTGTTTCTGCACCTGGACAAGCACCTGGGGGAGATCCTCCAGACCTACGGCACGTGGACCTACGGCATCATGTTCGTGGTCATCTTCCTCGAGACCGGCCTGGTCGCGACGCCGTTCCTGCCGGGCGACTCGCTGCTGTTCGCGGCCGGCGCCTTTGCCGCGTTGGGCGCGCTCGACGTGAAGCTGGTGCTGATCCTGCTCGCTGCGGCGGCGATCCTCGGCGACACGGCCAACTACTGGATCGGCCGCAAGGTCGGGCCACGCGTGTTCAAGGAGGACGTGCGCTGGCTGAAGAAGGAGTACCTGGAGCGGACGCACCGGTTCTACGAGAAGCATGGCGGCAAGACGATCGTGCTCGCGCGCTTCATCCCGATCATCCGCACCTTCGCGCCGTTCGTCGCTGGGATCGGCACCATGTCGTACCCGAGGTTCCTCGCCTACAACGTGTTCGGCGGCTGCCTCTGGGTCGTGGCGTTCGTACTCTCCGGCTACTTCTTCGGCAACCTGCCGGTGGTGAAGGAGAACTTCTCGTTCGTGATCCTCGCCATCATCGTCCTGTCGGTGCTGCCTCTCCTCTACGAGGTGCTGCGCAGCGCCCGCGCGGGCGCCGACGGCGCCGGGCCGGACACCGCTGCGTGACCGGAAACGGGGATCCGCCGGAGCGGACGACCCCGAGACGGGCTGTGCTGGAGGCGCGATGCGCCGGAGTGGCCCCGCTGCCCGGCGCATGGAATCCCCCGCCGTTTTGACGGGTTGGGGGGTGGGTGCGATATCTACGATCTGAGGAGGACACCATGCGTGGCTTCAAACTCTCGATCGCTCTGACCGGATTCCTTGCCCTGCTCGCTGTTCCGGCGGTGGCGGCCGACAACGGCTTCTACCTCGGCGCCAGCGTCGGCCAGGCCGAGCTCGAGATCGACCAGCTCGGCGACCAGGTCTACAGCGCCGACTTCTCGGGTGACGACATGGCCTACAAGATCTTCGCCGGGATTCGCTTCATCACCTTCCTCGGCGTCGAGGGCGCCTACCGCGACTTCGGATCGCCCGAGGATGAGCTGGCCGAGCTCGGCGCCACCGTCACCGCTGACCTCGCCGGTTACGACGTGGCCGCCGTCGGCTACCTGCCGCTCGGCATCGCCGACATCTTCGCCAAGGCGGGGATGATCGCGTGGGACGCCGACTTCAGCCTCGACGCCGGCGGCGGCTCGGTGTCCGTATCCGACGACGGCGAGGACCCCCTCTACGGTGTCGGCTTCCAGCTGCGGTTCACGTCGTTCGCCGTGCGGGCCGAGGTCGAGTACTTCGACGTCGAGGGCTCCGATGGCGTCTACATGTACTCGGTTGGCGGCGCCTTCACTTTCTGAGCTCGACCCGCCGGGCCGCCGCCTCCCGGCGAGGGCCGTTCCCCCGACCCTCGCCCTGGCTGGCGTCCTCGCGCGCAAGGCGCGGCCGCGCGAGCACCGAGCCTGGCAGATGCGTGTGCTGGGAAATGAGGCTGGCCGGCGCCGACCGGGTGTATCGTTGGCCGGAGGAGGATGACCATGCGCGTTCCCATGTCCCGGTTGCCCGGAACGCTGGGGCTCGCGGCCGTGCTCCTGCCGGCGATCGTCCTGTGGGCGGGCTCGAAGGACGATCGGGATCCGGCGGCGGAGCTCCGCGCCCACATCCGGGAGGTGGTTGCCGACGCGCCGCGGGCGTCGAAGATGCTGGCTGCGGTCGATGAGATCGAGGCCGCAGTCGGCGAGCTCGACATTCTGATCACCGGCGAGCGCGCCTCGCTGCGCGCGCTGCTCCTCGACCATGGCAGCACCCGGGCCGCCGTCGACGCATCGCTCGAGCAGTTCAACACCCGGCACGAGGCGCTCGCGCGGCGCTGCCTCACGGCGCACTGCGCCCTCAAGGCCGAGGCCACGGCGCCCGAGTGGAAGAAGCTGCGCAAGCTCGAGCTGGAGCTGATGACCTTCGCCGCCTCCCGTTCGCTCGGGCAGGCGGAGTCGAGCGGCAAGGAGGGCTGAGGCCGTGCTCGCAGCACTTCTCGCGGGTTTCCTCATCTTCTCCGGCGGCGACGGTTTCGCAGCCAAGATGTTCGGCAAGGAAACGCGGGCGCAGGTGCGGCAGGTCGTCTCCGATCCCGAGCGCGCCGACAGCGCGGTTCTCACCCTCGAGCTGGGCCAGCAGGACCTCGAGGCGATCGGCAAGAAGTTTGCGACCATCGTCAAGGACTTCGGCGAGGCGGACGAGGATCAGGTGGCCGGCTTCGACGACCTCCTCCCGTACCTGCAGATGGCCTCCGAGCAGCGGCGGGTCGTGCAGGAGAGGAGCCTCGACCGCATGTTCGATCTGAGGCGAATCCTGACCGAGGCTGAGTGGGACGCCCTCTACGAAGGGATCAGGGAACCCAACTGACGGCGGTGCGTCCGGGCGTGGGCACGCCGTGGGGAGGGAGTGTCGCGAGGCGGGCGCCCGAAAAACTTCGGAGTGACGATCGGGCCGCACCTCAGCTAGCTTTGGCGGGAGACAGGGAGTGAAAGCGAGCGGCGCGCACGTGCCGCAGCAGGTATGGAATCCGCCAGCCCCTCGCGGGCTGAGCGCATCAACCGGCCCCTGGCGGGGCGCCTTACAGAGGAGGATCAAGTGAGCAACAGCAAGAGGTTCGCCACCACGTACGCGATGTTCCTGATCGGTCTGATGCTGGCGCTGATCGGCGGCGCGACGGCTGCGTACGCCCAGGATCGGGAGGACCGCTGGGAGTTCACACTGGGCATGTTCGACCAGCTCGGCTCGGACCTCGACTTCGACGGCGGCACGACCGTGGCGACCGACGACGACTTCGGCTTCCTGACGACGGTCGGCTACAACTTCAGCGACCGCCTCGCCACCAGCTTCAACTTCCAGTACGCCGGCATCGACTACGACGCCAACGTGATCGACGAGGACGGTGACGCGATCGGCATCTCGGGGAGCTTCGACACCTGGGCGCTCTCCGCCAACGTGGTCCTCAACCTGATGGAGGGGCCGTTCACGCCCTACGTTGGCGGTGGGGTCGGCTGGACCTGGATCGACACCAACGTGCCGACCGGCCTGCCCGACACGGTGTGCTGGTGGGACCCGTGGTACGGCTACATCTGCTACACCGACTACCCGACCAAGACCAACGACGCCCTCAGCTACCAGGCGACGCTGGGCCTGCGCTACGAGTTCAATGACCGGACCTTCATGCGCTTCGGCTACACCAGCCAGTGGCTGGACCTCGACAACTCCGACAGCGCGCCGCGCTTCGATGTGATCGGGCTGGAGATCGGCTGGCTGTTCTAGGCTCCGCGGAGGGCGAGTCTGCCGACGACGCCCGGAGGCCCTCCTCCGGGCGTTCCCTTGTCGGTGGCTGGAGACTGGCTGCGAGATAGCCCGCAGTTCTCAGCGAGTTCCTCTGGCGCCGCCTGCCAGGCACTCCGTACTCGGCGCCGTGCCCGGCTCCGACTCGCTACAAGCGGCTGCGGATGCATGATCTACCTTGAGCTACAGACGCAATTGGGATGCGCGCGGCGCATCCCGAGGAGCGCGTGGGCAGAGGCGAGACACGACATTCACGTCAGAAGCGCGCTCAGGGGCCTATGCCCGCGCGCTCCTAACGGTGCTTGAGGAAGGTCCCGGCCTGATACTCGGCGAAGGCTTGGCGGAGCTGCGCCTGGGTGTTCATCACGATCGGGCCGTACCAGGCGATCGGCTCCTTGAGCGGCCGGCCGGAGACCAGCAGGAAGCGGATACCCTCCTCGCCCGCCTCCACGGTCAACTCGTCACCGCTGTCGAACACGACCAGTGAGCGGTTGCCGATCCGCTCGGGGATCGAGGTCTCGGACCAACCTGCCGCCACCGTCGGCACCGCCAGCGGCTCGGAGGCGTTGCAGAACCTGCCTGACCCTGCGAACACGTACGCGAATGCGTTGCGCGTGCGCTCCACCGGCAGGGTCTTCCGGAGCAGCGGCGGCACGGAGACGTCGAGGTAGCGGGGCTCGGCGGCAATCCCATCGACCGGTCCCCGCGCTCCCCAGAAGTCGCCGCAGATGATCCGGACCGCGGTGCCGTCGTCGTCGGTGACCTCGGGAATGTCGGCGGACACCACCTCCTGGTAGCGGGGCGCGGTCATCTTGAGCGCTGCCGGCAGGTTGGCCCACAGCTGGAAGCCGTGCATCCTGCCGTCGGGATCGCCCTTCGGCATTTCCTGGTGAATGATCCCGGAGCCGGCGGTCATCCACTGCACGTCGCCGGCCGCGATCGTGCCCGCGTTGCCGAGGCTGTCGGCGTGGTCGACGGTGCCGGCGAGCACATAGGTGATGGTCTCGATGCCCCGGTGGGGGTGCCACGGGAAGCCGGCCCGGTAGTCCTCGGGCCGGTCGCCGCGGAAGTCGTCGAACAGCAGGAAGGGGTCGAAGTCGGCGGTGTCGCCGAAGCCGAAGCCGCGCCGCAGCCGGACTCCGGCGCCCTCGATGGTCGGCTGGGACTCGATCAGCCGCTTGACGGGTCGGATGGACATGTGCCCCCCAGGTCGCGGTGTGGCCTGCCGCGTCAGGTCAGTCGAAATGGCGAACCCGTGGAATGCGCTCGCGCATTCCGGCCGAGAGCGGCCCGCAGCCTGGCGCGACGGCTGCGGCGCGCAGCGCCTCCCGAGACGGCTGCCTGTGCAGCGGGCCCATCGACCGCCTCGGCTCGAGGATCAGGCCGAACCGGTCGGCTACACTGTGGCGGGGGACTGGGGTGACCGTCGAAGCGGGGGGGAGCAAGGTCAGCGAGCCGGCACGGGCCGGGCTCGGTCGCCGAGTCGTGCGCTCGATCTTCCCGGAGTCGCCGGTGCCGCGCTCCGACCGGGACCGGGCGCGGGTCACGCGGTTCACCTTCCTGCTCCACCTGCGGCCGGTGCTCGTGCCCGCCCGCACGGTGCGCTGGGCCCACACCTGCGGGCTCGGCGGCTCGTCGCTGGTGCTGGTGGCGATCCTCGCCCTGACCGGCACCCTGATGATGCTGGTCTACCAGCCGGCGCCGGGCGCCGCCTACGACTCAGTCGTCACGATGGAGACCGGGGTCGCCTTCGGCAGCCTGGTGAGGGGTGTCCACTGGTGGAGCGCCAACCTGCTCGTGATCGTGGTCCTGCTCCACCTCTGCCGCGTCTTCCTCACCGGCGGCTTCCACGGCCCGCGCCAGTTCAACTGGGTGATCGGCGCCGGCCTGCTGATGGCGGTGCTCGCCAACAACTTCACCGGCTACCTGCTGCCCTGGGACCAGCTCTCCTACTGGGCGGTGACAATTTCGACCGGCATGCTGGGCTACGTGCCGGGCATCGGCGGCATGCTGCAGAGAGTGGTGCGAGGCGGCGCCGAGATCGGCCCGGAGACGATGATCAACTTCTTCACCGTCCACACGACGATCGTGCCGATCGTCCTGATCGTGCTGATGGGCTTCCACTTCTGGCGGGTGCGGCGGGCAGGCGGGGTGGTGCCTCCACCGGCCGAGCCGGGTCACACCAGTGACCCGGGGGACAAGGTCCACTTCCTGCCCCACCTGCTGGTGAGGGAGGTGTCGCAGGCGCTGGTGATTGCGGCGGCGGTCGTGGTGCTGGGGGCCCTCTTCGGCGCGCCGCTCGGCGAGCGAGCCAACCCCGGCATGAGCCCCAATCCGGCCAAGGCTCCGTGGTACTTCATGGGGTTCCAGGAGCTGTTGATCCACCTCCACCCCACGTTTGCCGTGCTGGTGATCCCGCTCGGCGCGCTGCTCGGGTTCCTGCTCCTGCCCTACCTCACGTCCGACGACGAGGTCGCCGGCAGCTGGTTTCTGTCCCGTACCGGCCGGCGGACGGCCGCCCTCGCCGGCGGGCTCGCGATCATCGCGACGCCGGTGCTGGTGCTGCTCGACGAGGCGATCCCGGGCGCCCCCGGCTGGTTGCTCGGCGGGCTCCTCCCGTTCGCGGCACTGGCAGCTGCCCTGGTCGGCGTTGCGCGGCTGATGCGGCGCCGGCACGGCGCGTCGATCAACGAGACCGCGCAGGCGGTGGTGGTGCTGGTGGCCGTGGCCTTCGCGGTGCTGACCCTGATCGGGGTGTGGTTCCGGGGCGAGGGCATGGCCCTCGTCTGGCCGTGGGCGAGGTGACGGGGGATGGCGAAGCGGACGCGGCGGCAGGCGACGACTGAGCCGACAGTGAGGCCAGCAGCGACGGCGGCGACCGCAGGCGGGCTGCAGGGCGCCGGCGAGACTGCACAGGCCGAAAGCCGCCGGCGCCTCCTGTCGTGGCTGTGGGCCGGCCTCGGGGCCGCGGCGCTGGGCGAGCTCGGCTGGATCACCGCGTCGTTCCTGCGGCCCCGGCGGCCGGCGGACGCGGGCGCCGACCGGGGCATCGTCACCGCTGGCCCGGCGGCGGACTTTGCACCCGGGAGCGTAACCGCAGTACCCGACGCACGGTGCTACCTGGTTCGCCTCGCCGACGGCGGGTTCCTCGCCCTCCACCGCGAGTGCACGCACCTCGGATGCACGGTGCCGTGGGATGCCGAGCATGGTCGCTTCGTCTGCCCGTGCCACTCCTCGGCGTTCGACCTGACCGGAGCGGTGCTCGCCCCTCCCGCCCCGCGCCCCCTCGACCTGCTCCAGGTCCGCATCGAGAACGGCATCGTCAAGATCCACACCGCCCAGCGGTCGCGCCGCGCAGCCTTCGATCCGTCCCAGGTGGTGCGCTCGTGAGCAGCTTGGCTCTCCGGCGGGCGGGGGTGGCGGCGGACTGGAGGTCGGGTGTCTGACCCGGCGCTTCGCCGGTGGGCGCTTGTCGGGCTGGTGGCCCTCGCGGTGGTCGTCGTGGCGATCCCGCTGTCGCTGCTGCGACCGGCCCGGGCGGTGGGGGAGCGCGGCCCCCTCGGCGAGCCGCCGGCCTTTGTCGGCACCGCCGCCTGCCTCGACTGCCATCAGGCGGCGGCGCAGCGCTGGCGCGGGTCGGACCACGACCTGGCGATGGCCGAGGCCACCGACTCCACGGTGCTGGGCGACTTCAACAACGCCACCTTCACCGATCGCGGCGTCATCTCCCGCTTCTTCAGGCGCGACGGCAAGTTCCTCGTCTCGACCGAGGGACCCGGTGGGGCAATTGGCGAGTTCGAGGTTGCCTTCACCTTCGGCTACGACCCCCTGCAGCAGTACCTGATCCCGTTCCCGGGCGGCCGGCTGCAGGCCCTGAGCCTGGCGTGGGACACCCAGCGGCGGCGGTGGTTCCACCTCTACCCCGATCAGGACATCCCGCCGGATGACTGGCTGCACTGGACCCGCAATGCTCAGAACTGGAACGGGATGTGCGCGGAGTGTCACTCGACCGACCTCAAGAAGGGCTACGACGCCGCGTCCGAGACCTTCAACACGACCTGGTCCGACATCGACGTCGGCTGTGAGGCCTGCCACGGACCGGGCTCCCGCCACGTCGCCTGGGCCGGCATGGCCGAGATGGCGCGGCCGGAGATCGACAACGCCGGACTGGTCCAGCGCTCCTCCGGGATCGACGGGCCCGGGCTGGTCGAGCTCTGCGCACCTTGCCACTCGCGCCGCGCCGAGCTCGGCGACTACGACCACACCGGGGACGAGCTCCTCGACCACATGCTGCCGTCGCTGCTGGTCGAGGGCCTCTACTTCGCCGACGGGCAGGACCTCGACGAGGTCTACACCTACGGCGCGTTCCTGCAGAGCAAGATGTACGCCCGCGGCGTCCGCTGCAGCGACTGCCACGACAGCCACAGCCTCGAGCTGCACCGCGACGGCAACGAGCTCTGCCTGCAGTGTCACCAGCGCGAGGTCTACGACACGGCCGGCCACCACTTCCACAAGAAGGTCGTCGATGGCCGGCCCTCGGACGGCGCCCGGTGCGTGAAGTGTCACATGGTGGAGCGCCCGTACATGGTCATCGACTGGCGGGCGGACCACAGCCTCCGCCTGCCGCGCCCTGATCTCAGCGCCGAGCTCGGCACGCCGAACGCCTGCACCCAGGGCGGCTGCCATGACGACCGGCCGCTGGCCTGGTCGGTCGAGGCCTACGGGAGGTGGTACGGGCAGGCCCGCCGCCCCCACTACGGCACCACCTTCGCGGCGGCCCGCGCCGGCGATCCCGGCGCCGAGGCCGAGCTCATCCGGCTGGCGGAGAACACCCTGCAGCCGGCCATCGTGCGCGCGACCGCGCTGTCGCTGCTCGAACGCTACCCCGGCGTCGCCGCCGACGCGACCCTGCGCGCCGCGCTGCTGTCGGAGGAACCGCTGATCCGGCGCACCGCCGCCGCGGCGGTGGTCATCCCGGATGCCGCAGCGCGCGCCGCGGCCCTCGCCCCGCTCCTGTCCGACGAGTCCAGGGCGGTCCGACTGGCGGCGGTTTCGCAGGTCGCCGGGCTGTCGCGCGATCTGCTCAGGCCCTACCAGCAGGAGGCGCTCGACCGTGCCGTGGCTGAGTACCGCCGGGTGATGGCCTACTCCCTCGACTTCGCGTCGTCGGGCCTCAACCTCGGCAATCTCGAGGCCGCGCTCGGCAACCCGGCCGAGGCCGAGCGCAGCTACCGCCTCGCCCTGGCGATCGACGACCTGTTCTTCCCGGCCAAGGTGAACCTGGCCGTGCTGCTCAGCCGGCAGGGCCGCAACGACGAGGCGGCCCGGCTGCTGCGCGAGGTGCTGAAGGCGTACCCGGACAACGTCGACGCCGCGTACTCCCTCGGGCTGCTCCTGGTGGAGATGGGGCAGCCGGGGGAGGCGATCGGCTGGCTGCAGAAGGCGGCGGCCGCCGAGCCGCGATTCGCCCGCGGCCGCTACAACCTCGGCCTGCTGCTCCAGCAGCTCGGCCGGCTCGACGAGGCCGAGGCCGAGCTGCGCGCGGCGGTCGCACTCGAGCCGAACAGCCTCGAGATGCTGTACGCCCTTGCCGACCACCTGCTGCGGCGGGGCCGTGCGGCCGACGCTCGGCAGCTCGCCGAGCAGATGATCGCCGCCCACCCCGGGGAGCGGGTGGGCCACGACCTCAAGGCGGCAGCCGAGCGCTCGCTCGGCGGGCAGCGCTAGCTTCGACCGGGGGCCGCGGCGGCCGGGCGTCCGGCCGCCGCGGTTCACGTCGGGTCGCCTGCGCTGCTTCGGCCCGAGCCCTGCGTCACTCGAGGCGTGCGATCACGTCGGCAAGGAGTTGCGGCGACGGCGCCGTGTCGCGACTCCAGGTGGCGAACGATGCGAAGTCGGGATCGCCGCCGGCGGCAATCTGGTCGAGGGTCGCTCGAACCCGCGCCTGCTGGGCCGCGGTCCCGAAGTGGACCACGAGGTTGGCGCCGAGCAGCGCCTCGCCGCGGAAGCGGCGGTCGGCTCCGCCGGTCGCCATCGCCGTGATCCGCTCGACCACCGCGTCGGGGACGTCGAGCGCGGCACCACCATCGGGGAGCTTCGTGAGGTAGGGGGCGAGATCGACGTCGGTGATCCGCTGCGACGTGTACAGGCGCTGTGGCGCCACCTCGCCGAGAACCACCGAGGCGAGCAGGGCGAGGCCGGTATCGCCGGTCCGCTGGGCGATCCGATAGACGCCGCGGGTGCCGATGTGGATGCAGGCGAGCCCGACCAGGTCGTTGATGATGACCACGTCCTCCTGGCGCAGCAGGCGGCCGAGGCGGATTGCGCGCCGGCAGTCGTCAAGGCCGCGGGCGGCATCGGCCTGGGCGACCCCGCGCGCCGTCCACGAGCGGGCCATGGTCAGGGGCACGAGCAGGTTGGTGATCCGGGTGTCAAACCCCTCCAGCGGAAACACCTCGGGGTAGAAGCTCATCGCGGCCCGGTCCACCCACGGCTCGGCCTCGAGCAGAAGCGGGTCATCGCCGGGCACGACCTGGCCGAGGTCAGCAAGGGCAGGGAGCTCGACGCGACGGTCCATGAACGCAGCCGCGTCCTTGGCTCGCGGCCCCCGCTCCTTCTCGAACAGGGCGAACCACTCGGCCGCGTTGGCGGTGCCGTTCCCGAGCGGGGCGAGCAGGTCGAGGTCGGTGCGGAAGCGGATCGGCCACTCCTTTGCCTCCGGGCAGGACCAGCAGGGGACCTCGAGACCGGCGAGGTCGGCCGCGGCCGCAGGCGGTACCGTGGCTGTCGGAGCGACCATCGCCGGCGGCCGGGCCAGCAGGCGGGCCGCGAGGAGCCCCCCCAGCAGCAGCACCACGGTGGCGGCGACGATCGGGGCGAGGCGCGAAGTTCGGCTGTCAGGCATCATGGTCGTCACTCCTTGGGGTGATGCCGCCGGCGGGCGCGGCCGATACGGTCTTGAGGCTGACGTCGAGCTGGGGGAGGCGATTGGACCGCAGCCTCGGCAGCGTCACCGTCGCCGCCAGCTCGGGGTCCGGGCCGGCGCCGGCGAGCAGGAGGGCGGATCCACCATGGGCAGTGGTCGAGCGCGCCGGCACCGAGAGCACGACATGGGCGAGCACCAGCCCCGCCACCGCCGCGGCCCAAGCGAGGCGGGCGGCGCGGGTTTGCCACATCCGCACCCAGAGGCCGGGCCGGCTCGCGGATCCGGCCATCGTCGCCGCCGCGGCGGCGAGGCTGCGGGCGCGCAGGCTGTCCGGGGGACGAGGAACGCCGAAGCTCTCGAGGAGGCGCTCGGGGGAGGTCATGAGGGGCTCTCCAGGAGCCGCCGGAGGCGGCGGATGGCCAGCCGGTAGCGGCTGGCGGCGGTGAAGGTGGGAACGCCCACGACCTGACCGATCTCGGCGAAGCTGCAGTCGGCGAAGTGGTGCAGGAACACCACCTCGCGATGGTGCACGGGCAGGGCCGCGAGCAGGGTCGAGACCCGCTGCGCGTCGAGGGCGCGGTCGGCGTCGTGATGCGGCGCCGTGACGAACTCGGCCGCTTCGAGCGGCTCCGACGGGCGGCGGGACCTCCGGCGGACGACGTCGAGGCTCAGCCGGCGGCTGACCGTCAGCAGCCAGGCTCGCGGGTCTCTCACGCCCCTCAGCTGGCTCCGCTGCTGGGCGACCCGGACCATGGTCTCCGCGACCACGTCGGCGGCGTCCTCCGGCGAGCCGGTGAGCCACAGGGCGAGCGCGTAGAGGCGCTGCGCGGCCGCGTCGTAGAGCTTCTCCAACGCCGCCGAGTCGCCGTCAGCGAGCGTGGCGAACAGCTCGAGCCAGCCCGCGCGCGGCATGTCGAACGATGGAGCCGCGGCGTCGGCCGACGGCAGCTCGCGGAGGATTGGCATCGCACCCATCGTACGGGAGACGCGCGAAACCCGCTCGTTTGTCACGCCGGCGGTGTCGGATGCGATGAACGGCCGCCATCTGCGGCTCGTCGTCGTCCGCTGTCGCGCCGCGGGACCCCGGCCGCGTCGCAAACCGCTCGCGACGAGGGTGGCACCGCAGCGGCGCCCCTCCGGTGACATTGTCCAGCCCCGGTCGCCCGATGGCACGTGGATTGCCTGTCGAGCCACCGGGGTCGGCCCCAGGATTGCGTGCCTGCTGCGGTGAAAGGTGCCCGAACCCAAAGACTTGGCTGGATGTGTCGCGGCTTGCAGTGAGGTCTGAGGAGGCGATGAGCGTGCCGTTCACGTCGAGCAGGGTGCCAGATCGGCACGATCGCGTTGCCGCGGCGTCGCCGTCGGGGCGAGTGCCGCCCTCTGCCATCGCACCGCCGGTGCGCGGCCTGCCCCTCGGTCTGCGTCTCGGGCTGTCGATCGCGTTGACGGTCGTCATGGTGCTGGGTGGCGTGACCGCCCTCCAGCAGCGACGGGAGATGGCGCGGGAGTGGCGCGACCGGGTGTCGCTGCTCGCCGAGTCGCTCGTGCCGCTGGCGGTGGAGATCGAGGCCGCGACAACCCTCGAACATGTCCGCGAGCAGCTCGCCTCGTTCCAGCAGGCGTACGTCTGGCGTGGCTACCCCGATCACCAAGTCGCGCTTCTGGACGGCAGCGGAGCCGTCGTGGTCACCTCCGACCAGGGGCCTGTGGCCGTCCCCCCGGACAAGGCCTTGCGAGCGACCGTCGCCGTCCAGTCGTCCCTTCTACCCGGCGGCATCGGGCAGCTGGAGGCGTGGCAGGACGGCAGCACCTTCCTGGCCGAGACCACGGCGAGGTGGCGTCTGTGGTGGTTCAACATCGGCCTCACCGCGGTGATCATCGTGGCGGTGGTGCAGGTCGCCATCTTCCTGCTCATCAGCCGACCACTCGGCCTGCTCGTGCGCAGCCTGCGCCGCATGGAGGCGGGGTACCTCGGCCCCATCGAGGTCCCGCGTGGCGCCTGGGAGCTGCGCTGGGTCGTGTCGCGGCTCGAGCGGACGGCGGCGGAGCTGCAGGAGACGGTGCGACGCATGGTCGCAGCCGAGCGGCGTGCGCTCCAGCAGCGACGCAGCAATCAGGATCCGGCAGAGGTCTTCGCCGGGGACGGCGGGTGGCCCGGGCGGTCCCCTGCGGACGGCGAGCCCGCGAGTCCGCGCGACGCGCTCGTCCGGCAGTATCTCGAGGACACCTGCCGCCTCCTTTCGTCCCTCGACCCTTCCGATCCGTTCGCCCGGTCGCTGGCCCAGGAGGCGTGGGACAGGGCGGCGCAAGAGGCGGAGCAAGCGGGGGCGATGGACCTCAAGGCGGAGATCGAGGACTCGGCGCTGCGGGTTCTCCAACCCGAGACATTCAGGGGACTTCACCGGCAGCTGGCCGCCGACGCTTTGGCGCGTCGCGCCTGGCTGGATGAGCAGCGCGCCAAGGTCGTGCACGCACTGGCCGAGACGAGCTTGCCGCACGTCGAGATCCAGCAGCGGATCAAGCACACCGCCGGCGTGTGGCGCAAGATGCAGGAAAAGCAGCTCGAGCTCGACCAGGTCCACGACCTCTACGCCCTGCGGGTCATCGTGCCTGATGAGGAGCACTGCTACCTCGCGCTGCACGCGGTGCACGGCGCCTTCGAGCCGGAGCCGTTCCGGTTCAAGGACTACATCGCGCGCCCCAAGGCGAACGGCTACCGCAGCCTCCACACGACCGTGCGGGACGAGGAAGGCAGAGTGCTCGAGGTCCAGATCCGCTCGTCCGCGATGCACCGTGCCGCTGAGCGGGGGGATGCCGCTCACTCGCTGTACAAGGCCCAGAGCTCGAGTGCCACTCCAACTCGGGGGCGCGCGCGGCGGCTGCTGGGGCTGCTATCCCCTGCGTCGCCCCGCCAGCCGCGAGTCGGGGCCTAGTCGGCCGGACCCTCAGGACGGATCGCCTCGGCTGTGGAGACGATGGTGGCGTAGCTCGACGCCATCGCCGCGAGTGCCGCGGCGTGGACCTGCGGCGCCGGGACCTCGACGCCGTTGTCGGCCAGAGCCCGGGTGGCGCACGCGTCGCGCACGACCGTGACCTCGAAGCCGAGGTCGGCGGCGGCGCGGACGGCCGCCTCGACGCACATGTGGGTCTGCATGCCGCAGATGACGAGCCTGGTCACGCCGAGGCCGCGCAGGGTCTCGAGCAGCGCGGTGTCGCGGAACGCGTTGGCGTGGTGCTTCCCGATCACCACCTCGCCCTGGGCGGGCCGCACGTCGGGGTGGATCCGGTACTGCGGGTCTCCCCCGGTGGGGTCCGGTTGATCGACGCCCTTGGGCAGGTGCTGGACGTGGATCACCGGCCGTCCGGCCGTGCGGAAGAGCTCCACCAGCCGGCGGGCGTTCGCGCTCGCCGCCTCGGGCTCGACCAGGGGGATCCGGCCGCCCGGGTAGTAGAAGGCCTGGATGTCGATCACCAGCAGGGCCGCGCCTTCGAGGGCGGACGGCCGGGCCTCGCTGGTTTGGGCGGAGACCACAGCCGGAAGACCGACGAGCACGGCGGCCGCAATGCAGCATCCCAGGTATGCAAGTGTCATGACCCGCCTCCGACCAGGGACCAGTGTAGCGCGCGTGTGGCACGCTCTCGTGCCTCGCTGTCAGGCCGGCCCCATCGCTGCGCCGTCCGCGTCGGCCCGTGGTACCATCCGCCGGTCCACGCGCCCGCGTGGATTGAAACGGCAGCACCGATGTCACCGAACCGACCGAGCCGACCCGGTCCGCTGGTTGGTGGACCGAACCCGATGGCCGAGCGCTCGCAGCGCCGGCGCCGGTCGCTGCTGGGAACGGCCGCGGTGGCGCTCGCGCCGGTGATCGTGGCGGCCGTCAGGCTGCTGTGGGCGAGCTACCGGTTTCGGATCTCCGGGGAGGACGCCGTTCGCCGGGCGATCGAGCGGGGCGAGCCGCTCATTCTCACCTCCTGGCACGAGGGCGTGTTCGTGATGGCCTGGTACTCGCTGCGGCTGGCGCGAATGGGCGCCCGCGTCACCTACCTGGTCAGCCCCTCGCGGGACGGCGATCTCGTGACGCGGATGCTCGAGGTGATCGGCGGCCGGGTCGTCCGCGGCTCGGCGACGCGCAGCGGGGTGCGGGCCCTGCACGGGCTCTACCGCGCGATCACCGGCGAGCGTGCCTCGCCGCTGCTGCTCTGCGACGGCCCCCATGGGCCACGCTACTACTGCAAGGCGGGCCCGGTGCTGCTCGGCCAGCTCTCGGGCGCCCACATCCTGCCGATCGGCGCCTGGCCGCGGCGCGCCATCCACCTGCGCACCTGGGACCGGGCGTACGTGCCGCTGCCGCTGACCCGCGTCGAGATCGTGCTCGGGGAGCCGATCGCCGTCGCGCCGGGCCTCTCCGCGGAGCAGCAGGAGATGGAGCGGGTCGCGCTCGAGGGGCGGCTGGCGGATCTGGCGGCGCGGGCGCGGCGGGCGGCGGCCGGCAACGGAGAAATTCCTCCCGCGGCCTGACGGTTGCAGGGAGTGCGGCCGTCAGGCCGAAAGGAGAGGGGTGTGAGCTCCAACGTTCAGATGATCGATGACATCCGGCTCGATACCGGCAACCTGTACCGCGAGGAGAGCTTCACGGACCTCAGGGTCGGCTCGATCCGGCGCCTCCAGCCGGTCACCACCGACGGCAGCGACGATCCCAGCCGCCCGGTTCGCTTCCTGGGCCAGACCCAGCTGATGTCGCAGCTCGGCCCGCTGCCCGTGCAGTGCGTGATCGAGGCGGCGAACCTGGCCGAGGCGATCGAGCGCTTCCCCAAGGCCATCAAGGTCGCGGTGGACGAGCTGGTTGCCGAGGCGCGCGAGATGCAGCGACGGGAGATGTCGCGGATCGTCGCCCCGAGCGCCCAGGTGACGAGCAAGATCCTCACCGGCAAGTAGCCGGCCGCCGCCCGGCCACCGGCCCGCCGAAGGACCACGACCCCCAACCCGTCACGTGACGGGACCGTTCGAGAGGCCCTGCTCGCGAGGGGCATGGGCGTCGCTCATCCTCGCAGCGAGGAGAGGGCCTCGTCGAGGTCCGCGGTCACGGGCTCCGGAATCGTGACCGACCGTGCGGCGGCTGGGACGTCCTTGAGGCCGGAGCCGGTGACGAGCAGCACGGCCCGCTCGGCGCGATCGAGGAGCTTGCGCTCGAGCGCGGACTCGAGGCCGGCGAGGGCCGCCGCGGCGGCCGGCTCGGCGAACACGCCGGCGGCAGAGGCGAGGCGGCGGATCGCCGCGACGATCGCCTCGTCGTCGACCGCCACCCCGGCTCCGCCGGTTACGCGGATCTGCCGCAGGGCGAGGCGGGCAGCGCGCGGCGCCTCGACCACCAGCGAGTCGGCGACGCTCGCCGCACCGGTCACGGGTTCGGCGGTCTCGGCGCAGCTCGCGAGGGCGCGGACGAGGGCGTTCGACCCGGCGGGCTGGACCGCGATGAGCCGGGGCGCCCGCGCCAGCAGCCCGGCCTCGACCAGATCCGAGAAGCCCTTGGCGACGGCGCTGATGATGACGCCGTCCCCGCACGGCACCACCACCACGTCGGGTGGGCCGCTCGCGAGCTGGCGGCCGATCTCCAGCGCCGCGGTCTTCTTGCCCTCGACCGTGAACGGGTTCAAGGCAGTGTTGCGGTTGTACCAGCCGAAGCGCTCGCAGGCCGCCCGGCACAGCTCGAAGGCCTGGTCGTAGCTGCCGGCGACGCGCACGACGCGGGCGCCGTAGGCGAGCATCTGCACCAGCTTGGCGTGGGGGGCCGACGCAGGAACGAAGACCACCGCCTCGAGCCCGGCGGCCGCCGCGGACGCGGCCAGCGCGGTCGCCGCGTTCCCGGTCGAGGCGGTCGCGATGGTGCCAATCCCGTACTCGCGGGCCTTGGCGACGACCAGCTGCGAGGCGCGGTCCTTGGTCGATCCCGAAGGGTTGCGGGTGTCGTCCTTGAGCCAGAGATGCGGCATGCCGAGCTCGGCCCGCAGCCTCGGCGCCGCGAGCAGCGGCGTGCCGCCGACCGGCAGGGGAGGGAGGCTGTTCCCCGAGGCGATCGGCAGGAAGGCCTCGAGGAAGGCCGGGCTCGCGAGGTCGGCCCGCGGCCACGAGCGCGGCAGCTCGTCGAGCGCAACCTCGAGGATGCCCCGGACCTCGCGCCCCGGCTCCTGCAGCCGCGCGCAGCGCAGGCAGGTGTAGCGCACCTCGTCCTCGCGGTACCGCGCCCCGCACTCGCTGCAGCGGAAGTGGAACCTCGCCACTCGACCCCTTCGCCATTGTATCCACCTTCGGGCCGATGGCTCCTTACTTGAAAGGGGAGGAGAGTGAAACACCACGACACGAAGACAGGTATCCGTCGGGTCGCAGTCTGACAGGTCCACGCACGCGGGTACGGGACGACTCAGGTAGTTCCGTTCGTACCTTTGTGCCTTTGTGGCCGTCGGACTCGCTTCGCCGGGCTACGTTGTCCGCGCGAACGTCGATGACTCGCCCGGCACAGGCGAGGTCAGTAGGTGGCGAGGGGGCCGATCGCGGCTTCGACCGCGTCGAGGATGCGGTGCTCGCGGACCGCGGCGAGCATCGCGTCGTGGTCGCGATAGAGCGGACGGTCCTCGTCGAGGAAGTCGACGTGGCGCCTCACCTCGGCCTTGGCGGCGAGGGTGCCCCTGCCCGGCGTGAAGTCACGGAAGTCGAGCGCCTGCGCCGCCGCCATCAGCTCGATGCCGAGCACGCCGCAGGCAACGTCGACGATCTGCCGGGTCTTGAGCGCCGAGTTCATGCCCATCGAGACGAAGTCCTCCTGGTCGGCGGCGGCCGGGATCGAGTGGATGTAGGCCGGCGCGGCCAGGATCTTCTGCTCCACGATCTGGGTGTCGGCGGTGTACTGGCTGAGCATGAGCCCGGAGTACATGCCGGCCCCCCGGGTGAGGAAGGGCGGAAGCCCGGCCGACAGCGCCGGATTGGTCAGGCGGTTCAACCGCCGCTCGGAGAGCACGCAGACCATCGCCACCGCGGCGCCGAGGGTGTCGAGCGGCATGCTGACCGGCGTCCCCTGGAAGTTGGCGCCGGTGAGCACGATCTTGTCGTCGGCGAGGAAGATCGGGTTGTCACCCACGCCGTTGGCCTCGATCTCGAGCTGGTCGCGGGTCCACCGCAGCTGGTCGCGGGCGGCGCCGATGACCTGCGGGGTCGAGCGCATGCTGTAGGCGTCCTGCACCCGCACCTTGCGGGCCCCGGTCAGCAGGTCGGAGCCGTGCATCACCCGCCGGATGTTCGCCGCCGAGGTGACCGCGCCCCGGAAGCCGCGCAGCTGGTGGATGCGGGCGTCGTAGGGCTTCATGTTGGCCATCAGCGCCTCGAGGGTCAGCGCCGCCGCGATCTCGGCCTGCTTGATGCGGCGCTCCGCGTCGTAGACGACCAGGCAACCGATGCCGTTGGTCAGATTGGAGCCGTTGATGGTGGCGAGCCCGTCGCGGGCCTCGAGCCCGGGCACCGGAATGCCGGCCCGCTCGAGCGCGCGGCTGCCGCGCATCCGCCGGCCGCCGTAGACGGCCTCGCCCTCGCCGAGCATCAGCAGCGCGATCTGGCTCATCGGCGCGAGGTCGCCGCACGCCCCCACCGAGCCCTTCTCGCACACCACCGGCGTCACCCCTGCGTTGAGCATCGCGATCAGGGTCTCGGTGATCTCGAGGCGGCAGGCCGAGTAGCCCTTGGCGTGGACGTTGGCGCGCAGCAGCATCGCCGCCCGCACGTGCTCCACCGGCGCCGGGGCGCCGATGCCGGCGGCGTGGTTGTAGATCAGGAAGCGCTGGAAGTCGCGCAGCCGGCCGGCGTCGAGTGCCACCTCGGAGAACTCGCCGATGCCGGTGTTGACGCCGTACATGACCTCGCCGGCCGCGATCCGCTCCTCCAGGAAGGCCCGGCAGCGCTGGATGCGGAGCCTGGCGTCCGGGTGAAGCTGGACCTGCTCGCCGCGGCGCGCCACCGCCTCGACCTGCTCGATGGTGAGGTTGTTGCCGGTGATCTCAATCGGCATCGATGCCTCCCGGGCCGGGGCCGCCTCGACCGGCAGCCTGAAGCGGCCCGGCCAGGCACGCCGTGCCGGCATCGACCGATTATCGCCGCGCCGCGAAGCGCGTCAAGGCACGGCGCCTCGGCTGGCTCCGGGATCGTGCCGACCCGGGCAGGTCGGAGACTCACGCCAAGCGCCAAAGCGGAAGTGTTTCTCGCCGCTACATGGCGGTTGTGCACGTCGGAGGCGGGGGTATTGGCAGCGGGCGCGGAACCGGGCGCGGGCGAGGAAGCGGAGGAGAATCGGGAACGGCCACGGGAACGGGGACGGGCACGGGAACGGGAGCGGGACCCTATTCCCCAGATCCCAGATCCTATTCCCTGGTCGGGAGGGGGCCTCACTGCGGCAGCACGGTGGTCGGGTCCGAGGTCAGGTTGTCCAGCACCGAGCCGTAGCAGTGGATCGCCCCACCGAGCGCATGCGTCCACACGTCGACGTAGCCGGCCTCGATCGGTGCGTGGTCGCGGAACACCCGCGTGATCTGGTTGTTCGACAGCGGCTTGAGGTCCATCACCTTGGTTTCGAGGGAGTTGCCGTCGGAGTCGTAAAGCTCGAGGAAGACCCTCACCGCCTCGCGCGAGCCGTTCTGGCAGCCGACGTTGGAACGGAAATCGGCGCTCTCGTTCATGAAGAGGATCCGCTTCCTCTGACCCGGCCCGATCAACACGGTTTCCCTCACGGCGGGCAAACCCTGGCCGAAGGTGCCGGCGGTGACCACCGGCGGCAGGTTGTAGGTCCGGCTCATCGCGAGCAGCTCGGTGCCGCTCGCTTCGATCGCCAGCGCGCCGACCTGGTCCGGCTCGAGCCCGAACACCGAGTTGAGCACATTGGCGTAGCGAACGCCGGCCCCGGGTGCCAGCGAGAAGGTGCGGCTGCGCAGCGGGCCGCTGTTGTCGGCGCCGCGCGGCAGCCACAGCAGCTCGTAGGTGATGTCTCGCCGGCCGGCGTTGCTGAGGTCGAGGTCGGTTTCGAAGAACGAGCCCTCGAGCCCGGCTGCGAAGGCGGCCGCCGGGACGAAGGTCGTGTCGGCCAGCGGCACCTGCGGGAGGATCGTTGCCGGGTCCGAGGTATGGTTGTCGAGCAGCGAGCCGTAGCAGTAGTACGACGCTTCCTCGCTGTCGGCCCCCACGTCGACATAGCCGTTGACCGCGGTCCAGCCGCCGAACACCCGGTTGATCTGGTTGTTGGACCAGGGGCCGAGGTCCATGGTCCTGGTGTCGAGAAGCGTTCCACCGTCGTCGAATGCTCGGATGTTGATGCGGATCGGATCGCTCGAGCCGTTGACGCAGCCGACGTTGGCCCTGAAGTCGGGGTTCTCGCTCAAGAAGATGATGCGCTGCGGCTCGTCGCCGGCGATCAACTCGGTCGCCCGGACTGCCGGCAGCCCCTGGCCGAAGGTGCCTGGGGTTCCACCGCCGGGCGTGTTGTAGGTGCGGCTCATGCCGATCACGGATTCGGTGCTCGACACCACCTTGAGCGCTCCGAGCGCGTCCGGTCCGAGCTCGAACAGCGTGGTGAGGGCATTCTCGAAGCGCAGGCTCCTTCCGGCACCGAGGGCGTAGGTCGCCGAGCGCTGGGGGGCGGAGTTGTCTTGGCCGCGGGGCAGCCACTCGAAGTAGACCTGCGCCTCCTCCGCACCATCGTTGTTGATCTCGACGTCGGTTTGGAAGAACGAGCCCTCGGCCCCGGCTGCAAACGCCGCCGCCGGGATGAAGGACTCGTGGGCATCCGGGGATGGACCACATTCACTGAAGATGTACAGTCCGGCGTACTGGGTGGTGACGAACACGGAACCGTCCGAGACCGCCACACCGTTTGCGCTGCTTGCCGTGTCGTAGGAGCCCACCTCGACCAGCGCCGACGGGTCGCCCACGTCGATCACCTGCAGGCCTCCTTCGACGAAGAATTCGTCGACCCATGCGACGTACGCGTGGGTGCCGGAGACCGCGAGGCGGTAGGCGTCGCCAGGTGAATCCAGGAAGCCCACCTCGACCGGCGCGGCTGGGTTGCTCACGTCGATCACGCGAAGACCTGAAGTCCCGTCTGCAAGGTAGGCGACACCTCCCGAGACTGCGACTCCCCAAGAGTGGCCCGGCGTGTCGACGAAACCGACCTCGACCGGAGCCGACGGAGTCTGAACGTCGATCACACGTAGACCGTCATCGCCGTCCGCGACAAATGCCCAGTTGGCTGACACCGCGACATCGTTGGCATCGCCCGGCGTTTCGACGAAGCCGACCTCGACAGGAGTCGACGAAGTGTGAACGTCAATCACGCGAAGCCCGGAATTGGCGGACGGGTAGTGTTCGTAGGCGACGACGTACGCGTACCCGCCCGACACCGCAACCCGGCCCCCCCGACCTGGCCAGCCGCCTACGAACCCGATCGCGACTGGGGCGGACGGCGTGCTGACGTCGATCACCCAGAGGTATACGTCGCACCTGAATTGCCCGCAGATGGTCTGCGCGATGTAGGCGTAATCACCCGCGACCGCAACATCATTCTCCACCCAAATATCGGTCACCACGCCCTCGCTGGCGACGAGGAGTCCTTCCTCGACCGGGGACGACGGGATGCTCACGTCGATGACCTGCAGACCGACTTCACCGGTCACGTACGCGTGGCCGCTCGAGACCGCGACGTCGTGGGCCGGGCCCAACGTGCCCACGGAACCCACCTCAACCGGCGCCGCCGGTATGCTGACGTCGACGACGCTGAAGCCCCTCTCGCTGGTCGCGAGGTACGCGTGGGCGCCGACAACCGCAACACCGCTGCTGTAGCCGGGCATGTCGACGGAGCCCACCTCAACCGGAGCCGACGGTGCGTGGATGTCGATCACCCGAAGCCCGCCCCAGACAGAGGCGACGTAGGCGTAGCCGCCTTCCACCGCGACATGCGAGGCGTCAACCTCAAGGTCGACCGTTGCCACGGGTATGGGGTCGGCCGGCATGCTGACATCGATCACCAGGAGACCGCCCGAGCCGTCCGCCACGTAGGCGTAGCTGCCCGAGACCACGACATCCGAGGCGTGACCAGGAGTGTCGATGGAGCCCACGTTGGCTGGCGAGGAGGGCGCGCTCACGTCGATCACCTGGAGACCCGCGCGTCCGTTCGCGACGTACGCGTAGCTGCCCGCGACCGCGACACCCGTGGTGTCGTGGGGCGTGTCGATGGAACCCACCTCGACGGGCGCCGCCGGAGTGCTCACGTCGATCACGCTGAGACCTCCCTCGAAGAGCTGGTCCCACGTGAGGTAGGCGTGGCCACCTGACACCGCGACGCCGGTGACGTAGGCCGGCATGCCGAGGTGGCCGACTTCCACCGGGCTTGACGGCGTTGACACGTCGATCACCTGAAGACCGCCCTGGCGAGACTGGCCCCACGTGATGTAGGCGTAGCCGCCTGACACCGCGATGGAGCTTGCGATGTTCGCCATGCGGAGCTCGCCGACCACCCGCGGCGCCGACGGATCCGCGACGTCCACAATGAACAGCCCGCTCTGGTCGGAAAGGTAGGCATAGTCACCCGAGACCGCGAGCGCAGAGATGGGCCCTGGCCAGTGGTGGACCAGGTCCGGGCAGTCGACGGCGAGCGGGGGCGCCGCGAGCAGGCTCGACGTGACCACGACGAGGGCCGCGAACAGGGCCAAGCGCTGCCTGTGTTTCATGGATCGCCCCTCTTTTCCAGCGATCGATATCGCACTCTTCAATGTGGATCCCGGCACCGAGAATGTCATCAGGAGGATGTCGGGAATGTGCGCTGGGTCGCTGTCGACCCGCCGCGGCGCCCTGGGTCGTCGCACGTCGTGCAGACGTCCCGCTGGTGGACTCACCGGCTACGGCACCGTCAAGGACCACGCCGCCGTGTCGCCGGACTCGAAGCCGTCCGCGAACAGCAGGCTGAGGTCGAGGTTCATCAGCCCGTAGCCGTACTGGTTGTCCGGGCCGGCAGCGCCCATGTCGCTCGCGGTAGCCAGCAGCAGGCCCTCGAGCTGATCGACGGTGAGGCCGGGGCTGGCGGAGAGCAGCAGCGCCGCGCCGCCCGCGACGTGTGGGCAGGCGGCGGAGGTGCCGAAGAAGCCGGTCGGGTAGGTCACGCAGCTGACGCCGTCGGCGCCGACCAGCTGCGGCGCCAGGGCGCCGCCGTACTGGCTGCCGCCGGGACCGAGCAGCGGGCCCTGGCTCGAGAAGGGCTCGATGCCGAGGCCGTTCCAGAACACCGCGCCAACGGTCAGCCCGTCCGTGGTCTCCGGCGTGTACACGCTGGACTCGGCGTTGAAGTGCTGGAACAGCGAGCGGAAGCTGCGCAGGCTCAGATACCGGGAAGAGGTGGTGCCGTCGTCGTAGATCACGAGGTAGTACCAGTCGCTGACCGACGGCGTGAAGTCGATCTCCTCGAAGGGCAGCTCGCCAGGCTGGCCGCTCTGGGGGTTCAGCGACGTGGCGACCTGCTGCCATGCGGCTCCGTCCCACCAGTAGAGGCCGAGGTTGTAGTTCTGGGTCGAGCCCTGGGTCACGGGATCATCCGGCCAGTCGCTCCAGGTGAGGGTGATGTAGTAGCTCGTCCCGGCCTCCAGGTACCCGTAGCGGTTCGACCAGTCGCCACCGAAGCTGTGCCAGTTGTAGCCCGGGAGCTGCTCGAACCAGGCCTGGTAGTTGGCGCCATCGGCGTAGTTGCCGCTCGACGTCACGAACAGGACGCCGGCGTCCCTGGCCTCGGACACCTTCTCGTTGACCGGATTGTGGGGGTCGCCGGCGCCGTCTCCCGGGTAGGGGCCGAGCCAGCCGCAGGAGTACGAGATGACGGCGGCGCCCTGGGCGATGAGCCAGTCGATCGCGGCGTAGAACTCCGCCTCGTCGTTGTCGTGGGCGAGGTACATCTCGGCTCCCGGCGCCATGTCGTAGACGACCTCGGCGCAGCCGGTGCCGTGGTTCCCGGAGCCGACGGGGTCAGAGCCGCCGGTCCACAGCGTGATCGCGGCCGGCAGCTCGCTGCCGAGCAGCGCCTGGTAGCCGGAGAAGCCGCCGCAGTCGAGCACGCCGACCTTGACGCCCTGGCCGGTGATGCCCTGGCCGTGAAGGACGTCGGCGTGGTGGACCGCGACCCCCTCGCTGACCACGTCGGGCTGGCTGCGGTAGGGGGTCCGCACCCGCAGCACCGACGGGTCCGAGGCGAGCAGCGGCAGCTGGGCGATCGGCACGGTCGCGAACACGAGGTCGCGGTAGGTGGTCGCCACGCGTCCGCCGAGCTGGCGCACCCGAGCCCTGGCAGCCGCCGCGGACCCGGGCCGGCTCACTGCGACCACCTCGACCGAGTCTCCGTTCACGACCAGGTGGCGCAGCCCGGCACGGCGCAGCGGGCTGGCGCTGCCGAAAAAGCTGTCGTAGAGCTGGTTGAGCAGCGGGCTGAGGCCGGGGTGCGCAGCCTGTGCCGCCGGCAGGGACCGCGGATCCGGCGGGGGCGGGATGGTGGGGGCGTCAGCTGCGACAGTGATTGTCGAGGCGGCGAAGACGGCGACGACGAAGGTGGCGAAGCGAACGGTCATCGATCCCTCCCCCAGGAGTCGGGACGCGCGAAGTGCCGCGGGCCGACGAACGGGAGTTCCCGCAGCAGCAGCTCGTGCGTGCTCACGCCTGTGACCCTGTGCTCGAGAATCTACGCCCGCCGGTGGGAGTATTCAACCCAACGATGTACTGCGTTTCCCACTCTTGCAGGGCCCTCCCTGCATCCGGAGCCAACCTGCAGCTGTGAGATGCGTGGTACCGGGGAGGGGTCAGCGCGACGGAGCGGCGTCGACCAGCCGGCGCAGGGCGCGGATGTGATCCGGGCCGGTGCCGCAGCAGCCACCGAGCAGCGCCGCCGGCAGCTCGACGAGCGGCAGCGCGTGCTCCGCGAAGTGCTCCGGCGATTCGGGCCAGCGCAGTGTTCCATCGACGAGCTGCGGCAGGCCGGCGTTGCTCTGGATCGCGATCGGCCGTCGCGTGTGCGGTGCGAACTCGAGGCCGATCCTCACCATCGCCTCGATACCGTTGCCGCAGTTGGAGCCGACGACGTCGGCGCCGGCGCCGGCCAGGCCCGCCGCGGCGTCCGCGATGGTCGTGCCCATGGTGGTGAAGAAGCCGCGCGGCGTGGCGTCGAAGGTCATGGTGGCCACCACCGGGATGTTTGGAGCCAGCCGCTTCGCCGCGGCGATCGCCAGGCGCGCCTCCGCGAGGTCGATCATGGTCTCGACGATGATCAGGTCGGCGCCGGCCCCGGCGAGGGCGGCGACCTGGCGCTCGAAGGCGGCGGCGATCTCGGCGGGCTCGGTGTCGCCGTAGGGGGTCAGGATGCGGCCGGTGGGGCCGACCGAGCCGGCAATCCAGGCGCGGCCGCCGGCCACGCCGCGCAGCAGCTCGACCGCCCGCCGGTTGATCTCCTCCGTGCGGCTGTCGAGGCCGTAGGACGAGAGCTTGAGCGGCGAGGCGCCGAAGCTGTCGGTCGTCAGGACCTCCGAGCCGGCTGAGAGGTAGGCCGCGGCGATCTCCTCGATCAGGTCCGGCCGGGAGAGCACGGCCGACTCGAGGCAGTCCTGCACGCGCAGGCCGCGCGCCATCAGCGAGGTGCCGAGGGCGCCGTCGCCGACGATGGTGCGGCCCGACGCGACACGGTTGAGAAACGGCTCCATCAGAGCTCCTGGACCCGCATGATCCGCAGCCGGCAGTCGCGGGTCGCGCACTCGCCGCAGAAGGGGAAGTCGTCGTCGAAGTCGTGGATGTCGGGGTGACCGGCCACCAGCACCCCGGACACCGACTTCAGGGGCTCCATCAGGCAGCTCTCATTCAGCGTGATGCCGATCTCCTCGGGCCGGAGCGCCGCGAACAGCGCCCGCTGGCCGCTGACGTGCCAGCCACAGTAGCCCGGGCTGTAGGCGAGGACCGCGGTGCGCGGCCGGCCGGTCGCGCGCTCCGCGAGCTGCTGCTCGAGGCGGCCGACCAGCAGCTCCGCCGCCTCGGACGCGGCGGCGTCGAGCATCACCGCGGCCGCCGGGTCGCCGCCCGCGAAGCGGCGCGTGATCTCGGAGCTGAGGCGTGCGCCGACGGTGCCGGCGAACAGCCACAGCCTGCTGGCCCGCGGCACGATCTCGTCGAGCGGCGTCGGGTGGGCGTTCAGTCCTTCGCCCCGGTAAATCGCGGCGAAGGTCTCGGCTGCGACCTCCTCGACGACCGCCACCGGCTCGGCCAGGTCGCGCACCGCCACGAGCGCGGCTTCCAGCAGCTCCTGCACGGCGCCGTTGAGGGCGGCGCCGGGCGGCACGCCCTGGCTGCGCAGCACCCCGGCGGCGGCCGGGAGCACCGCCGCCGGCTCCAGGCGCACGACCTCCCTCACGCCGGGCGCTCCGGCAGCTTCTCCATGCCCCAGCGCCGCGCCTCGGCCGCCATCAGCCGGTTCAGCTCGCCGGCGGCCCCCTCCGGCAGCGGCGGCGGCTGCCAGGCCGCGACCAGGCGCTCGACCTCGGCCGCCGCCCGCTGGCCGAGGGTCTGCGAGCCTTCGCTCTGCCAGCGCGACCGGTTGGCGCGGTCGATCACCGGTCCGGGGAAGCTGATCTCGTGACGGAGGTGGCGCAGCGTGTGGTCGGCGATCAGCAGGTGGTGCTCTCGCTGGAGCTCCTCGAGCAGCGGCGCCGCCGGGAAGTCGTCGCGTGGCTCGATGCCCGCGACCAGGCGCGCCGTCATGCCGCAGATCTCGTTGTCGACGACCAGCTTCTCGAGGCTCAGGCAGCTCTCGAAGTCGAGCATCCCCGGACCCGACACGGAGTTGATCCCGGACAGGGCGGCCAGCGCCGCGCCGATGCCCGACTCGAGCCCGGCCTGGGCGTCGAGCTGCTTGGCATCGGACAGCGCGATGTAGCCCTGGGTGGGCAGGCCGAGCCAGGATCCGATCTGGCTGTAGCCGCAGTTGATCATCATGGTCTCGATGGCGCCCATCGGCGTCGTCTCGTAGCGGAGGTCGAAGATCGCCGGCGAACCGCCGTAGAGCACCGGCGCCCCGGGCCGGGTGAGCTGGCTGATGACGATCCCGCTCAAGGTCTCGGCGGTGTGCTGGATGAGGGTCCCGGTCAGGGTCACCGGCGCCATGAAGCCGGACAGCGGCATCGCGATCAGCTCGATCGGGATGCCCCAGGTCGCGCAGTCGACCACGTTCTGGCTGGTGACGTCGCTCCACTTCAGGGGCGAGGTCGGGCAGCAGGAGAAGACGGTCAGCGGCTTCGCCTCGAGCTCGGCCCGGCTGCCGCGCACCGCGAGCTGGAGGTCCTTCATGACCTCGAAGGCCTCGATCGTGAAGGCGCCGGTGACCACCGGCTTGGCGCAGTAGAGCAGCGAAAGGTAGAGCCGGTAGCTGTCCGAGATCCGCTCCGGCACGTCGCGTGGGATCATCGCGGTGCTCTGCGAGGCGATGTGCGGCAGGCCAGCCACCAGCTTGGCGTAGCGCAGGTAGTCGGCGGTGGTCGGGGGCCGCACCTCGCCGCTCGCGCCGTCGAGGACGGTGATCGCCGCCGATCCCGGCGTGAAGTAGACCGCGTCGCCCTCGAAACGGTGGGTGCGCGCGCCGGCGCTGTCGTAGAGCTCGAAGGACGACGGGGCGGTGGCGATCGCCCGCTCGATGATGTCCTGGGTGAGAACGGCGCGCGCCGCCGCCCGGTCAACGGCGGCGCCGTGGCTCGCGAGCAGGTCGAGCACGCTCGGGTTGTGGATCTCGGCGCCGAGGGTGCACAGCACCTCGCGCGCCTCGGTCACGATCCGCTCCACCAGCGAGTCGTCGAGGAGCTTCAGCTTGGGACGCATCAGGGACCTCCTGAAGTCAGCCCGCCCAGCACCCGTTCGGGAACGGGGACGGGAACGGGAACGGGAACGAACGAACGACGAACGCGGGCACGGGCACGGAAACGGGCACCGACACGGGCACCATCATTCACCCCTAGCCCTCGACCCCTCCCATCGTCAGCGCCATGAGTGCCTTTTGGACGTGGAGCCGGTTCTCGGCCTCGTCGTAGACCACGGACTGCGGGCCGTCGATCACCTCATCGGTCACCTCGCGACCGCGGTCGGCCGGCAGCGGGTGCATGTAGATCAGGCGCTCCTTGCCGAGGGCCATGTGCCGCGCGTCGCAGCGCCAGCTCGGGTACTTCTCGATGAGCTTGAGGCCCTCCGGTGTGCTCGTGGTCGTCATCAGCGGCCCCCACGACTTGGGCACGACCGCGTCGGCGTTCTCGAATGCGTCCTCGAAGCGGTGGCTGATCGCAAAGCGCGCGCCGCCCTGCTCGGCGTTCGCGCGAGCCTGCTCCTCGATCGGTGGCATGAGCCGGAACTCGGGCGGGTAGGCGAGGGTGACGTCGATGCCGAAGCGCGGCAGCAACAAGATCAGGCTCTGCGGCACCGACAGCGGCCGCACGTAGTTGGGCGCCGAGGTCCAGGCGACCCCGACCTTGAGGCCCCTGGTCGCGCCGAAACGCTCGCGGATGGTCAGCAGGTCGGCGAGGATCTGGCAAGGGTGGTAGACGTCGCACTGCATGTTGAGCACCGGCACCGACGCGTGCTCGGCGACCTCGCGCAGGTAGTGGTTGCCCTCGCCGAAGGCGCAGTGCCGGATGGCGATCGCCTCGCCGTAGCGCGACAGCACGTTGGCAGTGTCCTTCGCGTTCTCGCCGTGGCTGATCTGCATCTTGTCCGGCGACAGGTAGATGGCGTGGCCGCCGAGTTGGGTCATCCCGGTCTCGAAGGAGTTGCGGGTCCGGGTCGAGGCGTCGAAGAAGATCATGTACAGGGTCTTGGCGGCGAGCCACGGCGTGGGCGTGCCGGCGCGCTTGGCGGCCTTGAGCTCGACCGCGAGGTCGAGCAGCCGCGTCACCTCCTCGACGGTCCAGTCCTGGGTGGTGATGAGATCCCTTCCGGAAAGCGAGTTCTTCATATGTCAACCTCATTCTCGATTCTCCGCACCGGAATCGCGTCGATTCTCGTGAGCCGAGCGAGGTGGTGATTCCGGTGCGGACAATCGAGATTGTCGATCATAGGGCTTCGCAGAGCAGCTCGGGAATCAGGCTGTACACCGCCGTCGCGTGCACGAGGTCCTCGACCGCGACGTGCTCCCGCGTGGTGTGGGCGAGCTCCTCGCGGCCGGGCGCGAAGCCGACGGTCGGGATGCCGAGCCGGCCCATGGTGGCGACGCCGTTGGTGGAGAAGTGCCAGCGCGAGATCGCCGGCGCCCGCCCGAGGACCTCGGCGGCGGCGGCGGCCACGCCCTGCACCAGCGGGTGGCCTTCCTCGAGCACCCAGGTCGGGTAGTACTTGTCCTGCGACACCTCGCCGCCGTTCCAGCCGGTCGCCCGATAGTGCAGCAGCGCGACCTCAGCGTCGCCGAGATGGGGGAGGCTGCGCAGCTCCGCGAGCGCGCTGTCCACGGTCTCGCCCACGGTCAGACGGCGGTCGAGCGTGATGGTGGCGCTGTCCGGGACCGCGTTCAGCGACGGCGTGGTGCACGCGATGTGGGACACTATGACCGAGCCCTTGCCGAGGAAGGGGTCGGCCGGCAGCCGCGCGTCGAGGGCCGCGACGTCGTGGATGATCGGCGCCATCTTGTAGAGCGCGTTCACCCCGCGCTCGGCGTGCGCGCCGTGCGCCGAGACGCCGCGGGTCGTGACCGTCGCCTCGAGGCGGCCGCGATGGCCACGGTAGACCGCGAGGTCGGTCGGCTCGCCGAGCACGACGACGTCGGGCCGCAGGCCGCGGCGCTCGATCAAGTGCAGCAGGCAGGCGCCGTCGCAGTCCTCCTCCATGACCGACGCCGTGAGCAGGAGGGTGATGTCCGGGGGCAGGCCCCGGTCGGCGAGGACCCGCGCGCCGTAGGCCATGGCGGCGATGGCGGGCAGCTCGTCGACCGCGCCGCGGCCCCAGATCAGCCCGTCCTCGAAGCGACCCGTGAACGGGTCGTGGGGCCAGGCCGCGGGGTCGCCGACGCCGACGCAGTCGACGTGGCCGTCGAGCAGGATGGCGAAGGGGCCGCTGCCGATCCGCGCCACCACGGTGCCGAGCTCGTCGAAGAAGACCTCGTCGAAACCGAGCGAGCGGTAGGTTGCGGCCACCAGCTCGCAGCGCGCCCGCTCGCGACCGCTCTCGGCCGGAATTGCGATCATCCCGCGCAGGAAGTCGACGATCGCCGGCTCGTGCCGTCGAGCGGCGGCGAGGGCGGCGGCGCCCCGGGTCGTGGTCATGGGCGTCCTCCTGGTGCCGGACGATCTGCGGCCGAGCGCCGCGATGGCGGCGCTGCCAGTGTGTACTATAGACGAACGCCGCTGCGGCGGGAGGTGCCGGGGATGAGCCGCTCCACGACTGAACAGGTGCTCGAGAACACGATCCGGCGCTGCCGCGAGCGCGACATCATCATCCCGACCCTCGAGCAGATGCTGCACCCGGAGACGATCCCGGCCGGCATCGTCGAGGAGCTGCGCGGCATCGGGCTGTGGGACCTCCACCCCCGCAACCTGTTCCGCATCACCTGGAAGAACGAGCCGGTCGCCTCCGGCGGCGGCTTCGGAGGAGTCAACGCCCTCGAGCTGCCGCCAGCCATCACCGGGGTGCGGGCGCGGATCCTGGTGCTGCTCGGCAAGTTCTTCCCGACCGGCGCCCACAAGGTCGGCGCCACCTTCGTGCCGCTGGTCGAGCGGCTGATCGACGGCAGCTTCGACCCGACCCGCCACAAGGCGCTTTGGCCGTCGACCGGCAACTACTGCCGCGGCGGCGCCTACGACGCGTACCTGCTCGGCTGCCCGTCGATCGCGGTGCTGCCCGAGGGCATGTCGCGGGAGCGCTTCGAGTGGCTCGCGAAGCTGGGGTCGGAAATCCACGCCACGCCGGGCTCGGAGAGCAACGTCAAGGAGATCTACGACCGCACGAAGGAGCTGAAAGCGCGGCGTCCGGACGAGGTCGTGGTCCTCAACCAGTTCGAGGAGTTCGGCAACGCGCTGTGGCACTTCGTGTGCACGGGCAGCGCGATGGAGGAGGTGTACCTCAGCCGGCGGACCGCGGGGCAGCGGCTGGCCGCGGTTTGCCTGACCCAGGGTTCGGCAGGCACCCTCGGCTGCTGCGACTACCTGCGCGAGCACTTCCCAGCGATCAAGGTGGTGGCGGGCGAGGCCCTGCAGTGCGCTACCCTGCTCTACAACGGCCACGGCGCCCATCGCATCGAGGGCATCGGCGACAAGCACGTGCCATGGATCCACAACATGCGCAACATGGACGCGGTGGCGGGGATCGACGACAACGCGTGCATGGCGTTGCTGCGGCTGTTCAACGAGCCGGCGGGCCGGGAGTGGCTCGTCACTCAGGGTGTGGACCCGATGCTGGTCGGCCGCCTCGACCTGCTCGGGATCTCGGGCATCGCCAACCTCCTGGTTGCGGTCAAGACCGCGCGCTACTTCGAGCTGACCGAGCGCGACATCCTGCTCACCGTGGCCACCGACTCGATGGAGCTGTACGGCTCACGGCTTGCCGAGGAGCGGGCGCGGCTCGGCGAGTACGGCGAGCGTCAGGCGGCCGTCGACCACGAGCGGTACCTGCTCGGCGCCGGCATCGACCACGTGCTCGAGCTGTCGCACTGGGACCGCAAGCGGATGCACAACCTCAAGTACTTCACCTGGGTCGAGCAGCAGGGCAAGACCGTCGAGGAGCTCGACGCCCAGTGGGATGACCCCGACTACTGGACCTCCAAGTACCAGGGCTGGCAGGCCCTCGACGAGCGAATCCGCGAGTTCAACGAGCGGGTGGGGTTGCTCGGGAAGTACAGGTAGAGTGAGCGGGAAGACGGGAGCCGACCGCTCGCCCTACGTTACGGCGGACAGGCGTGCCGGGCACCGTTTCCTGACTGCTGGACAGGTTACGCATGACCGGAGGCGATCCATGACCCACTCCATCCTGGTTTTGGCCATCTTCTCTGCATTCGCCCTCCTTCTGGCAGCGGTGGCCGGCGGCGGACCACTCTCGGCCCAGGAACTCATCACCCCCGACCTGAACGGCCCCGATACCCCGGCCAATACCATCTTCCGACTGGAGAACGAGGCCATGGAGCAGTGGCGTCAGGGCAATCCGATGCGCTGGGTCGAGATCAGCACCGACGACGTGGTCTATATCGATCCGGGTCTCGCCACCCCGGTGGTCGGCACCAAAGCCTACCGGGAATACCTGACCCCGCTGCAGGGAAAGATCCACTACGACGCCTCCGACTTCGTCGAGCCGCGGGTGGCCCTGGCGGGCGACCTGGCCGTCCTCACCTACAACTACCACTCGCTCCGCCGCGACGCCGACGGGGAGATGCAGCGCACCTCCTTCTGGAACACCACCCAGGTCTATGTGCGCCGCGCCGGCACCTGGAAGGTCATCCACTCGCACTGGTCCTACATCGGGCACCGCCAGCCCGCCGAGATCAAGGTGCCGCTGCCGATCACGGCCAAGCCGACCCAGTTCGCCCCCGTCGCGGCGGAGATCGTGGCCCTGGAGAAAGCCGCACTGAAACGCTGGCGCCAGGGCGATCCCGACGGATTTCTTGGCCTCTCGGCACCCCAGGTCACCTATTTCGATCCGATCCTCCCCGGACGACTGACGGGGATCGCCCAGCTCACCGAGTTCTACAACGGCATGCGCGGCAAAGGAGGGGGCTCCGCGGCGGTCGATATCATCGAACCGCGCGTCGATATCGTGGGTGATGCGGCCCTGCTCACCTACCGCTTCCTCTGGGCCGGGCTCGATGCCGACGGCACGGTCACGGCGCGCTCCCCCTGGAACTGCACCGAGGTCTATGACCGGCAGGCGGGGCAGTGGCGCATCATCCACACCCACTGGTCGCTGATCGGCGGCGAGCGCGCAGGCGGGGGCGTTTGAACGGCATGACCGCCATCAAAACCATCAAAGCCATCAAAGCCATCAAAACCGTGCCAGGTTCGCACGTGCGGTGGTTCGGGGTGGGCGGCGCCAGCCCACAGCGTTCGTCCTCGCGGTACCCCGTCTTGACGAGATCACCGGTTTGGGCTTGACACCATCGCCGGCCGGGGTTCGACACCGGAGATGGCGCGGAGTGCAAGGGACCTGAGCCGAGGCAGATCAGGTCAGGTCCGCGGGCAGGGCGATGGTGCCGTGGTCCTCGGTGGCGCGCCTGGCCGCGGGTTCCAAAACCTGGCACCGCGGCTGGTACCGGTGTTCGCAGCGTCACCAGCTGCCGTCCGCCTGCCGACGGCGAAGCGCGAGCTCGTCTTCGCTCGGAGGCTTGGTGGCGAAGGTGCCGGTCATGATCTCGCCGTCGAGCGCATAGGAGGCGAAGTGGACTCCCTTCGATGACTGCGCCTGCTCGACCAGCGACCAGGTACGGGCAGCTGCCGGATGGCCCGCATACCAGCGCTTGCCGCGACCCAGCATCACCGGGAAGGTGATCAACGCGAGCCGGTCGACGAGCCCGGCAGGAAGCAACGCGTGGTAGAGCATGCTGCTGCCCTGGATCAGCAGGTCCGGCCCTCTGGTCTTCTTGAGACGCGCGACCGCCTCGACCGGATCGCCGACGAGGCGTTCGCTGTTGTTCCAGGTCAGCGGACGGTCGGAAGACGTCACGACATGCTTGCGGATGGCATTGAACGTCTCGCCGATGGGATGCTCGCCGTTGTGGGGCCAGTACGCAGCGAAGATCTCGTAGGTCCGCCGCCCGAGCAGGAGCTCGTAGCTTCCGCCGAGCAGCCGGCCCATCGGCTCGTCCAGCGAATCGTCGAAGTAGGGGAAGACCCAGCCACCGTGGGTGAAGCCGGTCTGATCCTCCTCGGGCCCGCCGGGCGCCTGGATCACGCCGTCGAGCGACTGGAAGAGCGAGCCGCTGATCCTACGCATGGCCTGTCTCTCCCCGTTCGGCGGCCTCGATGGCGGCGATATCGATCTTCCGCATGGTCATCATCGCCTCGAACGCACGCTTCGCCGCCGCCCGGTCCGGATTGCTGTTGGCGCGGAGCAGTGCGCGCGGCGTGATCTGCCAGGAGAAGCCCCAGCGGTCCTTGCACCAGCCGCATTCGCTCTCCTGCCCGCCGTTGCCGACGATGGCGTTCCAGTAGCGGTCGGTCTCGTCCTGGCTGTCGGTGAGCACCATGAAGCTGACCGCCTCGTTGGGCTTGAAGGCGGGGCCGCCGTTGAGGCCGATGAAGGACCTTCCGAGCACGGTGAACTCGACGGTGAGCTCCGTGCCCTCTCCTCCACCCGGGAAGTCGGACGGTGCGTGCATGGGCGCTCCCACCGCGCTGTCCGGAAAGATGGCGGCGTAGAACTCGGCCGCCTTGCGCGCCTCGCCATGGTCGAACCAAAGGCAGGTCGTCAGCTTGTGCTTGTCGTCTCTCACGTTGGCACTCCTTCTGCGTCCGAGTGATTCTCTGCAGCCTAACCGTTCGAGCCTGCCGGCCAACTCTATGTGGCGACGCCGGCTGGCCTCATCGTCAGCTCAGCGGGTCATCGAGAAGAGCGCGAACATCGCCCCCTCAGACGAGGCGTCCCAGCGACCCGGTGACGGAGCCGAGCATCCGGGAGCAGCGGCCGGTGAGGGCGGCGCGATGCTCCTCGAGGGTCGTGGCGCTGACCATCGTCTCTGCGACTCTCTCATTCAGCGGGCTGATTCCCGGTCCCACCGATGACGTGGGCGGGATCACGCTCGCCCCCGAATGGGGCGGTACTGCACCCTCTGGCGATGCTCAGACGGTCCCATCCCGATCGCCGTGAAACGGTGCCCGGCACTGTGGTTTTGTTCGTGCTCGCCGTAGCCCGTCGTGACGCCGAGCACGGATTCGAGTGCTCGGAATGTCAGTCGAGGCAGATCAGCCTGACGTCCGCTCACGATCGACGACGCCTCCTCTCTTCGCCGCATTGATCCATGACAGTGCCGGGCACGCCTTTCCGCCATTGTGCCGATGGAAGAGCCGCTGAGTCGCGGTCGAAGTGCGGCACGCCGTCGCCGATGGGGATGGCGAGCTCCACGAAACGGGCTGTAACCCGCGCGTGTCGCACACGACACGGGTTACAGCCCCGGTTTACTCCGGTGTTTCTACGTCACGGGCTCTCACGGATTCTCGAAGCGCTCCAGGGCGTCGAGAAGGATGTCGGGCTGGTCACCGGCCCAGAACCGCTCGTGGCTCGGGAGCGAGTTCGGCATCCTCTGCTCGTGGAAGACCTCCTCCCTGATCGCCGAGGTGTTCGACTTCCACCACGCGAGGCTGAGTACCTTCGAATCGCTGACCGTGTGGCAGAGTCGGCACGAGGGGACCACGACCTGTCGGTAGAGCTCCTCCTCTTCGACCCAGCTTGCGGGCAGGTAGTCGACTTGGGTGGCGCTGGGAAGGTCCGGACCACCATAGAGACCCCTGATGAGGGTTCTGGTCGCGCTCGTCGGGTCGGTCCGGAGCACGGCCTTGTTGAACTCCTTGAAGGCAGCCTCCAGAGTGGCCCGTGGCACGTCGTCCGAGAACGTCATGGTGTTGATGTCGAATGCAAGGAAGGTCGAGTTGGTCTCTCCGGAGCCCTCGTTATAGCCCTCGGGCGGCATGGGAGACTCGGCGTCGTCATCGCCGCCGTGGCACGAGAAGCAGGCGGCCGGGAGGTAGAGCTCCTCTCCGCGACGGTCGAAGGTCGTGCTCAGCTGTCTGGCACCGTCAGGGGAGAAGACGTAGAACTTGACGATCCGATCGCCGTTGGGCCCCGGCGAGTACTCCATGTTGACGATCGAGATCTTGTTCACTTCGGCGAGAGCGTCGGCCTCGGTGGCGTAGTTGACGGTGGTGAAGGCGATGTTGCCCTGGTAGCCCGGCCTCCGGTCCCTGACCATTTCGATCGAACGGAAGAACGACAGGTCGCCGTTGTTGAAGTATCCCTTCGCGACGATGACCTGGTTCATCGGGTGGTTGAAGCCGTTGACCTCCTCCCAGTCATCCTGGGTCAACCTCTCGTTGTTCGGATCGATGGTCTGGTAGTAGGCGATGGCGACCGCCGCATCGTCGACCCCGCCCGCCGTCAGAATGTCCTGCTGTGCACGGATGGTGCCCGGAACCGCCAGGCACACGCCCGCGATCAGTGTCCCAACAACTGTTGCTCGATCCATCATGTGTTCATCCTTCCTCGGTTGAGTCCCTGCCGGCAGGTAACGCCGGGTGGGTCGTTGAACGAATCGGCCGTGACTTCGTGAGTCATGCCGAGCACCCGCTTCTCGTCGGCGCCTGACAGGCAGAGTCACTGGCCGTCAAGCCCCGAAAAGTCGGAAAACGCTCCCCGTCTTCTGGCTGACCTCGGCGGTCCGCGGTGGATGCGCCTCGGCTCTGCAACAAATCACGGGAAGCGGTTACATTCGAAGGTGTCATCGTCACAATTGAGTATCGGTCGCAATTACCAGGATTGACTACTCCCAAATGGGGAGTACACGTGAGCAGGACGGCTGATCGGCCGGATCGCACCGTGAAGGAGGTCGCATGGCAGCGAAGAGCACGTGGGAGCAGTTCTTCGACGCGCACGCGCCGCTGTATGAGGAGAACGTGTTCACGAAGAGCACGCTCGCCGAGGTGGACTTCCTGCTCGAGGTGCTGGAGCTGCCGGCGGGGGCCTCGGTGCTAGACGTCGGCTGCGGCACCGGGCGGCACGCGGTCGAGCTTGCGAGGCGCGGCTACGCGGTGACCGGCATCGACCTGTCAGCGCACATGCTCGCGCTCGCGGCGACCGCGGCCGCCACCGCCGGCGTGCACGTGGAGTGGCTCCAGCTCGACGCCACGTGCTTCTCGCTCGAGCGACGCTTCGACGCCGCCATCTGCCTCTGCGAGGGCGCCTTCGGGCTGCTGGGGGCGGGCGATGACCCGATCGAGCAGCCGCTCGCGATCCTGCGCAACATCGCGGCGAGCCTGAAGCCAGGGGCGATGGCCCTGATGACGGTGCTCAACGCGGCGAAGATGCTCCGCAGCTACCAAAACGAGGACATGGCGGCGGGGCGCTTCGATCCGTTCGCGCTGGTGGAGACGAACGCTCTCACTCCGCGCGAGGGCATGCCGCCCGTCGAGGCCCGGGAGCGGGCGTTCGTCGGGACCGAGCTGATCCTGCTCTGCCGGCTGGCAGGCCTCGAGGTCGTCCACCTGTGGGGCGGCACGGCCGGGAACTGGGGCCGGCGGCCGCTCGACCTCGACGAGTACGAGATCATGCTCGTCGCCCGCAAGCCCGCCTGAGCGAATCGCAAGCTGCCGGAGTGGTGCCGGTCCCGCGAGACTGCGACGTGATCAGCCGCGGTCGAAGTGGGGGAGGTGGTTGCCGATCGGAATGGCGAGCTCCACGAAGCCGGCGAAGACGCCGTCGCGATACCAGGGCAGCTGGTGGATCGCCTTGCGCTGGCCGCCCTTGCTGATCGTGTAGTGATTCGCGCTCTGGGTCGCGAACATGCCGGCGAGGAGCGAGCGGGCGGGCTCCGGGTGACAGTCGAGTACGTCCGTTCCCACCAGCGCCGCACCGCCGTCCGCGGCGAACGTCGCCACCGACTTCCGGTTCATGGCGATGATCCTGCCCCGCGCGTCGGTCACCGTCACCGCCATGTCGATCTCGTCCACCCAGCTCGGTTGCTCCATCGCCGTGCCTCCGGCCGCAGCATACCCGCCCTCGCCGTGTCGCTCACCCGTCGACGCCGAGGCGCCAGGGCCGACGCTCCTGCACTTTCCGTTGGGTGGGTTTGGAAATGCCAAAGTGTCGGCCCTGTCACTGAAGACGGTTTTCACTGGGGTGGAGAGCGAGCCCCCCACCCACGTGGCCGGGGCCGGGGAACGGATGGAGAGGAGTCGTTGGAGTAGAGTGAGAGCAGGAGCCGAAGGACATGATTGACGACAGAGTGCTCGGTCTTCTTATTTTCGTCCTCCTGGCCGTGCTCGTCGTCGTCAAGCAGGTGGCGACCGGACGGATCCTGGACCGGCCTGAGGGCAGCCTGCTGGTGCAGCTCGTCAATGTGTACAACCTGGTCTTCCTGCTGGTCGTCAACCCCCTGGCCGGCGTGCTGCTGCTCACGGGCCGCCTGGCGGCGGTCGATCCCAGCCGCGTCGCCGTTCGCGAGCCGTGGCTGGGGACGACCGTGCAGATCGTCGGCCTGGCGGTGTACGTGGTCGGTTTCGCCGTCATGGCCTGGGCGCTGATCACCCTCCGGCGCGGCTATCAGCTGGGTGGCCTCGCTCCCCGGGCCGACGATCACCTGGTGACGACTGGTCCGTACAGTCTCGTCAGGCATCCCATGTACGCGTCGGTCCTGCTGATCTCGTTCGGGCTCGCCTGCCTGACGCAGTCATCGATCGGGCTCGGCCTCTTCGGTGTCTACCTGGTGCTGATCCACCCGCTCATGCGGATCGAAGAGACGCGGTTGCAGAACGCGTATGGAGAGAGCTACTCAGCCTACCGGCGCGGCACGAGGAGGCTCATCCCCTTCGTGTACTGAGCGTCGCGAGCGACGCTGCATATGGAGGGATCGTCCCGTGAAGGTCCTCACCGTCTATGCACACCAGGATTCCGGGAAGAAGACTACGACGCCTATCTCCGGGAGCCGATGACCAGGATGATCGACGACTGGGGGCTGCGCTACCCGGGCATCAAGCGGGTCGAGCATTGCTACTTCTACCGCGTGCCGGTCTGCGACGCCGAGACCCGGCGCGGGTATCTCGAACGCGCGCACCGGCTGGGCAAGGAGTTTGCCAATTAGCCGGCGGCTCCCGAGCCGGCCCGCTGCCGGCCAGCGTCGCGAGGGGCTCCGGCGCCGACCTCCGCGGCGATCAGGATCTGGAATAGCCGGCAAATGAGGGCAGCTCGCAGCAGGCCGGGCTGCGCCGAGTCGAGCGCAGGCGCCAGCAGCTGGTCGAGAAGGCGTCGTCTCTCGATCGCGTCGATCTCAGGGTTGCGGCCGACCGACCAGCGCCAGAGCTCGTCGTAGAGCACCCAAGCAGCCGCGCGGTGGACCGCGGCAAGCTCGCCCTCCCAGGCCTTGACGTGCTGGCGCGTGGCGAGCGCCATCAGGCCCTCGCTGATCGCGCCCGCGACCAGGTTGAGGCCGAGCTTCGGCGAGCCGGACTCCTCGGCGAGGCGCTCGAGGATGACGCCGCTGATCGCCGAGATGTCGAGCTTCGAGGCGAGCTGGCTGTAGTCCCGCGACGACATGCCGGTGGCGAGGCGGTCGAGGTAGTCGTGGAAGGCGCCGAGAAGGGTGAGCAGGCGGCCGTCGGGCGGCGTCCCTGCGGCGAGCAGATCGCCGCGAAAGCGCCACACCGTTTCGGCCGAGGGGGCCGCCAACACCAGCGCGAGGGAGTCGCCGAGGGGCATGCCGGGCGAGTGTAACACCCGGAGGGGGCCGGATTGGACGTCGTGGACCGTCGCATCCGGGAACGGGGACGGGAACGGGAGCGGGAACGGGAGCGGGAACGGGAACGGGGACGGGAACGGGCACGGAAGGGGAGATCCCGCATCGATTCGCCGACCGGTGCCGCGATTCGGGTATCATCCTGTCCTGGAGGCGAGCGAGGTGCCGATCTTCGAGTACCGATGCGGGAAGTGCCGGACCAAGTTCGAGAAGCTGACGTTCGGCAGCCGCGCGTCCGTGTCGTGCCCGTCCTGTGGTTCCGCCAAAGTGGAGAAGCTGCCGTCGACCTTCGGCATGTCAGGGGTCGAGCACCAGACGAAGTCATCGTCGGCGTGCTCGAGCTGCTCCTCCGGCTCGTGCTCCTCGTGCCATTAGGATCGCGAACCGCTCACCGCAGCGTAACTCCCCTGGATCCAGTACCCTAGATCCTAGATCCTGAATCCTAGATCCTAGATCCTAGATACCAAATCCTCTGACGGCATGGCGCGCACAGGCCCGGCGGCGGCGGCGCCGATGCGCTCGACCAGCTCGCCCTCGACGTACTTCAGCCGGCGCTGCCACTCCTCGTCGGGGGCCGCACCGCTAGCCAGCGACGCACGCACGTCGACGTCGTAGTAGTCGACCGCGGTCCGCTCGGACGCGGGCGAGCCCCAGATGCTGATCGACAGGTCAATCGGGGTCCCCTCGACGTCGAGCCGGCCGGCCACGGTTCCGTTGGCCCGGTCGGCGTGGACGATGCGGCCTCCCATCTCGCGGATGGCCGCCTGCGCGGCGAGCCAGAGCTGGCTCGAATCGGCGTAGAAGGTGGCGGTCGTGCCGACCGATGCCGAGCTGGCGCACGAGATCGCGAGGCCGAGCGCGGCCACCACGGCGAGAGCTCTCATGGCTGATTCCTCCGGACGGGATGATACGCGCTAGACTCGGCGCTCGGAAGGCGCGTCTTCGGGCTGCGGCCCGACCGGGAGGGACCATGGGCCGCACGAACACAATCGACCTCAACTACCTCGGCCGCGCCGGGATCATCTCGGTGCACGCGGCGCCGACCGGGGATGGCTCGTTCGTGCTGCTCGACAGCGGGCCCGCGAGCACCCTCGACGCCCTCGAGCGGGGGCTCGAAGCGGAGGGGCTCGCGATGACCGGCCTGCAGGCGGTGCTCCTGACTCACGTCCACCTCGACCACGCCGCGGCCGCCGGGGCGCTCGCGCGGCGAACCGGCTGCGAGGTCTGGGCGCACCCGGACGGCGTCCCCCACCTGGCCGACCCAGGGGCTCGACTGCTGCCGAGCGCGCTGCGGCTGTACGGCAGCCGGCTCGAAGCGCTGTTCGGGACCATGGAGGCCGTGCCCGAGGACCGCCTGCGCGCTGTGGAGCACGGCGCACCGGTGCGCTTCGGCAGGCTCCAGGTTACCGGCTGGCACACGCCGGGGCACGCGCGGCACCACGTGGCGTGGCAGCTCGACGACGAGATCGCGACCGGCGACGTGGCCGGGATCCGGATGGCCGGCAGCACCCATGTCCTGCCGCCGATGCCGCCGCCGGACATCGACCTCGTGGCGTGGCACTCGAGCCTCGAGCTGCTGCGCGGCCTGGAGCCGCGCCGGCTGCTGCTGACCCACTTCGGCGCCTTCGACGATGCCGGCCGCCACCTCGACGAGCTCGAGAGGCGCCTGCTGCGCTGGACCGCGATCGCGGACGAGGTGGTGGGCACGGGCGGCGACGTCGCCGAGCTCGGGGTGCGCCTGGTCACCCTCGACGATCAGGAGATGACCGAGGCCGAGGTGCAAGAGGCGCAACGCACCCTGTACCGCAGGCTCTGCCCGATGGTCGAGAACAGCGCCGGCCTGCTCCGCTACTGCCGGCGGCGGGCCGGAGCGTAGCCGCCTTTGGAGTCCGGAAGGTCGCCGGCCGGCGTCAGAGCCGGATGATCCGGTCCGCGGCGAGAAACCACAGTTCCATCGCCGGCGGCTCGTCAAGCGCGAGCGCCGACTGGAGAGCCGCGGCGTAGCGCTCGAGCTGCGGCCGGTGGTGGGCGGACCGCGCGGCGACCTCCTCCGGAGAGTCGAGCTCGTCGGTCTTGAAGTCGACCACGACCAACCGCCCGCCCTCGGCGTAGACGAGGTCGGCGCTTCCGATCAGCGCGCCGACCACCGGGTCGCCGGGCGCGGGCGGTAGCAGCAAGGGCAGCTCGCGCGCCAGCACGCGATCGCCGAGCTCGCGCAGCCGGCGCAGGCAGCCGCCGCCCTCGATGACGGCCAACAGGAACTGCAGGCGGGACCTGGTCTCTGCCAGGATCGCGGGGCCGACCGCCCCTGCCAGCGTCTCGGCAGCGCGCTCGCCGGCGTCCCGGAGCTGGGCCGGAAGGTCCTTCTCGAGGTCGAGGCTCTCGAGGATCCGGTGGACGGCACTGCCGACCGCCAAGGCGGACTCGCGGACCGGCCCGCTGTCGCCGTCGGCTTGGAGGGCATCGAACAGGGCGTCGCCGCCGGTGACCGACGTGACCGGGGCGGTGGCCCGCAGCGCGGCACGGGCCGCGGCCGCGTCGCGCTGCGCGGCGAGCGCCGCCGCCTCGGTCGCAGCCCCGGCGAGGTCGAAGACGCGCGTGCGCTCGGAAGCCGGCGCCCCGATCGAGTCCGTCTCACCACCGCCGAGCAGCAGCCACTGCACCGGCCGCCCGGCTTCGCGCCTGGCCCGCCGGCGCTCCTGTACCTGCTCGCCGGCGGCGGCTGGGTCGAGCCGGTGCGACACCAGGTCGGCGAAGGTCTTGGCCTGCTGCGCGGGCACGAGCGCGCCGTCGGCCCGCCAGCGGCCCGACAGCACGAGCCGCCGCTTGGCGCGGGTCATCGCGACGTAGAGCAGCCGCACCTGCTCGGCCCGCGACTGGGCGGCGCGCAGCGCCTCGGCCTCGCCGAACCCCGGCGTCGGCCAGCCGAACAGCCGGTATTGCAGGCCGTCCGGGGACGGCTGGAGCTCAGCCTCGGCATCGCCCCGACCGCCGCCGGTCCCACGATGGAGCTGCACCAGGTAGACATGGTCGAAGTCGAGGCCCTTGGCGGCGTGAATGGTCATGACGTGGACCGCGTCGGCGGCCACGTCGGGCTCGGCCGGGAGCTGGCTCTCGCGGCCCTGCTCGACGGCGCGGCGCAGAAAGCGGGCCACCGACGACAGGCTGCCGTCGGGGCTGACGAGGGCGGTCTCGAGCTCGGCGAGGAAGCGCTCGATCCGGGAGCGGCGGAAGCGGCCGAGGTAGCGCGCCGACGCCGTCACCTCGGTCAGCCACAGGGTGCGCAGCCGCTCGACGAAGCGGTCGGGCGGGTCGCGACGGACCGCGGCGCGCAGCACGGCCACGGTCTCGGCGGCTGCGCGCACCGCCACCGGCCAGCGGGGCAGCTCGTCGGCTCCGGGGAGGTCGGCCGGCGTCCCCGCGACGGCGCGCGCCACGCAGCCGTCGACGGCGGCCAGCGAGGCGGTATCGGGATCGTGCAGCCCGGCCACCACCGCGGGCAGCCCGGACTCCCAGAGCGGCACGAGCGCGGCGTCGGGAACCCCCACGGCGTCGGATCGCAGCACGGTGAGCAGGGCGAGGGCGTCGCCCGGCTCGAGCACGCAGCGCACCAGCGCCGCCGCCTCGACCACCTCCCGCTGGCGGTAGTACTCGCGCTCCCGCGCCACCTCGAACGGCACCCCCGCCTCACGGAAGCTGTCGAGGACGACCTCCTGGGCGGTGGTCGCCCGCAGCAGCACCGCGATGGCGCCCCACGGCACGCCCGCCTCGTCGTGGAGGCGCCGGATGTCGGCCGCGAGGCTCCTGGCCTCGAGCAGGTTGACCTCGCCGGTCGACGCCGCTGGCGCGATCTCACCGCTGTCGGGGTCGGCCGGCCACGCCAGCCAGTGCTCGACCGCGGACCAGGCGCCGTCCGCGAACCCGGGATCGCGCCGCCGCCGGTCGGTCGCCTCGAGGGGCTGGAACGACGGCTGGACGCCGATCTGCGGCCGCATCACGCGCTCGACCACCCGCTCGACCTCGTCGAGGATCGGCCGCACCGAGCGGAAGTTCCGCACCAGCGGCCGCACCAGGCCGCCGTGATCGGCCACCTCCGAGGTGAAGGCGTCGTAGGCGGCGAGGTCGGCCCGGCGCCAGCCGTAGATCGACTGCTTGGGGTCGCCGACGATGAACAGGCCCGGGCGGCGGCTGCGGTCGCCGTCGAGCGCCAGCCAACGCACGATCCGGCACTGGGTATCGTCGGTGTCCTGGAACTCGTCGACCATCAGCTGGTCGATGTCGCGGCGGACCGCGGCGCGCAGCCGCGGCGAGGACGCGAGCAGGCGCTCGGTCGAGACCAGCAGGTCCTCGTAGGTGGCCACCCCGCTCCGCCGCAGGCGGGACCGCAGCCGCCCGAGCAGGTCGCCGAGCACCCGGCGGGCCGCTCCCAGCTCCTCCTCGCGCACGGCGGCGAGGCTGGCGAGGAGGCCCGACAGGCTGGCTGCCGCGGCCGCCACCGCCGGCGCCGCGTCGCCGAGAGCGGCCGACTCGGTGGCACCGAACTTACCCCGCGCCCAGTCCCGGCACCTCGCGAGCACCGCCGGCTCGGGCCGGGTGAGGAGCTCGGCCAGCGAGTCCGGGCCGTCCCGGCGGTCGAGCAGCTCGAGCAGCCGCTCCAGCCACTCCCGGGTGGCGGCGGCGGTCGGATTCCTCGACACCGCGGCGAGCCGTCCCTGCTCGGCCTGCCGAAAGGCCACCAGGCTGTCGCGGAGGCGGTCGAGCAGCGGCGCCACCGAGTCCGGCGCGAACGGGTCGCGGTCGAGCGCCTCCGGCGCGACTCCGGCCGCGGCCAGGCGCTCGAGCGCCTCGGCGATCCGCGGCGGCACCACCCCGGCCGCGGCCAGCCGCTGCCAGTCGCCCGCCAGCGGGTCCTCCGCCAGACCGCGCAGCGCCCCTTCGACGACCTCGACGGCCGCCGCCTCGACCAGCGTGCCGTCGGCGTCGACCTCGAACATCGGGTGGAGGCCGGCCTCGAGCGGGAACCGGCGCAGCTGGCGATGACACCAGGAGTGGAAGGTCGACGCCGGCAGCCGGTGGACCTCGTCGGCGAGCGCAGTGCAGCGCGCCAGCAGCTCTACCTCCCCGTCGACCGCCAGCAGGCCGCGATCAACCCCGACGGCCGACTCGCCCCGGGCGAGCGCCGCCAGCGCCTGGCCCACTCGCTGGGCCATCTCTGCCGCCGCCGCGTCGGTGAAGGTGATTGCCACCACGCGCTCGATCACCCGCCGCGCCACGGCCGCCCCCTCGACCCCGTCGGCGGCGTGGAGCTCCCAGCCGGGGCCGACGCACCAGGCGACCGCGCGGGCGGTCAGCAGGGCGGTCTTGCCGGTCCCGGCCCCGGCCTCGATGATGAGCGGCCTCGAGAACTCGGTGTGGGCGAGCTCGCGGGCCTCCTGGTCGAGCTCGAGCAGGCGGCTGCGCTCGCGGGTCACGGCGAGTCCTCCGCCGGGGCGTGGCCGAGCCGCCACAGCCGGCGCGCCGCAGCCTCGACCGGGGCTGCCGCCGTGTCTCCGGCCTTGAGCCAGGAAACCAGCCGGCGGCGAACGCCCGAGTCGTCGCGCAGGCAGGCTTCGGCCACGCTGCAGAAGGCGCAGGCGCGGCCGTCCTTGCCGTCCGGCTCTTCGAGGCGGGGGAACATCGCGCCTTCCCGCCACGCCTCGGCGACGGCCGACACGGCGTCGGCGAATGCGCCGGCCAGCTCGGCGTCGCCGCTCGCGACGCGAACTTGGCGCGCGGCCTCCGGCGCGTCCCCGAGCTCGGGCTTGAGGTGGAGGTAGCGGCCCTCGGCGCCGTCACCGGGCGCGGCCAGCGCATAGGCGACGGCCTGCAGCGCGTTGCCCTGCGCCACGGCGCCCAGGAAATGCCGGCGCCGGGTCTCCTCGCCCTTGGCGTCCGAGGGTGGGGCGCCGGTCTTGTAGTCGACCATGGCGAGGCCGGCCGGGGTGCGGTCGACCCGGTCGGCCCGGAAGCGGAGCGGCGCCGGCCAGCCCTCGACCGTGAGCTCGCCGCTGACCTCGACGCCGAGCACTCCCGGCACGGCGCCCTCGGCGCCCCACTCGACGGTGCGGGCGACGTCGAGGTAGGGCCGGGCCTGCGCGGCGAGCAGGGGCGCCATGCCGAGCGCGGCTAGGCCGTGGCGCCGGGCGAGGCTCGCGGCAGCCTGCGCGAGAATGGCATCGAGGTGCTCGCCGTCCGGCCAGCGCACCTCGACCGGCGCCGAGCCCACAACGCCCTCGAGCCGGTGACCGCGGCGGCCGAGCGCATCGCCGACGATCCGCTCGAGCACGGCGTGGACGAGGCTGCCGACCAGCGCCCCGCCGGTGTCTGGCAGGCCGGACCGCGGGTCGGGCATCGGCGCGAGGCCGAGCCGCCGCACGAGCAGCGCCCGCAGCGGGCACTTCGCGAGGTCCTCGACCCCGGTGACCGACGGCATTCTGGCCCCTGGCCGGGCCGGCCCGCCGACCAGGCCGGCCCACGGCCCGGGCCCGCTGGCCGGACGCACCGGGTCGATGGCATCGAGGATGTCGATCCGCGACCGCGCCCAATCCCCGGAACCGGCGTCGCCGGGAAGCCCGGCTCGGTCGCGGCCCTCGCTCCGGGCGGCGGCCAGGAAGGGCGCCAGCTGATCGCGGCGGCCATGCTCGGCGGTGATCACGGCGTGCTCGAAGGCCGGCCGCGGCCGCAGCGGCTGCGCACCCGCGTCGGCCGCCAGCACGAGCGGGGCCGGCATCGCCGGCGCTTCGAGGCCCGCGCCACGGCACAACCGCTCGACCAGCGGTGACGGCGCCGCGGCGGCGCCGCCCGCGGACAGGTGCCACGACAGCGTGACCGCGGGCGCCGACGCCACCAGCTGCGCGAACAGGTAGCGCTCCTCGTCGAGGCCGCGCGCCTTGACCGGAAACTCGGGCAGCAGCTCGGCCGCGAGGTGCCCGCGCGCATCGTCCGGGAGGACCGGGTCGTCCTCGACGATGCGCGGGAACACCCCCCGGTTGAGACCGATCAGGAAGAGGTGGTCGAAGGTCCGGCCTCGAGCCTCCATCGCGGTCAGGAACTGGACGCCGCCGCCCTGGCCGCCGATCGGCTCCTCGCCGAGCGCCTCGAGCCGCCGGCACAGGGTGTCGCGCCACTCCTGCCGGGTCACCCGGAGCCCGGCCGGAAGCTCGGCCCCCACGAGCTCGGCCTCGCGCAGGCACGTCTGCGCCGTGTCGTCGTCCGCTTCCCACCCGAGCGCCGTGACCAGCTCGGCGGTGCGGCCCCGGTGCGTCTTGCCGACGGCCCGCGACGGCCAGGCTTCGAGTACGCGCTGCAGGCGGAGGGCGCGGGCCCGCAGCGCGTCGAGGTGCTCGGGGGCGAGCACACGGCCGAGCTGCGGCTCGCCGTCCTCGTCGATCACCGGCAGCGGCAGGGTGACGCCGTCGGCGATCGTCGCCAGTCCCGCCACCTCGTCGACCCGGGACACGCCGAGCGTGCGCAGGGCGAGCAGCGACTCGGTCGCCGGGCCGCCGGCCGCCGCCTCGAGCCAGAGCTCGGCCGGAGCCAGGGGCCCGGCGCGCAGGAGGGCGGCGAGCAGCCTCGCGCGCCGCCACAGCTCGCCCCCGGGCAGGGTGGCGCCGGCCCCGGAGTACGGGATCGCCAACCGGTCGAGGTGGCGGCGCAGGCCGGCTGCGCGGGGCTGCAAATCACGGGCGACGATGCCGACGGCCTCAGGGGCCGTGCCGTGGTCGAGCAGTTGCCGGACGCGGTGGGCCACCTGGCGGATCTCGGCCTCGGCGGTCGGCGCGGTGAATGCCGTGAGGCGGGGCGGCGCCGGGCGATAAGGCGAGCCTGCCGACAGAAGGCCGCCGAGCTGGACCTCGAGGCGGCCCAGGAAGGCAACCCCGGCGTCGTCGTGCTCCGGGGCCGAGGGATCCGGCGGGCGGTCGACGATCACGGTGCCGCCGATGACGGCGAGTGCAGTTTGCACGAGGTCGGCGGCGACGCCGGTCAGGTCCGCGAAGCCGTGGATGAGGACGGCCCGCGCCGGCAGCGCGGACGGGCCGCAGGCGCGCAGCAGCTCGGCGGCGCGCTGCGGCGCCTGCTCTGGGCGATGGGCGTCGAGCGCCTCGAGCTGCTCGGCGATCGCGGCCGCGACCTCGACAAGGGAGCGCACCCGCTGCCGTCGCGGTGCCGCCAGGCGGTCAATGAGCTCGTCGATCTTCTCGAGCACCGGCTCGCGGTGGCTCGCCGTGAAGCCCGCGTCCAGCAGGTCGCGGACCGCGGCCTCGGCGACTCGGTAGCCGTCGTCGAGGTCGTCGAGAGCCTGGCGAAGGCCCCGGTCGCGAGCCGCGGCACGCCGCACCAGGATCTCGAAGGCCGCAGCGCCCTGGCCGCGGCCGGCCTCGCCAGCCCGCTCGAGCACCTCGAGGGCCGCCTGCTGGAGGGTCTGCACGGCGACGCCGACAAGCGCCCCTCCGCGGGCGGCGACGAGCCGGGCGGCGACGTGGCGGCGCAGGCTCGACGACGGCACGACCACGCGCAACGGGGGTGCGAGGTCGTGGGGGCCACGCGGGGCGAGCCGGACGACCGCGTCGAGCATCTCGAGCTCGGCCGCGCGCGGCCCGCGCGCCACCACCACCCGGGCCGGTTGGATGGCGTCCATGTCGGCATCGCACCACGCGCCGGCGGGCGGTGTCAACTGGCGCGGAGCACCGCGCCGGCTGTGGCCCGATCGAGCATCGTGAAGGGGTCCTCGCGCGACGTCCAGGCGGCCGTCAGGCGACCGACGCCGCCGGGGCGCGGAAAATCGGTGATCCGAATCGAGTGGGCATCGAGCCAGAGCCGGGTGGCAAGGTCCTCGGGGTCGTGGCACGGCGCGGTGCCGTAGAGCGGGTCGCCGAGGACCGGCAGGCCCGCCGCCGCGAGCTGGACCCGGAGCTGGTGCTTGCGGCCGGTGCGCGGACGGACCCGGTACGCGGCCAGCCGTCCGCTCGAGGCGATCAGGTCGATCTCGCTCGAGCAGTTGGGCTCCTCGGCGGGGACGATGACCTGGCGCCAGTGCTCGCCGCGGCTGCGCTGGATGTGATGCTCGAGGAGGGCCTGCCCGGGCGGATCATCCCGGCGCACCTCGCAGACCGCGGTGTAGACCTTCTCGACCGGGGCGCCCGGCTGAAAGAGCCTCGCGTAGTGGGCGCGCGTGCCCCGCCGGCGCGAGAGCACGACCAGGCCGGAGGTCAGCCGGTCGAGCCGGTGCAGCGGGGCGAGCTCCGGGCAGCCGGTGAGGCCCTCGAGCCGGTGGAGCAGGGTGTTGCGGACCCACCGTCCACCCGGCGTCACCGGGAGGTGGGGCGGCTTGTCGACGACCAGCAGGTCATCGTCGGACCACACGATCTCGACGTCGGTGCGGACGGGCGGCTCGCTCTCGACCTCGCGGCGGTAGCGGAGCTCGAGCAGCGGCTGGAAGGGGGCATCGGCCGCAACGGCGCCGTTCGCGCCCCACACCTTGCCGGCGGCGAACCGCGCCCGCCACGTGCCCGCGGGGATCCGCGGGAAGCGCACCACGAAGAAGTCGAGCAGCGTGACGACGCCGTCCGGCGGCCGCTCCGGCAGCGTCACCACCGACGGGCGGACCGGGGCGGCGAACGCTGCGTCCTGAGTGCTCGGTGGATCGTGCCGGGTCGCCGAGTCCATACGATCAGGTCGCGGCTCTGAGCTCAAAGGTCAGGCGCTCTGGATCGCAGGATGCCTCTGTCAGAGGCACCACGCGCGATCTTCGCCGTTGCCTGGCCGTCCTCGATTCCACGATTCCCTCGGGAACGGGGACGGGAACGGGAACGGGGACGAGTGCAGGCCGACACGGTCTACTCGACGAACACCGGCGGCATCCACACCGGCCCTGGCGCGGCGAGCCGGCCGGTCCGCCACGCCTGCCCCAGCTCGGCGGCCAGCGCGGCGGCAGCCTCGTCCGGGTGGCGCTGCTGCGCCAACTCCTGCCACCACGGCCGCAGCTTCGGGAAGTCCACCAGCTCGACCCGCTCCTCGGCGCCGATGCCGGCGAGCTCACGCGCGACCGCGACCGCGCGGTCGAAGCCGCCGAGCTCGTCGACCAGGCCGTTGTCGAGCGCCTGGGCGCCGGTCCACACCCGGCCCCGGGCGATGGCGTCCACGGCCTCCCTCGACATCCCGCGGGCTGCCGAGGCGCGATCCAGGAAGTCGTCGTAGATCCTGTCGAGCATGCGGTCGACGATCGCCCGCTGCTCGTCGGTCCAGGTCTCGAGGCTGCCGTAGAGGTTGGCGTTGCGGCCGGCATCGAGACGGCCGAAGGTCACGCCCAGCTTGTCGGCCCAGAAGCGGTCCATGTTGAGGTGCCCGCCGAGCACTCCGATCGATCCGGTCTGCGTGCCCGGGTCGGCGATGATCTTGCGCGCGCCGCACGACACCCAGTAGCCGCCGGAGGCGGCAACGTCCTTCATCGACACCACCACCGGCAGCTCCTCGGCCGTCCGCACCATCTCCCGGCGGATGATCTCGGAGGCCAGTGCGCTGCCCCCGGGCGAGTCGACGCGGAAGACCACGGCCTTGACGCCATGCGCCTGGCGGGCGTCGCGGAAGGCCTGGGCGACGGTATCCGAGCCCATCACGTCCTCGGCGCCGAAAAGGCCGAAGCCCTTGCCGCTGGGCCCGCGCATGATGGCCCCGATCCCGCTGACCACGGCGATCCGCTGCCCGTGGTGCGGCGATCGCAGGCGCTTGAGGTAGGAGCGGACGCCGACCGTCTCGGCACGATCACCCGCCAGCTCCTCGACCCGCTTGGTGAACTCCGGCCACTCCTCGAGCCGGTCGACGAGCCCGGCATCCAGCGCCTCCTTGCCGAAGTAGGGCGCTCGGTCGATGAGCCCGCGGACCTGGTCAGGAGCCAACTCCCGGCTCGCCGCGATGTCGCCGACCATCTGCCCCATCAGCGAGTCGACGAGCCAACCGATCATCTCCCGATGGGCCGGCGTGAAGTCCCGCTCGGTGTACAGGAAGCGGGCGGTCTTGTAGTCGCCGCGGCCGGGAAACTCGGGCTCGATGCCGAGCTTGTCCAGGGTCCCGCGCAGGAACGGCGACCGCGCGGAGAGCCCGATCAGGTTGACGTCGCCGGCCGGGTTCAGGGAGACCTCGTCGCAGGCCGACGCGAGGTAGTAGGCCGAGTTGCCCGGCGCGAACTCGCCCGCGGTGTCGAGGTACGAGGCGGTCCACTTGCCGGCGGCGCTGACCTCCGTGACGAGCGAGCGGATCTCCTGCGTGGTCGCGAACCCGCCCTGGTAGGAGTCGACGTGCACCCTCAGCCCGACCACCCGCTCGTCATGCGCGGCCTCGCCGAGCGCGGCGTGAAGCTCGCGCAGGCTGACCGGAGCGCCGCCGCCGAAGCGGGCGAGGGGGTCCTGCGCCGCCAGCTCGGGGAGCGGCCCGGACAGGTTGACGGCAAGCACCACCTGCTTGGGCAGCGTGGGGCTGCTCAGACCGAGGGCGACCAGCGCCGCGATCAGGCCCGCCAGCAGGACCAGCAGGCATCCGACTCCGAGCAACAGGGTTCGCACTCTGGCCATGGTGACCTCCACTACCGGGCCATCGTACCCCGGATTCCGGTCCTCGCCGAGGTGACGGAGGGGGGACCCGGGCAACCGCAGCCTGCGCGGCGGCCTGGGAGGCTCCCGGGCAGCGGCGGCGCTGCCATGGGCCATGAGCATCCGCGGTGCCCGGTCCCTGGCCTGGCTCGCGATCGCGGTGGCCCTCGCCGCGCCCGCGCACCGCAGGCTGCCGCCACCGCCGACCGCGACGCACGCCCTGAGCTGCGCCCCGGCCCCCGCCGGCCGGTCCGCAGACGCGAAAAAAGTTCTTGCGAAATCGAGCCTGGGCATCTAATCTCCAATATCAGGTGCTTTCCCCGGTCGACCACGTCCGACCGATTTCCAGCTGACGTGGGCTGAGTTCCGGGATCGGGCAGAAGAGACCGAGATCTTGCGGAGGCTGGGGAGGCTGTATGGCGACGCGAGCTCCGGGAAGGTCCGCAGCCGGCGCCAATGCCGGCGCGAGCATCGAAGGCGGCGAGATCTGCACCACCTGTGCGCTCTCTCCTGACTGCGACGATCGCCGCCACCATCCGCCACCGGTGCTGGAATGCGATCGCTACGAGGCGCGTGACTGGAGCTTCGAGGTGGTGGCGGCCCTGGTCGATCGGCACCTCGGGCAGCGCGGTGGGCTGATCGCGATGCTCGAAGCGATCCAGGCCAAGTACGGCTACCTGCCCGAGGGCGCGCTGCGGGTGGTCGCCGAACGTTCCGGCCGCTCGCTGGTCGACGTCTACGGTGTCGCCACGTTCTATCGTGCGTTCAGCCTCGAGCCCCGAGGCAAGCACCTGTGCTCGGTGTGCGTGGGCACCGCCTGCCACGTGCGCGGGGCGCCGCAGGTCCGTGACGAGTTCGTCAAGCAGCTCGACGTCGAGGCCGGCCGGACGACCGACGACGGCGAGTTCACCCTCGAGACCGTCAACTGCCTCGGCGCCTGCGCCCTCGGACCGATCGTCGTCATGGACGGCCACTACTTCTCCAACGTCGACCGGCGAAAGGTCGGCGACATCCTGACCAGGACGAGGGAGGGCCTCGACCTCGTGGTGCAGGCTGGCGACCAGCGGGTGTTCCCGGTCGAAGTCTTCTGCGCACGCTGCAATCACAGCCTGATGGATGCACAGCATCCGATCGAGGGCCAGCCTTCGGTCAGGGTGACGGTGTCGTTCGGCGGCAGCCACGGCTGGCTGCGGCTTTCCTCGCTGTACGGCAGCTACGCCATCGAGTCGGAGCACGAGATCCCGATCGACGTGGTGGCCAACTTCTTCTGCCCGTTCTGCCACGCCGAGATCGCCGGCGCGACCGACTGTCCGCACTGCGCGGCGCCGATGGTGCCTCTGATCGTTCGCGGCGGCGGCATGGTCCAGATCTGCTCGCGTCGCGGCTGCCGCAGCCACATGCTCGACCTCGACGGCGTCAATCTGTGAGGGGGGCCTGATGGAGAGACTGCGGTCGATCGACGAGTTCCACGGGCTGTGCGAGCGCCTGCGCATCGACCGCGGCGGCGACGGCCTGCCGACGATCGTGATTCCGGCCGGCACCTGCGGCCAGGCGAGCGGCGCCAACGACCTGATCCGGATCGCCAAGCGGACGGTCCTCGAGCGCGGGCTCGGCGATCGCGTGCGCCTCCGGATCACCGGGTGCCACGGATACTGCCAGGCCGAGCCCTCGGTGCTCGTCGAGCCGCAGCGCACGTTCTACCCCCGGCTGGCGAGTGACAGCATGGCCCGCATCGTCGAGGCGGTGGTGGAAAACCGTGTCCTCGAGGACCTGCTGTTCGTCGATCCGGCGACCGGTAGGCGCGTCGAGCGCCAGGACGACGTCCCGTTCTTCGCCCACCAGCGCCGGCGGCTGATCGCGCGCAACGAAGGGGTGGACCCGATCCGGATCTTCAACGCCGTCGAGCGGGGCGGCTACACTGCGTTCGTCAGGCTCCTCGAGTCGGGCAAACCGGAGGACGTGATCGACGCGCTTCGCCAGGCCGGGCTGCGCGGCCGCGGCGGCGCCGGTTTCCCGACCTGGCGCAAGTGGACGATGCTCGCCGAGCAGCCCGCCGGTCGCGGCAAGTTCCTGGTGTGCAACGCCGACGAGGGCGACCCGGGCGCCTACATGGACCGCAGCCTGCTCGAGGGCAACCCGCACTCGATCCTCGAGGGCATGCTGATCGGGGCCTTCACCACCCGGGCGACCGAGGGCGTGGTCTACGTCAGGGCCGAGTACCCGCTCGCCATCAAGCACCTCACGATCGCGCTCCGCCAGGCCCGCGAGCTCGGGCTGCTCGGCGCGGACATCCTCGGCACCGGGTTCGACTTCGACGTCTCCCTGGTGCGCGGCGCCGGCGCCTTCGTCTGCGGCGAGGAGACGGCGCTGATCGCCTCGGTCGAGGGCCGGATGGGCGAGCCGCGGCAGCGGCCGCCGTTCCCGGTCCAGCGCGGCATCGACTCCCGGCCGACCGTGATCAACAACGTCGAGACCTGGGCGAACGTGCCGGTCATCGTCGGTGACACAGCACCGTCGGACGCCCGGGAGGGCTCCGATCGCGACCGGGGCACCAAGATCTTCAGCCTGGTCGGCAAGATCGCCAACACCGGGCTGGTCGAGGTGCCGATCGGCACCCCCATCGCCGACATCGTCTACGGCATCGGCGGCGGCTCGTCGTCGGGCAAGCGGATCAAGGCAGTGCAGACCGGCGGCCCTTCTGGCGGCTGCATTCCCGCGTCCCGGTTCGACCTGCCGATCGACTACGACAGCCTCAAGCAGGCCGGCTCGATCATGGGATCGGGCGGCATGATCGTGATGGATGTCGACACCTGCATGGTCGACGTCGCGAAGTACTTCATGAACTTCCTGCGCGACGAGTCCTGCGGCAAGTGCTTCACCTGCCGCAAGGGCACCCAGCGGATGCACGAGATCCTGGAGGACATCGGCGAAGGCCGGGGGACCCTGGAGCAGATCGACCTGCTCGAGGAGCTGGCCGAGGTGGTGCGGGACACCTCGATGTGCGGCCTCGGCCAGTCGGCCGCCAACCCGGTGCTCAGCACCCTGCGCTACTTCCGCGACGAGTACCGGCGCCATGTCGTGAATCACCGGTGTGACGCTTTCGTGTGCAGCCGGCTGGTCGGGGCGCCGTGCCAGACGGCGTGCCCGCTGGGGACCGAGGCGTGGCGCTACGTCGCGCACATCGCGCGCGGCGAGGTCGACGAGGCCTACCGGGTGATCCGCGAGACCAATCCGTTCCCGTCAGTCTGCGCACGCGCCTGCGACCACCCGTGCGAGGAGCGCTGCCGGGCCGGCACCAGCGGCGGCACCGCGGTGGCGATCCGCGCGCTCAAGCGCTTTGTCACCGACCGCGCCGACCCTGCGGCGCACCATCCGGCGCGGCGCTCGTGGCCGAACGGCGACCCTCCCCGGGTCGCCGTGATCGGGGCCGGGCCCGCCGGCCTGACGGCGGCTCATCGGCTCTCCCTGGCGGGCTGCCGAGTGACCGTCTTCGAGGCCGACGCCGCTCCGGGCGGCATGCTGTTCTGCGCGATCCCGTCGTACCGGCTGCCCCGCGAGGTCGTCAAGCGGGAGATCGACGCCCTGCTCGACGACAACATCGAAATGTGCTGCAGCACCGCGCTCGGCCGCGACATCACGGTCGACGGCCTGTTCGGGAGCGGGTACGGCGCGGTGCTGCTGGCGATGGGCGCGCACAAGAGCCGTCCGCTCGCCCTGCCGGGCGAGGACGCCCCCGGGGTGTTTCCCTCGATCGAGTTCCTGAAGTCCTTCAACATCCGCGGCGAGCAGCTGGCGAAGGGCCGCGTGGCGGTGATCGGCGGCGGCAACTCCGCGATCGATGCCGCCCGCACCGCCATGCGACAGCGCGACGTCGAGAGCGTCACCATTCTCTACCGTCGCACGCGCCACGAGATGCCGGCGTTCCAGGAGGAGATCGACGCCGCGATCGAAGAGGGCATCGCGCTCGAAACGCTGGTGGCGCCGACCCAGATCGGCACCACCAACGGCGTGTTCTCGCACCTCGAGTGCGTCCGCAACACGCTCGGCGATCCGGACGCGAGCGGCCGCCGGAGCCCGGTGCCCATCCCCGGCAGCGAGTTTCGACTGGAGCTGGACACGCTGATCGTGGCGATCAGCGAGGACTCGGGCGTCGACGCGATCACCCCGGCGCGCGGCGGCCGCATCGAGATCACCGACCACAACACCGTCATGATCGACCGCGAGACCATGGAGACAAGCCGCTACGGGGTGTTCGCCGCGGGCGACGTGACGACCGGGCCGAACACCATCGTTCAGGCGATCGCCGCCGGTCGGCGCGCGGCGGAGATGATCGAGCTCTTCCTGCTCGGAGAGCCTCTCGAGAAACCGGCGACCGCCACCCTGCCGAGGGTCTACGTCGAGCCGCCTCCCTCGCTGGACGTGGAGGCGGCGCCCGGCGAGCGGGTCGAGACGCCGCGGGCCTCGGTCGCGTGGCGCCGGCGCAACTTCGCCGAGGTCGAGGTCACCCTGTCACCGGACGAGGCGCGGCGCGAGGCCGGCAGGTGCCTGCGCTGCGATCTCGAGTTCACGCGGCCGGCGGAGCGGGAGCTGGCGAAGGTTGGAGGCTAGCGGCATGGTGACGCTCACCATCAACGGCGTCGAGACCGCGGTCGAGCGCGGCAGCACGATTCTCGAGGCAGCCCAGTTCCTCGGCTTCCCGATCCCCACCCTCTGCCACATGGAGGGTCTGTCGCCGTACGGGGCCTGCCGGCTGTGCGTGGTCGAGATCGGAAACGGGTCGCGAACCCAGCTCGTGACGTCCTGCACCTACCCGGTGGTCGAGGGCATGACGGTGCGCACGGCCTCGGTCCGCGTCGTCAGGACGCGACGGATGATCGTCGAGCTGCTGCTGGCCTCGTGCCCGCAGTCGAAGACGATCCAGGACATCGCGTCGGCGCTCGACGTTCGCCAGCAGCGCTTCCGCCAGGAGCACGACGACTGCATCCTGTGCGGCCGCTGCGTGCGGATGTGCGCCGAGCAGATGGCGGCGGGCGCGATCGGCTTCCGGAGCCGGGGCTCGCACCGCAGCATCGGAACCCCGTTCGATGTCCCGTCGGTGAAGTGCCGGCTGTGCGGCGGCTGCATGTATGTCTGCCCGGCCTGCGAGCTGCGCTGCACCTACACCGAACCTGACAAGGCGATCTGCGGCGGCTGCGCCAACCTGGCGCCGCCGTGCGTCAGCAAGCCGCGGTTCGACGACATGATGTGCTTCTTGAGGCCCTGCGTGGCCTGCGAAATCAAACCCGACTGATTGCGGGAGGAGGAACGAACATGTCTCTGTCGAGAATCAACGCGACCGCGGCGACGCTGACGAAGAACCGGACCGAGGGATCGGTCGTTCCAACCTCCGGCATGTGCGTCACCTGTGTCGACGGGTGCGTCGGGATGTGCGAGATCGGCAAGTCCGCCTACCGCGGCCACGAGGTGATCTACCCGCAGCCGTTCGGCGTCATCACGACTGCCGGGGAGAAGTTCTACCCGGTGGACTACTCGCACTTCAACATCATGGGCACCGCGGTGGGCGCTCACGGCATGGCGGCCGACAGCGATCAGGCGGTGTTCCCGGCTGTCGATCTCGAGGTGCGCTTCGGCCATGACGGCGGGCTGAAGTTCCGCCGGCCGTGGATCATCCCCGGGATCGGATCGACCGACGTGGCGAAGAACAACTGGGAGGGTATCGCCATCGGATCGGCCCTCGCCGGCACCGGGCTGACGATCGGCGAGAACGTCGTCGGCATGGACATGGAAGCTGTCGTCAAGGAAGGCCGGGTCACCGACACCCGCGACCTCAAACGACGCGTCAAGCTCTACCAGGACCACCAGATCGACGGCTACGGCGCGATCGTCGTCCAGGCCAACGTTGAGGACACGCGCCTCGGCGCCCAGGAGTACGCGGTCCGCGAACTCGGCGTGAAGTGCGTCGAACTCAAGTGGGGCCAGGGTGCGAAAAACATCGGCGGCGAGGTCAAGATCAAGGACCTCGCGAAGGCCCAGGAGCTTTCCCGCCGCGGCTACATCGTGCTGCCCGACCCGAACAGCGAGGCGGTGATCAAGGCCTTCCAGCGGGGAACCTTCCGCGAGTTCGAGCGGCACTCGCGGATCGGCATGGTGGAGGAGGACGCGTTCGCCAGACGGGTCGAGGAGCTGCGGGCTGCCGGCGCGAAGTACGTGTTCTTGAAGACCGGGGCCTACCGGCCCGCCGACCTCGCGCGGGCAATCGCCTGGTCGTCGAAGTACGGCCTCGACCTGCTCACCGTGGACGGGGCCGGTGGCGGCACCGGCATGAGCCCCTGGCACATGATGAACGAGTGGGGCGTGCCGCCGGTCGAGCTGCACTCGCTGCTCTACCAGTACGCCGACCGGCTCGCCCGCGAGGGACGGCACCTCCCCGCGCTCGCGGTGGCCGGGGGCTTCGTGTTCGAGGATCAGATCTTCAAGGGCCTCGCGCTCGGCGCGCCCTACGTCAAGCTCGTCGGCATGGCGCGGGCGCCGATCGCTGCCGCGATGGTTGGCAAGACCATCGGTCGCACCATCGACGAGGGACAGATCCCGGTCTACGTCGAGCGCTTCGGCCGGACCCGCGACGAGATCTTCGTGACCTCCTCCGAGCTTCGCCACCTGCTCGGCGACCAAGCCTTCGAGGAGCTGCCGACCGGCGCCATCGGCCTCTACACCTTCTTCGAGCGCCTGGCCCAGGGGCTGCGCCAGCTGATGTGCGGCGCCCGCAAGTTCTCGCTCTCGTACATCTCGCGCGACGACCTCGCTTCCCTGACCCGGGAGGCGGCCGAGGTCAGCGGGATCCCGTACATGCTCGACGTCGACAACGAGGAGGTCGACAACATCCTGAACGGCCGCCACTAGGAGTTCGTACCGCATCGGCCTTGTCGGCGGACGTGGTTGACCGAGTTGTTGTCGGACGGCCACTGCGGCACGAACTCCTTCTGGTAGTGGGATGCTCATGGTGCGTCGAGTCGGCGAGTAGCGTGTTTTCTGTGCGGCCGTGGTGGGTGGTTGGTGCGCTATGCGGGCTCGGGCTTGGTCTGCAGGGAGGCATTCACGCGGATGCGCGCAGCGCATCCCCAGGGACCTGTGGGCAGAGGCCAACAACAAGATCCACACAAGGAGCGCGCAAAGGGGCCTATGCCCCACGGGCTCCTAGGGCACGCTCGCGCTCCAGTCAGATGGGTCGCCGGACTCGAACCCGGACGCGAACGGCAGGCAGAGGTCGTTCGAGAGCACGTAGCCAACGAGGCCCTCCGCGGCCCCGTCGTGGCCGTGGCCGCTGTCGTCGCGCGCATCGCCGAAGTTGAAGCTGTAGTAGGCGAGGAGCCCGGGCTCGGTGCCGTCGAGCGAGCATCCCATGCCGGCCGCGATCGTGGCGGCGTCGCGGGCGTGGTCCCAGATCCGGACGTCGTCGACGATGCCTTGAAAGGCCCGGAAGAACCCGCCGGAGAAGTTCGCGGCGCCGATGAGCACGTCGTCGTCCGAGTAGTCGATGTTGGCCGCGTTCGCCAACTCCTCCGAGTCAAACTGCCCGTTGATGTAGAGCCGCAGCCAGACGCCGTCGAAGGTCGAGGCGATGTGTGTCCGGCCGCCAACCGGGACCGTTGAGTCGGAGACAAGCCCAGTGCAGTCAACGAAGAACTCGTGGGTGACGAATGTGGCCACCCGTCCCTCGTCGGGCGACCAGCAGAGATAGTACGAGGCGATGCACTGCCCACCCTGCTGCTCCAACGGCTTGTTGACGACCGCCGCGCCCCACGGGTCCATTGTCATCCCGTACCCGTCACCGAGCGGGGTGACCCAGGCCTCGATCGTGAACTGCTGCGGCTCGAGCCCGGCGTCATCGGCCACGCGAACCCAGCCCAGGGTGGCGCCGTCGGTGTTGGTGAGCTCCACCCCGACCGGCAGACCGTCGATGGCCACGACCGACTGTGGGGCCAGCAGTGCCGCGACGCAGGCCATCATCACGAGTCCGCCCGATCTTCCTCGATTTGCCATGAGAACCCTCCTTCCCCTGAATCGATGGACGCCGCGGCGGACCCCAAATACATGAGCCGGTTTTCCGCCGGGGACGATGGACACGAATATCCACCTTTGGCCGACCGATGTCCAGGGTGGGGCTCGGCAGCGAAGGAGGGATCGGGGTCGGCGGCGAGACATCGGTGTCCCGGCCGCGGGTCCCGTCGCGGCGGCTCAGAGCTTCTGGAGGGCCTGCCGGACCGCCTCCAGGTTCTCCTCGAGGGCGTCGAGCTCGAGCTGCATAGCGTTGGCGCGCTCCCGAACCACCGCGGCGCCCTGGGAGTCGTTCAGCGCTGCGAGCTCTGTCTCCATGGTGCGGAGCTCGGTGATCTTGGCGGCGAGCTCGTTTCGCGACTCGATGGCCTCCTGGTACCTGCCCACAAGCTCGCCGATCTGCCGGGTCGCCCGCTCGTCGCCGGCGCGTTGGAAGTGAAAGGCGGCCTTGGCAAGGTCGAGGTTGCGGGCGTGGATCTTGGCGATCTGGCGGTGGATGCGGGCCTCAAGGTCGGCGTCGGGCCCGGTCGCGAGCGCACCGTCGAGGACCGCGAGCGCCCGCCGGTGCTCACCGAGGGCGGCCAGGGTGCGCCCGAGGTCATACGCGACGCGGGGGTCGTCGGGCTGCGCCGAGAACGCTTTCTCGAGCCATGACGCTGCCGCCTCGTCGAGGCCCGCCCCCTGGGCGGCCCTGCCGGCCATCGCGAGGTTGCCCGGGCTCGGGTCGGCGGTCGCGAGCCTCTCGGCGACCGCGTAGGCCTTCTCGTGCCAGGCGACCTCGGCCTCGTCCGAGGTCTGCTCGCTGGCGACATCGAGCGCGATGATCACGGCGTTGCGGCCGGTGGCGCCGACGCCCGGGTCCAGGTCGTAGGCGCGGGAGAGCTCCGAGAAGGCGCGCTCCGGCGAACCGCTGCGGTAGTAGGCGAGGCCCAGCGCGCGGTGCAGGTCGGCGGACTCGTCGGAGGTCGCGAGCTGCGCCTCCAGCAACGCTACCGCCCTGGCAGGGTCGCCGACCTCGAGCGCGGCCCTGGCGCGCAGCAGCGCCGCAGTGACTCGCTGCTCCTCGGGCACCTCCATCGCGGCCAGTCCCTCGAGCACGGCGCCAGCCTCGGCGACCTCGCCCAGCTTGAGCAGGCCCTGGCCCAGGGCCAGCCGGTAGTCCGGCTTCGCCGGTTCCAGGGCGACCGCCGTCCGGAGGTTGGCGACGCCCTCCTCGGTGCGGCCCGCCTGGAGGTACGAGCTGCCCAGCAGGTAGTAGGCGACCGCGTACCGCGGGTCGGTCGGCTTGCTGGCGACGTACTTCTCGATCTCGCCGATGGCAGTCTGGTAATCGCCGCGATTGTAGGCGGCCAGCCCGGCCTCCCAGTCGGCTCGACACGGCGCGGCAGTGACGGCGATCGCGAGGGCAGTGAACGCGGCCAGGGTCCGGAGGTGCATGTACGGCGCTCCCTTCGTCTGGTGCTGGGCTGCAGACTCTCGCGCAGCCCCTCCAAGTCTACGAGATGCTGCCCGACATCGTCGTGTCCGTGCTGCGGGCCTCCGTGCCTGCTGTTGCCGGCCGGCTACGTTCAAACGCGCCTCCCGGCCACGGCTTGCCTCGGTGGAGTTCCTTGTGGCGCGACACCTCCCCGGTCGGATCCGCCGTGGTGCGATGCACCGGGTTGCCGCGTCGTGAAGGATGGAGCACAATAGCGGCCGGCCCGCCTCGGCGGGTTCCACTCCAACTGGGGGGCACCATGAAGGTCCACGAGTACCAGGGCAAGGAGGTCCTCGCCCGCTACGGCGTCGCGGTGCCGCGCGGCCGGGTGATCACCGCGGCGGAGCAGGCTCGCGCCGCCGCCGACGAGCTCGGCGGCAGGGTGGTCGTCAAGGCCCAGATCCACGCCGGCGGCCGCGGCAAGGGTGGCGGGGTCAAGCTGGCCGCGAGCCCGGACGAGGCGGTGGAAGCGGCCCGGAAGATCCTGGGCATGACGCTGGTCACCAAGCAGACCGGCCCCGAGGGGCGCCTAGTGCGGAAGGTGCTCATCGAGGAGGCGCTGCCGATCGACCGCGAGCTCTACCTGGGCGTCGTGCTCGACCGTTCCGAAGGCTACCCGGCGATGATGGCCTCGCGGTTCGGCGGCATGTCGATCGAGGAGGTCGCCGCCTCGAACCCGGCCGCGATCCTCAAGGCGCACTTCGACCCGGACGTGGGCATGCTGCCGTACATGACGCGCAAGCTCGCCTTCGGTCTCGAGCTGACCGGCGACACCTTCAAGGCCGGCGTCGCCTTCATGCACGCGCTGGCGCGGGCCTACGCCGACACCGACGCGTCGCTTTTCGAGATCAACCCGCTGGTAACCACTACCGACGGCCGGGTGCTCGCACTCGATGCCAAGGCGACCTTCGACGACAGCGCGATGTACCGCCATCCTGACATCGCAGCGATGCGCGACCTCGACGAGGAGGACCGGCTCGAGGTCGAGGCCTCCAAGTACGACCTGAACTACATCAAGCTCGACGGCACGATCGGCTGCATGGTCAACGGCGCCGGCCTCGCGATGGCGACCATGGACATCATCAAGCACTACGGCGGAATGCCGGCCAACTTCCTCGACGTCGGCGGCGATGCGTCCCAGGAGCGGGTCGCGGCGGCATTCCGCATCCTGCTGTCCGACCCCAGCGTCCGCGGCGTGCTGGTCAACATCTTCGGCGGCATCGTCCGCTGCGACATGGTGGCGCGCGGCGTGGTGGCGGCGGCAAAGGATGTCAAGCTCAGCGTGCCGCTGGTGGTGCGGCTCGAGGGGACCAACGTCGAGGAGGGCCGGCGGGTGCTCGCCACCTCCGGCCTGTCGCTGGTCGTCGGCGACGGCATGGCCGACGCAGCGGAGAAGGTCGTGAACGCGGTCGGGAGGACGTCATGAGCATCTGGGTCAACTCCGAGACCAAGGTCGTGGTCCAGGGGCTCACCGGCAAGGAAGGGCAGTTCCACGCCGCCAAGTGCCGCGAGTACGGCACCCAGATCGTCGCCGGGGTGACGCCGGGGAAGGCCGGCCTCCAGGTCGACGGGGTGCCGGTGTTCAACACCGTCGACGATGCGGTCGCCGCCACCGGCGCCAACGCATCGCTGATCTTCGTGCCGCCGCCGGCTGCCGCGGACGCCGTGCTCGAAGCAGCCGACGCCGGCATCGAGATCGTGGTCTGCATCAGCGAGGGGATCCCGGCCCGCGACATGATCCGGGTCCAGCGCATCCTGCAGGGGCTGCCGACGCGGCTGATCGGCCCCAACTGCCCGGGCATCATCACCCCCAGCCAGTGCAAGCTCGGGATCATGCCGGGCCACATCTCGATCCCGGGCCCGATCGGCGTCGTGTCGCGCTCGGGCACGCTGACCTACGAGGCGATCGGCCAGCTGACCGCGCTCGGCCTCGGCCAGTCGACCTGCGTCGGCATCGGCGGCGACGCCCTGCCGGGCACGAACTTCATCGACTGCCTGGAGGCCTTCGAGGAGGACAAGGACACCGAGGGGATCGTCATGATCGGCGAGATCGGCGGCACCGCCGAGGAGGAAGCTGCCGACTTCGTCAGTCAGTTCGTGTCCAAGCCGGTGGTCGCGTTCATCGCCGGCCAGACCGCGCCTCCGGGACGCCGCATGGGCCACGCCGGCGCCATCATCTCCGGCGGCAAGGGCACCGCGGCCGACAAGATCGCGGCGCTGAAGGAGGCCGAGATCGCGGTCGCGCCGACCCCGGCCGAGATCGGCCGGACCATGCAGAATCTGCTAGAATCCCTCAATCTGGCCTAGGAGGAAGGGGGAGGTTGGGCGGAGGGCCCGGCGGCGACGCCGGGCCGTTTTGTCTCTCCAGGGTTGACCTCGCACCCCCGGCCCCTCGATGGCGCCGACCGCGCCGCGCCGACGGCGCCAACACCGCCGGAGCTCACCCGAGGCGCGGTTCTCCGGGCGTGGCGGCAGGCTCTGCCCGCGAGTCTTCGATCGACCTCAACCTCCCTCGCCGGAGTTGAGATTGTGTCCACGAGGTCGCGTTGACAGCCGCGTGTCGGAAGACCTATCTTCTTCTCGACATCAGCCCCGACGAGCTTGACGCTGCTGCCGAAGCAGAGGGAGTCGAACATGAGACCTGCTGCCATTCACGTGGTCGGGATCGCTGCCCTGCTGCTCGTTTGCGGACCGTGGACGGCGGTAGCCCAGGAGGAGGAAGGAGGCGGCCGCGGCCTCGAGGACATCCTGAAGGACGTCGTCCGGGACGTGGTCGAGGAGCAGGGCTCCTCGGAGCTCGGTCGCATCGCCAAGGTGTCGGTCACGCACCGGGCGCCGTCGCTCGTCGAGCTCAATGTCGACCTCGAGGGGATCAGCGAGCCGGACCAGGTCGCGCTCACCGCCGAGGTCTTCGACCAGGAGTACCGCGCCATCGCGGGGTTCGACTCCGGCCACGGGCTGTTGCCCGACGGCGACGGCACGGTGCTGCTGACCGTGAGCTACAGCGGGACGGAAGCCGCGCGCTCGGTGGGCGTGAAGGTGGCCCTGGTGGCTGCCGGAACCGACCGCGTGGTCAGCCGGCGCAAGGTGCCACTGCCCTGGGAGTGGACCGGTGGCGAGGCGGGGAGCGGAACGGCAGGAGGCGCGACGGCCCTCGCGGCGAGGGGGTCTGGCGAACCCGCGCGTGAGCCGGCCGTGGTGTCGATCGAACCGAGCCGGGTCGCCGACACGCCCGCGATGGAGAGCCTGACGATCGCGGGGGCCCGGGTGGCTCAGCGTCCGGCGCCAGTCGAGAAGCCCCCAGCGGGCGGGGGGACGACGACCGGGCCGGCCGTCCTCGGCACCGCGGTCAGGTTCCAGGCACCCACTGTCGACCTGTACGGCGCCGCCGCGAAGGCGGCGTGGACCTCGGACAAGGGGCGCCTGCCGTTCAATGGCGAGACCGGGGACAGTCGAGGCTATGTGCGTGCTCTCGGTGAGGCCAAGCTCAACGACGGGCAGGTCCACCAGAAGGTGCTACAGACCCACCCGGCGTTCCAGGACAACGGCTACGTCGCCGGGGCGTTCTCGCTCGGGCTTCCGAAGGGCGCCACCGTGTTCGAGGCTGGTGCCGGGTTCCTGCCCAATGTCTCCAAATCGGACGGAGTGAAAGCCACGGTGCGGATCGGCACGAGCGCAGCCACCAGCGTCACGGTGGTCAGCCGGACCGTTCGCCCGAGCGACGGCGTGGTGAAGATCAGGGGCAACCTGCCGACCGAGCTGCAGGGGAAAGACGTGATCCTGACGTTGCACGTGCAGGCCGGGCCGACGTCGACGCAGGACTGGTTCGCGTGGTCGGAGCCGACGATCAGGTGACATGACCGCAGCATTCTTGATCGTGGCGATGGCGCAGGCTTCGGCCGCAGCGCCGGTCGCCTCCTCGGTCAGCCCGGATGTGCTGGCTCCGTACCGGCCGGCGCAGCTCACCATTCAAGGGGCGGGCTTCGACGACGGCTGCCGGGTGCTCATCGGACCTCCCGGCAAGCTGATCCCGGTGCGCAGCGAGGCGGTCAGCGACTCCGAGATCGTCGTCAACCTGCCGGCCGGGTACGGCCCGACCCCCCAGCGACGGCAGCTGATCGTGGACTGTGCTGGGGGAGCGCGGAGCGAGCCGCTGTGGCTGACGATCGCAGCCGGCGGCGACGTGCGACCAGCCGAGGCCGACGACGGGCACGCTGCTCCCGGCACCGATCCCGCCCCCGGTGACGTGACGGGTGAGCCTCCACGCGTCCTCCGGCTCGATCCGGGGGCGATCGCGGCGGGCGAGCCGTTCACCCTGACGGTGGTCGGCGAGGCGTTCCAGGAGGGCGCGGCTGTTCAGGTTCTCGCGAACGCCAACGCGGGGACGTCCCGCCAGCCGGAGTACCGATCGATCGCCTTCCCGACCGAGCTCGCCTCCGACACGGTCCTGATCGTGGACTTCGATCGCGGCCTCGCGCCGTCGCCGCGGCTCCGCGAGATCGTGGTTGTGAACCCGGACGGCGGGCGGAGCCCGCCCATGTACCTCGAGGTCACGAGGAGAATGCCATGAAACGACGTGCCGTCATCGTCCTGCTGATTGCCTTCATCGCCCTACCTGCGGTCGCCCAGGACGTCAAGATGCTGAAGCTGCGCGCGAGCTTCATCTCGATGGGCCAGGCGACGCAGCAGCAGCGCGATCAGGCGGTGTCGCGTGGAGGGCAGGGCCCAGGCGCAGTCGCCCTCCCGCTTGCCGATCTCGTCGACATCAAGCAGCTGAGCCGCTTCGAGGGGGTCGGGTACGGCGACCTGTGCCGCCTGAGCACCAACGTCTACCCGGACGTCAACTCGGACTCGGGCATCTACTACTACTACCCCGCGCGCTGGTACCTCCACTTCGAGCCGGAAGAGGGGGGCTATCACCTGCGCATCGAGTACAAGGCCAGCTCGACCGGCACCAACAGCGTCCTCCTGACGGCCCAGCTGACGCCCGGGTACGACCAGCAGGATCTGGCCGTTCTGCAGGCGATGCTCGAGGAGCATCTCCGCAGCCAGGGCAATCAGCGGGTCCAGCCGCGGCTGCTGCCGCTGCCGGCGACCCCGCAGGCGGAGTTCCGGCTCGCGAGCTGGGACATCGAGGAGGTGACGGTCAACGCCATCGAGCCGGACACCAACACGATCCACCTGTCGATCTCGGCGGATGTCCCGACCAAGGAGCTGGTGACATCGACCTTGCTCCACGAGGGGCTGCCCGGCTCCGTGACGCTGGTCCCGGACGTCTGGAGCGACCTGCAGACGCTGACCTCGCCGGTCGAGGGCTATGCCGAGATCCGCCTAGGGGACATCACTGGGGGACCGACCGTGAGGTGGCCGCGGTCGACCCCCGGCGGCCAGGCCGAGGTCGTCAACGGCTGGCCGTTCGACATGCGGCTGTCCTACCTCGTGTACCTGCTGAGAGACCGCGACGGAGGCCTCCGCCTGCGTGGCTGGGACCTCGGAGATCGGGTGCTGGCTCCGGGAGACACCGCGAAGATCCCGGCCTCGGCCCTCAACATGGAGTTCAGGTCCGAGGCCGCGGTCGACGCCCGGTTCGTGGCCTCGCTGGTCCGCGACGAGGAGCTCGGGCGCAGCGTGATCGACTCGTGCACCGGTGGGGTCGGGGCGCTGCCCGTCGAGAACCTGGTCATCGACATCATGCAGCCCGAGGCACTGTTCGACCAGTACGCGATCTACCGGGTCGCGGTCGAGGTGAGGTCGGCTCATTTCGACCCCGAGGGCAGGGAGGTCATCACCCGGAGCTACGTGCTCGACGGCGCCGAGAACCCGCTCACCACCGATCCCCTGTACCTGTGGGAGGAGCCATCCGGCGGTGACCTCTACCAGTACCGGGTCGGCGTGGTGACCAACGACGGCGTCACTCACGCGGACGAGGACTGGCGGCGGCCGGGGAGCTTCCTGCCGTACACGATCAACATCGGCAGCGACGTGGTCGAGGCCGTGCTGGCCGAATGAGAGCCTGCTGCGCATTGCTCGCCCTGCTGATCGCCGTCTCGGCCCCGGCCGCGGCGTGGCCGGTGCTGTCGGAGGGCCGCGAAACCGCAGCCGGGTGGTGCTACCCGGATCACGAGGAGCGGCAGGTGTGGTGGCTGCCGCCGGAGACGGCGACGCTCAAGGATGACGGCGGCCGCCCGGACGTTCACCTGACGATCTTCAGCTACCTGGGTGTCCGTGAGACTGGCGACCTCGGCACCGCCAGGGCAGGCGCCGTGCTGCAGTTCACGCTGGAGTTTCCGAGCGCCGGTGCACGGCTGGCCGAGGCGCAGAGGTGGCTGGGCCCGCAGGCGAAGATCCGCCCCCTCGTCCCGGAGCAGATCGACGCGGAGGTCGTGTTCGCCGGCGTCAACTCGGTCCGGCCGGCGACTTTGGCCGAGGACGACGAGACCGGTCCTGGCGCGTGGACCGAGCGCCGGTTTGCGATGCGGCTGACGCCGGAGGAGACGGCGGTGGTCGCCGACGCGTGGGAGCACGGCTCGGTGATCCTGTCCGTGAACCTGGCGGCCTCGGCGACGGTCCTGGCCGCCCGTCCGGCGCGTGGCGCCGACCCCGAGCCCGATCTGGGGGCGGTGCTCACCGACTCGGTGCCGATCGCGATCGATTCGAATGCCGACCCCGACGCGGTCACGGTGCTCGAGCTCGACGCGACGATGCCGGCGGCCTACACGTCGCTCGAGCTCGGGTGCGCCGAGCTGGGTGCTTCCGGCGGCCCATCCGACCTGGCTCGGGTCATCGCAGTTGTCGAGGCCGAGGCCATGAACGGCGACCTCATCGACCAGGAGGTGCGGTTCTCGGACGGGTCGCCGCCGACCGAGGTCGCAAAGTTCGACCGCGCGGTGCGGCTCGACCACGGCTACCGGCTGCGGGTCGCCCGGGTCTACGCGACTGGCGTGGTCGAGGAGCAGCCCGCGCGCCGGGTCGAGGTGTGGCAGGGGTTCGTCGACATCTGCAGCGTCGCCGCCGGCACCGATGCCGGCCTCGACCCGCGGCTGCTGTACTAGGGGTATGGGAGGACGAGATGACGCACCGCATCGTGCTGTCGGCCGTTCTGATGACGGCGCTCTTGAGCGCCGCACCGGTTGACGCCCTGGTCTGGTACGACGTCGGGCGGCTGACGATCGACGGCGTTGAGCTCTTCCAGGACGCCGACCAGCCGAGTGACTACTACTACCTGCCGCCGGCTCCGACCCTGGCGCTGAACGCAGACGGCAGCCCGCAGCTGCTGTGCCTGAAGTACATCGACCCCGAGGGCAAGGCCTCCGGCGGCCTGCTGCACCTGCTGGCGTCGCTCGAGCTGCCGGCGGAGCGGGTGGCCGAGCTCGAGGAGCTGCTCAAGGAGAGGCGGCCGGGGGCGCATATTGTCGGAGCGCTCAGCCTGGTCGAAGCGAGGGCCGAGGAAGGGACGCCGGCGCCGGCCTCGTTCCAGGTCGTCTCCGCCGTGCTGTCGGACTCGGCCGAGGGCGGCTTCACCCGCTCGCTGATCACCTCCGGGCACGCGCCGCTCACCGCGGGCAGCCGGGCGGCCGTGGCGGCGAGCCTGGACGCCCGGGGAGCGACCCTGCTCTTCGACTCCCTGAACGGCCTCACCTCGGATGTGTCGGTGAGCATCGGCGCCGAGTACGAGGCGAAGGTCCGCGGTTACAACGCCACCGTGTCGGCGGAGGTGGCTACGATCTACGAGCACATGTCGGCGGTGCTCAACAGGCAGGAGGGCTACGAGAAGCGCGAGCTGCGCCAGGTCGTCGACGAGCTGTACCACGACAATGTCATCCAGATCGAGGTCTTCGACCGGACCAAGAGCCTCGGGCTGGAAGCGTCGACGGTGGAGGGCATCCTCAGCCTGGTCACCGACAAGATCGTCACCCTGATGTTCGACCACCAGACCGGGCTCGCCAAGATGCCGGAGCGCGAGGTGGCGGTGGAGAAGGGCCAGATCAAGGGCCGCCAGTCGCGGGGTGCCTTCGTCAAGTGGTTTGCCGGGACGGGCGACCAGCCGTACTACACCGACGACCAGTTCGTGATGAAGAGCCGTCAGGACATCCGCCGCACCACGTTCTCCCTGAACCTGGCGTACGACACGACGGTGCGGATGCCGGTCTACCTCTCCGGCAACATGGGCGGGCTCTACGCGGCGCACCGGAACAACCCGGACATCTTCCGGGTGGTCAACCTGGGCGACCCGTCGTTCCAGGTGCGCGAGGTCCGCTTCGTGCTCGACGGCGACTGGGCGGCCGCGTTCGAAGGGCTGGTCAACTGGGTGTCGGTGCAGCTCGTCAAGGAGTACGAGGGCGATCAGCCGGCAGTCGATGCCCAGGCACAGCTGACCGCCAAGGACGTCGGCGAGGGGCAGCTCGACCGGGTGCTGACGTACCCCCGCCTCGGGGTCAGCGGGCCGGAGTGGTTGGGCTACCGCTACCGCGTCAACTGGAGCCTGCTGCGCAAGGGGACCATCAGTCAGCCGGCCGCCGAGGGGTGGCTGACCTCGTCGGAGCCGGTCGTCACCCTCAGGCCGCCGCTCGCGATGACGCAGGCCGAGCTCGAGGTCGACCGCGACGCCATGATCGACCGCGGGGTGCGGGTCGGCGTGGTCGAGGTGCGTTCGAGGGTGGCCGGTGCGGCCGAGCCCCAGCGCGCAGCGGTGCTGCGGGTGACCGACTCGGAGTCGGTGGTGACCCTGAACGCGATCCACGACCCCGGCACCGAGCCGGAGGCGCGCGTGACCTGGATCGCCGCCACCGGCGGCGGCCGCCAGGAAGGGGAGTGGCTCGGCATGGCCGCCGGCTACCAGTGGGTCGAGGTGCCGGACCTGACCGGGGGCCTGCAGTGAACCACCAGTGGCGCTGGTTGCTCTTCGTCGTGCTGGTGGCTGCCCCGGCCGCGGCGCAGGAGGTGCTGCTCGATCGCTCGCTGTCGGTGGCCGGCGTGACGCTCTTCGGCTCGCGGACCGATCCCCGGGGCTGGTACTACCTTCCCGACGAGCCGCGGATCGCGACCGGCGAGCAGGGCCTGCCCGAGTTCTCGCTCGTCAAGTACGCGCTGCCGGCCGAGGCCACCGGCGGCGGCGCGCGCGGGATCACCTCCGCCCAGGGCGGCGGCGTCCTCCATTTCCTCGCCACCTACGGCGTGACCGAAGCGCGGCTGGCCCGCGCCGAGGCGGCGCTCGCTGCCCTCGATGATCACAGGGAGGACCGGATCCTAGGGCCGATCCAGTACCGCTCCGGCTCGTTCGCGCTGGTGTCCTCGGTGGCGGCGACTGATGGCGGCATGGCGCGGCGGGTCACCGGCGCCGGCCGCGCGCCGCTGCTCGAGGGCGGCAAGGTGGCGGTGTCGGTCGGGCTGACGCCCGAAGGCGCGACCTTCCTCGAGCGCTCGCTGGAGATGGAGAACCCGGACATCTCCCTGGCCTTCTCGATGGAGATCGAGGGCTACAGATCGCCGTATGAGGCCGATCTGGTGGTTGACTGGGACCGGGTGTGGGCGCATCAGGAGCTGGAGGCGCGGGCCAAGATCGTGTACGTCGGCGTCGAGGTCGACATGCTGATCGACGAGATGGTCACCAACGGCGCCATCCGGGTCGAGGTCAAGGGCGAGAGCTCCTCGATGGAGGCGCTGCTGGACTCGGCCTACGCCAAGGTCACCGAGATGATGTTCGACCCGGCGCCGCCCGCCCGGGCGGAGCAGGGCGACGCCGGCGATCTCGGCAACGTCGTCGGCCAGCTGCTGGGGAGCGTGCGCCGGTCGACCGTCGACCTGTTCGCCGGCTACCAGCTGACCCGCGTCAAGCGCAGCGGCACCGCGCGGATCAGCCTGCGCCAGCAGCGCGCCGAGCCGCTGTTCGTGCTGCTCACGGGCAATGTCGGAGCGCTGGCGCGCGAGTGGCGTGACGACCCGCGGTTCTTCCGATCGATTAACCTCGAGGACCCCACGTTTCGGACCCGCGAGGTGACCTTCTCGTTCGACGGCGACGCCGTCGACTTCGCGAAGGTGGTCAACCACCTCGTCGTCCAGCTGCGCAAGCGGCACGGCGACGGCTCGGAGACGACTCGAGAGGCGGTTCTCGACCCCACCACCATGGCCGGCGCCGGCAATCGGATCGTGTTCGCATACAACTGGTCGGGCGAGCCGAGCCAGCAGGAGTGGCTCGGCTTTGAGTGGCGCGGGGTGTGGAGCTTCCGCGGCGGACGCTCGCACGACACCGGCTGGCAGGCCGCCGACGCGTTCGCGGTCGCGCTGAGGCCGCCGTACGAAGTCCGCACCGTCGCCTTCGACGGCGCGCCGGAGACGCTGGAGAGCGCCGGGGTGCGCTCGGTGCTGGCCCGCATCGAATGGGACTTCCTGGGCGAGGCGAAGAGCGAGCTCGTGACCCTGCGGCGGGGCCACTGGAGCGACGAGCTCGAGCTGGTGCTGGCGGCCGACAACCCCACCTACTCGGTGTCCCTGCAGTGGCACCTGCAGGACGGCTCGCAGCCGACCCGTGGACCGTGGGTCGAGGAGTCTGGGGTTGTCTACATCGACGAGCTTCCGGAGACAAGGCAGTGACCGGGCGCCCGGTCAGGGGAGGACTGAAATGAAGAACGGAACTCGACGCGGCATCGTCATCGCGGCGTTCCTGGCGGCTTTCTCCGTCTGCGGCGTGGCCGGGGCCAAGCTCATCTACGAGGAGCTTGTCACGATCACGCTGGACGACGGCACTCCGGTCGTTCTCGTGATGGATGACTTCGGGGTCCAGAGGCCGGAGCAGTCCGCTGGTGCGTCCGCGGTCAAGCAGGCCAAGTTTGACTACCTCGACCGGGTCCGCAAGGCCAAGGGCGTGGCGCCGGCGCCGCCGGTCACGGTCGTCCACGCCGCCCCAGCATCGACGGTCCAGCAGCAGCGCTATGCGCTGGCGGAGAAGCGGCTCGGCATCGGCAAGGACCTCGCGGTGATGCGCGACCACTCCAAGGGCAAGATGCTGTGGGCGGGCACGGCCGGCTCCGAGAAGCACTACTACTACCTGCCGCCGCCGCCGCGGGTGGCGCGGGACGCCGAGGGCCGGCCGCAGTTCCTGTTCATGAAGTTCACCTCGGACCGGACCGCCGAGCAGGGCGGCGTCACCGGCGGCATCCTGCACTTCCTGTGCGAGTACGGGCTGACGCCCGAGCAGGAGCGGGAGCTCGGCCAGAAGCTGGCCGCAAAGGTCAAGGGCGCCAAGGTCATGGGCGCCGTGCGCATGGAGCAGGGATCGGGCGACGCCACCTTCCAGATCCACTCGGGAACCATGTCCGAGGGCGGCTTCGCGGAGAAGGTCGTGGGCTCGGGCAAGGCGCCCCTGCTGCCGGGGCAGAAGGTGGCGGCGGCGGCGCGCCTCGACGCGGTGGGCGCGGTGCTCATCGAGGAGTCGCTCAAGCGACCGACCTCCGACATCTCGGTGGAGTTCGATCTCGCCTACACCTCCTTCCTGCCGGCATTCGACGGCACCATCACCTTCGACTGGCAGATGTTCCAGGCCCACGTCGACGAGTGGATGCAGGGCTACCAGCACACCGCAACCAGGAAGGGCTGGAACTGGGCCAAGGCGCGCTACGACTACGAGCACGTCTATACCTCGGAGGAGCTGCGCGAGCTCTACGACTTCATGTGCGAGCACGAGGCGATCCGGGTCGAGTGGACGGAGAGCATCGTCGACGAACGGCTCGAGGCGATCCGCGAGGCATTCTTCCGGTTCATGGAGACGTCGTTCTTCGAGCGCCAGCCGTTGGAGATGCCCGAGGACGACGAGGAGTCCGACGAGCAGATGACCTCACCCGAGGAGCGAGGCAATCGCTCCCGGTTCGACCGGTTCGTGGCCAAGGGCGAGGAGGCGATGACCAACAAGACGATCAGCATGCGGGTCACCCTGCCGGTCAAGGTCGAGCTCGCGCTGTTCGGCAACATCTCAGGGGCGTGGTACCGGGAAGCGCGGCAGGAGTACCCGGAGCTGTTCGCCGAGGTGAACGTCGACGACCCATTCTTCGAGCAGCGCCGGGTGGCCTTCACGCTCGACCTCGACGCGGTCGAGATCTTCGATCAGGCGATCAACTTCGTCACCGTCGAGGTCCGCAAGCAGCGGGGCGCGGGCCGCGACTTCCACACCTCGTTCACCCTCACCAAGGATGAGATCGCGGCCAACGGCACGTCGCGGACGATCACCTACGCCAAGATGCGCGACGACTCGCCGGAGGTCTTCGACTACCTCGTCCGGTGGAGCCTGCGCGGCGGCGTCGAGTGGCCTGCCAATCCCACTTGGACGCGCGGCGAGTGGGAGGGGGTGACGCTGGCCCCGCCGGTGCTGCCGCTCAACGTGGAGGTCGAGGCCGACCTGGCGGAGCTCGAGGAGCTGGGGATCACCAGGGCCACGGTCGAGTTGCGCTACCGGCAGTTCGGCAAGGACGTCACCGACAGCCGAGCGCTGGCGCTGTCGCCGGCCAAGGGGGAGCCGCTTGCCGCGATGATGATCTTCCGTGACCGCAACGACACCGGCTGGCAGTACCGGACCAACTTCTACCACAAGCGGCTCGGCCGCCAGCAGGGAGGCTGGCAGCGCGGCGGCGAGGACGGCTACGTGTACTGCACGGTCCCGGAGACCCTGCGCCTCGAGGCCGCGGTTGCCGACGCCATACCTGCCGTGCCCTGATCGGAGGCCGACATGAAGCACGCGGTGGTTGTCGTTGCAGCGCTTCTTCTGGCTGCCGGTTTCAGCGGCGCCCAGGAGATCCTGTTTGACCAGGTGGTGGAGGCAGGTGGGTTGAAGTGCTACCCGGTGCACGGAGACCCGACGAGCTGGTACTACCTGCCGGACCAGCCGCACGTGGCGGTGGATGAGGGAGGACGGCCGCAGTTCTCGTTTCTGATGTACTCGAGCCCGGAGGAGCGGGGTGAGGAGGGAATCACGTCGTCGCCCGGGGGCGGGGTGGCGCACCTGCTGGTGGCGTACGACGTGCCGCAGGACATGGTGAGGCGGGCGCAGAGCGAGCTGCAGCGGCAGAAGCCGGGAGCGGTGTTGAAGGGGCCGGTGGGGTACACGGACGGGACGTTCAGCCTGGTGACGGCGGTGACGGACCCGGAGGCGGGGCTGCTGCGGCGGGTGGTGGGGGTGGGGAACGCGCCGGTGATGAGCGGTCACAAGGCGGCGGTGTCGATGCACCTGACGCCGGCTGGGGCGATGCTGTTGTGGGAGAGCTTTCAACAGCGGACGCCGGACGTGTCGGTGAGCTTCGAGATGACGGTGTCGGGGTATCGAAACCCGGTCGAGGCGGAGATGACGTTCGACTACGAGCGGATTCACCGGACGATCGAGATCGAGGCCGGGATCGAGATGAAGTACATCGAGGCGGACGTCGACGTGATGTTGGGGAAGATGGTGGACAACGGGGCGATCAAGATCGAGCTGAAAGGAGCGCCGCCGGAGCAGTGGGAGTCGGTGCAGAAGCTGGGGCTGGAGCTGGCGAAGCACCACCTGTTCGAGGACCTGGGAGCGGCGCCGTTGGACCAGCTGCGGGAGGCGACGCGGAGCAGTGGGACGAGCCGGCAGTCGTCGGTGGAGTGGCCGCTCGCTGAGACGATCGAGATGGTGACCCTGCCGCCGCCAACCGACGAGGAGGAGAGAGAGGCTCGCGCACGGGACCTCGACGAGCGCGCCCAGCGCGCCTTTGACAGCGGCCGATTCGACGCCGCCCTTGAATTACTGACAGAGGCCCAGGAGACTCTGCCCTTCCCAAGCCGGCTCTTCAACTTCGCGCGGTGTCACCTCGTGCTTGGTCACCGTGATCAAGCGCTCGAGTTTCTCGACCGGTGGCTCGAGGAGGTCGACGAGCCGGCGTACCGAGAGAGCGCGTCGATCCTGGAAGCGCGAGAGCTGATTGCCGGCCAGCCGGAGCGGATCCCAGCGGACCGCCGCCGGGACCTGTCGGAACAGCTCGCCAACTCGCGCGAGTTCTCGCTCGCCGCTTCACAATCGGAAAGCAGCATGGACTTCTCCGACGAGTCGCCGGAATCCGACACCTCAACTTCGGAATCGGTAACCCCGACGCCGTCTGTCGCTCCGAGTCCCGCAGAGGAGGAGGCGATCCCGAGCCCGTTCGAGGGCTCGCCGACGGCGTCTGCAGCGTCGCAGCAGACGACCTCTGAGGGCGAGCGTCCCTCTGCCGGGACCAGCGCCACGCCGGCGCCGGCGCGGACGCCTGCCGCGCGCAGCGCCACTCGCACCCCGCAGGGTTCGGCGGGCGGCCAGCAGGGACAGTCCTCGTTCCAGCTGACGATCGCGTTCCGGTACCGGAAGATCGAGCGGAGCGGGAAGTTCGTGTTCAGCATGCGGCAGTGGAACCGGGTGGAGCTGCCGGTGCGGTTCGCGGCGAACGTGGGGGACCTGTCGCGGTACATGGACGACGCGCGGATGTTCAAGCGGGTGAGTTTGAACGATCCGATGTTCAAGCAGCGGGAGATCCCGGTGACGGTGGACGTGGCGAGCGAGGAGGCGTTCGCTTCGATGCTGAACGCGGTGACGGTGACGCTGCGCAAGCGGCACCAGACGGGGAAGGAGACGCTCGACGAGGTGACGATCCAGCGCGCGGACTTCTCGTCTGGGGAGGTGGCGACGCTGCTCTACGGGTGGGACGGGGATGATGACCGCGAGCGGTGGTTGGACTACGAGCAGCGGGTGCGGTGGAGCTACGTGGGAGGTCCGGTGATCGAGGGTGGGTGGGAGCGGACGAACGCCGGGGCGCTGGTGCTGGAGCCGCCGTTGCGGCCGCGCGAGGTGAGGCTGGAGGCGGACCCGGGGGTGCTGAAGGAGCAGGGGGTGAGGGACGTGGTGGTGGAGGTGAGGTACCCGGCTGCCGGGGTCGAGCGGGTGGCGAACGCGACGGTGCGGCCCGAGGAAGGGGTGGGGAGCGAGGTGCTGGTGCTCTATCAGGATCCGCAGTCGCCGGGCTACAGCTACAGCTTCGACTGGCGGCTGTACGGAGGCCGTCGGGTGTCGGCGGGTCCGTTCGAGGAGACGGCGGACTACATCTACCTCGACGAGATCCCTCGGGAGTAGGGCGCCCCAGGGGAGGCTGGAGGACGAGGCGACAGTGATGTTGCGGCTGCGGGTCACGGCTCTTGCGGCGCTGCTGGGCGTCGCCATGATGTGCGCGCTCGGCGCACTGGCGGAGGAGCATCCCGGAAGCGCTGCGGACAGTCAGCTGCAGGCGCGCCGCTTCCTGGAGCTGGCCCAGGAGCTCTACCTGCAAGAGCGCTGGGTCGACTCCGGTGAGGCGTTCCTTGCCGCCCATGTGGCGGCGCCGGTGCCGGCCTTGCTGTACAACGCCGGCCAGGCCTTCCGCAGAGGGCGCGCCTGCGAGCGATCGCTGGAGTGTTTCCAGCGGTATGCTGCAGACGACGACGCCATGCGCCGCGATCCGGCGGTCCAATCGGCTCTCGCCGAGGGCGCAGGCTCCCGGGGCGGGGCGGACCCGTGTGCAACAGTCGAGCGGCTCCATCGGGCGTTCTTCGAGGCCCGCCAGCCGACGTCGCAGGACCGTCGCCGCACGGCGCAGGCGCTGTCGGAGGAGGCGCAGGAGCGCTACCTGCAGGAGCGCTTCCTCGAGGCCGCCGAGCTTTTCGAGCAGGCCTACGAGGTGTGCCCTCACCCGGCGTTCCTGTGGAACCTGGGCTTGAGCTACCTGAGGGCGGAGCAATGGCTCGAGTCACTGCTCGCGTTCGAGCACTACCTGGCCGAAGGCCCGGTCGAGGTGCGCCGCCATTCCGCGGTCCTGGCGGCCATCGCCGCGCTGGAAAGCGAACCGTACGCCGAGGACGAGCGCGCCCGAGCCCTGAGCAACGACCTGCGATCGGCGATCCTGCGCGCGGAGAGCGAGCAGACCACGGCGGAGTCCGAGCCGTGACAGGAGGTTGAGATGAGGCGGTCACTGTTGGTGTTCGTGGTCAGCGCCGTGGTGGCGGTCGGCACGGCCGGTGCGCAGGAGATCCTGTTCGATCAGGTGGTGGAGGCGGGCGGGTTGAAGTGCTACCCGGTGCACGGTGACCCGACGAGCTGGTACTACCTGCCGGACCAGCCGCACGTGGCGATGGATGCCAGCGGGCGGCCGCAGTTCTCGTTCCTGATGTACTCGAGCCCGGAGGAGCGTGGTGAGGAGGGGATCACGAGCTCTCCTGGGGGCGGGGTGGCGCACCTGCTGGTGGCGTACGACGTGCCGCAGGAGATGGTGAGGCGGGCGCAGAGCGAGCTGCAGCGGCAGAAGCCGGGTGCGGTGCTGAAGGGGCCGGTGGGGTACACGGACGGGACGTTCAGCCTGGTGACGGCGGTGACGGATCCGGAGGCGGGGCTGCTGCGGCGGGTGGTGGGGGTGGGGAACGCGCCGGTGATGAGTGGACACAAGGCGGCGGTATCGATGCACCTGACGCCGGCTGGAGCGATGCTGTTGTGGGAGAGCTTTCGGCAGCGGACGCCGGACGTGTCGGTGAGCTTCGAGATGACGGTGTCGGGGTACCGGAACCCGGTCGAGGCGGAGATGACGTTCGACTACGAGCGGATCGCGCGGACGATCGAAATCGAGGCCGGGATCGAGGCGAGGTACATCGAGGCGGACGTTGATGTGATGCTGGGGAAGATGGTGGACAACGGGGCGATCAAGATCGAGCTGAAAGGAGCGCCGCCGGAGCAGTGGGAGGAGGTGCAGAAGCTGGGGTTGGAGTTGGCGAAGCAGCACCTGTTCGAGGACCTGGGGGCGGCGCCGTTGGACCAGCTGCGGGAGGCGACGCGGAGCAGTGGGACGAGTCGGCGGTCGTCGGTGGAGTGGCCGGCGGGCGAGACGATCGAGATGGTGACCCTGCCGCCGCCCGATGACGAGGAGGACAGGGAACGCGCCCGGGACGCCTACGACCGTGGGGTCCGTCTGTGGGACGAAGGCAGGTATCGGGAGGCGCTCGCGGCGTTCGAGGAGTCACGTGAGCTCTTCCCCAGCCCGGACGATCCCTGGAACATCGGAATATCGCACCTCGTGCTGGGCGAGCGCGAGCAAGGGCTGCGTCTTGTTGATGAGTACCTCGGTCAACTAGGGGGTATGAGCCCGGCTATCGAGTCGGCGCGACGCGCGATCGGGGAGGAACCGGAGTCGACGTTCAGGTCGTCGGCGCCGGACGCCCGACAGCGCCGCAGGGATCTGGTTTATGGACTTTCTGACCTCCTGGAAGCTGCGGGCCTGCTCGATCGGTCAGGGGGGCGCAACGCCGCTCCAGACGATCAGGGGGAAGTTCCCGAACCAGCGGACGACGAGGAAGCCGAGCCCGGCGCACCAGCGGACGACGAGGAAGCCGAGCCCGGCGCACCGGCGGACGAGGAGGAAGCCGAGCCCGTCACACCAGCGGACGAGGAAGAGGCCGAGCCGCGGTCGCCGATCCGGACCGAGCTGACGCGTCCGGGCGCCGGCGATGCGGACCGCCTCGACCTCCGGGAGGCGCCGGATGATGAGGCCGGTGAGCCGGAGCTGCAGCGGATCTCGCCGTCGGCGCGGGCACGCCCGAGCAGCGAGGAGGGCGACGGCCGCGGTGAGGCGGGGGAAGCTGCGCGTGAGGGAGAAGGAGACGAGGAGGAGCAGGTCCGGGTGACGATCGCGTTTCGCTACCGGAAGATCGAGCGCAGCGGGAAGTTCACGTTCAGCATGCGGCAGTGGAACCGGGTGGAGCTGCCGGTGCGGTTCGCGGCGAACGTGGGGGACCTGTCGCGGTACATGGACGACGCGCGGATGTTCAAGCGGGTGAGTTTGAACGATCCGATGTTC